>Ga0209777_10001430_pt1 | contig 34428 bp, 35 predicted proteins | sample FrelakmetHBP12HB_FD_187147 | JGI IMG/M metagenome (GOLD analysis project Ga0209777, IMG submission 187147) | Freshwater lake sediment microbial communities from the University of Notre Dame, USA, for methane emissions studies -HBP12 HB (SPAdes)... | ecosystem: Environmental > Aquatic >...
CCGATACCTGCGTCTTGGGCTCTATCTGCACGTGTTATTGCCGCAGGTATCGGTGTGGTGTCCAGCATCATCATTGCCAGAGCTTATGGTGCAGAAGTGCTGGGCATTGTGGCAGTGCTTAATTCATTTCTCGCATTGGCCACCATTTTTACGGTTTTGGGTACAGACACATCCATCCTTCGCCTTATCCCGGAGCATCTGGTCAAATATTCGCCCACATCAGCATTTAAAGTCTATCGGAAGACCCAGTACTTTGTGGCCGGTATCTCTGTGCTAACAGGGAGCCTGCTTTTTTTTGCCTCAGGATTTATTGCGGAAACCGTGTTTTCCAAATTGCACCTTAGATTTTATTTTGCTTTAGCCGCAGTGTTTATCGTGTTCATTTCGCTTACGCAATTAAACACTCAGGCTATGCGCGGGCTGCGCCTGATCCGTGTATTTGCCTTCATGCAGTTGTTGCCTTCACTTACCAAACTGCTCATCTTGATCCCCATAACCATTTTCTTTTTTCACCGGGACAATCCCATTTATGCCATGTTCGCGACCATGGCTGTTACAGCGCTGGCCGGGGCATGGATCATGGACAGGGCATTTAAGATCAAAACAGGGGCAAATGACATTGTCCATCAAATGCCGTTGAAGAATATTCTGGCCATTTCCCTGCCCATGCTTTTTACTTCCACTATGATTTTTATAATTGATCAAACCGGGGTAATCATCCTTGGTATATACCGGCCTGAAGCGGAAGTGGGGTATTACTCAGTTGCCGTCAGGCTGGCATCCTTGACCAGTTTTGTCTTGTCAGCTATCAACACCATGGCCGCGCCCAAATATTCAGAACTATATAATGACGATAAAATGGATGAACTTTTCCATATAGCCCAAAAATCAACCAAGCTTATTTTTTGGACTACTATTCCTATACTTTTCTTCTTAATTCTATTCGGGAAACCAGTACTTTCTCTGCTGTTCGGGCCTGATTTCACGGTCGCTTACTGGGCAATGTTTTTCCTTGCACTTGGTCAATTAGTAAACTCGATTTCCGGCTCAACTGCTATTTTTATGAACATGACCGGTCATCAGATTGTGCTTCGTAATGTAATGTTTATGGCGGCAGTTATTAATGTGATTCTGAACCTGATACTTATTCCTAGCTTTGGCATTTACGGTGCAGCTTTGGCCGGGATGTCCAGTCTGATTTTTTGGAATGTATATTTATTAATTTATATAAAAATAAAATATGGAAGGACAATTGGATATTTGCCCTTGATTAGTTGAAGGGGATTTTCTATAAATAATAAAAGTACAGATACAGGCTATCTAATAAATTCAAAATGTACTTTTTATAGTCAATGCTGCTTATATGAAATACCCTATTATTCAATCATTCTTATACTAAGGCGGATAGCATGAAAAGGATACATATTGTAGGCAGTGGCCCGCGGACAGGCACTACGCTGATTACCGAGATGTCCGGCAAGGGTGGATCATTTGGTCAGGCTCATTATCAACAGCGCCCAACCCATTGGGTGCTGGAAAGATAAGTGTGATGTTGGCGATTTTTGTGACAAGGGTCATAAGCTTTACAAAACCCCCACATTTTGTGGGGTCAGTTTTTCTGTTATTGCGGAATGTGTATAAGCAAAAAGGCTGAACAATCCACCGGACCAGCTTTTCGTGGGCCAATGATCTTTTCGATAGACGAAGGGAAACCACTATGACTAAAGATTCCCCTGATATAGAGCCAGCAAAAATACTATGGACAGGAGGGTGGGATTCGACATTTCAACTTCTTCAGTTATTGATCGTGCAGAAGCGGCGCGTGATACCATATTACCTGATTGATGAAGACCGACGGTCTACCGGTGTTGAGCTACTCAGCATTAAGAATATTAAATCGCTGCTTTTGAAGCGCTTTGCGCATATAAGAGAGTTGCTTGGACCAACCCAGTATTACTCCGTGTCCGATATATCTCATCATTCAGAAATAACGGAATCATATAATGCAATCCTTAAGAAATGCTTTATAGGAAGCCAATACGAATGGTTAGCACGTTTCTGCGAAGAACGAAGTATCTCCAATCTTCAACTATGTATTCATAATGACGATAAGGCGCATGCGGCAATCGCGAATATGGTGGCGGTGGTTAGTAACAACTCTGAAAAAGTACTTCAGATAGACAAACAGTATTCCAGCACAAACGAATACACGCTATTCCGGTATTTCACATTCCCAATCCTTGGCTTAACCAAACTGGAAATGGCAAGTATTGCGAGAACTCAAGGTACGGATGACATTATGGGCGTTACTTGGTTTTGTCATAATCCAAGAAATGCGCAACCTTGTGGCACCTGTAATCCTTGCTTGTATACAATCGAGGAAGGTCTCGGCTGGCGAATCCCTCTGAGTCGTCGTTTCCAGAGTCGGATTAGCCGTTTGCTTTTTCAGCCTTTAAAGAAGCTTGTAAAAATAGCACTGTCCAAGGTTCAACGGTAGTTTCCGCTGCGCCCCATTGCCGCCCGTGAGCTTGGTCGTTAGCACTTAACCATAAAGGATATGTTACACAAAGATCCGATGACCTATTGCGAGACAAAATCTTATTTCTAACGTTATGCTACAACAAGGCGAATTATCATGAAGCTAGCATTTAGGATCAAAAATATCATTAACTTAGCCTCCAACTATCGATACCATCTAAGTCACAAGCAACAAGCATACGATATTCTTAATAATATAGAATCGATAAAAGGAAAACTGGATCCGAAAATCATAAGGCTATCAGATGAGTATGCGAAAGAAGTTCTCGGATGGCGTGGCTATGCTCCGTGGCTTTATGTGTATGGCGCGATGACTGAAAGTTTTAAAGAAGGTTGGATTCCGGATAATTATTATGGCAAGGTTGTTGTTCCCGCAGCGCAGGGGGATTATGGGAATGTTTCTAATCTAAAACTATTAGCAAAAAAGTTATTTGGAAGTGATCTGTTCCCGGATATATGCTATTTCGTAAACGGATTGTGGCTTTCGAATAGATACGAAGTTCTCGGTGAAAAAGTCATTAAAAATATTCTTTTTAACAATTCAGAAGTGGTTGTATTCAAGGTAGATAATTCTCTGCAAGGGCGTGGGGTTTTCTTTTTCGATAAAACTTCTTTCGACACAAAAATAATACAAAGCTTGGGAAATGGTGTTTTTCAGGATTATATTACGCAGCATCAATTTTTTGATGAACTGATTTCAAATTCCGTTGCTACTTTACGCATAACTTCTATACTTGACGACAGGGGGGTTGCTTCTGTTCGAGCATGCTATTTGCGGGTTGGCCGCAATGCAGATACACATGTCAAGTCTGCATCTCAAATTCGAATTCCAATTGATCTTGCAAGCGGTGAACTTGATGCAAAAGGGTATTTGACCAATTGGCTTGCCATTGATAAACATCCGGACACCAAAGTGGTATTTGCGGGAAGAAAAATACCCGGTTTCGGCAAGTGCATTTCTACTGTTATAGAGCTCCATAAAGCAGTGCCGTATGTGCGATGCATTGGGTGGGATGTGATTATAGACAGGAACAATAATGTTAAGTTAATGGAGTGGAATGGAAGGCATAATGGCATTACGTTTACAGAGGCAACACAGGGCCCCTGTTTCGCCGATTTAGGCTGGGAAAAAATTTGGCGGAATTCAAAAATTAAAACTAACCCATGCAAATAGCAGCATTATTGCAAGCTGAGGAAACCCATAATAAGGCGCTTCACCGGTAAGACGATTAGATTGTTGTGCAAAGCTCTCATGCAAGGTGTCGACGTGAAGTAACTATGAATGAGAAAAAAATAGACAATGTCCGATGGTCAGCGTTATTGTCCCCGTCAGAAACGGCGAAAAGACCATCGAGAAATTATTAGCAGCCATACTGGCGCAGGATTACCCGCAGAGTCATACCGAAATTATCATTGTGGACAATGGTTCACAAGATCAAACAAGAGACATAGTAAAAAAGTACCCGGTTATCTTAGAAAATAAAAATAGCGTGAAAAGTTCGTACGCGGCCAGAAATTTTGCTGAGATACTTAAAAAGGAATTGGTGGATAGGAAAGTCCGCTCCGTTCAGTGGAGTAAAGGGTAGGGCATATGTTCAATATATTTATAGAATTGTACGCCTGTTTATTCCTATACCATCCCAAATAATTTGGAAAGCGCTTATCTTAGGCCATAGTAATCGTGAGATGAAAAGCAAGACAATAGCCATTTTGGGAGTTTCATATTTATGTCAGCTTCGTATGTTTGCTGGAATAGTATATTCGGTATTCAAAAACAATCAAATTGTAACTTGTCTCAGTCGGCGATAAGAGCAATTGTTATTATTTCAAAATAAAAATATACTACACGAGGTGGAATATTTTTATATTATTTTAACTGTGATAGCTCGTGTTTTAGAAAAAACATCATAAATGAAAAGTATAACAAATGACTGAAGAAATCAACATAGCTTGCGTATCTGATCAGGGATACGCAAGCTGCATGATTGTGATGATTAGCTCACTTTTAATTAATCATAAAAGCAATTTGCCAATATCGTTTTACATAATTGATTGCGGGATAAAAGAAGAAGATAAAGCTGTCCTGGTCGATTTAATAAACAGATTTCGATGCAAAATAGAATTCATTCAAGGCGATTACACTAAGTGCCTCGATTTTAAATCACATGGTCATTTTTGCCATGCTGCTTATTTAAAAATCCAATTGCCGACCTTGCTTAGTAAACGGGGAAATTTATTTTTGGACTGTGACCTGATTGTGCTTAATGATATAAAAGAGCTGTGGACAAAGGATATCGACAATACATATCTTTATGCCGTGGGCAATCCTGTAAATAATTATGACGGCTATTTAGTTATACCTAAAGGGAGTAAAATATTTAATTCTGGAGTTATGCTTATAAATCTTGATAAATGGAGAAATGAAAAGGTAGAAGAAAAGGCATTATATTTTCTGAAAGAAAATTCATATAGGCTTACGCTTCATGATCAAACTGCATTAAATGTTCTTCTTTATGATAAATGGTTATCATTAGCTCCTAAATGGAATATGCAAAACAGTTTTTACTATTCGAATAACCGGCATATATGCTATAGTAAAGATGAAATTAATGAAGCTATAAAAAGTCCATCAATTATTCATTTTACGACAAATTCCAAACCGTGGCAGTTCAGAAATGCACATCCCTACAAGAATAAATTTATTGAATATCACATAAATGTGTTTGGCTCTAAGCCGAAGTATAGAGATCTTGGTATGATTTCATTTTTAAAAATAATTAAAGAAATGACCAGGTATATTTAGATGTTCATGAATCTCATACGATTGGAAATCAGAGAGACAAAGCATGAATAAGAGTACAATTCTTTCGATTACAACTCCTGTTCACAATGGCGCTGATTTTATTTTTCGATGTTATAATAATCTGCTATTGCAGTCATTTACAAATTGGGAATGGGTAGTTGTTGATGACGGTTCAACTGATCGTACAGCCGAAATTGTTCAAGGAATTGATGACGCGCGCATTCGTTTATTTTCATACAAAAATAATAAAGGCCGTGGATATGCTCGTAATCTGGCAGTTAAGGAATCAAAGGGTGATTGGATTGTCATCTGGGATATTGATGATCTGAATTTCCCGGAGCGTCTTGGAATTATTGAACAGGCAAGACTTCAGAACTATGATTTCTTCTGTTCATATGCGGTTGTGGTAAGTAATAGTATGGGAATAAAAGGTACCAGAGGTTTCCATGCCCCATCCGGTTGTCTGTCCAGAGGGTTTGTTCATCCAACGCTGGCATTGAAGAGAGAGATTGCAGAAAAAATCAAATACAAAATAACTAAAGGTATTGGTGGTATTGGTGAAGATGTTAAAATATTATGGATGCTTTCGTTAAGATATAAGGGATTGTGGTTTGAAGATGCGTTGACAATTTATCAAGAGGACCGGGAAATTAATTTAAGGAAAGCGATTGATTGCAATTTAGCGCATTTGCAAACATTAAAAGAACTTAAAGATGAAAGAATCATTCAGGCTGACGTGAAGTATTTCATTTCGATAGTAAAATATTATGTCAAGATTTTTCTTCTCCAGACCATGCGCATGTACCCCAAAATTTATTTGAAATCTATAGGGCTGAGAGATTACGGGAAATGTAGGAGGGGTTGGGAATTATCGCAGGAGAAAATAGATTTTATAAAAAAATATTCAATGAACTAAAGAGTGTCTAGAATGTTGCAAAGTCATTTATCCCCAGTGATTGATGAAATAATTGAAATGATGTGGAAACGTAGCTATCCGATAATTTGTAATTTAACGATAAACAAAACCTCTCCTTTTATATTTTAATGTTTTGAACAACAAAATGTCTTTTTCCAGTGCTAGTTAAAACAAATTGGTCAGTATAGATTATTTTAACTTGGATTTTCTTATTGCAGTTAAGTATTTCTATAATTTCTGATTCAAGACGCTTATTCCAATTAATCTCCGGTTGTATCCTTAATTCAATTTGACCTGGGATTGATTGAATTATTTGCCAGATTTTAATTGCTTTAAAGGCAGATAAGTGTGCGCCGAATATCAAACCGATGAGCATGATTTTTGAATGATCAGAGCCAATAATATAGTCCTGAATACGGCCCATTAGTTTAGTCAGTACAGTGAATCCATTTTTTGCTCCACCATATTGCGCTATGTCTCCAGTTTTATACCTGAGAAATGGCTGGTATGTGTTGCCAAAGGAAGTAAGTATGATTTCACCTATGTCGCCTTCTGCAACATGTTTACCATGATCATCTAATATTTCTGTAATTCCATAAAATGGTGAACAGTAATAAAGTAATTCGTTTGAGTTAGTAAATCCAAAAGCGCATGCTTCTGTCATGCCATACTGCGGTAAAACAGGGCATCCAAAAGCCTGCCTAATCTTTTCGATTTGATATTCTTCAATTTTCTCTGAACTCAACATTATTCCATTTAAGAATGAAAATTTGTCTTGCAGATTCATAATGGTAACTATCTCTGCTATTAATGTTATAGAAGATGGATAGCCTCTTATAAATGATGGCTTAGATCTTAGTATTTTGTTTATATAGTGAATTGCCGTGCTGTGGTTGAGTTCAATTGCTGCCATTCGCAGTGAGCCATAAGGGGAATTTCTTAATCTTCTTTTCCAAAAAATATTTTTTTGTTTTAGCCGATTGCTTATTCTTACACCGTCAAAACTATATATAGTTTTCCCTTTACTACACCGGTACCTATTATAGAAAAAGGTCTGATGTGCTAATTCTAATTGCCTTGTATATAAGCTATCATAGAATTCAAATGGTCGTCCGGTGCTTCCTCCTGTATTCTTTTTTGTATGAGCAATCCATTTATTTGTATTTATAAAATTATCTGCATCATTTTTTATGTCATCTTTAGAGATGATGGGGAAATCACTTAACTGAGGATTTGATATTAATTTTTCATCAGCTTGTAATGATTTATAATATTTTGTTTTTAAGGCGCATTTGATAACTTTTCTAATAGCTAACTTCTGAAATGCTTGGTTATTATTTGTATTATTAAACCAATCATCCCAAATCTTTTTTGTCAGATTTTTTCTGATAATAAATTGGAATGGTTCGGTTATAATAACAGCCAATATGTAATATAATCTTTCGATAATTTTTATCATTTGATTTATGCAATTAATTTCTTTTTAAAAAGATTTCGTATTTCACAGGTTAATTTAATAGCATTTGGCACGAGTGGGATATTTAAAGATTGGCAGTCAGTATTTTGTCGGTCAAAGAAGGTCGAACATAAATAACAACCAGACAGAAAGAATTACCAACAACTTATCGACTACTTTTTAGTTTAGCATAAATATGCGTACATTGCAACAAGGGCAACAATGAATGGCATACAATTAGATGCAATGCAGGAACAAAATATTCGAGAAGTAATATTACCAACTCATGAATCTTCTGTTATTACCTCTTTAAATATTTCGATTATAGAGATAGAAACGGCAATAAAGGACCAGCAATGTATATAATAAATAATATCTACGCCACTACGCCCATCTTTGTTCATGCGCCTGGATTAATGCATGGTATGGAAAAAAAACACATTCACATGGCAATTAATCCCTATTGGATGCTGATAGTAAAAAATTGGGAAAGGGAAGCCCCGAGCTTATGCAGAAAGGAAATAAAGGATGAAGTAACCATAATTACCTGGAATTCTACAGGCATAAAAGGATGTTGTGAAGAATCATTGGAAAAACTGGGATTAGATTATTTAGTGCTCGGGAAGGGTTTGAAGAACTGGCTGAATGTAAATAAAATTACTACTGTGTTGGAAATTATTGATTCTATCAATACGCCGTACGTGATGGCTCTGGATAGTTTTGACGTTATTGTCCTGCGTGATCCTTATGAGGCTGTGGAAAAATTTAAAACAATGGATTGCGACATGCTTTTTAATGGAGAAAAAAATTATTATCCCGATTATGGATTAATAACAACAGGGAATTACGCAATTACTGATAAATGGAAAGACCATGAAATAAGGTTGGCCAAAAGTGAATGGAAATTCCTCAACTCCGGAGCTTTTATAGTGAAAACTAGATTTTATAAGGAGTTCCTGATAAAGTCTCTTGAACGTTATGATACAGTAAAAAACAATGCTCAGTCGTTGCCGCTTCCCCAAGATCCTGTATATAAAAAATATCCGGATTATAAAATCAGCAATAGCGATCAGTTAATTGCTCATTGGATGCTTTACGATTATTATCCAAGAATCAAAATTGATTATCAAATGGAGATTTTTTTTAATACGGTGTACACTTCTCTATATGAAAATAAACTGACAATTCAGGAAAGTGTATTTACCGGTTATAGCGCGATTAAATACAATATAAAAGTAAGTGCATTGGGAATTTTATTTCAAATATATATGGCACTATCAAAAATTTTGATTGTGCCAATAATCGTAAAAAATTTCCTTAAAAAAAAGATATAAGCTATTAAATTGCGCAGTGGCATCGACTCTGGAATTGTTTTTGAAAGCCATCATTATATTTGTGATACTTTTTTTGCCTCTTCCGCAAGCATTATCGGAATATCATTTTTAATTTCGTAAAGTAATTTGCACTTATCGCAAATTAAGCCGCTTAAATTTTCATCTAAACGAACCTTTCCATGACATTGAGGGCAGGCTAAAATTTCCAGGAGCTGTTTGTTTAAAGACATATGTCACCCCTTTGTTAATTTATTTTCTACTGCTGCGAATACTTGTTCGGGAAAGATTTCTTTCATACATTTTTTTGTCGGGCATTTTTTTAAAAAGCAAGGGCTGCATGGCAGTTCCGTCCGGACTATAGTGTGCCCTTCACCGTATGGCCCTGTCCTTACCGGATCGGTAGGCCCAAACAGGGCAATGACGGGAGTTCCGACCGCGGCAGCCAAATGCATTGGCCCGGAATCAGTTGTAATTACAAATCGCGCTTTTTTGTAAATATAGGCAAGTTCAGAAAGAGATGTCCGCCCTCCTAAATTTATTCCTTCTGTTTTCATCTTTGAAGTAATTCCTTCAATGGTGCTCTTCTCACTTCCCGTAAAAACAACTTTTAGATTCAGATTTTCTTTAATCAAATCAGCCAGCCTGGCAAAATTTTCATCATCCCAGAGTTTGGTCTCCCAATAAGCGATAGGATTAATGGCGATAAATTTTTTATCACCCAGCTTGAATTTACTCATCAAGAGCTGAATTTTTGCTTCGGCATCGTTGCTTTGAGGTAGAATAAATTCAACATTATCTATCTTCGCGCCCAGATAACGAGGAAAATCAAGGTAGCGGTCAACTGCGTGTTTATTCATATCTTCGGGGATTTTTTCATTAAGAAATAAGCCGCTTAATTCCTGCAACGAATCATAGCCTAGTTTCCGATCGCCCGAGCTAAGTAAAACAATAATAGAACTTTTAAAGAGGCCGTGGAAATCAATCACCAGATCGTAGCGCCGCCGCCGCAGTTCTTTTATCAATGAGCGCATGTTAAACAAGGGCTTAAGAATTTTACTCTTTTGAATATCTTTGGACCAGCTTTTGCGCCGTGAAACTATAACTTCATTAAGATATGGGTGGTTTTTAACTATATCTGCCGCTGCTTCTTCCACCACCCAGGTTATATGGGCGTCAGGATAAAGATGGCGCAGCGCCGCAAGGGAAGGCAGTGTATGAATTACGTCGCCAATTGCGCTCAGTTTTACGATTAGTATATTCACTTGATCCTATCTTTCATTATCCACTTTACCGCTTCCAGAATATCTTCCGCGACGAAATCAGGCTTGTTCTCGGATGTCGCCACATCAGGACCAACATCTTGCAACACTTCCCGGCCATATCCCGTCTTTACTAAAATCCCTTTAACTCCCACTTTTTTCGCTGTCTCCATGTCGCGATATGTGTCTCCTACCATATAAGAGCTTCCCATCTCTATATTTAAATCATCAGCGGCCTGCAGTAACATGCCCGGTAATGGTTTACGGCAGTTACAATTTTGCAGGTAGATTCCTTTTCCTTCCGATGGATGATGCGGGCAGTAGTAAAATTTATCAATACTTGCTTTTTTCTGAAGCAGAGCGGCCTGGATGATTTCATGGGTTTGCCGGACAAAATCTTCGGTGAAAAATCCCCTGGCTACACCGGCCTGGTTGGTAACCACAATTGCCTTCATGCAGCTTTTATTAATCAATCGAATTGCTTCATAAGCAGCAGGAATAATCTTGAGTTTGTCCAGGCTATCGAGATAGCCTACCTCTTCATTAATTGTTCCGTCTCTGTCGAGAAAGACAGCAATAATTTTTCCCATTAAAATAATCTCAACTATCTATTTAATATATTTTGAGCCGCCGCAAAAACATTTTCCACGGATATTAGTTTCATGCAACGAAAGTCAGTCGGACATGTTTCTTCAAGACAGGGACTGCAGGAAACGTTTTGATGAACGATAGTTGTCTTATTCCCGGCAGGTGACGTAGTAATGGGATTAGTTGAGCCGAAAATAGCCACAGTTGGAATGTTCAGCGCGCCCGCAATGTGCATAAGTCCGGAATCGTTACTAATGAATAAACGGCACTGTGAGATTAAGTAAATTGCTTCCAGAAGATTTGTTTTGCCGGCAAGGTTAATTAATTTAGTGCGCGCCGTCTTTCTAACTTCTTCTGCCGTTTCCCAATCAGTCTTACTGCCCAGGAGAATTCCCTGCAAAGGGAAACTATCGCTTAGCTTATCTGCCACGGCGGCAAATCTCTCCGGAAACCATCTCTTGGCCGGTCCATATGTGGCTCCCGGAGCGATTCCGATAATATCCTTGTTTGTTTCCGGTATATATTTTTGTACAATGTTTCGGGCATCCTGAAGATTGATCCTGGTTGGGAGCCGCATTTCACGATCCACGGAAACACAACCCAAAGCCTTAACCATTTCTAAATAATACTCAATCTGGTGGACTTTTCTTATTTCTTTAGTCCTTTTTACGTTATGAGTTAAAAGAAGACCGCGGGCGTCCGAGTTATAACCGGCGCGCAGAGGAATTCTAGCCATAAAAGTAATAATTGCCGCTTCAATAGCGTTTTGCAGAAGAATTGCCGCGTCAAAGTTTTTATTTTTGAGCATACTGGCGAGACGAAATACTCCTGCCGGAGTGTCATATTTATCTTCATAGATAATTACTTCATCCACATCAGAAAAAAGTTTATAGATATCGGCCACCCATGGTTTAACCAGAACAGCAATATGGGCATGCGGATACGTGGCTCGGATGGAAGCCATGGCAGGTATTGTCAAGATGGCATCGCCAATCCAGTTAGTACCGCGAATAAGAATACTATTAATGCCTTCTCGTGGCAGTTTTTTGCTTTTTCCAAGAATCAATATTTTAACCTCTTTGTTTTACCTGGCAGAGCTTTGTCTTCCAGCGCTGATGTACCCAAAACCATTGTTCGGGATATTGACGAATATGCTCTTCAATAATTTTAGTAAAATTCTGCGTATTGATTAATATATCAGCTTCGTGATTTTCTGAACTGATAATTTCAACTTTTCCCCCTATCTCTAATAAATATTTACCATCAGGCAGGCGGCTGGTGAAAAAGGGCAGTACAGGTGCTTGCGTATGCATGGCAAGCAGGGCCAGGCCGGATGTGGTGCATGCCTTCCGGCCGAAAAAGTCGACAAATACGCCCCCGTACCAGGCGACATTTTGATCAATTAGGATACTGATGGTATTATCCTGTTTTAGCAGACGAATCATTTGCCGCATGGCGTTTTCTTTGGGAAGAGAAGTATTGCCGCAGGAGGCACGCACAGTTGTGATAATGCCTTCTAAAAGCCGGCTGTCAAGAATTCGATAAACAAAGGATAATGGCCGTGTCAATATAGCCAAAGCGGCATTGCCTATTTCCCAGTTGCCAAAATGAGCGCCAAAAAGCAATACTCCTTTTCCTTCGTTACATGCGTTTGTGTAATTATCCAGACCTCTGATAGTAAGCAGTTGATTGAGATTATCTTTGTTTAAAGATGGAATATCATAAAATTCAACCAAAACCAAAGCAACGCTCAGATATGATTCTTTAGCAATGCCAATGATTTCTTCCAAAGATTTATCCGGAAAAGAGCGCATTAAATTATGAATAGCGATAAGGCGATGTTTCAAAGAAAGATAGTAAAATAATTTGGCTATAAAAAAGGCAATTAGCTTTCTTACGCTTATGGGGATTATTCCTATTAAAAAAATTATCAATTTTATCTTCACAAAATAACCTTAAGGGAACTAAACATTAATTGCTTTTGGCCGAAGCAGAATTGACTACTGCTGCCGCTAGACGATCCAAAATAAAACTATCGAATGATTCCCGCGAGGGAGTAATTTCCATCTCAATGCGCATCATGTATATTATGCGTAAAAACTCGGCGAAGTTTTGCAGGCGCATGCCATCTTTTTGAGTTGTAATTATTAAATCAGCTTTATAATCATAAAACTTGTTTTTGATTATTTCCAGTTCAGCCCGGTTGTAGTTGTGGTGGTCGGGGAAAGTATCCAATGATAAAATATGCGCCTGGGCAGCAAGCAGTGATTTCTTAAATGAATCGGGCTTAGCTATACCGCAAAATGCGCAGACCTTTTTCCCTTTCAGGCCGGAAATCGGCCACTTATCACTATAATCCCCTTTGATCACATCTTTAAGTTTATGAATGCTGGTAAAGATGGGAATGTTTCCGATTTGGGTCAATTTGTTGTTGATGTTGTCTGCCTTAGATGTTTCGTCGGTGCGCGTAAGCAAAAAGGCGCTGGCTCTTTTAAGACCTGCTATTGGTTCACGTAGTTTTCCCCGCGGCAGGACATGGCCATTGCCAAGCGGATCCTGGCTATCTAATAAAACCAGATTAATGTCCCGAAATATTTGCCTATGCTGCATGGCGTCATCACAAATTAGCACATTCGCGTCGAATCGGTTTATTGCTGCGCTACCTGTTTTTATTCTTTGGGGCCCGACGATAATGGGGATACTTCGGAGCGATTGCGCCATCAAAAATGGCTCATCTCCGGCGGTTTTGCTATCCAGTAAAATATTTTTACCATCCGAAACGATATTCACTGTTTTTTTGTTTTTGCCGCCATAACCACGGCTTAAAATTGCCGGTTTAAAACCATGCGATTGCAGCATTCGCGCCAGCATGATCACACAGGGAGTTTTACCCGTGCCGCCGGCGGTAATATTGCCGACGCTGATCACCGGACAGGGAAGTTTTACAACGGCAAATATCTTTTTATCGTAAAACCAGTTGCGAAAAGTAATAATCAGACGATAAGGCAAAGAAATTGCGGATGCTATTATTTTGATTACAGTGTAACGGCTGATGCTTCCGTCATCATTCCGCATCCTTTGCCAGTCTATCATTGCCATTTCCTTCATCTTTAAACTGTAAATTGTACAAACGGAAATATTCGCCTTTTTTCTCCATCAGGATTTCATGGTTGCCTTCTTCGAGGATTTGTCCATTGACTAAAGCAATGATTCTATCGGCATTACGTATTGTAGAAAGCCTGTGAGCAATTACCAGCGTGGTACGTCCCTTCATGAGATTATCGAGTGCATCCTGCACTTCGATTTCCGCTTCCGTGTCCAGCGAGGATGTAGCCTCGTCAAGAATTAAAATCGGTGCATTCTTGAGCAGTGCCCGGGCTATCGACATGCGTTGCTTTTCCCCGCCGGAAAGCTTTGTGCCCAATTCACCGATGTTGCTATCATATCCGTTGGGCAGCTTCACGATAAAATCGTGAGCGTTGGCTGCTTTGGCCGCGCTGATGATTTCATCATCCGTGCGATCGATATCTCCATAAGCAATATTGTTTCTTACGGTATCATTAAAGAGAATTGTCTGCTGTGTGACAATAGCCATCTGGCCGCGCAATGACTGTATAGTTACATCGCGAATATCATAGCCATCAATAAGGATGCGGCCGGAGGCTACATCATAAAAACGAGGAATTAAATTTACCAGCGATGTTTTGCCGCCCCCGCTCATACCCACAAAAGCGATTACCTCTCCCGCTTTTATGGACAGGGTGATATTTTTTAATACTGGTGTTTGTTCATAACTGAACGTAATGTTTTCAATATCAATGCCACGGCTGACAGGCGGAAGCATGATGGCGTCGTCTTTATCTTTAATATCGGGCACCAGATCAATTATACTGAAAACACGCTCAGCACCGGCAATTCCCTGATTGATCGTATTATTGACATTCGCCAGCCTTTTGACCGGCTCATAGAGCATCAGCACAGCCGCCAGAAAAGAAAAGAACGTACCGGGTGTGGAAGTGCCTTTTACGACGCTATAGCCGCCGTAAAAGATTACAGCAGCGATACCCAGTCCGCCCAGGAATTCCATCAAGGGGTGGGAAATAGCATTAACGGAAACTGCCTTCATGTTTAATTTGAAGAGACGTTCATTCTCCTCAGCAAATCTATTGCTTTCATACTTTTCCATACAAAAAGCTTTGACAATACGGGTTCCGGAAATTGTTTCCTGCAAAAGAGAGCTTAGTGTTCCCATCGTTATTTGCGTTGATGTGGCCACGCTGCGCATTTTTTTACCAAATCTGGTAATGGGGTAAATGGTCACGGGGAAAACAATCATGGCAATAATGGCCAGTTGCCAATCGGTATAAAAAATGACACAGACCAAAGCAAGAAGCGCAAAGGTGTCTTTGATGATACTGGTCACTGCTTCCGACGATGCTGATTGAATGGCCATAACATCATTCATAATTCGTGACATAAGAATGCCAGTAGGATGTTGTGTAAAAAAAGCCAGAGATTGCTTCTGTATTTGGTCGTAGAGTTTATTGCGCAAATCTGTAACGATTCGCATTCCGATGAAGCTCATTAAAATATTTTGCGCATAAGTGCATAATCCTTTAAGCAGGAAAATGCCGACAATAGCAAAGGGAATCCATTTCAACCCCGCAATATTTTTACTTACAAAAATTTCGTCAATAGCCGGTTTTGAAACCAGCGCCAGAGATGATTGCAAACCACCCGCAATGATCATGCAAAGAATGGCCAAGGCGAAGCGCACACTGTAGGGTCGTGCGAGCTTTAAAAGACGTTTAAATGTTTCCATACACTCCTTTATAGCATATCATAAGCAAGGTGGGCAGTTTTTCTTGCAGCACCGGGGTCGCCCAGCTTGCTGCGGATTGCCGCCAGTTCTTTTATAATTTCCCGCTTTCTGTCTTCATCCGTTAAAATATCCAGCGCCTCAGCAGCAATTCGATTGCCACTGGCATCTTCCTGAATCAGCTCCGGGACTACAGTTTTACCGGCAATAATATTGGCAAGGCCGATGTTTTTAACATTAACGATAAATCTGCCGATAAAATAAGAAAGAGGAGATATCTTATAGATAATAATCATTGGTATTCCCAACAGAGCAGTTTCCAGCGTTGCCGTCCCCGAGGCAACAATGGCCAGATCGCAACAGGAAATGGCATCGTAAGTCTGGCCGGAAATCACTTTAACTTTGATGGTAAATCCGGAAATTATATCGGCAACCGTTTTCTCGTCCAGAGTGTCGGCCAATGGTAATATAAATTGCACGTTTTGTATTTTCTGTGCCAGAATTTCAGCTGCCCTCAACATCTCTGGTAATAATTTGACTACTTCGGACTGCCGGCTTCCCGGTAAAAGTCCAATTGTTGTTTTGCTCTCATCCAGATTGAATATTTTTAGCGATTCTTGTTTTGAATAGGCTGGTTTCACTAAATCCAGCAAGGGGTGCCCCACATAATCAACTACAAACCCTTTTTCCGCGTATGTATCTACTTCAAAGGGAAGAATGACGGCCATTTTATTCACTAATTTCTTAATTTTATTAATTCGGCTCTTGCGCCATGCCCAGACTTGCGGACTGATATAATAAAATATTTTTATATTCCTTTTTTTTGCTGCCGGTGCGACAAAATTCAAATTAAAATCCGGATAATCGATTAAAATGACAAGTTCCGGCTTCATTTCGTCCAGAGATTTTTTTACCTGCCGGATGATCCTGAATAAAGTTCCAAATTTTGATATAACCTCAGTCAAGCCGACAACAGCTGTTTGTGCTGCATTAACGAGAAGCTTAACTCCGGCATCCTGCATCCTGTTGCCGCCGATGCCATAAAAATTAAGTGACGGATCGATTATTAACATTTCCCGGACCAGACTGGCGCCATGCATATCACCGGAAGCTTCTCCGGCGACAATCATGACCGTCTTAGCCTTTTTATCTTCTATAATTTTTTTTGTAATGATCATTTTTTCTTCAGGAAGCATGATTAATTACATCGGCAATAAATCCGATTTCTTCTTTATTCAATTCTGGAAACATCGGCAGAGAAAGAACTTCTCGCGCGCAATTTTCGCTCTGCGGCAATTTTACTGAAAGATTATACATCTTCACAAAAACTTCCTGCTGATGGAGTGGTACGGGATAATAAACGGCTGAGGCGATGCCTTTATCCTGAAGAGCTTTAGCCAGAACATCACGGTTTTTCGTGCGGATAGTAAACTGATGATATACATGTTCGCAACCGGAATCAACGAAAGGCAATACAACATCTTTTCTGTTAATAGCGGCGCAATAAGCTGCCGCATTTTGTCGGCGTGACGCGTTAAATTGGTCAATTTTATTTAATTTGATGCGAATGATAGCAGCTTGAATTTCATCAAGACGGCTGTTGTAACCAACTGCTTGGTGATGATAGCGCACTGAGCTGCCATGATTACGCAGCATTTTTATTTGCTTGGCTATCTCTTCGCTTTTCGTGATTACCATGCCACCGTCGCCGTAACCGGCCAAATTTTTACTGGGGAAAAAACTAAAACATCCGGCATCGCCAATTATGCCGACTTTATGGCCGTTGTATCTGGCGCCGAAAGCCTGCGCGCAATCTTCGATAATTTTAAGGTTGTATTTCTCAGCAATTTTCATAATGGGTTCCATGTCGGCTGGATGGCCGAATAGATGAACCGGAATGATTGCTTTTGTTTTTGGGGTTATTTTGTCAACAATTTGATTGAAATCGATGTTAAAAGTATTTGGGCAGATATCCGCAAAAACCGGAACGGCATTTAAAAGGGCAATTACTTCCGCTGTAGCGATAAAGGTAAAAGGAGTTGTAATGACTTCATCTCCGGCCCCAACGCCGCAGGCACGAAGCGCCAGAAGCAGGGCATCAGTTCCGTTGGCCACTCCTACAGCATAAGGCAAACCGTGATAAGTGGCAATTTCTTCTTCCAGCTTGCTGACATTGGGGCCGAGAATAAACTGTGTTTGTTCTAAAACGTCCCCGATGGCGGTATCAATTTCACTTTTCAGGGCATGGTATTGCCTTTTAAGATCAACCATGGGAATCATTTTATGGTACCTCGGCGGTTTTCATTTTCTGAATTATATCCGTTGCTAGCTCCAAAGATTTGCGGGCATCTTCTCCTGAAATAAGCGGTCGGGTACGGTTGACCACAGAATTGACAAAGCAGCGAATTTCTTCTTCCAACGGATCATGACTGCCCACTTCGATATTATTTTGAATTATCTGCTGCTGACCAGCTCCATTTTTTCTTTTGCCCAGAGATAAAATTTCCCGTTTCTGGCAATCGACTGAGTGATATCCTTCCGCTCCGAAAAAACGGATCTTTTGCATGGTCTTGGCGCTGATGCGGCTGGCTGTAATGTTGGCGATGCAGCCAGAATCAAAAGAAAGCCTTACATTAGAAATATCAATTTTATCGGAAAGAATAGCAACTCCAACGGCTTCCACGCTGGTAAGCGGAGAATTTACAAATTTCAAAATAATGTCCAGATCGTGAATCATCAAATCCAGGATAACGTCAACATCAGTGCCGCGCTCGAAAAATGGATGCAATCGATGTGCTTCAATGAACATTGGTTTTTCGATGACATTTTCCAGGGCCATAATTGCAGGGTTGAATCTTTCGACAAAGCCAACCTGAAGAATTAAATTATTCTTCTTTGCTAATCCTATTAATTCATCTGCTTCTTCCAATGTTGCACAGATGGGCTTTTCTATCAAGACATCCACACCTGCCGCTAAAAAATCCCTGGCAACTTTATGGTGTTCGCCTGTAGGTACGGCGATACTTACGGCATCAACTTTTCCCAGCATTGCTCTGTAATCAGTAAAGGCGTTACTTTGATAAATATCAGCCGCTTTTTTTGCTCTGTCTGCAAGCGGATCAGCTACGGCAACAATTTCACAATTTTCTAAATTCTGGTATTTTTGCAGATGATAATTTCCCAGATGACCGATACCGACAACTCCGATATTAAGTTTATTCTTTTTCATATTGCTATCTTTAACGGCAAACGCCTCTTTCGGATTCTTTGATAAATTTAATGAAATTGCGCACCTCAGGCAAATCTTCCACTTCAGCTTCGGCTTTTTTTATTGCCGCATCCAGGAGAAGCGAAGAGCGAAAAATAATACGATAAGCTTCGGTTATCGCTTTAATGTTATTTTCGGAGAAATTTCTTCTTTTTAAGCCTATTAAATTCAAACCGAAGAGCTTGGCATGGTTCCCTTGAGCTATAGTATAAGGAGGAACATCCTTAGAGACCGCGGATGCCCCGCCAATCATGCAGTGTGCGCCAATGTGGCAGAATTGATGGATGCCGGTCAGGCCGCCGATAATCGCATGATCTTCAACGTGAACATGTCCGGCTAAGGCTGCCGCATTGACCATGATAATGTTATTACCTAATTTACAATTATGGGCAATGTGGACATATGCCATCAGTAGATTGTGATCTCCAATGATTGTCATACCGATATCGTCGCTTGTGGCACGATTGATGGTGACAAACTCTCTTATCGTGTTGAAGTTTCCAATAACTGCTCTGGTTTTTTCCCCGCCGAATTTCAGATCCTGGGGAGGAGCTCCTATGGAACAAAATTGAAAAATTTTACAGTTTTCACCAATATGGGTGTAATTGTCAATTACTGTGTGCGGGCCGATTATTGTGTGTTTCCCGATTTTAACATCTGCTCCAATTATCGAATAAGGACCGATCTCCACTCCTTCTTCCAGTTGAGCGTCCGGAGCAATAATTGCTGTTGGGTGAATCTTCATTTCTTAACCTTCACTGGAGGATTTGTTTTTTCCCCCTGGAGCGATTCAACTTTTTTGACCAGCTCCTCGATAGTTTTTTTCATTTCCGGGAGTTTTAGCTTGCAGGCTTCGAGTTTTAGCCATTGCTTGTATGGTAATGTTGGTATCCCCCCGACAGTCTGGTTGGATTCAATATTCCTGTGTAACCCTGAACGGGCCGCTATCGTGACATTATCACCGATGTTAAGCCATCCCGCCATGCCTGTTTGTCCGCCGACAATAACGCTTTTGCCGAGTTTGGTGCTTCCGGAAATACCAACCTGGGCGGTAATGACTGAATTTTCACCAATGACAACATTATGAGCAATCTGAACAAGATTATCTATTTTGACGTTACGCTGAATCCAGGTTTTTGTCATTGTGGCGCGGTCTATAGTGCTATTGGCGCCGATCTCCACATCATCATCTATTTGTACAAAACCAACTTGAGGAATTTTAGTATTGCTTAGGCCGGGAGCGGCAAAGCCGAATCCATCAGCGCCGACAACAACACCTGAGTGCAAAATTACCCGCTTGCCGATGATGCAGCCGTAATAAACTGTTACATTGGCATAAAGGATCGAATTTTCGCCGACAGAAACGTTACGGCCAATATAAACACCTGGATAAAGTACAGCTCCTTTTTCGATTTTGGCACCACGGCTGACAAAGGCTCCGGCAAATACTGTCGCCTCCGGAGATACAATGGCACCATCTTCAATATAAGCATCAGGACTTACGCCACTTATGCCATGTTCCAACGGATAGAAAAGCGCCAATAATTTTGCGAAAGCAGCATAAGGGTCGGCCACGATAAGCAGGTTCTTGCCAGCCGCCGCTGTTAGCGGCGGGGCAAGAATGGCCGTGGCCTTAGTTGTCTTCAGTTTCGCTAAATACTTCTTGTGGGCAATGAAAGTAATATCGCCTTCATTTGCCTCTTCAATCGGACGGATGTTACGGATGATGGCATCACCTGCACCTATAACATCACCGCCAAGAAGCCTGGCTATTTCTTGAAGCGTTATTTCCATCAAAAGAGAGGTTCCTTGTTATTTTGATTTATTATACTCTTCGATGACTTTCTTGCTAAAATCATTTTCTTTAGTAAAATAAGGCACCGGCATGGTTCCTATGTCTATAACCAAAGTATATTTCTCTTTTTCAGCTATAGTGCGCACAACTTTTAATATTTCCGGCATTATTTTCTGAAATATTTCCTGGTCTCGCTTTTGAAGCTCATCGTTAATATTCTGAGCCATCAACTGATACTCGTGTGTTTTTTTCTGGAAGGCAGCTTCCTTGTCTCTGCGCGCGGAATCCGACATCATTGAGCCCTGTTTGTCTAAATCATCCTTCATTTTACGTAACTCGTTTTCCAAAGATTTGACCGGCGCTGATTTTTTCTCGGCCAAGGCTTTAAATTCTGTTGCCGCCTTTTTACCGGAATCGGAATTTTTTAATATTTCCGGGATGTTAACAAAACCAATTTTTTCCGCCGCAAACGCACTGTTACTCATAACAAATAGCAACAAAGTAAATACTGCAATTGCATAAATATTTCTTTTCATTGTAAAATCTCCTCTCAATTTATAAGCGGCTATTTTGAGATAAAATATTTTATTTTTATCTTCCGCTTTGTGATTACATGAACATGCCGATGGTGAATTCCCAACGGCCCATAGAGTCGTCATTCAAACCCTTTCGGTTGAGTACGTAGCCGTATTCTATTCTCAAAGGGCCAATGGGCGAATACCAGCGAAGACCTAATCCAGCGGTTTGGCGTAAATCTGTAATATCATACATTTTATCCATACCGGGGATATTCCTGTCCCATGTGTTTCCGGCATCAAAAAAAACAACACCTTTCATCCCGGCATCCTTGATAAATGGGAAAACCAGCTCAAAATTGAAAACCATCATGGATGTGCCACCGAGGACATTATCTGTTCCGGAGTTGCGTATACCCACGTAGCGCAAACCGCGCAGAGTATTAATGCCACCTAAAACATATCTTTCGTTAATGGGGATTTTGTCGTCGCTATCATCAGTATTTTGGAGATATCCTATCCTGCCTTTTGCCCCAAAAACCATATCCCAAAACAGCGGATAATATGCAGTTGCCCCTGCAGCGTATTTAATGAATTTTGTGTCCCCTCCCAGCGGAGCACCGTCATACTGAACTGAAATGCTGGCCTTGGTTCCTTTGGTGGGGAACATATTATCATCTGTTGTGTCGCGTCCTAAAGATAATGTTACGGCACTAGCGATTCTCTGGCCTGCCTGATCCATTACATAGGAAGTTGCTGTATCATAATTAATATCTTGAATATTATTAATTGTATAATTATAACCAGCGTAACCTACTATTTTTTCCCAGATTGGATAACCTAAAGTAAATCCTGCACCCTTCGTATCTAAAGTGTAAGATTGATAAATCTGTTTATAGTTCCAGAGGGTTACTTGAGACCAGAGGGGCAGATCAAGGAGCCATGGCTCAGTGAAAGATAACTCATAATTGTTAGTCTTTGAGCCTAAAGATGCTTTCAGGCTCATTATTTGACCATAGCCCAGGAAGTTCTGCTGGACTATTTGCGCCATGATAATTGCTTGTTCAGTGGCGCTGTAACCGGCACCCACCATAAACATGCCTGTATTTTTTTCTTTGACACGGATATTGATATTCATTTCATTTTTGTCAGGGTTCTTTTCTGTTTGAAAATCAACTTCTTCAAAATAGCGCAAGCGGTTCAAATTGCTATAACTATTTTTTAATTTGCTGCTGGAATACAGGTTTCCTTCAACTACCTCCAGTTGACGCCGGATAACTTTGTCGCGGGTAATAGTATTGCCGGTAATGCTGATGCGATGAATATAAACCAGTTCACCTTTTTTTAGTTGAAAGTCTATATCAACTAATTGTTCTTTATCCCGAATGTTGACTTTGGGGTTAACATCGGCAATGGCGTAACCCTCATCATTACAGGCCTGTGTTAAAAAATCTATGTCTTTTGAGAGTGATTCGCGATCGTAATTGTTTCCTTCTTTTATTTTTAGTGCACGCAATAATTCAGGTTTGGGCTTTATGAGAGAATCACCGGAAATTTCTATCTTGCCGAATTTAAATCTTTTGCCTTCTTTAATTTTAATTTTTATGTAAATTCCCTTTTCATCGTGAGTTATTTCCGGTTCGCCCACTTGAGAGTTTATAAAACCATTATTGAAATAATAAGCATTGAGTTTCTGGACATCCTGCTTTAGTTGCTCACGCTTAAGCATGCCTGAATCAGAAAAGAAACTGAAAATAGTGGATTCCGTTGAACTCATCATGTTTTTGAGCTCTTTGGAACTGTAGGCCTCGTTTCCTTCGAAAGTTATCATCTTAACGTAAATTTTATCATTTTCTTTAATATCAAAAATTATTCGAAAATCTTTTTCTCCATCTTTTTCTATTTTGTCGGTTATCTCGGCATTGTTATATCCTTTTGTTTCATAAAGGTTTTTTATTTTCTCCACATCCGCTTTGATTTTTTCCTGATTCAGGCTCTGTTTGACCTTTATAGTTAGAACTTCCTGGATATCATCTTTACCTAAGGCTTTGTTGCCATTGATCCGGATATCTGAAATTAATCCTTTCTCCTGCACGGTAAAGGTCACTTCTTTTCCTTCGGGCGTCGATATCGCGTCAGCAGTTACGTCCAGGAAAAAGCCCATTTTGAAAATAGTTTTAATATCGGCGCTAATATCTGCCTCCCAGAAAGGTTTACCTGCTTTGCTCTTAATCTGCTGGAGGATAGCTGAGGCTTCAATTTTCCTGTTTCCTTTAATTTCAATTTTGATTATTTTTTGAATTAATCCGGCACGGGCAAGAATTTCAGTTTTTAGTTTTATTGCTATCGTACCAACATCATCTAATCCTTTACCTTGAGCGGAAAAACCAGATAAGGCAATTTTTTTGGAAACATCAATAATTTGGGCGTCGAAACTTAAATTCTCGCCCAGTTGGGTCAAGCTGCCGTAGACAACAAAATCAGCGCCCGTTTTTTTCCCGATTTCGATTGCCCGTCGTTTGTCAAATTTGATATTGCCTCGAAGGTAGGCATCCGCCGGGATAATTTTTACAAGCTTTTCCTTTTTCAATTCCTCTACCAAACTTTTATATAGTGAATCCTTGATAGCGGTGCCATCGCCTTTGCTGTATATTTCGAAAGGCAGTATGCTAATTTTTTTTACTTCCTGAGAATGAGCCGCGGAAAGGAGAGTAATTGTCAAAAAAAACAAAGTTAAGCATGTATATCTGATTGTTTTAATTATAATCATAAATTTTTCCATCTCGCAGTCCGATCTTTCCGGACATCCTTTCTGACAATAATTTGTTATGTGTTACAACGATAAGAGTAATTTTTTTTGTTGCATTTAAATTAACCAGAATGTCTTCTATCTTTTTTCCTGTCTCCGTGTCAAGATTTCCTGTAGGTTCGTCGGCAAGCAATAATTCCGGTTCCATAATCAGGGCACGGGCGATAGCCACTCGCTGCTGTTCGCCGCCGGATAGTTCTCCGGGCTTATGCCGTGTGCGCTTTTCTAATCCTAATTCTTCAAGCAGACTGTATGCTTTTTGTGCCGCTAGTTTCTTGGGCATCCCGCTGATCAACGCCGGCATCATGGTGTTTTCCAGGGCGTCGAATTCAGGAAGTAAATTATTAAATTGAAAAACAAAACCAATAGTAGAATTGCGAAACTTAGCCATTTTATTTTCATCCCACTCAAAAACATTCATTCCATTAATAGAGATGTTTCCACTTGTAGGGTGATCCAGCGTGCCTAAAATATGAATAAGGGTACTTTTGCCGGCACCGGAAACACCCAGAATCGCCAAGGAGTCCCCCTTTTTAATTTCCAGGTTCAGGCCGCGTAAAACCTCAATTTTATTGCCGTCTTTAAAAAAAGTTTTCGATAAATTGTTAAGTATTATCATCTTTATATATTCACAATCAGAATTCTATTCATATCTTAATGCCTCCGCTGGATCCAGTTTGGATGCCTTAAGCGATGGATAAATTGTTGATAAAAAACAAATAATTATTGTACCAATAACAATGACAACTACGTCTGTGTAATTTATCTTTGACGGAAGTTCGCTTAGGTAATAAACATCGCCGGGCAAAATCTTGAAGTGAAAAATATTTTCCACAAGGAGTGATATTTTCTGTAAATTAAAAGCTATGGACAGCCCCGCGACACATCCCAGAAAAGTACCGATAACACCAACTATCAGGCCCTGATAGATAAATATTTTCATAATAGTTTTGGAAGTTGCCCCCATTGATTTTAAAATGGCAATATCCTTGTTTTTTTCCATAACAATCATAATTAAGGCACTGATGATATTGAAGGCAGCGACAAGGACGATTAAACTTAAAATAATGAACATGACGCGTTTCTCCAGTTTCAAAGCCGAGAAAAGGTTTTTGTTCATTTGCATCCAGTTGTGAGCCAAAAAGGGGAATCCTAGTTTACTTTGAATTTTTCGGGCAATGATATCCGCCTTATAAATATCATCTACTTTGATATCAATTCCCGTGACTGTATCTCCCATTTGCAGGAAATCCTGACAATTGCGCAACGATAAATAAGCCAGAGTTGAATCGTATTCATAGAATCCGGATTCAAAAATGCCCACAACAATGTATTTTTTCATACGTGGCATCATTCCCATAGGTGTAGAAATACCGACAGGCGAAATTATTGTGATAGAATCGTGCAGATAAATTCCAAGATTCCTAGCCATTTCTTTGCCAATAACAATTCCCGCTGACTGTTTATCTTCAATTTTATAAGATTTTGATATTTCGGGCGGAATTTTGTTTAAATGTTCAATATTACCTTCCCTGATTTTTCCTAAATTAATGACCTTAAAAGCACTTTGAGTATCCAAACCACGAATGATTACGCCAGTCACACCGTTGTTGTTACGAATCATCGCCTGACTGTAGATAAATGGGGTAGTGGCGACAACACCTTCTGTTGGGGCAATGCTTTCACGAACTATTTGATAATTTCTCATCGGCCCCATTATATCGGTTGTCAATTCAATATGAGACTTAATTCCCAGAATTTTGGAGCGCAGGTCTTCTTCAAAACCATTCATAACAGCCAGCACGATGATTAAGGCTGCCACCCCCAGGAAAATACCAAAAATTGAGATGAAAGTAATAATCGAAACAAACACTTGTTTGCGTTTCGCTTTTAAATAGCGTCTGCTTATAAACAATTCGTAAGGCATTAGTAATATCCCTGATAGAAGAGCAAATTAATTGTTAATAAAGCCGCCTCAGTCCTGTTTTGTTCGAAGCAGCGGGAATAAAATAACATCTCTAATGGAAGCTGAATCGGTAAAAAGCATTACCAGACGGTCAATGCCGATACCCTCTCCGGCTGTGGGCGGCATACCATATTCCAGTGCGCGGATATAGTCTTCGTCCATTTCGTGGGCTTCGTCATTACCCATTTCTCTTTCTTTTAGCTGTTGCAGGAATCTTTCTCTTTGATCGGCAGGGTCATTCAATTCGGAGAAGGCATTGGCAATTTCCCGGCCGTAAATATACAACTCAAAACGGTCGACAATATCAGGATCAGTGTCTGATCTCCGCGAAAGCGGGGATACGGCAACAGGATAATTGATTACAAATGTTGGTTGGATAAGCTTTTTTTCTACAACTTGATCAAAAATAGCCATTAAAACCTTTCCTAATGGATCGATGTCTTTGACTTCGCAGCCAACGCCTCTGGCGAAAGCTAAGGCTTGTGTTTGATTCTCCAGAGTGGATTTATCCATGCCGGCCATCTGCAAAAGAGCATCTTTTACAGAAATACGCCGCCAGGGTGGTGATAAATCAATTTCTATTCCCTGATAAGTGAACTTAAGAGAGCCGAAGATATTACTGGCGATAAAAGCAAACAACTCTTCAGTATAAGACATCAAATCTTCATAAGTAGCGTAACTTCTGTAAAATTCTAACATTGTAAATTCCGGATTATGAAAAGTGGAAATACCTTCGTTGCGAAAGTTCCGGTTAATTTCATAGACTCTTTCCATTCCACCTGTAACAAGACGTTTTAAATAAAGTTCCGGCGCAATGCGTAAGTATAAATCCATATCTAAAGAATTATGATGGGTTTTAAAGGGACGGGCTACAGCGCCGCCAGCGCGTGGTTGCATCATCGGTGTTTCGACTTCCAGAAAATCATTTTTATCCATGAATTGCCGAATAAGTTGGATAATACGGCTTCGTCGAAAAAAAATTTCTTTAACTGCCGGGCTGGATATTAAATCAAGGTGCCTTTGACGGTATCTTGTCTCCACATCAGTCAGGCCATGCCACTTTTCCGGAAGTGGGTGCATAGCCTTAGACAAGAGACGTAAATCATGTGCTTCTATGGTCAATTCATTGGTCTTAGTGCGAAAGAGTTTTCCTGAAATGTAAACAATATCACCAATGTCCAGTTTTTTGAAAACGAAAAAAGCGTTTTCGCTAAGAATATCTTTAGCTACGTAACTTTGGAGCTGGCCTTTACGGTCTTGGATTTTGACAAATGCCGCCTTACCAAAATTACGCACCGCCATTAAACGTCCTGCTAGGGAAAATTGTTGCTTTAGCCCGGCCAGCACTTCCGCTTCGGAATTGCCAAACTCAGCCAATATTTCCGCCGTTGTGTTTTGGGGCCGGACATTATTGGGATATAAATCAACCCCTGCTGCTTTTAAGGCCGCGATTTTTTCCAGGCGAACCTTTAAAAGTTCATTATCTTCCATAATTTCTCCACTTTTATAAAGGTCACTTGACTATATTTATTTTGCCAATTAGTCAAGCATGATTGTGGTTTTATATGATAATATTCTGATCGTAAAACTAAGTAAGAATGTAAGGAAGAATGTATTTGCCACAAACGATCATGTTATGTATTATATATGCATATTTCAAATAAGAGGGGGGAAAATGGTAAACAAGGCGATTTTGATCGGTAGACTGGGGAAAGATCCGGAGGTCCGTTATACGCCCGATGGCGCAATGGTTACTAACTTCAATTTGGCTACGGACGAGCAATGGAAGGATAAAAACGGAGAAAAAGTTCAAAAAACGGAGTGGCATAGAATAGTTACGTTTGGGAAATTGGCAGAAATATGCGGTAATTATCTGGTCAAGGGAAAGCTCATTTTTGTAGAAGGACGCATTCAAACCCGTTCCTGGGAAGACAAGGAAGGCGTCAAACGCTACACCACGGAAATAGTCGCTAATAATATGCAGATGCTGGATTCAAAAGGCCAGAATAAAGCAGATGAATCATCTGCCGATTCCACGTCTTCCAATCCAGCCAGTAGCAGCACGCCAATGGATGATGTGCCATTTTAGCTTTGAAGTCTGCATTGTGTGGAAAAAGTTAAGCAACAAAATATATTTACAAAAAAGGCAGGGTCATCGCTGACACTGCCTTTTTTCTAGGATCCCATGATAAAGACAATTCCGTCAATCAGCCAATCTATTTTTTCTCATCCTCTTTTTTAGGCGGTTGATTGGCGATTTCGTTGTTGTCGTTCATCGTTTTCTTGAAATTCTTTATTCCTTTGCCCAGAGCAGAACCAATTTCCGGCAGTTTCCCGGCTCCAAAAATAATTAGAACAATTACTAATATTATCAGCAGTTCCTGCATACCGATTCCAAACATAATATTACCTCGTTGAGTTTTATTCTTTAGATTATGGTAGCCGCAAGTGGATGACCTGTCCAGACTTGCCTAGTTTCTCAATATTTTTACCTTTAAATTGGATTTTAATTCCGCCGGCGTTACCAATGTCCATATCAAAGCTCGCTGCCTTGCGCTCAATTTTTTCTCCTGGTTGTAACAGAATTTGATACGATGGATTCTGGTCGGCTTTGATTCTTATCCATGTTTCTTCTGTAGCCTTAATAATTAAAAGGTTGACTTCTCCGCTTTCTGCTACTGCCCGTGTATTTTGAGTGCTGGATGCGCTTGGCTGCGTTGCGGCACTTTCTTGTCTGATAGTATTTGATTGCGCCGGAATTTGTTTTATTTTATTTGTTTCATTTGAGGCAGGCTGGGTAGTAGCTTTTGCCTGTTCGTTCAAAGGGACCGCTTCTTTGGTTGGTGGGGATAAGGTATCCGCCATTTTTTCCGGGTCAATAGCTGCTATTTTTTCTGCCAGGTTGTTATTGATATCAGTTGCCGGCTGATATTGTGATGAAATAAATAATGACACTATAACAATGAAAATCAAAGCGGCTGCAGTCCACAAATAAACTCTATATTGACCGATTTTGGCCAGAAAAGAAATATTTTCCGGTACATTTTCCAGTGATGAAGTTTTCGCTATTTGGAGAGAGCTAAGATAATTTTCGTAGCTCTCGAGAAGCGGTTTGCTGTCAATGCCCAGGGTGTGAGCATAAGTTTTGATGAAGTTTCTTGTGTAGATTGGTACAGGCAACAGATGCAAGTTACCGTTTTCAATAGCTTCAAGATTAACAATGGTTATTCGTGTGCGCTGGAATATATCCCTCAGCGTAAGTCCTAAAGCTTCTCTATTTTCTTTCAGCGAGAGAAAAGTATTGTTGTTTTTTTCTTCATTCATAAATGTACCGCAAATAATAATATTTACTTTTCCCCCTTTAACATTAATTTTTCTGTTGCGCAACTTCTAAGATTAAGCTTACCCTTCTTTATGGTTGATGGTTTAATGAGCAATTGCTATTGTTGTCAAAATATATTTAGGAGAGTTTTGTTATGAAGGAGCTGAAGGACTTTGCTATAAATCTGGCACGAGAAGCGGGTAACCTTCTTATGGAAAAGTTTAATTCTAAGCATGAAATTCATTATAAGGGCGAGATCAATCTGGTTACTGAGGCAGATAAAATGTCCGAAGATTTGATCATTGCGGCTATCAACAGCAGATTTCCTGACCATGGAATTTTATCGGAGGAATCACCGGCTCAAAATTATTCAGCGAAGCTGCGATGGATAATTGATCCCCTGGATGGGACGACAAATTACGCTCACGGGTATCCTGTTTTTTGTGTTTCCATCGCTTTGGAAAATGAAGGTGTAATTGTTCTGGGCGTAATTTATGATCCTCTGCGGGAGGATATGTTTGTTGCTGTGCGCGGCAAGGGTGCTTATTTAAACGGCAAAAAATTGAAGGTTTCGAAAACCACCACACTTTCTCGCAGTCTTTTGGCAACCGGTTTTCCTTATGACATTCGCATGAGTAAAGATAACAATCTCAATTATTTTAATTTGATGGCTGTGGAAGCACAAGCCATTCGCCGTGCTGGAGCGGCCGCGTTGGACATTGCTTATCTTGCCGCTGGCCGTTTTGATGGTTTTTGGGAATTAAAGCTTATGCCGTGGGATATGGCTGCCGGATGCCTGATGGTGGAAGAATCAGGAGGAATGATCTCGGACATGTTTGGCGGTAAGTGGGATATTGCTTCGCCTAATGTTCTTGTTTCCAATGGTTTGATTCATGAGCAAATGATCAGTGTTTTTAAAAGAACCACTTGCCCGTAAAGCTGGTTGGTTAATTTGCAATTGGAACGAATAATTTCTTGCAATTGTCCGTGCGAGCACGTTTTATACGTCTGGTAATAATTTCACTATAATTTTCCGTTGCCGAGGGCCGTCGAATTCGCAAAAAAATATTGCTTGCCATGTCCCTAACATCAACCGGCCGTTCTCAACCAAAACTAATTCCGAGACGCCGACCAGCGATGATTTTACGTGGGCCGGAGAATTTCCCTCCAAATGCCTGTACTGAACACTCCGGGGAAGTGTCTTTTCTAGGGCATTAATTATATCGTGAGGCACATCGGGATCGGCGTTTTCATTGATCGTAACTGCGGCAGTGGTATGAGGTGTAAATACCACGCAGATGCCGCTTTTAATTTTGTTTTCACTGATTACTGCCTGGACTAAATCCGTAATATCGATCATTTCCGTTTGCGAATTTGTCCGAACATTGATTTCTATCATAACGTCAGAAGAAAACTAGTTTGCAGATGCTTTAATCGCTTCATAAACATCAGTGGTAATTTGTTGCGAAGTGTTCTTTAGTGCTTTGCTCATCGCCTGACAATAGCCATATGGTGATTGATCAATCAGCGATTCTTCCCGGCTGTATTTTTTCTGAAAAACTATACGCTTTGTCGCTTCCTGTCGCAGGGAATCTTTTAAAGTTATCTCCATGCTGATAACGGCAACCTTGCCGTTTTTTCCTATGCGTAAGAAAAAATCATTAATTCCGCCCTGAAGAAGGAAACGGGTTTCTTCTACAGTATAGCGGGAAAACACGGCACGAAAAAGCCCGCTTGCCTGCATGTCTCGCAATATAATATCAGCAGTCATGTCAGCAGGGTTCACTGCCCAGCGGTTATAATTAAAAAAATCAAGAGTATAATCATCTGTACGGAAAATCATGTTTTGGGTGTTATAGGCAGAGGCAATTGTAAATCGATAAATCCTGATTGTTGTGTCCAGTTGAACCTTATTTTCGAAGATTGGAGCAGGATAGTCTAAAAGGTAATTTTCAACCTCGTAACGTGGTTTTCCGCTGGTTGCACAACCTTGAAGGACAAAGAAGCAAATAATAAGAAAGGGGAAAATGACATAAAGAATTTGTCTTTTATCTTTTGTTGATGTTAAAGATTTTTCCATATCGTTTCCCCTGTCATTCCATAATTTTTTTCTGTGGCACCGGTCGGTCAAAGAGCAATTCCGATGGATTATTATTCAATCTTTCTGAAAGTTTATACAAATTTTCCGAGGTTATGCGAAAATTTTCCACTGATTTATCCAGATTAGCCGATGTTGATTCAATGTTGGCCATTACATTGGTCGTTTGTTTTCCAGCGAGAAATGTTTCAATGGCTTTGGTTGTATTTTTCAACTGATTGGATATGCCCTTGAAATCAATTTCCTTGATGTTTTGCATTATCACGTTTGCATCTGATAAAAAACGGCTGATTTCAGAAGGGCGCGAAGGGATCACCGGGTAAACCGTTTTAAAATTAATAATTGGGGAGCTGGTCCTGTCACTTTTTTTGAGGCGGTCAAGTTCAACGAAAACGATTCCGGTAATGCCGGCTGTTCGCAACTGGGTGGTAGTGTTATACTGCAAATCCGCAGATAAGTCGATTTTCATGGCGACTTCAATCAACCGGTAATCAGGAGCAACCTTAATGCTATCAACTTTTCCTATTTCAACACCGCGGTATTTAACTGCGGAATCAACTTGCAGACCTTGAACCGATTCGTCAAAATATGTAACATAGGTTGAACCTTTCATGAAAAGGTCAGCCGCACCGACCCAAATTATGATGACCACGCACATCATCACACCGGTAATAACAAAAAGGCCAATTAAAAATTTTGAGCTTCTACTTGACATAGAATCCATCCTGGAGATCAGGTTCGGTCATCTGCCTGAGGAAGAAACTGCGCACCCTGGGGTCTGTTGCTTTTTCTTTCAATTCCAGGGGATCTCCTTCGGCGACGATACCTTTTGCTGTTTTATCCAACATTATTACTCTATCGGCAATCTTGTAAATTGACTCCAATTCATGAGTTACAATTACCATAGTTGTTCCCAAAGCTTCATTAGTTTTTATGATCAGATCGTCCAACTCGACGGCTGTAACCGGATCAAGCCCGGCGGACAGCTCATCAAAAAAAAGCACAATAGGGTCGAGCGCGATGGCCCGGGCGATGCCGGCCCTCTTTTTCATGCCGCCGGAAAGTTCCGATGGATAGTGGTTTTCATATCCGGCCAGATTAACCATGCCCAGTTTCATTTTGATAATCATATTTATCATTGCGGAATCGAGATTCGTGTACTCCCGCAATGGCAGGGCAATGTTTTCTTTCAATGTCATTGAACTGAACAAAGCGCCTGATTGAAAAAGCACCCCGATATTTTGCCGGTAATTGTTCAGGTCTTCTTCCCCTGTTGAAGCAATATCGACCCCTTGAAATAAAACTTTACCGGAAGATGGTTTTTGTAGACCGATCATAATCCTCAAAAGGGTTGATTTTCCGCAACCGCTTTCGCCGACAATAACCAGTATTTCTCCTTTATACACCTGAAAGCTTACGTTTTCCAATACAATATTACTGCCAAAACTGGCTGCAAGGTTTTCCACAACAATTATCGATTTGCTATCCGATGGATGCAATAGGAGCTCCCTCACTGTATATAATAGAAAATAACCGCAAAAATCGAATCGGCCACTACAATAAGAAAAATTGCGGATACAACTGCAGATGTTGTATATTTCCCGACATCTTGCGCGCCTGCCCGCACCTGAAATCCTCTTTGACAGCCAATTCCAGAAATAAGACCGGCAAAGACCGCTGCCTTAATCAGGCTTGTGACGACATCAAATACTTTAATGGTTTTTAATGACTGTGTAAAATATGTATGCGCAGTGAGGTCCAGGCCGGTTAATCCGACAATCAATCCACCAATAACGCCGAAGAAATCAGCATAGATTGTCAAAATAGGGACAACTATTATCGTTGCCAATACTTTGGGTACAGCAAGAAACCTAACAGGATCAAAGCCCATGGTATTTAGTGCATCAACTTCTTCGTTAACTACCATTGTGCCGATTTCCGCCGCAAAGGCTGAACCGGAACGGCCGGCCACCAGAATGGCCGTCATAATTGGCCCCAATTCCTTGACCATCGCGAAACTAACCAGCGAAGGAACATAAATATTGGCGCCGAATTGCCTGAACTGTAAAAAGGACATGAAGGCAATGATCAGTCCGATTAATAAGCTGATCAAGCCGACAATCGGCAGGCCGTCCACCCCTGCGCGCCGCATGTAAAAAAGTATATCTTTGACCCTCAGGGATTTAGGGTGAAAAATAGTATAAACAATAGCTGAGAGCAACTCGCCGACAAATGTTATAAAGGTAACAATATTGCTGGCAATATCCAGAGATGCTTGACCTATCTGGATCAAAAAGTTGTCTTTGAACTTCTTTGTTTTAAAAGGCATCTGATCCAGCGCTTCTCCGTGAATGACGCTAAATATGCCCTTCGCTTCGTCATTTAAATTTATCAAAAGACAATTTATTTTTTCCCCCGCGGCATCTTTTTGGATTTGAATTATCGCCAGAGCCGCCGCGCTGTCTATATAGGATATGCCGGAAAAATCTATAGTGATTGTGTCCGGGGTTTGATTACGGATCGACTTTTTAATTTCATTTGTGAAAAGTTTCAGGTTTTTTAGTCTGAATTCTCCTTTGAGATTAATCAAAAGATTTGTATTCTTTTTTACATAAGATATTTCGTAGCGTTTAGATAAATCTTGTTTGTTGTCTGCTATCATCAATAGTTCTTTTCTGTTGGCAAGGGATCTTTATTAAATTAAATACTTAATATAGTTAACGCTTTCAAAGTAAATTTGTCAATGCTAAATTGAAATCTCATGCCATTTAATGCGGATTTTTCACATTTCGTTAAACCATTTTAACATTTTATGGAAAGAGGAAGAGGAAAAGGGGCTATTTAAAGGAGTGACTAACCTGGCCTTTGTGGTAATTGCTTAGTGTAGTCTTGTAGTTACAATGATAATGATTGATAACTGATTTTTTGGCACGATAATTCCA
>Ga0209777_10001431_pt1 | contig 34422 bp, 29 predicted proteins | sample FrelakmetHBP12HB_FD_187147 | JGI IMG/M metagenome (GOLD analysis project Ga0209777, IMG submission 187147) | Freshwater lake sediment microbial communities from the University of Notre Dame, USA, for methane emissions studies -HBP12 HB (SPAdes)... | ecosystem: Environmental > Aquatic >...
CTTGCGCGGACCAGGGCCCTCTGTGTGGGGCTTTCGAATGCGTATTTCAACTCGCTCGGGCTACCGTGATTATTCGAGGAATGTTAGCGTAACCGACTCGAACCGCCGTGTACGGACCCGTACGCACAGTGGTGTGGCACGGGTCGGCGGGTGACCGCCGCCCCTATGCCGATCATGCCCACGGCGTGAGCCGTGTGGAATAGCGTGTTAGAACCTCTATCGTTGAATCCTGTCGTTTACTGGCAGGATATTTTGAGGCGTGGTGTTTTGCGCCAATGTTGACGGGGGTTCGGATGGAGTCTGAAATTGGCTCCAACTTTTCAATGTTCGCCCTGTTTGGTTCCGGCTGCGCCGGGTTAGGGATAGCGAGCCCCGGAACGGGGCGAAAGGCTGGTCTCAGCCCCAGAGGTCGCGCCCATCGTACGCTATGCCATGCTTCCTCAGGAATGTCAGGAATTCCTCTTGCAGCGACACCCGGCGATGGTGCTCTTGCTGCGCCGCGATGTATTAATCAGGCCACTGGTTGGTAGACACTGTGCGGCATAGTCCACAATGCCGGACGTGGCGTTGCGACCTGTGGCGTCTACCTACTTATGGCCTGCTTAATAGTCCGTCACATCAGCCGCTCGGGAGCCACTCACGGTGAAGGCGCCGTATCCGGCCTGCCAGCCGAACCGCTTGTGCTCGGGAAACTGTTCGTGTACCGAGCGAGACGAATTGGTCTTCACGACTCTCAGCAAGTCCGCTATCGATTCCGTGGCAGCGACGTACACAAGCAGATGAACGTGATCTGCCGGACCATTCATGATCAGCGAAACAACCTTTCGTTCTCTGACAATGCCGGCCAGGTACGGGAACAGGCGGGCGGCAAGCTCTGGTGACAGGTCAGAGGCGCGGTCCTCCGTGGAAAAGATGACGTGAACGAGCAGGGAAGCGAAGCTGTGTGGCATAGACTTACGCCCCGTTCCGGGGCTGGGTGGCCGACCGATGCGTTCCCAACGGCTTGCGCCGTGGGCTATGATCTTCCGCCCTTCGGGCTTGCTGGCGGAGGGGCCCGGTGACGGACGACTCCAAGACAGTGGACCGCGAGGCGCAGAGTTCTCACCAAGAATGCAGAGTTCTCACCAAAAATGTAGAAAGTCCAGATGGCGGGCTGAAGTCCGCCACGGCACGCCGAACAGGTTGCTGAAAAAGTCCCTGGACCACTTGGAATGGCACTTACTAACATCCGCAAGCTGTTGATTCTACGTGCGGCCGAATGCAAAATTGGGCCATTCTGGGCATCGAAGTACCCTTATTCAGCAACGTGTGAAGCGTGGGCCACTGCGGGTAGCACGCGGCGCGGCACGGATCCCCACTGCCTGCGCATGTGTGCGCGACAGCCGTTATCCCTTGCGCAGAGGCTCCCGCAGGAGAGTCCTATTATACTGGGATCAACCGATGAAGCTCTCCATCCTCATGCCCGTATACAACGAGCGGACCATGGCCGAACGCTGCATCGCCCAGGTCCTCACGGCGCCTCTGCCGGAGGATATGGAGCGCGAGCTGATCATCGTGGACGACCGCTCGACGGATGGGACCTGGGACATCCTCTGCCGCCTCGCCGAGACCACCCCCGAAATTCGCCTCTACCGCCACGAGACCAACCAGGGCAAGGGTGCGGCGGTCCGCACCGCAATTCAGAAGGCGACGGGCGATTTCTCGATCGTGCAGGACGCCGACCTCGAGTACGATCCCTATGAGTACCCGCGTTTGTTGCGCCCGCTGCTCGACGGCCACGCCGACGCAGTCTTCGGCTCGCGCTACCTGGTCGGCGAGCAGACCCGCGTGCTGGCCTTCTGGCACTCGATGATCAACAAGGGTCTGACAATCGTCTCCAACATGTTCTGCAACCTGAATCTCACGGACATGGAGACCTGTTACAAGGCCTTTCGCACGGATCTGCTCAAGAGCATTCCCATCCGCTCCGACCGCTTCGGCTTCGAGCCCGAAATCGTCATGAAGGCCGCCAAGCGGAAGCTGCGCATCTACGAAGTGCCCATCAGCTACCACGGACGCACTTACGAGGAAGGGAAGAAGATCGGCTGGAAGGACGGCATCAAGGCGCTCGGAACCGTGCTGCGCTTCTGGATTATCGACGACCTCTACATCGAGCCTTACGGCCGCGGCATGCTCAACAACCTCACGGGCACGCCGCAGTACCTGAGCTGGATCACACGCATCGTGCGGCGCCACCTCGGCGACACGGTGCTCGAGGTGGGCGCCGGAATCGGCAACATCTCGGGCCGCCTCATGGGGCGCCGCGTGCAATACATGGCGGCGGAGAAGGACGCCATCTACCTCCACGCGCTCCGGAACCGCTTCCTGCGCACGCCGAACGTCTGCGTGCGCCCGCTCGACCCAGCCAAGCCCGCCGAGTTCGCGGACCTGCACGAGGCCTTCGACACCGTGCTGTGCCTGAACGTGCTCGAGTATCTGGACGAGCCGGCCGCCACCGTGCACGCGCTGTACGATTCGCTCAAACCGGGCGGGTCGATTGTCATCCTGGTCCCCCAGGGGCCCTCGCTGTTCTGCGGCATCGACCGGAAGCTCGGCCACAAGCGGCGATTCCGGCTGGAAGAATTGCGCCAGATCCTGACCGCCACCGGCTGCTGCGTCGAGAAGGTGTACCAGTTGAACAAGATCGGGGCTGCGGCGTGGCGCTTCTATGGCGGCCTGTTCGGAAGCAAGTCCATCAACAAGCTCACACTGAAGCTGTTCGATAAGTCGGTGTGGTTCTGGCGCCGGGTGGATTCCATCCTGCCGTGGAAGGGGCTTTCGCTGGTGGTGATCGGCCGCAAGCCGGTCTGATTGACCGCCCCCTCCCATGCGCTCCGCCGGACTTGATTTCCGCTCCCGCGAACTCGTCCTCCGCGAATTCCCGGATCCCGCTCCGCCGGGTCCCGGCGAGGTGCTCTTCCGCGTGCACGAGGCGGGTATCTGCGGGACCGACCGCGAGCTGGCCTCATTCCACTTCGGCTTTCCGCCCGAGGGCGAGTCGTTCCTCACGCTCGGGCACGAGGCGCTTGGACAGGTGATCGAAACCGGGCCGGGCGTTGCGGGCCTCGAGGCCGGTGACTGGGTTGTGCCCATGGTGCGGCGTCCCTGCTCCCCGCGCTGCCCCTCGTGTGCTCGCGGTCGGCGCGACCTGTGCGTCTCCGGCGGCTTCACCGAAGCAGGCATCTTCGGAAGGCACGGCTACCTCCGCGACTACGCCGTGGACGATGCCTCCGACCTCGTGCGCATCCCCGAGCAGCTCGCCTGCCGCGCCGTGCTGATCGAGCCGCTGAGCGTGGTGGAGAAAGCCGTGGAGACCGCCCTGCGCATTCACGAGCCGGGCGCGCGCACCGCCCTCGTCCTCGGCGCCGGCCCAATCGGGATCCTGGCCGCGATGCTCTTCCGTCTTCGCGGGCTCGAGGTGACGGTGTATTCAATGGAGCCGCCCGATCATCCGCGTGCAAAACTCCTCGGCCGCGCCGGCATCCGGTACGCCGCCGAGCTCGGCAGCGAGCGCGTGGATATCGCCCTTGAGGCGGCCGGTTCGCCCGCAGCGGCGTTTGCCGCACTACGCGCCCTCGCGCCGCTCGGCGTGTGCGGCATTCTTGGCAGCCCGAGCGCAAGCGGGGAGATGCCGTTCCTCGACCTGCTGCGTTACAACCAGGCCGTTTTCGGAACCGTGAACGCGGGCCCGGACGCTTTTGCGCGTGCCGTGGAGGACCTCGGCGCGCTCGAAGCGGACGTGCTCGACTCCATGATTTCCCGCGAGCGCTTCGAGGACATCGGCCGGACGCTCGCAACTCCGGGCGCGGCCGCCGCCAAGACTGTGCACGTGGTGGCGGAATGACTACACTGAATTGATGGCTCCTGTCTTCCGGCACTCCCTCTGCAACGAGCTTTACGAGCGCCGGCCGTTCGCCGAAACGTGCCGGGCGGTGCGCCAGGCGGGTTACGCCGGCATCGAGCTCGCGCCCTTCACGCTGGCCGAGGATCCCGTCGCTCTCTCCGCGAGCGGCCGGCGCGAAATCGCATCCGCCATTCGCGATGCGGGCCTCGAATTCGCGGGCCTGCACTGGCTCCTGGTCAGCCCTCCCGGTCTGCACGTCACTACGCCCGATGCCGCGGTGCGCCGCATAAGCTGGAACTATCTGTACGGCATCGTGGACTTGTGCGCCGATCTCGGCCCGAACGGCGTGCTCGTCTTCGGGTCTCCCAAGCAGCGTTCGTCCACCGGCGGTTCCACAGCCGCCGAGTCTGCCGCGCGCCTCGAGGAAGGGCTGCATGGCCTGGCCCCGCACGCGTTCGAGCGCGGCGTCACCTTTCTGGTCGAGGCGCTGGCTCCGGACCAGGCGGACGTCATCACGTCGCTCGATGAGGCAGCCGCTCTCGTTGAACGCATCAACTCGCCGGCCATCCGCGCCATGTTCGATACGCACAACGCCGTGATGGAACAGGAGCCGCACGCCGTGCTCGTCGAGCGCTGGTTCGACCTCATCCGCCACGTCCACGTGAACGAGATGGACGGCAGGCATCCCGGTACCGGATCGTACGATTTCAAGCCGGTGCTCGAGGTGCTCGCGCGCCGCGGTTACCAGGGGTGGATCTCTCTCGAGGTCTTCGACTTCAAAGCCGGCGCGGACCGTATCGCCGCCGAGTCCCTGGCCTTCCTCGAATCTGAAATCGGAAGAGTCCAATGAGCAAATACGTAGTTACAGGGGGGGCCGGCTTCATCGGCTCGCAGGTTGTGCGCGCGCTCGTTGCGGAGGGCGCCGGGGAAGTCGTGGTCATCGACAACCTTGCTACCGGGCACGAGCGGAACCTGGCCGAAGTGGCAAAGCGAATCGAGTTCTGCCGCGCGGACATCCGCTGCTACGAGGAGATCGCGGGGGCCATCCACGGCGCGGACATTGTCTTCCACCTCGCCGCGATTCCGTCCGTGCCGCGCTCCATCAGCGATCCCGTGCCTTCGCACGAGACCAATATCGACGGAACGTTCCAGGTGTTACGCGCGGCGGCGGAGGGCGGTGTGCGCCGCGTGTTCTACGCGGCATCCTCCTCCGCGTACGGCGATACCGAGGTCCTGCCGAAGGTGGAGACCATGCTGCCGCGCCCGAAGTCGCCCTACGCGGTGCAGAAACTCCTCGGCGAGTATTACGCCTCGGTCTTCACGGACTGCTTCGGCATCGAGGCCGTCGCCGTGCGCTACTTCAACGTGTATGGGCCGCGACAGGATCCCTCGAGCCCTTACTCCGGCGTCATCTCGGTCTTCATGAGCGCCCTGCTCGACCGGCGCTCGCCGGTGATTCACGGAGATGGCGAGCAGTCCCGCGACTTCACGTATGTGGAGGATGTGGCCGAGTTGACGATCAAGGCTGCGGGTGCCGAAGGCGTGGCGGGCAAGGTCTACAATGGCGGCAACGGCAACCGCTACACGCTGAACCAGGTCTGGGAGACTCTGCAGAAGATCGAGGGCGTGAGCCTCCCACCCGTGTATGGGCCGGCCCGCGCCGGCGACGTCCGCGACTCACAGGCGGACACCGCGGCCGCGCGCCGCGATCTGAAGCACGACCCGAAGTTCAGCCTCGAAGAAGGTCTCCGCCGCACGCTCGACTGGTACCGCGCGAACCGGTAATCGCATCGATGGACCGTCGTCCAGCCGCAAGGCCCGCGGACGAGTCACGTCGAACTGCGTTCAGAGGCCACCAGGCGCGTGCGTGCGGGTTCCGCCATCCCGGACGGCGCCATCACGCCGCCATGGTGTTAGAATGATGTCTAAAATGAACTGACAAGGCCGTTTTAACACGCACTTTGACGCCATTTGCGCGCTATTGCAGAGGCCCTAGCGCACCTGGGCCATGGCCTTGCGGGCCTATAAGAATCAGTTGAAATGTCAGTCTGCATAAGAAAGATATTGAGATATACTACTACGGATCAATGTCTCTAAGTCATTTGAACGAGGATCTGCTCGAGCAGTACGCCAGGGGGAAGCTCGCCGAAGCTGAAGCCGCTCCCGTTGAGGAGCACCTGCTCGTTTGCGAGCCGTGCCAGGACCGGCTGCGGGCCATCGATCAGTTCATCGCCGCCCTGCGCGCGGCGGAGAAGCCGGGAACGTGACTCTCCGACTCACCTATGGTCCTTCGCGTTGGCGCTGCGGCTACTCCCAGTCGAGCTTGACCGTGGCAAGGCCGACGGCGCAACTGGCATCGCCGCCGTCACCGGCCAATAGCCGTTCCCAATCGGGCAACTGCTCGAAGCCGGTGTAGAAGACGGTGTACTCGCCCGGCTTCTCCTCGATGAGGCCGAGAGGGGTGCGCACATCGCGCGACCAGACGCCGGGCTTCGGCTGGACCACGAGCGACCGGCCGGGCTCCCAGTGGACGCCGTCGGCGGAGTACGCGTACCCGATGGCGTCGTCGGGTTTCGCATCGTAAACGCAGAGGAAGCCTCCGCCGGCGAGCGGGGTCACGATCGGATTCTCGATGAACACCTTCTCGATGGGCGTGGGGCTGAGCTTCGAAAGCCGGGTCCAGGGACCGCCGAGCGCGGGGGCCGAGGCTATGCCGACCAGCCAGTGTTCAATCGGGAGCGCCTCGGTTTTGGCGCTGCCGTAAAGCGCGTACCAGCGGTTGGAGACGAGATAGGGGAAAAACGAGTCCGTGCCCTGTAGGCCCTCCCACGCGCCGGAATCGGCGCCATGGCGCATTACGACGCCGAGGTCGCGATAGGGCCCCCCGATGCCGTTCTCGCCTGCCTGTTCGGACACTGCCCGCCAGATCTCGCCGTGATGATTGAGGAGGAACTGGCGCCTGTCGCCCGGCTTGGAGCGATACGCGACATAGAAAAGATTCCACCGCTTCTCGAAGGCGTCGAAGACGGGCAGCGGCGACCAGAGCGAGGCACGCGGGTCCTTGCCCTCGAACTCGCCGCTCGATTCGAAGACGGTCGCCACACGCGTCCAATGCAAGCGGTCCTCGCTGCGCCAGTCGCCGAAACGCATTTTGACCCAGATAGGATCGCGGAACATCTCGGAGGTGAACAGGTGGTACGTGGAGCCGATCTTGACGGCCCGCCCGCCCTCGAAGCCGTACTTGTTGCCCGCGGCTTCGGGGTGCCGCTTGGTGAGCACCGGCTCGGGTTGCTGTCTTACGAGGCGGAGCACAGGCCTGCGCGGTCCGGCGCCGGAGAAGAGCGCGGCGGAAGAGACCGCCAGGAGCAACGACGTGGCAAGAACCATTCTGCGCATAGTCTCGAACCATCCTAGCCCGGTTTTCTCACCAAGATCGTAACGAGGCGCGATGAGAGGGCCGCAGATACAAGGCGCGCGAAGGGAGCCGCCCAGAGGCGTACTTGAACAGTACGTCGAGGACGGCGAGCGAGCGCAACGCAGTAGATGTGGCCCTCTCGCGCGCCGCAGTAGATTGCCGGTGAGAAATCCGGGCTACTTGGATCGCGAGGCTCCTCTTCCGGCGGCCGGCAGCGCGCTCCACGCGGCGCTGGCCCGGAAGGCCGGAGCGGTGCGCCGCAAAGGGTGAGCAGCGCCGCAGAGAATCGTTAGGAACGCAGCCGATGGCGGTTTATACTGATTCCGAATTGTAAGCCGGCTTCGACGCTCTTGCCGGCGACGTGGATACGCTCACCCCGCTTGATTTACGCGGCGCGAGGCAACCTTTCGTGACTACGGCCACAGGAGTACGTCGCTTCCTGAAATACAACCTAGTGGGCGTCATGGGCCTGGCGGTGAAGTTCTCGGTGCTCGTGGCCGTGAAAACCCTCGGGCTGGGCTACATGGCTGCGACCGCAATCGCCGTCGAAGCCGTGCTGCTCCACAACTTCGCATGGCACCTGCGGTGGACGTGGCGCGACCGTTCGGCCTCGCTCACCGTTCGACAGATCCTGCTGCGTCTGGTGCGTTTCCATCTGGCGACCGGCTTGGTGGCGATGATCGTGAACCTCGCCGTGATGCGGCTGTTGGTGGAAGGGCCCGGCGTGCACTATTTCGCGGCGAACGTGATCGCCACGGCTTTTGCGGGGCTCGCGAATTTCCTGCTGAACGAGTTCCTCATTTTTGTGGCGCCGGGGCGGTCTGCTTCTTCCCGAACGTGAAGAGCGTCTTGTACTCGTACTTTTCTTTGTACCAGCGCGACTCCGGATTCTCGATCGTGCGGACCCATTCCGGCTCAACCAGCGCTTTGAACCGTTCGGCGTAATCGTCCATCCAGCGTGTCACTGCGGGGTCGCGGACGATGTCCTCCGAGTGCGGGTGGCCCTGGTCCACAACGTATTCCTGCACCAGCTTCCGCAACACCTGCGGGTTGTCGGTGATCGGGCAGGGCCGCTTGAGGTTGCCGGTGTCGTTATAGGGAAACGCCTCGCGAATCGCATTGAAGAAAGGTGAATTCGCCGCCTCGAGTAGCGACTTCTCGCGGATATTATCGACGCCGAAGTGCGCGAACACGCAAGCCTCGACGCGGCCCGAGTTCAGCACGTGCATGTAGCGGCGCGCGCCCGCGAGACAGCCCGCCACCGCCGGGCCGTCGTTCCAGAAATCGGCCATGAAGAGGCCGTGCTTCTTGCGCATCTCGGCGACGCGGCGGCCGCACCGCACTCTCTGCTCCGGCGAGGGGACCAGCTCGAGCACCGGGTCCTTGCCGACCGGTACGAACATGAAATACCAGGCAAAGAGCGCCCCGCGGCCGATCATGGACTCGATGAACCTGTCGTCGGTAACGACGTCGAGGTTGTCGCTGGCGTAAGTGACGCTGACCCCGAACAGCACGCCGCGCCGGCGTAGAAGCTCCATGGTCTCCAGAACACGGGCGTAGACGCTTTTGCCGCGCCGGCGGTCTGTTTCGGCTTCGAAACCCTCCAGGCTGATTGCGGGCGCCACGTTGCCGAGGCGCGCCAGCTCGTCCGCAAGTGCGGCATCGATCCGGGTGCCGTTCGTGAACGTGAGGAAGTACATGTCGTTGTACTTCCGGAAGAGGCGGAGCAGGCTGTCTTTGAGCAGGTAGGGCTCGCCTCCGGTGAGGACGACGAAGTAATTGCCCATCGCCTTGCACTCGGCAAACAGGCGGTCGAGTTCCGCTTCACTCAGCTCGCCGTCCTTCGAGTACAGCCCCGCGTAGCAGCCGCGGCAGTTGAGGTTGCAGCGCATGATTGGGCTCATGGCGACGACGAACGGCACCCAACTCCCCGCGTTTCTGATCCGCGTGCGTATGCCGGCGCCTTTCACGCCCCAGTGAAAGATGAGATTGCGGACCAGCCGTCGCCGCGCCGTCGGATTCGCCAGCCGCCCGATGCGCACGAGCAGGTTCGAGAAAATGCCGCCTCCGGCTTCGAGGTCGAGCGACAGGCGCTTCAGGAACGCCCGTAGCAGCGGGCTGGGGAAGGGAACCCGCTCGAGGACGAGCAGCCTCCTCAAGTGCTCGGGCTTTCCCGTGAGGCAGCGGCACAGCGACGGAACAGCGAGCGCCTTGATGAGGTTTTGGGTGAGCGACATGGAAGCTCCGTTTACTGTGGCGGCCGGTTTGCGGCCAGATGCGCAGAGTGGGTGCCGCTTGAGCCGGCGGTGTGTGCCGCGGCGTGCTGCGGTACGAGGAACGGCCCGATGATCACGTAGAGGCCGATCAGGACAATCGTCGCCAGCGACAGGGGCGCGGTGAGTGCGAAAGGCAGGATAACCAGCCCGATCAGTATCGGGACGACGATCCAGGGGTACACCGACAGCTTGGGGAACCTGGTCCTCGCCACCATCAGGAACCCGAAGACCGGGGCGCCGGCCGTCAGGAGGATCGCCAGCAGTCCGGCTTCAATGGCGCCTTCACGCCGCAGGAATGTGAGCGCAATGACAAAGAGCGCATAGGCCAGCGTGGGAAGACCGGGTGAGCCCGGAATGCCGGGGAATTCCGTTTCGCTCACGCCGGCCTTCCGCGAATAGCGCATCGCGCCGAAGAGGCAGGGGATCGTCAGAAGAAAGACGCTCCCTGTCCCCGGGCTTCCGGCCAGAAACAGCGAGATTGCGGCGGGTGCAACCACGTAATACAGGTGGTCCGCGAAAGAGTCGAGCAGCTTGCCGAACTCGGTGGTGACACCGAGCTTGCGGGCGCAGGCGCCGTCCAGGGCGTCGGTAGCCAGGCCGAACAGCAGCAGCGCCGCGGCAACATCAGTCTGCTCGCGAGAGGCCAGATGAATGGCGTACATCGCCAGCATTACGCGCACCCCAGTCAGTATCTGCGGCGCCGCGATCCGCAAGGCCGGACGGAGTCTGTATGTGGTCATCTGAGATGCCTCACCTAGCGCCCGCCACAGGCTTTGCGATCGGCCGCTCCGCTTCGTAGAGCGGCGCTCCAATGGGCAACACGCCTCCGATCAGCGCTCCCGCTCCCAGGCCACCGACCGTGAGTTCCGCCGTCGTCTGGCCTTTTGCGCTGCGGTCGAGGTAGCCTGACGCAACTGCGCCCACAATGGCGCCTGCGGCGGCACCGGCGGCCATCCCGAGGAGCGTGTTGCGCCTCCGGATGTTAGCCTTTCGCACGCGGAACACATCGTCCTTCGCGACAACCTGTCTCGAGCCGTGCCACTGGACGGCGATCGATTCGCCGGTGAGCTCCAGGAGCTTGCCCTCCAGGGTGGCGGAGTTCATCCGCGTGACCACGACGCTGTGGCCCGGTCTTGCCGATTGCATCAGAACGTCCCAGGAGCGGTTCGGCTCGGCGCCGGTCCCTGCGGCCGGCGCGATCAGAAGCACGAGCCACAAGGCTCGTATTGACTTCTTCTGCCACCTGCTTCGAATCTCGGCTGGACTTCCTGCCATTTCACGCCTCCTTTACCCATGACTGATTGCCCGTGAATCACGCCCGCATCGCGCGGGCATTTGAAAAGCCGGATTTCAACGGGCATCCTGTACCGCTCTCTTCGGCGGGCGCTGCGCCTCGTAGAGCGGATCTCCGATGGGCAATACGCCTCCGACCAGCGCTCCCACTCCCAGGCTGGCAAGCGCGAAGGCTGCCGCTCCTATGCCCGCCGAGCCGCCGCTGCTGCTTCCGCCTACGGCCGCGCCCATCGCCGCGCCGGCCGCCGCCCCGCCGGCCAGCCCGAGAAGCGTGTGGCGCCTCCGGAGGTTCGCAATCCGCACGCGGAAGACATCGTCCTTCCGAATAATCTCCTTCGAGCCGTGCCACCGGACCGCAATCGAGTCCGCCGTGATCTCGAGGAGCTTGCCTTCAACGGCCGCGGAGGTCATCTTTGTCACGACGACTGAACGCCCCGGGGTTACCGATTGCACGAGTGTGTCCCAGGACCGGTTCGGTTCGGCCCCGTTGGCCAGGGCCGGTGCGATCAGGATCGCGACCCACCCGGCCGGTTTCAGAAGTTGACGCCAACGCTTTCGCGTCTCAATCGGCCTGTTGCAGGGTTCCATGCCGCACCTCCTTGCGTGCTCACTGGCAAGCGTGCCATGAGCCGCGCGTCTGTTTGTCACACCGGCGCAAGGAGTATGTAAGGAAATTGTCAGCCGGTGCGGGTCCGGTGTTGCCCGTCCGGAGATGGTGAGCGCGGGGCGGCAGGATCACCGGCCCGGGGATGCTCCCGGCGCCAATTCGTCCGGAGTGCCCGTGTTTCCCAGCGGCGCTCTGCCCCATGACATCCGCCAAACACATATTGAGACCAGGAACTTCCTATTTCAAGGGTTATTTGGCGGCCCCACACCCCCCTGGCCGGGTCCAAGTCGTCCCCGCACCTAAGCTAAGCTCGTGAGGTGATCCTTCGCCTCGCCGCACTCTTCGCCGCAGCCTTGCCCGTTTTCTGCCAGGGACCCGAAAACGTGCTTCTGGTGGTGAATAAGAGTTCGCCGGAGTCTTTGGCCATCGGCAAATACTACGCGGAGCGCCGCACGATTTCTTCCGGGAACATCTGCTTCATCAAGACGCCGCCTGAAGAGAAGATTTCGCGGCAGGTGTACGACTTCGACGTAGAGAAGCCGGTTGCGAAGTGCCTGAAATCCAGGAAGCTGGTCGAGCAGGTCACGTACATCGTCACAACGCTCGGCGTGCCGCTGGGAATCAACGGAACGTCGGGCCGTGATGCCACCATGGCCGCCGTGGACTCCGAACTGGCGGCGCTCTACCCGGACCTGCACGGGAAGAATCACGACCTCCCGGGACCTCTGCCGAACCCGTTCCTCGGCCGGCGGGACGAACCGTTCCGGCACCCGCGCTTTCCGATGTACCTGGTGTGCCGGCTGGCCGCTTACGACGTGGACGAGGTGAAGCAGATGATCGACCACTCGCTCGAGGCGGAGAACCGCGGGCGCGTGGTGATCGACATGAAGTCCGCTGAGGACAGCAAGGGAAACGACTGGCTGCGGAACGCGGCGATCCTGGTTCCGCGCGACCGGCTGGTCTTCGATGAGAGCGAGACGGTCCTCTACGGGCAGACCGACGTGATCGCGTACGCGTCCTGGGGCTCGAACGACCCGAACCGGAAAAAGAGGTTTCTAGGTTTCCACTGGCTGCCCGGAGCCATCATGACGGAGTACGTATCGTCGAACGGGCGCACGTTCAAGCGGCCGCCGGATACCTGGAACATCACGACGTGGAGCGACCGCGCGAGCAGCTTCTGGGCAGGGTCGCCGCAGTCGCTGACGGCGGACTACATTCACGAAGGGGCGACCGGAGCGTCAGGGCACGTCTACGAGCCGTTCTTGAACGGAACGCCGCGTCCGGACTACCTCATCCCTGCCTACCTGAGCGGCAGGAACCTGGCCGAGAGCTACTACTTGTCGATTCCGGCGCTGAGCTGGCAGAACATCGTGGTGGGGGATCCGCTCTGCCGGCTTAAGCCGGTTCCACGATAGCGGGGCTTTCGAAAGTCGGAAAAAGGAGGCCCGGCGGGGTTTTTGCCGGGCCTCGTAGCATCGGGCTTGCAGGAACGACATTTACGGACGGGGATTACTGAGCCGAACCCGGGCGAGCACCTCGGTGTGCGTTCATGCCCATGCGGCCGCCTCCCATCGGGCCGGCTCCCATGCCGAAGCCGCCGCCGAGAAGTGCGTGAAGCTGCTGAGCCTTAGTGCGCTGGTCGGGCGTGAGCAGGTTCCACACCTGCGCCATCGCCTTCGCGCGCAGCGCCACCACTTGAGACGTCAGCGAACCCTGCGTGCTCGCCAGCGTCTGGAGCTGCTGATCAAAGTCCTGCGTGTTGCCGCTCTCCACAAGTTGCTGGATGGCCTGGCGGTTCTGCTTCAACTGCGGAAACAGCGCCTTGGTCTGCGATGCAGTGTTGGAGAAGATTGTCTGCACCTGTGCTTTTTGAGCGTCGCTCAAGCCGAGGATGATGGCCAGTCTGTCAACATGCCGCTGGCCCCGAGGCTGGGTCGTTCCCGTACCCGCTCCCTGGGCGAATGCCATGCCCGCTGCCATGACCAACGCCATGCCGCCGGTGAAAAGTTTTGAATTTCGGATCACTTTGTTTTGCCCTCCGATTTCAAGCCTACGACCGGAGTGTAAAGGCCGTATGTGTTGCCTGTAAAGAAATGTAATGCGAGGCCCGCACGGCTGTAAGTCATGCCAAGATGAGGTCGTGCGGGTGTTGCTGATCGATGACGACGTTGAGCTGTGCGCGCTGCTGAAGGAGTTTCTGGCCCGGGAGGGTTTCAGCATAGAGATGGAAAACGAGGGCCGGCGCGGCCTCGAGCGCTCACTGGCAGGAGACCTGGATCTCGTAATCCTCGACGTCATGCTGCCGGGCATGGACGGGTTTGAGATTCTGCGGCAGCTTCGCAAGAAAAGCCTTGTGCCAGTGCTGATGCTGACCGCACGAGGCGAGGACGTGGATCGCATCATCGGTCTGGAACTCGGGGCGGACGATTACCTTCCGAAGCCGTTCAACCCCCGCGAACTGGCCGCGCGGATCCGCGCCATTCTCAGGCGGACTGAAACCCGGCAGCCGGACCGCGGCGCCGTCGAGGTGAACGGGGTGAAGCTTGACCCGGCGTCGCGCGAAGTGACGGTGGGCGGGCGGCCGGTCGAGGTCACTACGCTCGAGTTCGACATCCTCGAGGCGCTGATGCGCTCGGCCGGGCGCGTGCTGTCTCGCGACTCCCTGATGGAGATGCTCTACAATCGCAAGACCACGCCGTTCGACCGCTCGATTGACATGCACATCAGCCACCTCCGGAAGAAACTGGAGGGCGGGAAGCCCGTGATCAAGACCATCCGTGGCGTCGGCTACCAGTTCTGCCGCACACCGGAAGAGGAACCTGTCGAATGAGATCGCTATTCACAAAGTTCGTGCTGTGGTTCTTGGCGGCGATGGCGATCACCATGGTGGGCTTCGTCTTCTTCACATCGCGCAGCATGACCGCGACACGCGGCCGGGGACACCCCATGGGCCGCATGCTTTCCTTCCAACTCGAGGAGGCCCGCAGCGCCTACGAAACCGGCGGGAAGGAAGGCCTGGGTCGTTTCATGGAGCGCATGAACGAAACCTTCCAGGGGCAAGGCATGCTGACGGACGGCCAGTTCCGCGACTTGCTCACCGGCGCGGACCGCCGGGACCTTTACGAGAAGGCCGAACAGCCCACACGGTTTTACCGCCCGCAGGTAATCGCAAGAGCAAGCCGGGATGGCCGGTACTGGCTCTTCGTGATGCCGGCGCGCGGACGCCCCGGGTTCTCGTTCTTCCTGCCGCAGTACCTGTGGATTGCCGCCGCCATGGTGCTGCTCTCGTATTTCGCCGCTATTCAGCTCACATCGCCGTTACGGAGGCTGCAGAAGGCCGTTGAGAGGTTCGGCAAAGGCGACCTCACTTCCCGCACGGAGTCAAACAGGAAAGACGAAGTGGGCCGCCTCGCGCGCGCCTTCGACGAGATGGCGGAGCGCATCCAGACGCTGCTCAGCGCCGAGCGGCGGCTGCTCATGGACATTTCGCACGAGCTGCGGTCGCCGCTGGCCCGGCTTGCGGTGGCTATCGAGCTCGCCCGCACGGAGGCGGGTGATGCGCGCGAAGCGGCGTTGAACCGTATCGAGAAAGAGGCCGACCGCCTCAACTCGCTCGTGGCCGAACTGCTCCAGGTGACCCGCGCCGAAGGCGACCCGGCTTCGCGCCGCGTCGAGCCCGTGCGGCTCGATGAGCTTGTCTCCAGCGTGGTGGAGGACTGCTCGCTCGAAGCGGACGCCCGCGGTTGCCGCCTGCAGTGGAACGCCGCGGCGCCGATGACGATCCACGGCGACGCCGAGCTGATCCGCCGGGCCGTGGAGAACGTGGTTCGCAACGCGATTCGCCACGCACCCGCCAGCACGCCGGTCGAAGTGAGCCTCGACAACGGCGGCCCGTCCGCCCGGATCCGCGTTCGCGACTACGGCCCGGGCGTCCCGGAAGAGCACCTGCCGCACATCTTCGATCCGTTCTACCGCGTCGATACCGACCGCAACCGCGCCAGCGGCGGCGTGGGTCTCGGACTCGCCATTGCCCGGCGGGCGGTGGAGCTGCACAAAGGGCGGATCCAGGCGACGAACTCGCACCCGGGCTTGCTGATGCAAATCGACCTGCCCGTGTAAGTTCGCCCAGGCGTTACTCCTGCTGTCCTTTGCGGAGCGCGATGCCCAATTCCCGCAACTGCCGTTCCGGCACCGGCGCCGGCGCGTCGCACATCAGGTCCGTTCCGCGCGCGGTCTTCGGGAACGGGATCACGTCCCGAATCGATGTCTCCCCGGCCAGGATCATGACGATGCGGTCGAGGCCGAGCGCGACGCCTCCGTGCGGAGGTGCGCCGAACTCCAGCCCCTCGAGCAGCCAGCCGAAACGCTTCCGCGCCTCCTCCTCGGAGAAACCGAGCGCGGCGAACACCTTTTGCTGCACATCGCGGCGGTGAATACGGATGGAGCCGGAGCCGAGCTCGACGCCATTCAGCACCAGGTCGTACGACTTCGCGCGGCAGTGCGCGGGATCGGCGGCGAGTTTGTCCAGGTCCTCGTCGTGCACTGAGGTGAACGGGTGGTGCGCCGCGTCCCAGCGGTTCTCCTCCTCGTTCCATTCGAACATCGGGAAATCCGTAACCCAGAGGAAACGGAAATTGCGCGGGTCGAGCAGGTTGTGTTTTGCGGCGAACTTCTGGCCTGCGAAGAGGCGCAGTTGGCCGCAGGCAGCAAGCACGGTCAGCTTGGGCCGGTGGCCCTTGGGAGCGCCGGGCCACGCGGCCAGAATCAACAGATCGTCCGGCGCGGCCTGGACGCGGACTCGCACCTCGGCCATCGGACCGGGGTAATCGCGCTCGAGCCGTTTCGCGTCGTCATGAACCCGCAGCCCGCGCTCGGCGCCAAACTGCTTCAGCTCGTCGCGCTCTTTGCGGCTTGCGCCGCCGGCCTTGGGAACCACGATGGCGACGAGCGGCAGGTTGTTCTCGCCGGTGAGCGCGGATGCCGGGAACAGATCCTCCACAGTGCGGAACGGCGGGAGCCGCAGGTCGGGCTTGTCGATCCCGTAACGGTACATCGCCTCTTCGTAAGTGAGGCGCGGGAGCGGAAGCGGGACGTCGAAGCCGGCGACTTTCGCGCAGCGCTGCATCAGCGGCTCGATGGCCTCGAACACCTGCTCCTGCTGCACGAACGACATCTCCACGTCGATCTGCGTGAACTCCGGCTGCCGGTCGGCGCGCAGGTCCTCGTCGCGGAAGCACCGCACAATCTGGAAGTACCTATCGAAGCCGCACACCATCAGAAGCTGCTTGAAGATCTGCGGCGATTGCGGCAGGGCATAGAAGCTGCCCGGCTGAATGCGGCTGGGAACGAGGAAGTCGCGCGCGCCTTCGGGCGTCGAGCGCGTCATGAACGGCGTTTCGATCTCGAGGAACCCGCGGTTGTTGAAGTACTCGCGCACCGCGAAGGCGATCCTCGTCCGCAGGATGATGTTGCGCTGCATGTGCGGCCGGCGCAGGTCCACGTAGCGGTACTTCAGCCGGACGTCTTCGCCCACATCCACCGTCTCCTCCATGGGAAACGGCGGCGTGCGGGATTCGTTCAGGATCCAGAGTTTCTCCGCCACAATTTCCACTTCGCCGGTGGCAATGGATGCGTTGATCGTCTCAGGCGAGCGCGGTTTTACACTGCCTTCGACGGCGATGACGTACTCGGAGCGCAGCAGTTCCGCCTTCTGATGAACGGCCGCGTCCGCGTCCTCATGGAACACGATCTGCATGACCCCGTCGCGGTCGCGCAAGTGGATGAAGATCACGCCGCCCAGGTCGCGGCGGCGGTACACCCATCCCATAAGCAGGGCGCGGCCGCCCGCGTCGGAGGCGCGCAGCTCTCCGCAAGTGTGAGTCCGGCGCAGGTCGCCCAGAAAATCGAGTGGTACGGTTTCCGGCATGTCAGTCAGTCGCGAGCTTTTCGATGAGTTGCTCCCGGGTGAGGCTGAGCTGCTCCCCGGTTTCCATGTTCTTGAGAGCGAAACGCCCGGCGGCGATTTCGTCGTCGCCGAGAATGAGAACGTTGCGTGCGCCGAGCTTGTTGGCGAGTTCCATGGCGCGCTTCAGCTTCCCCTCGGGCGCGAGCTCGAGAGTGACGCCGAGCCGGCGCAGGTCCCGCGCCAGCAGGCCGGCCTCGCTCCGCGCAGTTTCGCCGAGCGCGGCCACGAAGACATCGAGTTCGAGCTTCGGCTCGCCCAGCGCGTGTTCCAGACTCATGACGAGGCGGTCTTCGCCGATTGAGAAGCCGATGCCGGGTGCGGACACTTTGGAGCCCAGCATCTCGGCGAGCCCGTCGTAGCGCCCCCCGCCGAGCACGGAGTTCTGCGCGCCGAGCGCGCCGTGCACCACCTCGAAAGTGGTCCGCATGTAGTAATCGAGGCCGCGCACGAGCCGCGGGCGGACCTCGAAGCCGATGCCTCGCTCCATAAGGTAGCGCTTCACGGCATCGAAGTGAGTGCTGCACTCGGGGCCGAGATGGTCGAGGATGGAGGGAAGCTTGTCGATAGCGGGCTGGTCCTCGGGCACCTTGCAGTCGAGCACGCGCAGCGGGTTCGTAGCGGCGCGACGCCGGCAGTCCTCGCACATCGATGGCGCCACCTTCTCCAGCTCCGCTTTGAGCGTGGCGATGAACGCCGGGCGGCACTTCGGGCAGCCGACCGAGTTCAGCAGCACCTCGAAGCCTTCGAGCTTCAGCGCACGAAACAGCTCCACCACCATCTCGATCACCTCGGCGTCAAGATAGGGCGACTCCGAGCCGATGGCTTCCGCGCCGATCTGGAAGAACTGGCGGAAGCGGCCCTTTTGGGGCCGTTCGCGGCGGAACATCGGGCCCATGTAATAGAGCTTCTGCACGCCGGGCTTCTGGTCGAGGCGGTGCTCGATATAGGCGCGAATCACTGACGCGGTGGCCTCGGGACGCAGCGTCAGCGAGCTGCCGTCGCGGTCCTCGAAGGTGTACATCTCCTTGGTGACGATGTCGGTCTCGCCGCCGACTCCGCGCGCGAAGAGCTGCGTTTCTTCGAGGATGGGCGTGCGGATCTCGTGGTAGTCGTAGACGTGGAACACGCGGCGCGCTTCCGCCTCCACGCGGTTCCACAGCGCGGTAGAGGGCGGTAGCAGGTCGCGCATTCCTTTGACGGCTCGGATCAAATCGACTCTTCCTTATAGATCTGGCGGTAGCGTACGTAGTTGGCGGCGCTGCGGACAATGCGGTCGCGCTCGGCTTCGGTCACTTCGCGCCGCACCTTGCCCGGCACGCCCATCACGACGCTGTTCGGCGGAATCTCCATGCCCTCGGGCACGAGCGCGCCGGCGGCGACGATTGAGCCGCGCCGCACCTTCGCCCCGTTGAGCACGACGGCGCCGATGGAGATCAGGCACTCATCCTCGACCTCGCAGCCGTGCAGCGTGTCCGAATGGCCCACCGTGACGCGGTTCCCCATGATCAGAGAGTGCTTGTTCAACTCCACGTGCAAACAGGAGTTGTCCTGAACGTTGCTCTCCTCGCCGATGCGGATGTAGTGGACGTCGCCGCGAATGGTGGCGTTCGGCCATACGCTCGACCGCTCGCCGACCACCACGTCGCCGATGACCTGCGCACTGCGGTCGATATATGCAGAAACGGCGATGCCCGGAAGGACGCCGCGATAGGCGCGAATCATGGGATGTTCTGTGAAATCACCATGCTAGCACGACACCGCCAGGGGACTGACGAATGCGCCTCCGCTCTGCCCTCTCACACCTCGCTCGCGCTGCGCTTGCGGGTGTGCGACATGAAGGTGGAAGTCCCGGACCGCGCCAGATGAAGCTCCGCAGGAGCGGAAGATCATAGCCCACGGGCGCAAGCCGTGGGAACGGGTGCAGATGCGATGAGCCCCCGAACAGGGGCGAAAGAATGCGCGTCGTCAACTCCCGGGGACATACGATCTTACGCCCCTTTTCAGGGGCTACCCGAGTGAATGTCGGGTTCCCAGGGCTGACGCCCTGGGCTAACATCTTTCGCCCTAACGGGCTGATGAAGATGTTCTTGCGTACTGGTTTCGCCCGGAACGCTGCCCGTTGTGGCTGAATCCAAGTTTTCGCCGCTTTCCTGTCTCACCCCCGGAGGTTGTTCTCGGCAACTCCAAGTTACAATGACGGTTTATGCTGCCAGTCCTGTTCTTGGCTCTTGCAGTCGCTGTGCCGGCCGCCGCGCAGCAGACCTTCGACGTTCATGCTCTCCTGAAACTCTCTCGCGTCGGCGACCCGCAGGTCTCCCCCGACGGCAAAACGGTGGCGTTTACCGTCCAGACCGTAGACGAGTCCGCGAACACGAAGCCTACACAGATCTATATCGTCCCGGTGGCAGGCGGCGAACCCATACGCGTCACCAGCGCCGGGAACAACGAACACCCGCGCTGGTCCCCCGATTCGAAGCAGATCGCGTTCATCTCCGATCGCGGCGGCTCTTCCCAGGTCTGGATCATGGCGCCCGACGGCACCGGCGCCCGGCAGGTGACATCGCTTTCGACCGAGGCCGGCGGTGTCGTCTGGTCGCCGGACGGTCAGAACCTGGTCTTCACGAGCGAGGTCTTCCCTGAGTGCTCCGACGACGGCTGCAACCGCGCGAAGCTCGACGAGGAAAAGAAGTCCAAGGTGCAGGCCCGCATCTACACCGGCCTGCTCTACCGTCACTGGACGCGCTGGCAGTCGAAGCAGCGCAGCCACCTGTTCGTCATCCCGGAAAAGGGCGGTACGCCCAAAGACCTCACCCCGGGCGACCGCGACGTGCCGCCGTTCTCGCTTGAGGGCGGCGACGACTACACCGTGTCTCCCGACGGCAATGAGCTGTGCTTCGTCATGAACACGGACCCCGAGCCCGCCATGAGCACGAACCCGGACCTGTTCGTGGTGCCCATCGCGGGCGGGGAGCCGAAACGGATCACCACAAACCCGGCCGCGGATGCCGCGCCTGCGTATTCTCCCGATGGCAAGTACCTCGCCTGGCGCGCCCAGCTCAAACCGGGATACGAGAGCGACCGCTGGCGGCTCATGGTGCTCGAGCGCGCCACGGGGCGCCTGACCAATCTCACCGAGAATTCGGACCGCTGGGTGACCGGATACTCCTGGTCGCCGGATTCCGCGCGGCTCTTCTTCACCGCGGAAGACCGCGGGCGGCAGAACGTGCAGATGGTGCCCGTCACCGGAGGCGGCGCCAGGAACATCATCTCCGGCAACAGCTATGTGGATGCCATCCAGCTCACGCCAGACGGCAAGACGCTGGTCTTCACCGAGCAGACCGGTTCGCGTCCTTCCGAGATCGTCACCGCCCAGAGCGGCGGGCAGTCCAGACCGCTCACGCATTTCAATGACGCGCTGCTCGCGGGCTTCGCGCTGCCGAAGCTCGAGGAGTTCTGGGTGGAAGGCGCCGGGGAGACGCGCGTCCACAGCTTCCTGGTGAAGCCGCACGGATTCCGGGAGGGCACGCGCTACCCCGTGCTGTTCCTCATCCACGGCGGGCCACAGGGCGCCTGGGGCGAGAGCTGGACCTACCGCTGGAACGCCCAGGTATTCGCCGCCGCCGGGTTCGTCGTCGTGATGCCAAATCCCCGTGGCTCAACCGGCTACGGTCAAAAGTTCACAGATGAGATTAACCTCGATTGGGGCGGAAAGCCGTACGAGGACATCATGGCCGTGGCCGATTACGTGGCCAAGCTGCCCTACGTGGACGCCGACAAGATGGCGGCCGCGGGAGGCAGCTACGGCGGCTACATGGCGGACTGGTTGCTGGGCCACACGCAGCGGTTCAAGGCGCTGGTGACGCATGCCGGTGTGTTCGACCTGCGCAGTATGTTCGGCGAGACCGAGGAGCTGTGGTTCCCGTTCTGGGAGTTCAGCGGTGCGCCGTGGGACAACCCCGACGTGTACGCGAAGTGGTCGCCCAGCTTTTATGCGAAAGACTTCGCCACGCCCACGCTGGTCGTCCACGGTGAGAAGGATTTCCGCGTGCCCTTCGGCCAGGGACTGCAGGCGTTCACCGCGCTGCAACTGCGAAAGGTGCCGTCCAAGCTGCTGCTGTTTCCCGATGAAGGCCATTGGGTACTGAAGCCGCAGAACACGGTGCTTTGGTACGACACGTTCATCGACTGGGTGAAGCAGTGGACCGCGAAGCCCTGGTCGCCGGCATCGCCATCCGCCGCGCCGGAGCAGGCGCCGCCGAATCAGGCGCCACAGCCTCCCAAGCCCCCGGCGAATTGAGCTGCGATAGCTTCTTCTGTCTTTGGGAGGCAGACCCCTGGTCTGCGAGCCGACCCCAGGTCGGCTCTCTTCGGGCGATCGCCGTAAGGCCGTCACGGACCTTGCACATCCACTCGTGCGCTGCTGCCCGCTCCTGACCGGCCGGCGCGGGGCTATACTCTCATCCATGCTCCGCTCACTCCTTTCCGTTCCTCTGCTCCTGGTTGTGGCGTCCATTCCCACCGCCGCGCAGGGTGAGGCCGAACGTCTGCGCGAACCGCTTGCCGAAGAAGTCATCGCTCCGTCGGTGCCCGTCTTCGAACTGCGCGACTACCTGCTGAAGCGGATCGCCGCGCCGCCGGCGCCGCACAGTGCGGCCGAGTGGTCGGCCGAAGCATCGCGTATCCGCGCACGGGCCCTCGCCACGCTCTTCCACGGCTGGCCGAAAGAGTGGGTTGAATCGGCGCCGAAATTTGAGGAACTCGGTGTGCTGTCCGGCAACGGCTACCGCATCCGCAAGCTGCGCTTCGAAATCGTGCCGGGGTTCTACTCCACCGCGCTGCTCTATGAACCGGAGAACCTCCGCGGCAAAGTGCCAGCCATTCTGAATGTGAACGGGCACGAACGCGTCGTCGGCAAGGCCGCCGAGTACAAGCAGAAGCGGTGCATCACCTTCGCCCGGAATGGCGCGCTCGCGCTCAGCCTGGAGTGGCTCGCGTGCGGCGAGCTGCGCCGGGATGAGAACGGGCACTTCTATTCCCCGCTGCTTGACCTCGCCGGCGTCCACGGAACCGGGCTCTTCTATCTGGCCATGCGGCGCGGGCTCGACTACCTGTACGAGCACCCCAATACGGATCGCGCACGCATAGGAATGACCGGGCTCTCCGGCGGTGGATGGCAAACCATCACGCTGAGTTCGCTCGATGAGCGCATCCGCGCCGCTGTTCCGGTAGCAGGCTTTTCTTCGCTGGCTACGCGCGTGGAGGTGAATCGCTTCGGCGACGTCGGCGATCCAGAACAGGCTGCCACCGACGAGTTCGAAGGCATCGACTTCACCCACCTCACCGCCATGATGGCGCCGCGGCCCGTCCTGCTCGCCTACAATGCCGAGGACGACTGCTGCTTCCGCGGGCCCGCGGTCCGCAACCTGGTCTTCGACGCCATCCGCCCCGTCTACGCGCTGTACGGGAAAGAGACATCGCTCGACTGGCACGAGAACAGCGATCCCGGAACCCACAACTACCAGCTCGATAACCGGCTTGCCGCCTACCGGTTCTTCTCGCGCGTGTTCAACATGCCCCCGATCGAGAGCGAAGGCTCGATAGGGCCGGAAGTTCGCAGCTACGACGAGCTGGTGGTCGGCCTGCCGAAAGACAACCTCTCCATCCTCGACCTGGCGCGTAAGTTCGCCGGCGACGTGCGGCGCGCGCCGCAGGCACCCGCCGGTACTGACGCGGAGCGCATCCGGCTGAGGCAGATCGTGCGCTACCGTCCGGCCGCGATCGCGCGGGCCTGGACCGTCGGCATTACGAAGAACAAGGGGATCGAAACCAGGGCTCACCTCTTTGCGATGCAGGGCGGCCTGAGCGCCACCGGCGTTTGGTTGAAGGCCATCAACGCATCGCCGGGGGCGCCCGTCACCATCGTGCTCGACGACAGAGGCAGGGCCGCCGCCGCCGAACCCGTGTGGGATCGCATCACGCGCGGCGATCAGGTTCTCGCGCTCGATCTCGCGTTCTTCGGACCGTCCTGGTCGCGGGACAAGGAAGCCTGGGAGTACGAGCAGATTCTCTACGGCACCGGCGACCGGCCGCTCGGGATCGAGGCGGCGCAGCTCGTCGCCATCGCGCGCTGGATGGCGCAGCGCGCCGGTGTCCGCGAGGTGCGCCTGGAAACGTCGGGGATTCGGACGCAGATCGTGGGGCTCGTGGCTGCCGCCCTCGAGCCGGGCCTTTTCTCGCACATCGACGTGAGGAACGGCATGCGGTCGATCGAGTACGTCTTCCGAAAGCCGGTCGAGTACGCCGACGGGCCGGACCTGTTCTGCCTGGACCTGTACAAGGAAACCGATATCGAAAGGCTTGCCGCACTTGCGGCCCCCGCTGCCGTGCGCACTCTGAGTCACGTGGAGTAGCTGTGCGCGCGATTACGGCGCCGCTCGTGGCCCAGTTGGGCCGGGCTCAAGCTATGTGTCGCCCCAGTCGCGCACGCCGGCCCTCCAGCCGATCCGCGTCGTTCCTCATAGCGGGACTGCGTCCCCGCAAACCGACTCGACCCAGCCGCCGTAACCTCGGCCGTGGTGCGCGTCTTCAGCGTGCTGTGGGAAGCTCTAGCTTCCCGTCCCCGAACGAAGCCGCATCAAACGGCCGCCCGGAAAACACCACCGACGTCCGGCCCCGTCACCTTGCGTGCCCGGCCGTGTCCACCAGGTACAGCACCGCGTCGCCGCTGAACGGCGAAGTGAATCTCTGCGCGGATGATCCCGCCGCAATTGGCTTTCGCGCGCTCGTCTCCCCGGTGGACGGGTTGAACCACTCCACCGCCAGCATCCGCGAACCGGGCATCGCCGAGAGGTCCACCGTGAACGGCCCGCCCGAAGGAGCGTAGACCAGATACTCGGCGCCGGCTCGCGGCGTCTGCGCCAGGCAGTATCCCGTCGATGAGAGGGATTTCTGCGGAGTAACATTCGCCAGGTTCAGCTTGCGGGAGTATCTCAGGATGTAGCCCAGGTTATCCCTGAAGTTATTCCATTGCGGATCCGGCCCGCGGCAGATTCCGTTCGCCGTCGGGACGCACAAGTTCCGCTTCTCGCGCGGGTAATAGACCACGTACGGATCCATGAACATCACCTGGTTGCCCGCCAGGAGATTCTGCCAGGCGTAGTTGCGGTTCTTTTGCGGCGTCTCGTTCCACATTCCGAAATAGGAATGATCGCTGTCGTTCACGTTCACTTTGCAGGCCGGCTTCCCGCTCCCGCAGGATCTGGCGGGCGAGACCTTCGCTGCCGGCGCCACCCAGTCCGCGTCGGAGTCATAAATCACGGTGTCCGGGGCGTCGATGAGCGCGGCGTACCCGATCGGGTGCTGATGCGGCTTCTTCGCTTCATACGCCCGCATGTGAGAGATCTGATGCGCGTTCCACCAGGCCGAGCCGGCCGGAGCCTCTTCGGAAACGATCCACAGCACGTTCGGCAGATCGTTCAGCGTGTCGATCACCTTCTCCACGTATGCATCCTGGAACGCGGTGATGGCGTTCGGTGCAGACATGGTGATCGAGCCGGTGCCCTTCGCTCCGTCGCGATACCCGTCATCGATGCCGTTGATGTTGTTGGCTCCGGTGAAAGGGTACCCGTCGCTCGGACAGCGGAAGATGTTGAGCCACTCGCCCGTGAACAAGTAGACGCCGGCGTAGATGCCGGCCTCGCCCAGGGCCCGCGTCCGCGTCCGCAAACGATCGAAGTAGCTTTGGTCGAACTTCGCGAGGTCGAACTTCAACCCGCCGTCCGTCGCGGTCCCGGGCCCTGTCCGCCGCCACGGCAGCGGAGTCACCGTAAAGTCCGGAGGGTCGCTCGCCGTGGTGGGAAGCCCGTGGAATCTCGCCAGCTCCGTGGTCCAAAGCAGGGTGAAATTGTGCCCGTGGGCCTTGAGGAAATCGACGTAGGCCAGGAAGTCGAGCTCCTGCGGTGAGCCCGCCGTCCCCCAGTCCTGCACGTTGTTCCACGTGTGCGAGCCGTTCAGGATGATCGGGGCGCCGCTTGCATCTTGAAAGTAGTTCGGATTGCCGGAGACCCTGAGCGGCCCGGTGATCCGGGCGGCCGGCGCCGGCGGAAGAACGGCCATCGTGAAGGCGCAAGCGCAAAACAGCCGGAGGAGAACAGTCCTCAACCCCCGGCTATCGGCGATGCCCTTTCCAGGCGGGGACTGACACCCGCGTCCTGAGCGCAGCGCGTGGACGCTGGTGTCTGTCCCGGCCGCTCGCGCGAATCGTAGATAAGTCTCTATGCGGGGCAGCACAGCTACATCCTACACGCCTGAAAGGTGGCACGGACAAGCTCTACCGCTCCTCCGCCCGCGCGTGAATCTCCTCGAGCCCCGCGTTCACCGTCGTCATCTGCCGCGTCAGTACCTCCCACGGACTGAAGTCAGGCCGGACGACGCCGTAGTTGCTGTTTTCCCCGTCCAGCCGCCGCCCTTCCTTCGGCTCATCGCGGTATTCGAACCAGTGGTACCCCACGCAGCTCGGCAGCCCGGCCAGCGCCTCCACGTAGCCCGTGAACCCTTTCGCGCGGTCTTCCTGCGTCGCGACGGGTTTGGCCGCGCCCTTCGTGTTCGGCAGCCCGCTGTCCATCGCTTTAAAGCTGAACTCCGTCACCATCGTCGGCTTGCCCGTGATCTTGTGGATCATTCGCAGTTGCACGAGCGGCGCCTTCGGACTGTAGCTGTGAAACGAGATCACGTCGAAGTACGGCCCCACGCCGCGCATCACTGCATCACCGGCATAGACTGCAAACCGGCATCCGAGCACCATGTGATTCGGGTCGTGCCTCCGGATCGATTCGCGCGCGACGCGGCCATACTCGGCGGCGGCGAGTTCCAGAAACGCGCTCTTGTCGGCGTTCGTGAGGGCGCCGGGAGCGCGGCCGCGCTCCTTCAGGAACCCGGTTGCTTTGGCATAGCCCGCCGACTCCGGCTTCATCTTCAGATACGCCTCGAGCAGGCTGTCCTTCCCCCGCCAGTCGGCGCCCCAGCGAAGTTCGTTATCCGTGAAGTAGCCGAGCACCCACGGATCGTTCTTGTGCGGCGCGCACAACCGCTCCGCAACGCCGTTCGCGGCGTCGCGGAATTCCTGGCTGAAGTAATCCACGACCCCGCCCTTCAGCCAGACATCGCGTTCGACGGCGGCCGCAAGGTCAATTACCGGCGCGTAGACAATGCCGGCGTTGTACAACTCCTGCGCGGACCACGCGCCCGCGGTATTGAAATTCCAGCCGCGCAGTTGTTTCGTGGCCATCCTGGCCCACTCCGCCGTATCCGCGGGCGGCGCCGGCGACGAGGCCGCTTCCGGAGCATAGTTGACGTGGTCCACGCCTTTGGAGAAAAAGAAATTGCCTTCGGGGGTCACCAGCCACCAGCGGCCGCCGATCTGCTCGGTGTGGAAGTATCCGGTTTTCGTGCCCTGGAACTTCGTCCAGCCGCCGAACGCGTCATAATCGGCAGCCGCGGCCGGCACGCTCCCGGCCCACAGTCCTATCGCGACAAGTGCATTGATCGCCTTTTGCATCACTCCTCGATATCGCCACAACGCGGCTGCTGTCAAGTGGACAGAGAACGCCGCTGAATCGATTGGATCCGGTTGGAGACTCGGTGCACGACAAGTCCGCTTCTCTCACACGGTTTCGTCGCGAGACGCAGGAGAGGCCCATGGATACGAGGCGCGCGAAGGTCGACGACCGGAGGCGTACTTGAACAGTACGTCGAGGACGGCGACCGGGCGCAACAAAGTAGACATGGGCATATCGTCCGTCGTAGCAGACAGCGTGTGAGAGATGCGGACCAGGGCAAGGAAAGGGCAACACCTCAAGCGAATAGTTCACGCAGCGTCATCGTAGGCCATCACGACCCGGCGGCCGAGGGCTTCAAGGGCGGCCTGAATCTTCTCCTGTCTCGTATCATGGTTCGGATCCAGCATTCGGCGCACAACCGTTTCTCGGACATTCAGGCGACGCGCCAGTTCAGACTGGCTGATGCCGATTTCACGAACCGCCCAGTAGAGGGCGAGCTTGCCCACAATCCACAACGGCACAGGCACGAGTTTCTGTCCGCGTTTGAGGCGCGACGGCTTCGGCACGTCTGACCTGTCAGCCATACAAAAAGCGATACTGCTGCCAAGACAGTCGATTGCTTCCTCCATTGCTTCGTTTGCGTCGGCTCCGTCCGTATGGGCAGTGGGGAAATCGGGAAAACTGACGATAAACCGCTTGTCTTCATCACGCTTGAAAACCGCAGGGTAGGCAAAGGTGAACATCATGTCTCCTTACAAATCACGGGCACCGATCTTCAGATCCCGGCACATCGCCCGAAGTAGTCCCGGCCCCAGTTCTTTCTTCGGGTCCTTTAGCGCAGTGGATGCGGTGTCCAGCCAAACGCGGCCGTGGCTACCTTTGCCGGGACCCGGCTCGTACTGAAAGCGAATCCCACGGCGCCGCGCAAGGCGCTGTAGCTTGCGAAGGAATTCGCTTCCCTTCATAGTTCCATCTTCGCACAGATCTGTGCGGAGGGAGCGATTCGTGAAACGGGAACGATCCCATCCTGAATCACGCGGACCCGCTCCGCCCCGGCGCCGGGCCCATCACCCTTCAGGCTCCTGCCATCGCAGTCGCCCCGTTGTGGCCGTAGCGCCACAGAGGCCCTCGATCGTGTTCAGAAGCAAAACTGATCGGGCGGTTTCAGGTTTCCCGCAGGTCGGGAGCGATCAAGCGCTGGACGGCCGCCGTCAGATCCTGTATGGAGAACGGCTTCGGTAGAAATGAATAGGACCCATCGGGCAAATCGCGAAGAAGCCGCCGCGCGGGCTCGGGCCACAAGTCCGGCGGAAACGTGGAAATCAGCAGGATCCTGATGGACGGCCACTTTGCCAAGGCCTTCTGTGCCACTTCAATGCCGGAACAATGGCGCGGCGTGATGACTGCGATGACCGCAAGGTCCGGTGCACCAGTTTCGCCACAGCACTCGAGGTCACACTCACGCACGACCTCGGGTTCTACGCACTGCCCGGCGGCGCGGGCCTCGTGACCATGCCACTCGAACGCGGCCAGAAGCAGTGAACGGACATCAGGTTCATCCTCTATCAGGAGAATGCGCGCCATTTCATGTGTCCTCCGATTCCCCCCTTCGAGCCTTTATACAGTCGCAGCGCCAGTTCCGGGCCGGAAGCGCCGGCGTCTCGAACCTGAACGTGGGCCTGCTTCTCTGCGGCAGGGATTGATGCCTGACCAGCATCGAACTCTGCCTTCTGGGATGTTGACGCGAGCCACTCTCCTCAGTCGTCAACCGCTGCGGTCTTCTTTGATCGGTCTGACGATGTCAGCTCAGCCCTAAGGAATAAGGTAAAATAATCTTAATTAAAGTTCAAGAGCCCCACCGAGTCATTTTCTTCAAAGAAAGAAGCCGGCGCCAAAAGAAACGGTGCCCGGCTGCGTGGACACCCCTTGGCTGAGGCGCTGCATTCTGCTGGTGCGGCGTCCCCATGCGACCCCGTGGGCCGGGCTGGATGCTGGATGGTGGCGGGCCCGGAGCGCGATCACTCTACGGGTGAGCTTCCCGGCGGCTCGCCATTTCGCGCTCCAGAACGTCGAGTTGCTGCTTGACCCTGGCCATGTCCGCCACCTGCGAATCCGACTGGATGTAGTGGCGCAGATGCGCCAGCACGCTTTCGAGCTCGTTCTTGCCCGCCAGAATGAGCGCCAGGATGTACTCGTTCCGCGGGGACTTGCCCTCGGGGTCCAGCTTCATGGCGGCGAGGATACTCGCTTCCGCGGCATCCAGCCTCCTCAGATTGAGATTGGCGATTGCGTTCTTGAACCAGGCGTCCGGAAACCCCTCTGGATCCAGCCTGACGATCTGGCCCGTGTAAGCGCCTAGGTCCTCCCAGATCCTGTACTGGCACATGGCAACGCCCCGGGCCGCACGGCACGGTATCTGTGTCGCAAGGTGGCTGTGCCCGCGCCCGCGCCCGAACCCATCGCACGTCAAACCCTGCAGTTGTGGAAGGAGATCGCAGCCTTCTTGGGTGTCACCGTGCGCTCCGTGCAGCGCTGGGAGGCCGCCGGCCTGCCCGTTTATCGCCAGGGCGACAGCGCCAAGGCGCGCGTTTTCGCCTACAGCGACGAACTCCTTGCGTAAGCCGAATCCGTCGAAAACCGCCAGCCGCCGGCTCCGGAAGCAGCCCCCGCCCGCGACCCGCGTTCCCGGCGGTGGCTTTGGTCGGCCGTCGCGGCGGCCGTGGCGCTGATCGCGACAGCCGCATTCCTCCTGTGGCGTTCCCGCGGCCGCGAGCCCAAGAGCTGGGCGCTGGAGGAGTCGAGGCTGGTGGTCCGCGACAAGGACGGCCGGGTGTGCTGGGCGAAGTCGCTGCCGCAGTTCGATACCAAACTCGAGCGGGCGCGCGACCAGGCGCTGATAGCCGATATCGACGGTGACGGGCACGCGGAGGTACTGTTCAACCTGGTTCCACTGTTTGCCGGCCAGCAAGGCGGCTCCCTGCTCTGCTTCGAATCGGACGGCCGCCTGCGCTGGGAGTTCCGCTTCAGCGGCGTGCGGAGATTTGGCGAACGGGTCTTCGAACCCAATTACCGCGGCCGCTTCATGCGGCTGCCGAAGGTAAGGGGCGAGACGCGAATCCTGACCGTAGCCAAGCACTTTCTCTGGTATCCGGCGCAGGTCGCTTTGCTCGCCTGGATATCCAGTCGCCTGGCTCGCGAGTCCGAACCGCGGCTGTCTTCGCGGAGAATGAGGGGAGGGCAGGTTCGTGTTTGTTCCTCAGCGCTATAGCTACCGTACCTTACTCCGACTGGACGCTATAGCGACAGTACGACACGCGGCTTCCGTCGTACTTTGTCGCTGACCGGAGGACCGTGATCTCGTTTACCCTTCTTGCTTGGCGTTGCGGAACGCGAGCCCGTCACGCAGATTCGACTTCACGGGAGAGTGGGATGAAAATCATCATTGCAGCTTCGTTACTCTTATTTCCGGGAGCGCTGCTTCCGGCTTCCGCCGGGACCATCACCAGTTTCGCGCTTTACCGCGGCTATCCGGCCGACGAGGGCATCTGGGCCACGCACAACTATGCGCCTATCGGGGTTACAAGCGCCGGGGCGTCGGACAATGCATTTCTTACGGTGAGCGGCGGAATCGCAAGCGGGACGTACCTGTGGTTTTTCGGGTACGAAGACTACTGGACCGGCACGGCGCATCCCGCCACCAGCGTGACGATCTTTGTCGGCTACGACGACAGCACCACAAAGAGCGCGACCTTCGACATCGGCTCGTGGACCGCGCCGTCATCCTGGACACGCACGGCAGGAGATGCGTCGCTGTTCCTGGGCGGCGCGGGCATCACCGGGGTCGATCGCGTCGGAACCGGGCTCACAGGCAATAGCGTGGATGACATCGTCCTTCAATTCTCCGATACCGGCGACTTTGGATCCGCCGTGCCCGAACCGGCCACCCTGGGCCTGGCCGGCGCCGCGCTGGCGATGGCGCTCTTCCTGAACATAGCCGGCCGCAGATCTGGAAGCCGGAAGGCAAAGCGCGGCTGAAACGCCCGGCGGGCTGGTGGAACGCAAACCGGCGGATTCGAGTTTGCGGCAAAACGTGTCAGCTTGAGAGCCCGGGATGGACGCGACCACCATGGTAGGGCCCGGAAGCAACCCGCTCGCCACCCCGCACGCGACCGTCATGAACCAACTGATGCGGTCTGCAGAGCGGACAAGATGGCCGGAAAAACCGCGCGGTTCAGGCTGACCGGTTTTTCCCCGATCGCTCAATGAGCCGCGCGGCCATTGTTCTGTTTAGGCTGTTACCACAAGCCATCAACAACAGTGCCAAGAAACCAAGACAAACCGTTCCAGTGATAAAACGCATAGCTTCAATCTCCTCGCCTCGGAGGTCCTACCATCACCGCCCTTTGAGCCGGAATAATTCCTGGTTATACCACTTCTTGCACAAGTTCCCTCCCCCACATTTCCCCTTGGGGGTGACCCCATTGACCGGTTTTGAACTGCAACTGGCTCTTTACTCTCAACGAAAAATGCGTCTGTCCCCTTTCTCCCCAGCCACGGGGTGCAGTCCACAACTGTGGCCTGCGAGATGTCGCGCATTTGAGACGGAGTCGTCGGTCGTGATTGCCCCGGTGCTTTATCGGAGGTGTGGGCCGAGGCGAGCCCAATGACCAGGACTAGCAGGCAGAGCACCCTCCACCACACTGGGCCACGCCGCAGGCTCCAACCTAACGACAAGAGAAGCGCCAGAAAGCCTAGCAGGGCGAGTGCGGCATTAGTCCGTAAGCTCAGCCACGCGAAGCCGACAGGTATCCAAAGAACCATTCGAGTCAGCTTACGTGCGAGGGCATGCCCGCGCAACCAGGCGGCAGCCCGCGGAGACCACCCATAATACCAGTGCACAAACGCCCGGCCCACGCCGGCGGACAGGAGAGTCCTGTCGCGAAATGCCCGCAGCCACTGAACCTGACGTGCCATCGGAGAGCCGAAGGCGGCGGTGGCCACGAAACACGTGCCCGCTGGTGTGCTCGTCGCGACTGAGAAGTCAGTCTCGGCGATTGCACCCGCAGGTTGGTTGGCGCCCACTGTCGAGAAGTAGGCTTTGACGTGGTAATCGCCGGTAGGCACACTGTCGGTGATTTGGAAGGCGGAGGGATCGGTCGGGATAGGAAACGAGCCCGTCTTCGGAATGCCCGTCGCTGCGGAACCCTGCTTGGTATGAAGCCAGCGACTGTTGGGATCCGAGGCGTCGTCGTAGTAATAGTACGTTTTTCCGCTCGCCAGGGAGACAATTGTCATCATCAAGTCGAATGTCCCTGATGCCGTACCCGCCAGCACTGTGTAATCGATTTCGAATGGAGCGCCAACAACGTAAACCCTATCAATCGTCGAGACGGAGGTAACGGCGGGCTGGGACGGCTGGAGATCCAGGACCGTGAAATCAAAGGTGCTCGATAGGTTACCCGGGCCTGGATTCGTCACCACGACGGGAAAGATCCCAGTCTTGGCAATGTCTGACGGGCTCAACTGGGTCGTCAGTTGGCCGGCATCGAAGGGCGTTGTTACCTTTTGCGACGATCCGTTAAACGTCACAGTGCAGTTTGGCAGAAAGTTCTTGCCAAGGATAGAGAGGACAAGCAAATTGGTTCCTGCCGGCGCGGAAGACGGCTTGAGGCTTGTGATCTGCGGCTGAGGGATCGAGGAAGCGTTCCCTACCGTGAAGATTGCCTCGGACGTGCCACCGCCGGGCGGCGGATTCGTCACCGCCACCGTGAAGGTTCCTGCCTTCGCCAGGTCGGAGGAGTTGAGCGTAATGGTGAACTCGCCGTCATTGCCCACCGTGACCCGCTGCTTCGCGTTGTTCGCCGTGACCGTGGAAGACTCCATAAAGTAGTTACCGCGGATCGTGACCGATTGTGAGGACGTTCCAGTCGGCGCGGACGAAGGCGACAGTGAAGTAATCCGCGGAACGGGGTTGAGCGTCGATCCGGGGTAGATCGCGATGACGGCCGTCTCAACCGCGCTGGCGCTGTTCTGCAGCTCGTAGGAGCGCTGGACTGCCTGCGCGGCATGAGCGGCGGCTGCCGCTGAGTTTACAGCTACATCCATGACGTAGCCCGCCCCCGTGGTAGCTGCCAAAGCTTCGACTCCGAATTTGAAGAGCGATTTCGCGGACTCCGCGACGACGCAACTGACGGCATTGGTCAGCAGGGACCCTGACAGGCCACCGATCGCCTTCACCCCGCCGCTGACGCTTGCGAAGGCCTGCCCAACCGCGGTTTCGATTGCAGTTCGCTTCAACTTCAAAAGGGCGCACCGTGCGACTGCTCTGCGATCCACGCTCGTATCGGCTCCCGGAAACAGAGCATCCACCGAGTCGAAGAGGAATTCGTCGGCGTCGTAGGCTGTTTCGGCGAGGTTGATTCCCGCCGCTAGCATATTCAGCGATGCCCCGTCGGTGTAGTCATCGATATGGCTGCTCTCCCAGGAATCGGCGGAGCCGCCGCTGTAAAATCGGGCAACATAGTTGGCGGGAGTCGAGGGTAGCACGACACTGCCGCTGGTATCCTCGAGAAGCAGGCCGGTGACCCAGTCCGAGAACACCCCGAATACATCGAGGTTCGCCACATGGCTATTGCCTTTGATCCACGCCCCACGGCACCTCAGGTCACCGCTGCACGACGCGGTGTTTCCAGGGGGGCTTTTCGGCGCGGATGCAGGGCCTGCCGCCACGATATTAGCTGGATCCGCAATGCCGACGGCGGGAGCGAATTGCGCCAGCCACCCGACCGCGCAGCCCCAAGTGCTGTTGGCACAGCTGATGGGAGTAAATGTAATTGTTGGGTTGTCTTGATCCGACTGGATCCCGTCACAGAACGAGATATAGTCCAGATCCAGGCAAGGAAGATAGCCGTCCGACGTCGTGGAATCGGATCTACAGTTGCGAGTGACTCTAACGGTTGCTGGAGGTTTCACAGTGCACCCGAGAATTGTCGCTGGCGTGCTGTTCGCGGTCGTGGGAATCGTGAACTGCGGTAGGAGCGGGATGAATGCGTCTTGCACTGCGCCTTGCACGGCAGACTGTATATCCGGGTCGATCATGGGATGCGTCGGGGCATCGGCTGCGGTCATCCTGGTCTGAAGTGTGGTGGCAAGCTGTGTGGTGGACAGACTTTGCGCGATCGCCGATTGTGTGAAGGTGCGCTTCGTTGGATGGCTCGTCGGGGGAATTTGTGGGTGAATCGGTGGGAGTAAACCCTCCCGCACCGCGCGGGGGGTTCGCCGCGGCGGGCCTCTGAAAACCGGCTCTCCGCGAGAATTAGTGAAACACCCCAAATTCATTGATATGTGGCACTTGGGGATCTCATCTTCGATGATTCCGCTCTGGCAGCGCGGGGGAACGCCCTTTCATGGAAGCCTTGATTCATAG
>Ga0209777_10001432_pt1 | contig 34398 bp, 34 predicted proteins | sample FrelakmetHBP12HB_FD_187147 | JGI IMG/M metagenome (GOLD analysis project Ga0209777, IMG submission 187147) | Freshwater lake sediment microbial communities from the University of Notre Dame, USA, for methane emissions studies -HBP12 HB (SPAdes)... | ecosystem: Environmental > Aquatic >...
CTCGGGCGTCCTGCAGCGATACCAGCTCTATCCCGCCACCGAGCGCGACCCGTTCCTCTACGACGTGGACTGGGTCGCCATGGTGGCCTACGTCGCGGTGATGCTGCTCGTGGCGTGGGGCCTTGCCCGCGTGCGCCGCCGCCTGCGCCTCCTGGCGGGACACCCCTTCGCGGGCCGCGCCGTCGCGCTGACGACGCTGGTGATCCTCTCCGCCATCGCTGTCGTGGAGAACCCGTTCGCCGCGGTCTGGCTCCTCGCCCTTCCGGCGTGGCTGTGGCCGTGGATCGGGCCGACGCGGCGTCCGATGACGGGGGCCGCGGGCACCCTCCTGGTGGTTGTGAGTGTGGTCCCGGCGCTCGTCATCGCGGTCCTTGTGGGCCAGCACTCCCAGCTCGGCGTGCGAACCGGCTGGTACCTCTTCCTCCAGGCGGCGTATGGCACGTGGAGCCCCCTCACGACGGTGATGGCGGTCGTGCTGGTGATGGCGGCGGGCCGGCTCATCGGCACGGCCACCGCGCGGCTCCTCCCCGACAGCGGCGACTGACTCCCGGCGGCACCCGCCGACGCGACGAGCGCCCGGTCCGTGGCCGGGCGCTCTCTTCATCCTCCTGCGGGGCGCCGGCCGCTAGTAGACGCGGGCACGCGCCCAGAGCGCCTCCAGCGCACCCTCGTCCATCGCGGCGAGGCTCGGCATGGCGAGCAGGGCGTAGCGCGGGGAGACCGGCGTCCCCTCCATCCGGGTGAACTGCACCGTCGGCCGGCCCACCTTCGGCGCGAGGTACGGCGAGGCCGCGCCGCGGGCGATGACGCGGGCCTCCCAGCGTGCACCGTCGGGGGCGGTGAAGGTTCGGTCTTCCCCGGGCGCTTCATCGCTCATACGCCTATACTACACCCGACCGTGCGCCTCCGCCCCCGGACCCCCGCCCTCACCGCACCGCTGCTCGCGGCGGCTCTCGTCCCGCTCTTGCTTTCGGCCCGCGGCAGCCTGCTGACGGCTGACGGCCGATGGCTGACGGCTGCCGGCCGACCCCTGACGGCTGACGTCCGAGGTCTGACGGCTCCTTCCGACACCCTGCGCATCGTGCATGTCGGGGACATCAACTTCGCACGCGGCCTGGCGCGGGACGTCATCCTCCCGGGGCGCGGCAGCGAGGTGTTTGCCGGGGTGCGGGAGGCGCTGCGCGCGGCGGACCTCGCAATCGGGAACCTGGAAAGCGTGTTGGTGGACCGCGGCGACTACGCCGACCCGCCGGGGACGAGGGTCTTCGCCGGGCCGCGGCAGGGCGCCACCCTCCTGCGGGAGGCGGGCTTCGCGGCGGTCGTGACGGCCAACAACCACGCCTGGGACTTCCGGCGGGCCGGCCTCCTGGAGTCGCTCGCGCACCTCGACAGCGCCGGGGTGGCGCACACCGGCACCGGACCCACCGCCGAGGATGCGTGGCGCCCCACCATCCTCCGGGCCAAAGGCTGGACCGTCGCCCTCTTCTCCCTCACGGCGATCTTCAACGACCCCAGCATGTCGGTGGTGGGGCGCCCGGCCCAGTGCTGCGTGGCGTGGGCCGACACCCTCCGCTTCCGCCGCGCGGCGCGCTGGGCGCGGGATTCCCTCGGCGCCGACGTGGTGCTCGTCTCGCTGCACCACGGATTCGAGTACGAGCCGGTGCCGCCGCCGCAGGACGTGGCCCTGGCGCGGGGGCTGGTGCGCGCGGGTGCCGACGCGGTGATCGGCCATCATCCGCACGTGCCCCAGGGAGTCGAGTGGGTGGGCGGGAAGCCCATCGTCTACTCCCTCGGCAACTTCGTCTTCCTCCAGAACTCGCCCTGGACCCGGTCGGGGCTGTGGGCCGAGTTGACGTTCGTGCCGGGGGCGCCCCCCCGGCTGGTGCTGCGACCCATCGCCGCGGGGAACGCGCCCCGGTTCCAGATGGGGGCCGACTCGGCCGCCACGATGGCCCACGTCGCGGAGATATCCGAGCGGGTTTCCGCCTTGCCAGACGCCCAGGCGAGGCGTAACGTGACCCGGCCCCTGCCGAGAGTCCCCTGATGCTCGACGACCGTTCGCTTGCGTTCCTGAAGCGCCTCCTGGACGCGCCCGGCCCCTCGGGGTCGGAGCAGCTGCCCGCACGGATCTGGCGGGAGGAGGCGCAGGCCTTCGCGGCGGTGGAGGTGGACGTCGCGGGCAATTCGTTCGCGACGATCAACCCCGCCGGCGGCCCGCGCGTGATGCTCGCAGGCCACGTGGACGAGATCGGCGTCATGGTCGTGCACGTAGACGACGAGGGCTTCGTCCACTTCGGCGCGGTGGGGGGCTGGGACAGCCAGGTCCTGGTGGGCCAGCGGGTGGTGCTCCAGGGGCGGGGCGGGCCGGTACCCGGGGTGGTCGGCAAGAAGGCCATCCACCTGATGAAGACCGAGGACAAGGACAAGGTCTCGAAGATCACCGACCTGTGGATCGACATCGGCGCGGCGAACAGGGCGGAGGCGCTGGAGCGGGTGCGCGTGGGCGACGCCGGCGTGATCGCCTGCCAGGCGCTCGAGCTTCCCAACGGGCGGCTCGCCTCGCGGGCCATCGACAACCGCATCGGCGCGTTCGTCGTCCTCGAGGCGCTGCGGCGCCTGGCGGCGGCGCCGCCGGCTGCGGCGGCGGTCGCGGTGGCCACCACCCAGGAGGAGATCGGCACGACGGGGGGCGGGGCGCGGACCAGCGCCTTCCACGTCGCGCCACAGGCGGCGGTGGTGGTGGACGTCACCCACGCCACCGACTTCCCCGGCGCCGAGAAGAAGGAGCAGGGCGACTTCAAGCTGGGCGGGGGCCCGGTGCTTGCGCGCGGGTCGGCGGTGAGCCGGGTGGTCTTCGACCAGCTCGTGGCGGCGGCCGAGGCGGAGGGGATCCCCTTCGCGATCGAGGCGGCGCCGCGGTACACTTCCACCGACGCCGACGCGGTGTACACCTCGCGGCAGGGCGTCGCGACGGGGCTGGTGTCGGTGCCCTGCCGCTACATGCACAGTCCCAACGAGATGGTCGCGTACGACGACCTCGACCGCACGGCGGCGCTGCTGGCGGCCTGGGTCCGGCGCCTCGCGCCCACGACCTCGTTCATCCCGGCGTAGGCGCCTCTACCTAACATCCGGAGTCGCAATGGCTGACACCCCAGCGAGCGCAGGCGGAAGCCGCTTCCGGCCGTACGTACCCGCGCAGACGGACATGCGCGAGTTCACGGTGCGGGCGCTCATCATCGGTCTCGTGATGTGCGTGATCCTCGGGGCCGCGAACGCGTACCTCGGGCTGAAGGCGGGGATGACGATTGCCGCGACGTATCCGGCCGCGGTGATCGGGATGGCGATCCTGCGCTTGGTGGGCGGCTCGATCCTCGAGGAGAACTTCGCCCGCACCGTGGGCTCGATCGGCGAGTCGGTGGCCGCAGGCGCCATCTTCACCATCCCGGCGTTCTTCATCAGCGGGATCTGGAAGGACTTCGCCACGACGGGGCACTACCTCCAGTCGGCGGCGATCATGTTCGCGGGCGGCGTCCTGGGGATCATGTTCGTGGCGCTGCTGCGCCGCGTGATGGTCGAGGACGTCGAGTTGCCCTTCCCCGAGTCGGTCGCGGCGTCCGAGATTCACAAGGCCGGCCGCGGCGGCGGCACCGGCGCGAAGTTCCTGTTCGGCGCGATGGGCATCGGGGCGCTGATCCAGGCGATGGCGCAGTTCCGGGTCTTCGCCACGTCGTGGGAGAAGTTCGTGGCCTTCGGCAAGGCCACCATCAACCTGCGGTCCAGCGGCAACGTGACGGCACAGAGCGGTCTCCTTCTCTCCTCGCCAGGCGTCTCCCCCGCCTACATCGGCGTTGGCTACATCATCGGCCCGAAGCTCGCCTCGCTCAACTTCAGCGGCGGGCTGCTGGCGTGGGGCCTCTTCGTGCCGATCCTCACCTACTTCATCGGCCCGAGCCTCGTCCCCGCCGACGCGCCGGCGAGCGCCGAGACGTGGATCGCCATGGCGACCAACGTCTGGAAATACATCGTCCGGCCGATCGCCATCGGCGGCATGCTGGTCAGCGCGGCGTTCACCCTGTTCAAGATGCGCAAGAGCCTCGCCACGGGCATCGGCCGCTCGGTCAGCGACGTGAAGAAGGCCGCCGCCGGCGAGAGCGCCACCGAGCGCACCGAGCAGGACCTCAAGTTCACGTGGATCGTGGCCGGCATTCTCCTCACCGGCATCGGCACCTTCTTCATCTACGACTACTTTGCCCAGGACCTGGTCGCCGCCGCCACGGCGACAGTCGTCATGATCATCGCCGGCTTCTTCTTCGCGGCGGTGTCGGGCTACCTGGTGGGCATCATCGGGTCGAGCAACAACCCCATCAGCGGCCTCACCCTCTCGACGCTGCTCGTGGCGGCGCTGTTGATGGTCGCCCTCGGTCAGAAGGGGCAGGCAGGGGTCGCCGCGGTGCTCGGCGTGGCCGGCGTGGTCTGCGTCTCCTCCGCGGTCGCGGGCGAGATGCTGCAGGACCTGAAGGTCGGGCACATCCTCGGCGGCACGCCGTGGAAGATGGAGGTCGGCGACCTCATCGGCGTCGCCGCCGCGGCCGCGGTCATGTTCCTCCCCATCCTCATCCTGCACCAGGGCGACATCAACACCGGCGGCACCGGCCTCGGCGGCGCGACCTACCCGGCCCCGCAGGCGAGCCTGATGGCACTCCTCTCGCAGGGCATCGTGGGCGGGCACATGGCGTGGCCGCTCATCATCGTCGGCATGCTGATGGGCCTCGGCTTCATCCTGATGCAGGTCCGCAGCCCGATGCTGGTGAGCGTGGGCATGTACCTCCCCCTCGAGACCACGTTCGCCATCTTCCTCGGCGGCGTGATCAAGGGGCTCGTGGAGCAGGTGAACGCGCGCAAGGCGCACAACGACGCGCAGAAGGCGCGGGTGGAAAACACCGGCGTGCTCCTCGCGGCGGGCCTCATCGCGGGCGAGGCGCTGGTCGGGCTGCTGTTCGCGGGCCTGGCGGTCGGGAACCTGCACTACGGCACCTGGCTCACCGACCTCGTCAGCGTCTTCCCGCTCAACTTCGGCTGGAGCCTGTTGGTCTTCGCCTTCATCGGCTGGCTGCTGGTCCAGATCCCCGTCGGGAACGCCGGCCGCCCCGACGAGCCCGCGCCGCCGAGCGCGGTGATGTGACCGACGACCTGGTGCCCGTCCGCCGCCACCGCGCGGTCGACCGGGAGGACGGCCTCGTCACGGTGCTGGTGCCGAAGTTCACCAGCCGGTGGGCCCGGCGCTGGTTCGTCCCCCTGCTCGCCAAGCCGGACATGCGCGTGCACCTCGACGCGCTCGGCAGCTTCGTGTGGCGGCAGTGCGACGGCACGGCGACGGTCCGCGCGATCGCTGGCCGGGTGGCGGAGCGGTTCGGCGGCGAGAGGGAGGCGCGGCGCCTCGACGTCGTGCGGTTCGTCCGCAAGCTGGTGCGTGAGGAGTCCCTGGTGTTCCATCCGCCCGGAGGACCCGCGGAGGAGGTGCGCGGTCCGGCTCCGGACGGCCCAACCGACTAAGGAGTCGATGATGTCCAGCGCAATCGAAGGGCTGAAGCCCCCGCTCGTGTTCAAGTACTTCGCCGAGATCGCCCGCATCCCGCGGTGCTCGAAGCACGAGGAGAAGATGACGAAGTACATCCTCGACACCGCGAAGCGCGTCGGCCTTCCGGCGAAGGCCGACAAGCTCGGCAACGTCGTGGTGCGGAAGCCCGCCTCGCCCGGCCGCGAGAAGGTCCGCAGCATCTGCCTGCAAGGCCACCTCGACATGGTCTGCGAGAAGAACAAGGACACGGTCCACGATTTCTCGAAGGACCCCATCGAGCTGGTGCGGAAGGGCAACTTCCTGATGGCGAACGGGACCACCCTCGGCGCCGACAACGGCATCGCGGTGGCGACGAACCTCGCGATCATGGAGGACAAGACCCTCGTTCACGGGCCGCTGGAGTTCCTCTTCACGATCGACGAGGAGACGGGCCTCACCGGCGCCGGCGGCCTCTCCGGCGCCTCCCTCGTCAGCCGCACGCTGATGAACCTCGACTCCGAGGACGAGGGCATCCTCTACGTCGGTTGCTCCGGCGGCCGCGACACCACCGGCACCTGGGCGCTGGCGTTCGATGCGGCGCCAAAGGGGTTCGTGGCGGCGCACGTCACTGTGTCGGGCCTCAAGGGGGGCCACTCCGGCATAGAGATCCACACCGGCCGCGGCAACGCCATCAAGATTCTGAACCGCGCGCTGCTCGCCCTCGACGCCCTCGGCGCGCGCCTCTCGTCCATCGAGGGAGGCAACAAGCGCAACGCCATCCCGCGCGAGGCCGAGGCGATCGTCTACCTGCCGCAGAAGGCGTGGGCCGCGGCGGAGAAGGCGGTGACGGCGTTCAACGCGACGGCGAAGGCGGAGATCGCGACCGCGGACCCAGACCTCAAGGTCTTGATCGCGCCACACAAGGGGAAGAAGGGCAAGGTCGTGAAGAAGGCCGTCCAGGCGAAGCTGCTCGCCACGATCTCGGCCCTGCCGCACGGCGTCATCAAGATGAGCGCCGACATCCCCGGCCTCGTCGAGACCTCCACCAACGTCGCCGTGATCAACACGACGGCGAAGGCGATTGCGCTCGCGACCAGCCAGCGCAGCTCGGTGGACTCCGAGATCAACGAGATCTGCCACACGGTGGCGTCGGTCTTCGCGCTGGGCAGCGCCAAGGTCAAGCAGGGGGACGGCTACCCGGGGTGGAAGGCGAACCTGAACTCGCCGATCCTGAAGCTGGCGAAGAGCACGTACCAGCAGATGTACGGCAAAGCGCCGGAGGTGAAGGCGATGCACGCCGGGCTGGAGTGCGGGATCATCGGCGAGAAGGTCCCGGGGATGGACATGGTCTCGTTCGGGCCGACGCTCGAGGGCGTGCACTCCCCCGACGAGAAGATGCACATCGACACGGTCGAGCGGTTCTGGGACTTCCTGCTGGGGATCCTGAAGAACGTGAACTAGGCAGGGACCAGGAGCCAGATGCCAAGGGGGCGCCGCGCGTGCGGCGCCCCTTCGGCATTCAGGCGACCGGGCGGAGGCGCGCGCACGGCCTCAGGCCCCGCGCCAGCGCACGCCGCGGAGCGCGGCGGCGCACTCGTCCACGCGCACGGGCGCGCCCGGCAGGCCGAGGGCGGCGGCGAGCGCGGCGGCCGGCGGTGGCTCGAGCCCCAGCGGGGCGAGGGCCGCCGCGTCACGCAGGAGGGTGCGCGCCGGCGCATCCGCCGCCACCGCGCCCTCCCGCAGGACGACGACCCGCTCCGCGACCTCGGCCACGAACGCCACGTCGTGCGACACGACGATCGCCGTCACGCCCGCCGCGGCCCGGCACCGCAGCGCGGCGATCACGCGGTCCCGGCCCGCGCGGTCGAGGCCGGCCGTGGGCTCGTCGAGCACCAGCACCCCCGGCTCCATCGCGAGGACGCCCGCCAGCGCCACCAGCTTCCGGGCCGGCGCCGGCAGGTCGTAGGGGTGGACCTCCGCCGACCCGAGCAGGCCGAGTTCCTCGAGCGCGCGCTCCACACCGTCACCGGAGCGGCCGAGGCGCCGCGGGCCGAACGCCACGTCGCGGCGGACCGTCCGCTCGAACAGTTGCTGGTCGGCGTGCTGGAAGACGTAGCCGACCCGCGAGGCCATCTCGTCCGGTCGCCTCCCCGCCACGTCCCACTCCCCGACTGACACACGACCCTCGCGGGGCCGCAGGAGGCCGATGAGGAGGCGGGTGAGCGTCGTCTTCCCCGCGCCGTTGGGCCCGAGGATCGCCAGAGCGGTGCCCGCCGGCACGTCGAGCGAGACGCCGCGCAGCGCCTCGGCGCCGTCGTACGCGAAGCGCACCGCCTCCCACCGGACCGCGTAGCCGCTCACCGGTCCACCCTCGCGAGGAGCATCGCGACGTCAAGCGGGAACGGCGCCGGGCACCCCGCCGCGCGCGCGATCCGCGCCACGTCGGTGTCGTCGAGCACCGAGGCGGGCGGCCCGTCCCTCACGATGCAGCCGCCCTCCATCACCACCACCCGAGCGGCCGTCCGCGCGAGCCGCTCCGCGTCCGGCGTCGCGACCAGCACCGCGGTGCCGCGCCGCGCCAGGACCGGCAGCAGCGCGTACAGAGCATCGGCGCCCGCCGGGTCCAGCTCCGCCGCGGGATCGTCGAGTACCAGCAGCTCCGGTTCCATCGCCAGCACCGACGCCACGACGACCCGCTGCAGTTCGCCCCCCGACAGCGTCCCGGGGTCGCGGTCCGCCAGGTGCGCCACGCCCAGGTCCCGCAGCGCCGACGCGCACGCCGCGAGCACCACCTCCCGCGGCCGCGCCAGAGATGCGGGCCCGAACGCCACCTCGGCCCGCACCGTCGTCGCGAGGCCGGTGAGCTGCGTCCACGGCGTCGCGAACACGATGCCGACCCGGCTCGTGGCGAGGTCCCGTCGGCCGGAGAGCGTGCCGCCGGTGAGCCGCGGCGCGAACCCGCCCGCCACCAGCAGCAGCGTCGAGGACCCCGCACCCACCGCGCCCGTCACCCCGGTGACCGCGCGCGCCTCGATCGCCAGCGAGACGTCGCGCAGCGCCGCCTTCTCCGTGCCCGGATAGGCGAACGTCACCTTCTCGAGCTTCACGCGCGCCGTCACCGGCCAGTCCCCAGGAACTTCCACGCGTATGCCGCCACGACGGCCGTCGCCACGACCCACCGCACGGCCCGGTCCGCAACGCGGTCGTCCGGGGGCTGCAGCGCCGTGCGCCGGCCGCGGGCCGTCCCACCCCGCACATCGAGCGCCAGCGCCTGCTCGTCCACCTCCGCGAGGGCGCTCAGCACCAGCGGCACCACCAGCGGCCCGAGCGCTCGCAGCCGCGCCACCGGCGAGCCGCCGAGGTGGAGGCCTCGGCACTGCTGGGCGTCCACGATCTGGCGGACCCGCGAGCGGAGCCGCGGCACCACCGTGAGCGTGGACACGAGCAGGTACACCCGGCCGAAGGGCACGCCCCGCGCCGTCATCGCCTCGACGAGCCGCGCCGGCGACACTGTGGCCAGCGCAGTGAGGAAGGCGAGCAGGATGGCGGCGAGCCGCCCGCCGAACACCAGCGCGCGCTCTCCTCCCGCCACCGAGAACGCCACGGGGCCGATCATCACGTGCGGCGCGCCCCCCAGCAGTCCGTGCAAGACCGTCAGCAGGACCCAAGTGGGGAGCGCCAGGAACGCGGCGGGGCGCAGCACCGCGCCGAGGACGCCCGCCGCCGCCGCGAAGAGCGCCGCCGCCGCGACCACCGCCCACACCGCACCCGGCGCGCGCACCGCGAACACCACGAGCAGCAGGCCCGTCGCGATCGCCAGCGGCGTGTACGGGTGCGCCCGATGGATGGCGGAATCGCCGGGGACGTAGCCGATCATCGCGCCAGCATCGGGAAGCGCACGGCCATCTGCCGCGGGAGGGAGCGGAGCACCACGGCCACGAGGGCGAAGACGAGGGCTTTGTCGAGGAGATCGGTGGAGTAGCTCGCGGCCGCGACCGCCACCGGGAGCGGCGCGCCGAGTGCCCGCAGCACGGTCGTCACCGCGGTGACGCCGCCGGCCGTGGCGCCGCCGAAGAGGAAGTACGAGATCGGCGCGGAGGTGGACGCCGCCACGATCCCGAGGCCGAACCCCGCAGCCACCGCCGTAGGCAGGCGCCGGAAGGCACCCAGGCGCGCCGCGAGCGCGGCATAGAGGGCGATCACAATCTGCACCAGGCCGAACGGCAGCCAGGTGAAGTTCCCGGAGAGCACAGCGTTGAGGACCTGCGACGTCAGTCCCGCCACGATCGCCGCCCGCGGGCCGACCAGCGCCGCCACGAGCACCGTGCCGATGGTGTCGAGGTACACCGGCAGCAGCAGCGCCGCGGCCACCTGGCCGACGACCAGGTTCACCGCCACGCCCAGCCGGACGACGACGAGGTCGCGGAGCGTCACGCCGTGAACGCTAGGCGGGCCCGGGCCGGGGGGCCAGCGGCCCGGGCCGGAGGATGCCGTAGATCAGCATGTCCGTGGTCTCGCCGTCCTTGGTCACCGCGCGCCGCAGGCAGGCCTCCCGCTCGTACCCCGCCTTCTCGAGCACCCGCACCGACGCGCTGTTCCACGCGAAGACGCACGCCTGGATCCGGTCGAGGTCGTGCGAGGCGAAGGCGTCCGCCGTGACGGCGCGGAGTGCGTCTGTAGCGATGCCGCACCCCCAGACCGCCCGGCCCAGCCAGTAGCCGATCTCCGCCGTCCGCCAATGCACGTCCTCGCCGAGAGTGTAGCCGATGCTGCCCGCCGCCTCGCCGTCCACCTCGATGGCGAACTGCGTGGGCGGGTCCTGCTGCATCGTGAAAGCGAGCCACGCCTCCGCGTCGGCGGCGGTGTACGGGTGCGGGAAGCGGTCGCGCAGGTTGCGCCAGATCTCCCGGTCGTCGGCGTGACGGACGAGGGCGGGAGCGTCGGCCCGGGCCCAGGGGCGGACGGTGCAGTGGGGCAATCGGATGATCACGGGCTCCAATCTCCGCCCCGACGCGCCGCGCGCAATGCCACCGCGCCAGGCTCGTGGCCTCGGCCCGGCGACCGGCTTAGCTTTCGCCTCATGACTACATCCCTGCGATCCCTGTTGGCCCTCGCGCTCGTCACGCTGGCCGCCACCGACCTTTCGGCGCAGCAGGCCTCGACGCCGCGCGCCCGCCGTATCCTCGACGACGACAAGTACCTCGCCTCCGACGCGCTCGAAGGCCGGTTCCCGGGCACTCCCGGCAACGACTCCGCGGCGGCGTACATCGCCCGCGAGCTGCGGCGCATCGGTCTGCGCCCCGGAGGCGATGCCGGCACCTTCCTCCAGCACTGGACCGTCGGCAACACCTCCGGCACCCGCGCCGCTCACGCCGCGGGCGCGGCGGTGGCGAACGTGGTCGGCATCCTCCCCGGCGCCGACCGCCGCCTCGCCGGCCAGGACGTCGTGGTGGGAGCGCACTTCGACCACCTCGGCCGCGGCTCTTTCGGCGACCCCATCGGCGACACCACGCGCCAGATCCACCACGGCGCCGACGACAACGCCTCCGGCGACGCTGCCCTCCTCGAGATCGCGCGCCTCCTCAGAGCCGCGAGCCACCGCCCCGCGCGCACCGTCGTGTTCGTCTTCTTCAACGCGGAGGAGGAGGGCACCCTCGGCTCCGTCTGGTACGCCGACCACCCCGCCGTCCCGATGGACTCGACGGAGGCGATGGTCAATCTGGACATGGTCGGCCGGATGCGGGACCGCCGCGTCATCGCCTTCGGCGTCCGCAGCGCCACCGAGTGGCCGGCCCTCCTCGACTCGGCGAACGCCACTCTGCACCTCGACATCCACGCGACGGGCGACGGCTGGGGCCCTTCCGACCAGAACTCCTTCTTCGCCAAGAAACGCCCCGTGATCCACTTCTTCACGGACGTGCACGGGGACTATCACCGCCCCACCGACACCTGGGACAAGATCAACGCCGACGGCATCGCGGACGTCGCCTCCCTCGCCGCCGACGTGGTCCAGCGCCTGGCGGACCGGCCCGGGCCGCTGACGTTCGTGGATGCGCCGCCGCCGGCGCCCCCCGTCGCCTCGAGCGGCGCGCGGCCCTCCCTTGGGACCATCCCCGACATGGCCAGCGAGCCGGGCGGGGTGCTCCTGCAGGGCGTCCGCAGCGGCAGCCCCGCCGAGCTGGCCGGGATCCGCGCGGGCGATGTGCTGGTCGGGATGGGCCCGCACACCATCGCGAACCTGCAGGACTTTGCCAACGCGCTCTACAGCTACCATGCCGGCGACACCGTCGAGGTGCGCGTCCGGCGCGGCACGCAGGTCGTCCCCATCACCGTCGTGCTCGGGGGGCAGTAGGAGCACCGCGGCCCCTGGCACGGGCTCGGCGGGCGTGAGCGAGCGGACCAGCACTCTCCGGGGTGCCGGCGTGGACCTCTTTGCCCGCTGGGTCGGCGAGGGCGGCCCTACGGTGGTCGTGCTGCACGGCGGCCCGGGGGCGTCCATGGACTACCTGCGGCCGCAGTTCGACCGCCTCGCGAAGGGCCGCACCCTTCTCTTCTACGACCAGCGCGGCGGCGGCCGCTCCGAGGTCCCGCGCGAGACGCCCCTCGACTGGCGCGCCCACGTGGCCGACCTCGAAGCCCTCCTCGCGGGCCTCACGCCCCGGCCCTCGTGCGTCGCGGGCTTCTCGTGGGGCGGTCTCCTCGCCATCCTCCACGCCCTCGAACACCCCGGCGCGGTGCGGCAGCTCGCCCTCGTTGCGCCCGCGCCCACGTGGGCCGCCGCGCGTGAAGCGTTCGACGCGGAGTTCGCGAGGCGCCAGGCCGACCCCCGCATCGCCACGGCGCGCACCGCGCTCTCCGCATCGGGGCTGCGGGAGAAGGACCCCGACGCCTTCTGGCGACGCGCCTTCGAGCTCTCCGTGGCCGGCTACTTCCGCGACCCGTCCCGGGCGACCCAGCTCTCGCCCTTCCGCGTAGCGGCCCACACCCAGCAGGCGGTCTGGCACAGCGTGAGCGGGATGGACCTTCGTCTGCGCCTCGGAACCATCACCGCCGACACCCTCATCCTCCACGGCCGCCACGACCCCGTGCCCCTCGCGGCGTCGGAACTGCTGGCCACCAGCCTACCGCACGCGCGCCTCGTCATCTTCGAGGATTCGGGCCACACCCTTTACACTGAAGAGACGGAGCGCTTCGTCGAGGTCCTCGACCCCTTCCTGCCGGCGGCACGGTGAGCGCGACGCGCCCACTCCCCTGGACCGACCTGATCGAAGCGGTCGGCACGAAACGCTTCGAAGACATCCGCGAGGCCGCTGCGGCGGGCCGAGTGGACGCCACCAACCGCGACGCCTTCATCCTCCTCGGCCCCGCCGGCGCTCTCCTCAAGGATCTGATGCCGAACGAGGCGCCCGCCCAGGTCGTGACGGAGTACGGCGCCCTCCTGCACCAGCTCTACCTCCACTGGGACGCCGGCCATCCTCTGCGACGGCTCGACCGCGCCGCGCTCGAAGCCGCTCTCGCCGACCGCGCACCGCTCGGCCAGCCACCCGCCGCACCGGGCATCTGCTACGTGCAGCTCCCCGAGCGTGCAGTCTGGGCGGAGCCGACGGCCGGTGAGCCGCACGAGCCGCTCGACGGCTGCTTCGTCCAGCTCTCCGCGTCGGCCGTCACGGTCCTCGCCATCTTCGGCTTCCGGCCCGAGCGCGGGGGGTTCACTACCGTCGAGGCGGCGGCGGCGCTGCCGGTGGCCGCGCCCGGGCCACGCCCCGACGGGACGGCACCATTCGCCAGCGTCCTCCCCGCGGGCGACCGGATGGGGTTCCGATCCGTCGTCTCTCCCGACGAGCTGGTCGCGCTGGCCCTCCTGTCCGTCGCCGCGACCGCGGCGTGATGATGGACCGCCGCGCCATCGCGGACGCGCTGGAGGAGATGGCCGGCCTCCTCGAGCTCAAAGGCGAGAACACCTTCAAGGTCCGCGCCTTCCAGAACGCCGCCCGCACTGTCGGGGAATTCCCCGGCGACCTGGCCGAGGCCGTCGCCTCCGGGGAGTTCGCGGACGTGAAGGGCATCGGGCCCGCGACCTTCGAGGTGGTCCGCGAGTGCCTCGCCTCGGGGCGTTCAAGCGCCCTCGAGTCGCTCCGCGCCGACGTGCCGGCCGGCCTCGTCGAGATGCTGCGGATCAGAGGGATGGGGAGCGCGAAGGTCCGCGCGGTCCACGAGCAGCTCGGCATCACGACCCTCGACGGGCTGGAGGTGGCGGCCCGCGATGGGCGCCTCGCCGCCTTGAAGGGCTTCGGCGCGAAGACCTCGGAGAAGATCTTGAAGGGCGTCGAGTTCCTGCGCCGCACTGCGGGGCTCCGCCTCGTGCATCACGGCGACCGGCAGGCCGGCCGGCTCGCCGCCGCGCTCGCGTCGCTCCCCGGCGTGGAACGCGCCTTGGTGGCGGGGGACGTCCGCCGACGCTGCGAGGTCATCCGGGACTTCGACCTCGTCGCTGAGGTCGCCTCTGCACGCGGCGGCCCGGGGCCGCGTGGCGCCGCCGAGCCCGCCGCGCTCGCCCAGGCGCTAGTGCGGAGCGGCGCCGCCCTCGCAACGATCTCCGCCGATACTGACGGCTTCCGCGTGCGGCTGGATGACGGCGCGACGGCCACCGTTGTGTGCGCGCCACCCGAGCGGTTCGGGCACGCGCTCACCTGGGCGACGGGGAGCCCGTCGCACCTCGACCTCCTGGAGCGGCGCGCATCGGACGTCGGCCTTACGCTCGATGCCGCCGGGCTGCGGCGTGGCGGCGAGGTGCCCTGTCCCAATGAAGAGACCTTCTACGCCGCCCTCGGCTTGGCCTGGATCCCTCCGGAACTGCGGGAGGGCGCCGACGAGGTGGCCCGCGCCGCGGCGGGACCGCTCCCGCGGCTCGTGGAGCGCGCCGACCTGCGCGGCCTCCTGCACTGCCACACTACCTACAGCGACGGCACCAACTCTGTTGCCGAGTTGGCGGAGGCGTGCTGCGCGCTCGGCTACGCGTGGCTTGGCATCACCGACCACTCCGTGGCCGCCGCGTACGCCGGAGGCCTGAGCCCTGAACGCGTGGCGCAGCAACACGCGGAGATAGACGCGTGGAACCGCGCGTCAGCCGACCTGCGCATCCTCAAGGGGATCGAAGCGGACATCCTCGCCGACGGCCGGCTCGACTACGGCCCGGAGGTGCTGGACCGCTTCGACTTCGTCATCGGCTCGGTGCACTCGCGCTTCGACCTCGACGAGGAGGCGATGACGGCGCGGGTCCTGCGCGCGATGGACGACCCGCGCCTCACGATCCTCGGCCACCCGACGGGGCGGCTCCTCCTCACCCGCGATCCGTACCCGATCGACCTGCACCGCGTCCTCGCGCGGGCCGCGGGGCGGGGCGTGGCCATCGAGATCAACGCCGACCCGCAGCGGCTCGACCTCGATTGGCGCCTCTGCCGCGAGGCGCGCGATGCCGGCGTGGCCATTTCCATCGGCCCCGACGCTCATTCGCTCGCCGGCCTGGCGAACATGGACCTCGGCGTCGGCATCGCGCGCAAAGGGTGGCTCACGGCGGAGGACATCCTGAACACGAAGGACGCGGAGGGATTCGAGGCCTATGCCAAAGCGCGGCGGTAGGACAGTGGGCACTGGGGCACGGGGGCACGGGGGCACAGCGAAAGCCGGGCGCAGCGACGTCCCAACGCACCGGCGCACCGCGAAGACCGGGCGCGCCGATGCAGCGGCGCCTCGGCGCACCGCGAAGGCGAAGCCAAGTCCTTCGGGCGCGAAGGGGCCGGTGCACCGCGCCAAGCTGGCGCCGGCCGCCGAGCGCATCGGGCCCATCGTCGCACGGCTCGCGGAGCGCTACCCCGAGGCGCGCTGCTCCCTCGACTACGTGGACCCGCTCCAGCTCCTCGTGGCCACCATCCTCTCGGCGCAGTGCACAGATGTGCGCGTCAACCTCGTGACGAAGACCCTCTTCCTGAGGTACCGCACCGCCGACGACTTCGCGACGGCCGACCCGGCGGTCTTCGAGGAGGAGATCAAGAGCACCGGCTTCTTCCGCAACAAGGCGAAGAGCATCCTCGGGATGGCCGCCGCACTGGTGGAACGGTTCGGCGGCCGCGTCCCCGACACGATGGACGACCTCGTCACCCTCCCCGGCGTGGGGCGGAAGACGGCGAACGTCGTCCTCGGGAATGCCTTCGGGAAGGACGAAGGCGTGGTCGTCGACACGCACGTCGCGCGCATCGGCGGACTCCTCGGCCTCACGCGCGAGACGGACCCCGTGAAGATCGAGCGGGACCTGATGGCGCTGGTGCCGCGCAGCGAGTGGACCCTGTTCCCGCACCTTCTGATCCACCACGGCCGCGCCGTCTGCATCGCGCGCCGTCCGAAGTGCGGCGAGTGCCCGGTGGCGGACCTCTGCCCGTCGGCGGGCATCTGAGCCAGCGCGACCCGGTCGCCGCGCCGGGGCGCACCGCCACGTGAACCGCCTCGCCGGCGCCGCGTCCGCCTACCTCGCCTCTGCCGCGCACCAGCCGGTGCACTGGCATCCCTGGGGCGACGAGGCGCACTACGCCGAGGCCGAGGCCGCCCTCTGCGCCTTCGCCGGCGGGGCCGCGGAGTTGGGCATCTTCGCCGCGACCTACTGCCGCGCCCTCGATGCCTTCCTGAACGGAATGACGACAATAGTAGTAGCAAAAACTACTACTATCGACTTGTCCACGACGGCGCTGGAGACCTACCGTCCTAGGAAGGTGGTGGCGCGCGCCGGTCCAGGGGACTCCCATCACCTATCACCGCCGTTCGCGCTCCGCTGCTCGGGCATGACCTGCTCCGCGCCGGCGCGAACGGCTCCGGACCTCCGCGCGGCTATGGATTCGCTAGGGCGAACGGGCTAGGTTCTCCGGATGCTGGACGCGATCAAACAGAAGCTGTCCGACGAGGTCGGCCGGCTCAACCACGAATTGTCTGTCACCATCCCGGACGCGCTGAAGCGCGCGCTCGCCATGGGCGACTTGCGCGAGAACGGCGACTACCACGCCGCGCTCGAGCGGCAGGCGTTCGTGCAGGCGCGCCTCTCGCACTTGCGGGGGCGCCTCGCCAAGCTGTCGCAGGTGGACCTCACCAAGATCCCCACCGACCGCGTGGGCCTCGGCTCGCGAGTGGTCGTGCTCGACACGGCGACCAAGGCGAAGGAGCGGTATGCGCTGGTGATCCCCGACGCGATGGACTTCGACGGGGAGCAGGTCTCGGTCGCCTCGCCCCTCGGCAAGGGGCTGCTGGGCAAGAAGGTGGGCGAGGTCGCGCTGGTGCGGCTGCCGGCCGGGGTGCGAGAGCTCAAGGTGCTGGAGCTCAGGACGTTCTACGACCAGGACATCGAGGAGAAGCCCGCGTGATGAAGAAGCGCGCCACGTTCGAGACCGCGAAGGGCCGCATCGAGGCCGACCTCTTCCCCGTGGAGGCCCCTGGCACGGTCGCCAACTTCGAGAAGCTGGCGAACCAGGGCTTCTACGACGGCACCCGGTTCCACCGCGTCATCAAGGATTTCGTGGCCCAGGGGGGCGACCCGCTCTCGAAGGACCCGAACAACCCGCGCGTCGGGACGGGCGGGCCGGGCTGGCACATCAAGTGCGAGACGCACGGTAATCCGCACAAGCACGAGCCGGGATCCCTCTCGATGGCGCACGCGGGGAAGGACACGGGCGGCTCGCAGTTCTTCCTCGCCCACAAGGCCCTGCCGCACCTCGACGGCGTGCACACCGTCTTCGGCAGGGTGGACAAGGGGCTCGACGTGGTCCTGAAGCTCGCGCAGGGCGACGTCCTCACGAGCGTGCGCGTCACCGACGCGTGATCGTCAGCCTCGCCGTCGCCTGCGACTACGCGCTGATCGACCAGCACGGCAAGCTCTCCGTGCTGGGGATCTTCGAGCGGATCTGGGTGGAGCGGTTCCCGGCGCTCCATCCGCGCCTGCACCTCGTGCTGCGCCTCAAGGGGCGGCGCACCGAGATCGGGGGGCACCCCATCGTGATCCGCCTGGTGAACGACGACGGCCGCGAGGTGCTGCGGGGTGACGGCGCGGTACAGATCGGCGAGCCCCCGGCCGGCGTGCTGGAGGTCGAGGCGGGCGCAGTGCTCGCCTTCGACGTGCCGCTGGAGCGTCCCGGGGTGTACACGTTCGAGATCACCGTGGACGGCGCCCTCGAAGCCACTGTGCCGATCACGGTGACCCAGGTGAACGTGCCGGCCGCCCCGACCCCTCCGGCGGCCGAAGCGAACTAGTCAGCGCCGTGGCGCCCCGCGCCTGGCTGGCGGTGTGCGCTCTCGCGCTGGTCGCGCTCTGCTGGGGTCTCGGGTCCTATCCTCTCCTCGAGCCCGATGAGGGCCGCAACGTCGAAGTCGCGCGCGAGATGGCGCGCAGCGGCGACTACGTCCTCCCGCACCTCGACGGCCTCCCGTACCTCGACAAACCCGCCACCTACTTCGCCGCCGTCGCCTTCTCCCTGCACGCGCTCGGCGATTCGGAGGGCGCGGCGCGCCTCCCTTCGCTGCTGTTCACCCTCGGCACCATCGCGCTGGTCTGGCGGCTCGGCCAGCGGATGGGGCCTCCCGGCACGGGGGAGATCGCGGGGCTGGCCCTTGCGACGATGCCCCTCGCCCTCGCCTTCAGCCGCACCGTCATCTTCGACTCCGCGCTCGCGTTCGTCGAGACCCTCACCCTCGCTGCGGCGTGGCGCGGCTTCACGCTGGAGCGCGAGCGCCGGACGTGGTTCGCGCTCGCCTGGGCGGCGATGGGCCTCGGCGTCATCACCAAGGGCCCGGTCGCGGTGGTGGTGCCGCTGCTCATCGTCACCGCCTTCGCGTTCGGGTCCGGAGTGCGCCTGCGACCGTTCTTCTCGGTGCGGGCGTGGCCGTGGTTCTTCGTGACCGCCCTGCCGTGGTTCGTGGCCGTCTCGATGCGCCGGCCCGACTTCCCGGCTTACGCCCTCGTCTACGAATCGCTGAAGCGCGTCGCCACGAGGTCCGCCGGGCGGACGGGCCCGATCTGGTACTTCGTGCCGGTGCTCCTCGCCGGCAGCTTCCCGTGGATCGGCCCCGCCATCGCCGCCGCGGTCCGCGGCTGGCGCGCTCGGGCACGGCGACGGGAGGCCGACGGCCGGCCCGCGGTGTTCCTCGCCGCGTGGGCCCTCGTCCCCCTCGTGTTCTTCTCCCTCTCGCAGTCGAAGCTCCCCGGCTACTACCTGCCCGCGCTCCCCGCGGTGGCCCTGGCTGCGGGCATGTTGCTCGCCGAGGGGCTGCGGGACGAGGGGGCGCTGAGACAGGCGGCCGCGGGGACCGTCGCCGCGGCCGCGGTGCTCGCAGCCGCCGCTGTGGCCCTCGTCCTCTTCTCGACCGCCATCACGCGGCCGCTCCCCCTCTCGCCGCTGGTGCGGAACGCCGTCCCCGGGCTGGTCTTCGGGCTCGGCGCGTCGTTCCTCGGGGGCGCGATCGTCGCCGTCCTTGGCGCGCGGCGGCGCGCGGCGTGGCTGATGGCTGCCGGCCTCGCCCTGCCGGTCCTGGGCACGCCCTTCGCCGGCAGGGGCTTCCTCGCCGTGGTGGCGGGTGAACGATCGTCGCGGGACCTCGCCGCGAGCATCGAGGCTGCGGCCCGCCGCGCGCGCGTGGTCGGGGTGGAGGCGTACCCGACATCGCTCCGCTACTACCTCGACCGCCCCGTCCTCCTCTCGAGCGAGAGCGCGGCGGAGCTGACCAGCAACTACGTCGTGAGCAGAGCGGCGGAATTCCATGCCTTCCCCGGCACGCCACTGCGGCCCGCGGGGTGGTGGCGCGAGGCATTGGCCACGTGCACCGAACCCACCGTGTTCGTGGCGCGGCGGGGCAAGGCACCGGCGGAGGAACTGGCGCGCGCCCTGCCGCTCATCGCCGCGGGCGGCGCCGACGCCAGCTTCCTGGCCTATGGCCCCTGCCGCCCCGGAGCGGCGCCCTCGAGCGGTCCGGCGGCGACCGCCACTCCGGCACCGGTGCGGGATGAGCGCGCCGCGCCGGTCCGCGCCGGCGGGGGGCCGCGCTGATGTGCGGCATCGCCGGGGTTGTCTCGCGGCGGAGCGCGCCCCTCCTCCATCCGGAGGCCCCGGAGCGGATGCGGGAGACCCTCGTCCATCGCGGCCCCGACGGCGCCGGAAGCGCGGAGCACCCGGGCGCATCGCTCCAGATTCGCCGCCTCGCCATCGTGGACCTCGAGCGGGGCGACCAGCCCTTTACCTCCCCCGACGGCAAGGTCTCGATCGTCTGCAACGGCGAGATCTACAACTCTGACGCCCTGCGCCGGGACCCCGCGGCGGCAGGGTATCCGTTCCGCTCGCGCTCCGACGTCGAGAGCGTCCTGCCCCTGTACCTCGCCTACGGCCCCGACGCTGTCCGCCGCCTCGAGGGAATGTTCGGCCTCGCCATCTGGGACGAGCGGGAGGGCCGCCTCCTCCTCGCCCGCGACCGCAGCGGGGAGAAGCCTCTCTTCTACGCGGAGGCGGAGGGCGAGCTGGTCTTCGGCTCCGAGCCGAAGGCGGTTCTAGCCTACCCTGGCATCTCGCGCGAGATGGAGCCGGTCGCGGTGGCACTGTACGCCGCCCTCGGCTACGTGCCGCAGCCTTTCACGATGCACCGCGCGGTCCGCAAGCTCCCGCCCGGCTCCCTCCTCCTCGCCGACGCCGCCAGGGTCGAGGTGCGCGCCTACTGGGACGCCGCGGCGCACGCGGTCTCCGCCGATGCCTCGACGCTGCCCCGCGACCCAGCGGGCGCGGTGCGCGAGACGCTGCGCGCCGCCGTCGGGCGCGAGCTGATGGCCGACGTGCCCGTCGGCATCTTCACCAGCGGCGGCCTCGACTCGTCCCTGCTGGTGGCGCTCGCCTCCGAGCACTTCAAGCCCGGCGGGATCCGGACCTACACCATCGCCTTCGGCGACCCCTCGTACGACGAGAGCGGCCCGGCGGCGCTGGTCACGCGCCACTTCCGCACCGACCACCGCGCCGTGCCCGCCGACCCGGAGAACCTGCGGCGCGCGCTGGACCTGGTGGCCGAGCGGCTCGATGAGCCCCTCGGCGACCCGGCCGTCCTCCCGACCTTCCTCCTGTCGGAAGCGGCGCACCGCGACGTGAAGGTGATCCTCTCCGGCGAAGGGGCGGACGAGCTGTTCGGCGGCTATCCGACCTACCTCGGCCACCGCGCGGCCGGGGGCTTCGCGGCGCTTCCCGGGTGGCTCCAAGGAGCGGTGCGGCGCGCCGCCTTCGCGTGGCCCCCGTCCCCCGGGAAGGTCACCCTCGAGTTTCTCGCCAAGCGCTTCGTCAGCCACGCCGCGCTGCCCGCCGTGGACCGCCACTACGAGTGGTTCGGCGCCCTCGGCCCCGCGGCCCTCGGCGGGCTCCTCGGTCCCGCGGCAGCGGGCGCCCTCGACGCCGCCGGTGCCGAGCTGGCGAGCCGCGGTGCGCGGGCAGCGGTGGAGGGCGACTCCCTCGCGGGGATCCTCCTCCTCGACTTCCTCACGTACCTGCCGGACGACCTTCTCACCAAGGTGGACCGCGCGACGATGCTCGCCTCGGTCGAGGCGCGGGCCCCTTTCCTCGACCGCGAGGTGATGGAGCTCGCCCTGGCGCTCCCCAGCGCGCTCAAGGTCCGCGGACTCTCGACCAAGGCGGTGCTCAAGGACGCGGCGCGCCCCCTCCTGCCGGATGGAATCCTGCGCCGGCGCAAGCGCGGGCTCAGCGTCCCCATCGCGTCGTGGGTCAACCGGGGGTTGCGGGGCGAAGTGGACCGGCTCCTCGCCCCCGAGCGGATCGCGGCGCACGGGTGGTTCCGCCCCGAGGCGGTCGGCGCCCTCCTCGCCGAGCATCGCGCGGGGACCGCCAACCACGCCCGCCGCCTCTGGCCCCTGGTGATGTTCCAGCGCTGGCACGAACGCTGGGCGTGAGCCCGGCGTCGGCGGGGTTCACCCGCCAACGCCGGCTTTCTCCGGCGCGCTCGGGGCTGGCCCCGCCGCGCCCCCCCGCCTAGTCTTCGCATTCCGTCCGGGCCGCCTCCGGGCCCCGACGGATGACCCCCTCTCGAATCGCAGGCGCCCATGGCCCTCTCCCGCGCAGACGCCCTCGCCTTGATGCACGAGTACACCGAGTCCGACGCACTGCGGAAGCACATGTACGCGGTGGAGGCGGCGATGCGCGCGAGCGCCCGGCGCGCCGGCGAGGACGAGGAGATGTGGGGGATTGTCGGCCTCCTGCACGACTTCGACTACGAGCGCTGGCCGAACGACGCGCGGAGCGCGACGGCCGAGCATCCATCGGAGGGGGTGCGGATCCTCGAGGCCCGCGGGTATCCGGAGCCGGTGCGACGGGCCATCCTGGGTCACGCATCCTTTACAGGGGTGCCGCGTGACACCGCGATGGCGCACGCGCTCTACGGCGTGGACGAGCTGTGCGGATTTCTGGTGGCGTGCGCCCTGGTCCGGCCCAGCCGCAGCCTCGCCGACCTCGAGGTCAGCTCCGTGAAGAAGAAGCTGAAGGACAAGGCCTTCGCGCGCGGGGTCAGCCGCGACGAGGTGCGCCAGGGGGCGGAGGAGCTCGGCGTGCCCCTCGAGGAGCACATCCAGTTCGTGATCGAGGCCCTGCGGCCGGTCGAGCGGGAGCTCGGCCTCGGCCAGCCGGGCTAGTCCCCTCCCTCAACGCCGGACCTCCCCCCTGCGTACACCCTCTGTGGAGCCGGATGCCGCGCTGGTCGCGCGGGCGGCCGCGGGAGACCGGGAGTCTTTCGGCGCGCTGGTGCTCCGCTACCAGGAGTCCGTCCGGCGGGTGGCACGGGCCGTGACGGGGAACGTCGAAGACGGCGACGACGCCGCGCAGGACGCCTTCCTGTCCGCGCTGGACCGCCTCGAGACCTACGACCCGTCCCGCCCCTTCGGCCCGTGGCTGATGCGCATCGCCTCCAACGCGGCGATCGACCTGGTCCGCCGGCGCACGGTCCGCGCGGCGCTGCCGCTGGAGCCCTACGTGGCATCCACCGGACCGGGACCGGCGGACGAGACGGAGGCAGCGGAGATCCGGCGGGAGCTGGGGGCGGCGCTCGCCGAGCTGCCCGAGCGGCAAAGGGCCGCGGTGACGCTGTTCGATGTCGAGGGATACCCGCACGCGGAGATCGCGGCGATCCTCGGGGTCCCGGAAGGCACGGTGCGGTCCGACGTGTTCCACGCGCGCCGCACGTTGCGCAAGGTCCTTAGGGCGTACGGCCCGGAGCTGACGGAGGAGTGATGGACGAGCATCTGCGCAGACACCTGACGCCGGCGGACGACGGCCGCGGCTTCATGGAAGCCGTGCTGTTCCGCGCCGCCGGAGCCCTGGCGCGCCGCCGGCAGGCGACCGCCGAGGGACCCACCTGGTCGCTGCTCGAGTTCTGGGCGCGCCCGTGGATCATCGCGACGCTGCTGCTCCTCGCCCTGGCGGTCGTCATCCCGAGCAGCCCGTGGAGCAGTGCGCGCCCGTCGGCCGACGCCGGCCTCGCCGCGACCCTGCTCGGCGCGACGACTGACTCCGACGTCGTCCTCTCCGTCGCATTGGGGAACTAGGAGCCTGTGATGTTCAACCAGTCCAAGGCGTTCGCGATCGGACTGCTGGTCGCTTGTCTCGTCGCCGGCATCGCGCTCGGCGTCGCCGGTTCCGGCTGGATGTCGGCGCACCGCAGCCCGCGGCCCAACCGCGGCTACGCCGACCGCCTGGCGGACCAACTCCAGCTCTCCACCGCCCAGCGCGACTCGGTCGTGAGCATCCTGCGGCGGTACGACCCGCAGATGCGGGCCATCTTCGCCACCGTCGAGCCGCAGATGGACTCGCTGCGGGAGCGGCTGCGCGTTGACATCCGCGCCCAGCTGACCGCGCAGCAGCAGACCGCCTATCAACAACTCATCGAGCGCGACCGCGCGCGGTTCGCCCACCGCGACAGCGCCTCCCAGCGTGGTGACCGACACAACGATGACTAGCCGCATCCTCGTCTCCGCCGCCGTCGTCGGCCTCGCCGCCTCCGGCCTCGCCGCGCAGCAGCCGGCGCAGCAGCCGGCGCAGCAGCCCGCCGCGCCGACGCCCGCGCCCGTCGCCGCTCCTGCCGCGACGCCACCCGCCGCGCGGGCGCCCGCGCCGACCGCATACCAGACTCCCCAGAACGTGCCACACGTGACCATGGCCGACGCCCTGCGCCTCGCCGCGCAGAACGCGCCCGCGATGGTCCAGGCCCGCCAGAACGTCCGGGTGGCCAGCTGGGGCCAGCGCACGGCGTTCGGGGCGTACCTGCCGACGTTCAGCAGCAGCGCCTCCGGCTCCCAATCGGGGGCCCAGCGCTACAACTCCACCACCGGCCAGGCAATCTCGAATCCGTTCCCGTACTCGGAGTCGTACGGCCTGTCGGGCCGGCTCAACCTCTTCACCGGCTTCCAGCGCGGCGCCAACGTGCGGGCGGCGTCGGCGACGATGGATCTGCGCGAGGCGGCGCAACTCCAGCAGGAGTACGCCACCGCGCTCGCGGCCAAACAGGCTTTCTTCGCCGCCCTCGCCAACGCGGAGCTCGTGACCGTGGCGGAGACGCAGCTCCGCCAGTCGGGGGAGCAGCTCAAGCTCACCAGCGAGAAGCTCCGCCTCGGCGCCACGACCCGCTCCGACTCGCTCAGCGCGGTCGTGAATTACGGCAGCTCGCAGCTCCAGTTGATCCAGGCCATCGCGAACCTCCAGTACGCGCAGGTCAACCTGGGGCGGACCATCGGGATGGACGGAGCGGTCGCTCCCGTCCCCGATTCCACCCTGGAGGTGCGCCTGGGCACGCTCGACACCGGCGCGCTGCGCCGCGAAGCCCTCTCGACAGCCCCGTCGGTCCAGCAGGCCGCTGCGTCCCTCGCAGCCGCCCGAGCCGGGCTCGCCGCCCAGCACGCGCAGTGGATGCCCACCGTCTCCGCCTCCTGGGCCCAGAGCTGGTCGCGCTCGACGGCTGCCATCGCCGACACGAACAAGTGGCTGTCGGCCTGGAGCTTCGGTGTCGCGCTGAGCTTCCCGCTCTTCAACGGCTTCCAGCGTGAAAGCAGCATCGCGACCGCGGACGCGAGCGTCATCGTCGCCAACGCGACCCTCCGCGACGCCCGCCTGGCCCTCGATGCCAGCCTCACGCAGGCCATCGCCGGGCTGGTCTCCGCCGACCAGCAGATCGACATCGCCCGGTCCTCCCTGGCCGCGGCGCTGGAGAACATGCGGATGCAGCAGGAGCGGTACCGGCTCGGCACCTCCACCATCGTGGACCTGCTGACCACCCAGACCGCCCTCAACCAGGCGCAGGCCAACCTCGTGTCGGCCCGCTACAACTACCTGGTGGCTCGCGCCCAGATCGAGGCGCTGGTGGGCCACGCCCTGTGAGCGTCGCCGTCGCCCCCGCGCCGCGCGCCGCCGACCGCGCCGCCGAGGCCGCCGACGTCGTCATCAGGACGGTCGACCTCACGCGCGACTACGAGATCGGCGCCGAGGTGGTGCACGCGCTGCGCGGCGTGACGCTCGAGGTCCGCCGGAACGAGTTCGTCGCCATCATGGGGCCGTCGGGGTCGGGGAAGTCCACCCTGATGAACCTGATCGGCTGCCTCGACACGCCGACCGCCGGCGAGTACTGGCTCAACGGCCAGCGCGTCTCCGACCTCCGGGACAGCGACCTGGCGCACATCCGCAATCGCGAGATCGGCTTCGTCTTCCAGACCTTCAACCTGCTGCCGCGCGCGTCCGCGCTGCACAACGTCGAGCTCCCGCTCATCTACGGCGGCGTCCGCGCCAGGCAGCGGCGGGAACGGGCCGTCGCCGCGCTCGAGGCCGTCGGCCTCGGCGACCGCAAGGAGCACCGCCCCAGCGAGCTGTCGGGCGGCCAGCGCCAGCGCGTCGCGGTCGCGCGGGCCCTCGTCACGAACCCCACCATCCTCCTCGCCGACGAGCCGACGGGGAACCTCGACTCGGTCACGGGCGAGGAGATCATGCACCTGCTCGACACGCTGTACATCCAGGGTCAGACGATCATCCTGGTCACGCACGAACACGACATCGCAGCCCACGCGCGACGCACGGTCCACATCAAGGACGGCGTGATCGACCGCGATACGGCGACGGAAGGAACGACGGAATGAACACCACGACGAAGCTGGCCTGCGCCGCCGCGGCCCTCGTCCTCCTCGGGGCCTGCAAGAAGCCGCAGCAGACCCTCCTCTACGAGCCCGTGCCGGTCGAGCGGCGGGACATCACCGTCTCGGCGATGGCGGCGGGGAGCGTCGAGCCGGTCCTGGTGGTGGACGTCAAGTCCCGCGCCACGGGCCAGATCCTGGAGATGCGGGTCGAGACGGGCGACATCGTCAACTCGGGCGACACCCTCATCAAGGTGGACCGGCGCGACCCGACGAACACCCTCGCCCAGGCCGAAGCCGACATGGAGGTGGCCCGCGCCCAGTTGGCCAACGCTGAGGCCCAGAAGCGCCGCGCCGACCAGATGTTCGCGGCGCAGCTGCTCAGCGAGCAGGAGCGCGACAACGACGACCTGACGTACGCGAACGCGCAGGCGCAGTTGCTCCGCGCCCAGGTGAGCTCGCAGACGGCACGCGACGCCCTCAGCGACTGCAACGTGGTCGCCCCGTCCGCCGGCACGATCATCGCGAAGAACGTCGAGGTGGGCACGGTCATCACCTCCGCCTCGCACGACGTCTCCGGCGGGACCGTCCTCCTGCGCATGGCCGACCTCGGGATCGTGCAGGTCCGCTCCCTGGTGGACGAGACCGACATCGGCAAGATCCAGCCGGGAATGCCGGCCACGATCACGGTGGACGCCTACCCGAACCGGCCGTTCGAGGGCACGGTCCTCAAGATCGAGCCGCAGTCCACCGTCTCCCAGAACGTCACGATGTTCGCGGTGCTGGTCCGCATCCCGAACCAGCAGGGGCTGCTGCGGCCCGGGATGAACGCCGACGTGGAGGTCCACATCGGCAGCCGGACCAACGTGCTCGCCATCCCCAACGCGGCGCTGCGCACCCAGCGCGACGTCGGCTCGGCGGCGCAGGTCCTCGGGATCGATCCGAAGGTCGTGGACCAGATCCTCGCGCAGGCCGATTCCGCCGCGAAGAAGAACCCGCAGGCAGCCGGCGCGTCCGCGAGCCGGGGTGACGCCCGGGCCGAGATGGCGCCACAGCGGACCGCGCGCGCCGACGCACCACCGCAGCAGTTCGGCGCCAGCCCCGCGGGGAACGACCCCGCGCCCGCGCCGCGCGGCGGCACGGGTGCCCAACCGCAGGCGGGCGGGATGTCCGGTCGCCAAGGCGGTACGCCCGGCACCACCAGCGCCCAGGGCGGGGGTGGCTTGCAGCGTCCCGCCCTCCCGGCGGGCGTGACCGAGGAGCAGTGGAACGCCGTCCGCGACAAGTGGCGCAACAACCAGCCGCTCACCGCGGCGGACTCGCAGGTCATGGCCCGCGTCCGCGCCGCCAGGCAGGCCCAAGGCGGGGCCGGCGCTCCGGGCGGCGGGGGCGCCGCACCGCAGGGTGGCACGGGTGCACAGCCCCAGGACGCAGCGGCCGGCGGGACGCCGGACGCCGGCGGCCCGTCGCTCCCCCCGGGCGTCACCCGTGAGCAGGTCGCGGCCATCTTCCAGAAGCGGATGAGCGGCGGCACGCTGACGGCAGCCGAACAGGCGATCATGACCCAGCTCCGCTCGCGGATGGGCGGCGCGAACGGTGGCGGGAACGGCGGCAGCAGCCGGCGGCAGTTCGGCGCCAATTCGAACTTCCAGTACGGCGGCAGCTACATCGTCTTCGTGCTCCGCAGCGGCCAGCCCACCCCCGTGAAGGTGCGGACCGGCTTCACCGACATGGACTACAGCGAGGTCATCAGCGGCCTCACCGACAAGGACACCGTGCTGCTCCTGCCGTCCGCGTCGCTGGTATCCCAGCAGGAGGACATGAAGAGCCGGATGGCGCGGATGACTGGCGGCGGCGTGCCCGGCATGACGTCGCAGCCCGCGACGGCGGGGCGCTCGGGCGGCGGCGGGCCGCCTCCCGGAGGCCCGCGATGATCCTCTGGGAACTCTGGCTGGTCGCCCTCGCGGCCATCCGGGCCAACAAGCTGCGCAGCTTTCTGACGATGCTGGGCATCATCATCGGCGTGGGCGCGGTCATCACGATGGTCGCGCTCGGCGCCGGCGCCCAGAAGGCGGTGTCCGACAACATCCAGGCGCTGGGGAGCAACCTGCTCACCATCATGCCCGGCCAGATGTTCATGCAGGGCGGCGCGAGCGACCAGCGCGTGGGCCTGACCATCGACGACGCCGACTCGGTCCGCGCGCACGCCCGGCACATCCTCGCGGTGGTGCCGGAACTCTCGCGCAACCTGCAGGTGAAGTTCCAGAACAAGAATTCCAACATCTCCATCACCGGGACGGTGCCGGAGTACTTCGGGCTCCACAACTACGAGATGGCGGCAGGCAAGGCCTTCACCGCGGGGGACAACGAGGCGCGGCGCCGGGTGGCCGTGATCGGCTCGGCCGTGCCCGACCTCTTCGGCGCGAACGGCGTGGCGATGGTCGGCCAGGACATCCAGATCCGCGGCATCACGTTCACCGTGATCGGGATGACGAAGTCGAAGGGCGCGCAGGGGGGCTTCCAGAACCCCGACGAGCAGGTCTGGATCCCGCTCCTCACCGCCCGCTACCGCGTCCACGGCACCGACCGGGTCCGCAGCGTCAACGTCAAGGTCGCTAACGCGACCGAGATGAACGTCGCGATGATCGCGATCGAGCGGGTGCTCCGGCGCACCCACAAGATCCGCCCCGGCGGCGCCAACAACTTCATGATCCGCAACCAGGCCGACATCCTGCAGACGGTGCAGCAGACGACGGAGACCTTCACGATGCTCCTGGCCGGCATCGCGGCGGTCTCGCTCCTCGTGGGCGGCATCGGGATCATGAACATCATGCTGGTCTCGGTGACCGAGCGCACCCGCGAGATCGGCGTTCGGAAGGCCCTCGGCGCCACCAAGGGCGCCATCCTCTTCCAGTTCCTCGTCGAGGCGCTGGTGCTCTGCCTGGTGGGCGGCTTCCTCGGCGTGATCTTCGGCGGGGGCGGCGCAATCGCAGCCAGCAAGATCTTCCACTGGAACACCCTGATCTCGCCGATGTCCATCGTGCTCGCGTTCATCTTCAGCTTCGCGGTCGGGATCTTCTTCGGCATGTGGCCGGCGCGCCGCGCCGCCCAGATGGACCCGATCATCGCGCTGCGGTACGAGTAGCGTGACCGCTGATCGCTCAGTGGGCAGTGCGCCGTAACAAGTAGTGTGCAGACGCGCAGACGCCAAGTGGTGTGAAGTGACTCGGTGATCGGTCTGCTACGAACCGAAGGTGGGCTAGTGTCCAGTGTCACACTGGGTACTGGCCCGCCCTCGCGTCGGGGGCGACTTGGCACGTGTCACTTCCCACTGTAGTACCACTGCGCGTCTGCGCGTCTGCCCACTACTGGACACTGTCGCCCTGATGACTGGGCCAAGGGGGCCGGGTAGATTCCCCCGACCATGCTCCCCGCCCTCGCCCTCCTCACCTTCGCCGCCCAGGTCGCGGCCGACAGCGGCCCGGTGTACGACGGCCGCCGGCACCAGCTCCACGTGCGGATCCCCCGCTTCGAGGAGACGGTCGTGGTGGACGGCGTGCTCGACGAGCCGGTCTGGGCCCGCGCCGCCCGCCTCACGGGCTTCTCGCAGTACCAGCCCGTGGACTCGCGGCCCGCCGAGGAGCGGACCGAGGTCTTCGTCTGGTACAGCGCGACGGCCATCCACTTCGGCATCCGCGCGTACGAGGCCCACGGCGACGTGGTCCGCGCCACCCGCGCCGATCGCGACAACATCGGCAGCGACGACCAGATCCAGATCCTCCTCGATACCTACAACGACCGGCGGCGCGCGTTCCTCTTCGGGGTGAACCCCTTCGGCGTGCAGCAGGACGGCATCCGCAGCGACCAGTACGCGGGCGGGGCCGGCGGGACCTTCACCGGCGGCGGCGGCGTCGCCAACATGAACATCCTCGACGGCAACGTGGACCTGAACCCCGACTTCGTCTTCGACTCGCGGGGGCGCCTCACCCCCTGGGGCTACGAGATCGAGATCCGGATCCCCTTCAAGAGCCTCCGCTACCAGGACGGGAACCCGCAGGACTGGAGCATCAACGTGCTGCGCCGTACCCAGCACTCGGGCTACCAGGACTCGTGGACCCCGGTGATCCGCGCCAGCGCCAGCTTCCTCAACCAGTCGGGGTGGCTCGAGGGGCTCCACGACCTGCACCGCGGCCTCGTGCTCGAGGCCACGCCGACCGCCACTAGCCGCCTCGGCGGCAGCGCCGGGGCGGCGGGGTGGGGCTACCGCGACACCACCGAGCTCGGCCTCAGCGTCCGCTACGGCGTCACGCCGAACCTGAACATCGACGGCACCATCAACCCGGACTTCTCCCAGGTCGAGGCCGACGTCGGCCAGGTCACCATCAACCAGCGGTTCGCCCTCTTCTTCCCCGAGAAGCGGCCCTTCTTCCTCGAAGGGCTCGAGCTCTTCGACTCGCCGAACCAGCTCATCTACACGCGCCAGATCGGCAACCCCGACTTCGGCGTGAAGCTGGCTGGGAAGCTCGGGGCCCTCAACGTCGCCGCGCTCGCGGCGCAGGACGCGCGGGACACGCTCACGGGCAGCCGCCCCCTCATCGGCGCGATGCGCCTTCGCCAGGACCTGGGCAGTAGTTCGGCGATTGGCGTCGTCGCCACGGACCGCGAGGACGGCTCCGACTACTCGCGCCTCGCCGGCGCCGACGTGCGCATCGTCCACTCGCGGCTCTACTTCGTCGAAGTGCAGGCCGTCCAGTCGTGGACCGACTCCGCCGGCTCCCGCTTCGCCGGGCCGCTCGTCGAGGCGACGTGGGACCGCACCGGGCGCGCGTGGGGCTTCAACTACAACGTGACGGGCATCGCCCCGCAGTTTCGCGCGCAGGTCGGCTTCGTGAACCGCGTCGGCGTCGTGAACGTCCACGCCTTCAACCGCTTCACGATCTACGGGAGCCGCGGCACGTTCCTGGAGACCGCCTCGGCGTACCCCCAGGTCATGCGCACCTGGAACTGGGGCCAGGTGAACTTGCTCGACGCCCTTGAGGGGAACGAGTCCGTCAGCACCATCTGGACCTTCCGCGGCGGGTGGTCAGCCAACGCCACCGCCGGGCACGCCGCCTACCATTTCGACCCGGCGCAGTACGCCGGCTACGCCGTGCAACTCGACGCCACGCACACGGGGCCGTTCGCGATCCCCGTCCCGCTCCGGGACCTCTGGAACGGCAGCGCCGGGATCGGCACGCCAGTCTGGCGCAGCTTCCAGGGGAGCGTGAGCGTCGGCGCCGGCGGCACGCCGATCTTCGACGAGGCGGCAGGCGGACGGCAGACGCAGGTGTCGGGGAGCCTGAACTGGCGCCCCACCACGAAGGTCCGCATCGCGGCGCAGTACGTGCGCAACGCCATCACCCGCGACCGGGACGGCTCGCGCTTCAGCCGCGAGGACATCCCGCGCCTCAAGCTCGAGTACCAGGCCACCCGCGCCATCTTCGTGCGGTTCGTGGGCCAGTACACCGCGCGCCTCAAGGACGCCCTGCGCCAGCCGGGCACCGAGCTGCCGATCGCCCTCCTCGACCCCACGACGAACACCTACTCCGCCGCCGGCGCACAGAACGGGAACGACTTCCGGGTGGACTGGCTCTTCTCATACCGCCCGAGCCCGGGCACACTCATCTTCCTCGGCTACGGCTCGTCGCTCGAGGAGAACTCGGCGTTCTCCTTCGGGAGCGATCTGCACCGGACCACGGACGGGTTCTTCGCGAAAGTGTCGTACCTGTTCCGGATGTAACAGCGCGAGAGGGTGAGAGGTCAGAGGTGAGAGGGAACGGGAGACACGTGAGAAGGGCCGGGCGAGATGCCCGGCCCTTCCCGTTCGCGCGGTAGCAGGCCTTCGCCCGCCGCGCCGCGCGCCAAACCACCTGCGGCATCGCCGCCGGCAGCCCGTCTGTGCCGGACAAGGTGCGCGCGGAAATCGCCGAGCGGAAGGACCGGGGCCGCCGCAGCGCGCCGGATATCAGAGAGAACAACTCGCGATTAGGGTAATCGACGGCGTGACCGAGGGCATCGCCCGCGCATCGGCGGAGGGCGCCGCCGCAGCTACCGCGCGCCCGAGCGGAGCGCTACGGCAACCAGCGCTTCAGCTCGGCGATGTACGCGGGAGGGAGCGCGTGGTGCTCGGCCGCGGCGACCACCTTCTCCATGTAGCCGGACACCGCCTTGCCCGTGGCGGGTTCGCCCGCGACGTAGACGAGCGCTTCGCGCGCGTCCCCCGTGGCAGTGCGCACGGGGAGCAACGCCTTCCGGTAGAGGCCGTGCCGGATCCCCTCGTAGACGTCGAGCGCGGCCTCGTGCCTCGGGTGGAGACCCCACAGAACACCGTGCACCGACGCACCCTTCTCCGGTATGACCGTGGCATACCCGCGGCGCCCGATGGCGAACCGATGGTCCAGGAGCGTGGCGGCGCCTAGGCACTCCGCGCCGGCACACCGCTCGGCCATCTGCGCGGCGTCCATGTTGGAGGCGAAGGCGAAGTAGAGGAGGGTCAACGCGGCGTCCCTTGTGCGGAGTCGGCGATCCATGGGCGCGCGCGGTAGTTCTGCACGCACCTGCAACTTCCCTTCCCCACACCCCGGAACGCAACGGCCCCGTCGCCGGGGCCGCTGCCTCTCGTCCTCCCGGGGCCACCCCGCCCCGGCGCGCTGGATACTCCCGACGCTACTTCCCCAGCTCCCCCACCGTCCACGGCGCCGTCCGGCTCGCCGTGGCCGCACGCTGGGCCGCGACGACGTCCGGCGTCACCGCCGAGGCCACGTTCCCGAACGACGAGCGCACATACGTCAGCACCGCCGCGATCTCCGCGTCGCTCAGCTGGTCGGCCCACGCCGGCATCGCACCGTTGAACGCCTGCCCCGCCACCGTCACCGGGCCCGAGAGGCCGCGCAGGACGATCCGCACCACGCGCTCCCCGTCGCCGAGCACGTACTCCGAGCCCGCCAGCGGCGGGAACGCGCCAGGGAGCCCCTGCCCCGTGGCTTGGTGGCACGCCGCGCAGCGGCCGGAGAACACCGACGCACCATCCACCACAGCCACCCCGCCACCCGGCGTACCCTGAGACGGCGCACCAGAAGGCGGCGCACCCGAAGACGGCGCACCGGCCACCCCGGGCCCGTCCACACCCGCGTGCACCGCCGCCGCGCCGGTGAAGACGCCGGAGTACCGCCCGAGGTAGAACCCGCCGAACACCAGCGCCACCACCGCCGCCGCCCAGAACCACCACGGCCCCCGCTCCGCCCCCTCGAGCGGATCCTGCGGCTCGCGGAACGCCTGGCGGTGCACCGCCAGCACGTCCACGTCCTCCGCCTCGTGGATCTCCCGCCCGCGGATCTCCTCCGGCGGGACGTCGCGCCCCGGCCCCCCCCCGGTCATGGGGCACCTCCTGCCGCCGCATGCGGGTCGTAGTCGCGCTTCATGGCGAGGAGATAGTCCACCAGCACCCGCGCCTGCGGTCCCGCGATCAGCACCTTCCCCGCGGGCACGAGCCCGGGCGGCGTGTTCACGATCTCGTCGCCCATCTCCGCCTGGTCCTTGAGCACGAAGAGGAACCGGAACGAGGGCATCACCGAGCCCGGCGCCACCGCGCGCGGCTGGTAGAGGTGCAGGTAGTGCCAGTCCCGGCTCGGCTGGCGCACGCCGATGTTCATCAGGTCCGGCCCCGTGCGCATCGTGCCCAGGAGATGCGGCCGGTCGTAGACGTAATCCTCCGGCTCGGACGCGCGGCCCCAGCCCCGCGCCGAGTCCGAGCCGAACGACGGCGTCCGCACCTGCTGGCTGTGGCAGTAGTAGCAGCCGAGGGAAGTGTAGAGCGCGCGCCCCTCCTGCTCGGCCGCCGTGTACGGCTTGAGCCCCGCCGGCGGCTGCACGTCCGCGAGCTGCAGTTGCGGCAGCCCCACGAGCACCGCGAAGGCGAACGCGACCGTCACGACAGCCCCCAGGAAGATGACGAGATAGCGGTTCATCCGGCCGCCCTCCCGTCCGACCACGCGGGCCCCGCCCGTTCCGGCCCGCGGCGCCGCACCATCAGCCAGTAGTGGTAGGCGAAGACGCAATGGGCGGCGAGCATCAGCGTCCCCCCCACCGACCGCGCCACCAGGTACGGCCTGGTCACGTTCACCACGTCGGCGAACGGCACCGCCGGATCGAGCATCCGCGTGCCCTCGAGCCATCCGCCGATCGTCAGCGCGACGAAGTAGACCACGATCCCGGCCAGAGCCAGCCAGAAGTGCCAGCGGATCAGCGCCGGCCGCGGCCACTCCCAGTTCACCAGGCGCGGCACGATGAAGTAGAACGCCCCGAAGAGGATCATCGAGGCGAAGCCGTACACGCCCAGGTGCGCGTGCCCGACGGTGAAGTGGGTGAAGTGCGTGACGCGGTTCACCGTCCGCAGGGCCTCGGCGGAGCCCTGGATGCTCACCGCCGTGTAGATCATCGCCCCCGCCACCGTGAAGGCGAGCGTCGGGCTGTGCCGCAGCGTCCCGAAGCGGCCGGTCATCGTGGTGTGGAAGTTCACCGCCGTCGCCGCCACCGGGATCACCATCATCACGCTGGCGGTGATCGAGACGGTGATCAGCCACGTCGGCACCGGCCCCCCGATGAGGTGGTGGATGCCGTTGAG
>Ga0209777_10001433_pt1 | contig 34389 bp, 27 predicted proteins | sample FrelakmetHBP12HB_FD_187147 | JGI IMG/M metagenome (GOLD analysis project Ga0209777, IMG submission 187147) | Freshwater lake sediment microbial communities from the University of Notre Dame, USA, for methane emissions studies -HBP12 HB (SPAdes)... | ecosystem: Environmental > Aquatic >...
GGCCGCGGCGATTTCACGCTGGATCCGGCGGTGCTCGGCGTCGGCGCGGTGGAGTTGCAGGCCGCGGCATTTCACGCGGATGGCGCGGTGGTCCGCGGTGCGCCCGTGCGCTGCGAGATCCAGCGCCTCAACCGGCCGCCGGTCATCCGCGAGTTCCAGCGACCGCCCGGCCCGCCGCCGGCCATCGAAGTACGGCCTGTCGTTTCCGATCCGGACGGCGACCCGGTGGCCCTGACGTGGTTCCAGTCGTTACCGCTGACGCCCGCGGACGCGGCGGCCGTAACGGGCGGCGTGGTGCGGGTCACGCGGGACGGAGCGGCGTTCAGTGCGACCCCAACCGCCGCCGTCTGGCTGTTCCCCCGGCGCCAGCGGGGGGCGCTGACGGAAATCGCCGTGACCTTGCGCCCGGCCGCGGATGCGCTGGCGGCGCCGGCGCGTGCCGGCCTGGTCTTCGGCATCCACGGCGCGGCGTATGAATTTTTCGGCCTCGACGGTGAAACCAGCAGTTGGATGATGGGCGCCTATCGCGCCGGTGCGCTCGCGCCGGTGGCCGCGCGCGGCGCGCCGGTGCGGCCGGACAACGCCTACCGGCTCAGCGTCCGCGCTGGCGCAGACGGCAGCCTCGAATGCCGCGTGAACGACGAACTGGTGCTGCAGCGGGAAAAATTGTCGCTGGCGGGCGAGGGCGTCGGTCTGCTGGTCAGCGGGCCTGGCGCGGTTTTTACCAACCTGCTGGTCAGCCCGCCGGATTTCCCCCGGGACGTGCTGGAGTGCGACGAGCACCGGTTGCTGGTGCGGCAGCCGGCGGCGGTGCAGGCAGCCGGATTGCTGCTCCAGGCCAGCGACGGCCATGCGGCGACTCTCCAGCCTGTGCCGCCCGGGCCCTGACAGGCTGGCGGACCGCTTCGTGGGCGTCCTCCGGAGGAGGACAGCCCCGCGCAAGCAACTGAACAATTCCCGCGGGGCTGGAAGCCCCGCCCACAAAGCTCCCACGCAAGCAAGCGAAACAAACGGCGCACGACTATTCTCCGCGCAGGACACCCGCAACAAATCATGATCCCCACCTTCCGCCCCTGTCTTCCGCCACGGCGGCTGGCGGTCAGCCGCGATAAAATGCGCGGATGGCGGCGACGACGCCGGCGGCCTGGTCGTCGGTGAGTTCCGGATAAATCGGCAGGGCCAGCGTTTCACGCGCGGCGCGTTCGCTCTCCGGAAAATCGCCCGCCCGGTGGCCCAATGCGGCGAAACATTCCTGCAGATGCAGCGGCACCGGATAATAGACTTCGTGGCCAATGCCCCGCGGCGTCAGAAACGCGCGCAACTCGTCGCGGCGCGGCGCGCGCAGGACGTATTGGTTGAAGATGTGACAGTGGCAGCGGGCGTCGTCCGTCCGGCCCGCATCGGTACACGGTGTCGTCGGCAGGGACAGCGGCGCGGGGGCGAGCCCGGCGGCGCGGAAGAGCCGGTCGTACCGTGCGGCATTGCGCCGGCGCGCGGCGGTCCAGTCATCGAGATGCTTCAGCTTCACGTTCAACACCGCGGCTTGCAGCGCGTCGAGCCGGAAATTGCCGCCGATGATCGGGTGATAGTACTTCGGCTCCATGCCGTGATTGCGCAGCCGGACGAGCCGGGCCGCGCGCGCCGGGTCGTTGGTCGTCACCAGACCGCCATCGCCGGCTCCGCCGAGGTTTTTGGACGGGAAAAACGAGAAGCAGCCGTAAGCGCCCAGGGCGCCCGCCCGCCGCCCGCGGTATTCCGCGCCGATGGCCTGGCAGGCATCCTCGATCACCGCCAGCCCATGTTGCGCGGCCAGCGCGAGGATCGGTTCCATCTCCGCCATGCGGCCGTAGAGATGCACCGGGAGGAGCGCCCGGGTGCGGGCGGTGATCTTGCCTTCGATGTGCCGGGGATCGAGATTGAACGACACCGGGTCGATGTCCACGAACACCGGCCGCGCGCCAAGCCGGGCGATGGAACCGGCGGTGGCAAAGAACGTGTAGGGGGTGGTGATGACTTCGTCACCAGCCCCGATGCCTTCGGCCATCAGCGCCATGAGCAGGGCGTCGGTGCCGGAAGAGACGCCGCAGGCGTGGGCGACGCCGCTGTAGGCCGCGATGGCCTGTTCGAAGGCCTGCACGTGCGGGCCGAGAATGAAACTCTGCGCCGCGAACACCGCGGCCACGGCGGCCTCCACGTCCGGTTGGATGGCGCGATATTGCGCCTGCAGATCGAGCAACGGGATCTTCATGGGCGGGTCAGCAGGGTCGCGCGGGCTTTAGTAATACGCGTTGGTTTCGATGATGGAAGTAACCTGATCAACCAAATCGGCGTGGCCGTCCACAAAACCCACGGTGCCAAACCCCACCCGGCGGTGCCAGAACTTGGTGTTGGCGGAATTCAAACAGGGCTCGACAATCACCGCCTTCCGGCTGGGCGAGCTGATTTGGCCGATGCTCACGCCGGCGATGTTGGTCAGACCGATCACGGAATATGTCGCGGCGGCATACATATAGCTCGAAGCGTTGGGGTCGGAATCATAACAGGATTTGCTGCAGACCACCGGCCAGCTCGTGGTGCCCTTGTCGCTGAGGCAGCGCAGCACAGCGCGCGTGTTGAGCTGGTTGGTGAGCAGTGGCATCGACATGAGGAGCAGGGGATTGCCGGGGCCCGGCGGGTACCGCCGGTCGTTGTCCTGCGCCACCATCAGGAAGATGGCGGAAATGCTCTTGGCGTTGCTGCGGCACCGGGCCTCCCGGCTTCGGGCTTGCGCATTGGCCAGGCCCGGGAAAAACATGGCGACCAGAATGGCGATGATCGTGATGACGACCAACAGTTCAATCAGCGTGAAACTCTGGCGCCAACGCTGCATTATCCATCGTTGCATATCCACCTCCCGAACTAGATCCGCTTGCGCGCGCTCCGCCGCTCACCGGGATACTATACCCCCCGCCGCGGCCGATTGCCAATGCCGAATATTCCCATCGGACTTGCTTTTCCGGCGCCGCCCCGGCAAGATGGCCGGCGGAGCAACCATGAGCCAAGCTGTTCCGATAGCCGTTTCCGTCGTCGTACCCGTTTATAACGAGGAGGACAGCCTCGCGCTGCTCGGCCAGCGGCTGCACACCGTGCTCGCCGGACTCGGCCGATCCTACGAGATCGTGTTGGTGGACGACGGCAGCACCGACGGCACGTGGGCGCAGTTGCAAACGCTGGCGCGGACGATGCCGCACCTGCGGGCCATCCGCTTCCGCCGTAACTTCGGCCAGACGGCCGCGATGAGCGCGGGCTTTGAGGCAGCCCGCGGCGACGCCGTCATCACCCTCGACGCCGACCTGCAGAACGACCCGGCGGACATCCCGCTGCTGCTCGCGCGCATGGACCAGGGATGCGACGTGGTCAGCGGCTGGCGCCAGCACCGCCAGGACCCGTTGCTCAACCGCCGGCTGCCCTCGATGATCGCCAATGCGTTGATCAGCAAAATCACGGGCGTCCGGCTGCACGATTACGGCTGCACGCTCAAGGCCTATCGGCGCGAGGTGATCCAGGGCATCCGCCTCTACGGCGAGATGCACCGGTTCATCCCCGCGCTGGCGAGCTGGGTCGGCGGCCGTATCGAAGAAGTGCCCGTGCACCACCATGCGCGGCAGTTCGGCGCGTCGAAGTACGGGCTGGGCCGCACGTTCCGCGTCGTGCTCGATCTGTTCACGGTCAAGTTCCTGCTGCGGTACAGCGCCGGGCCGATGCAGTTGTTCGGCAAGATCGGCGCCAGCTTCGGCGTGCCGGGCCTGCTGATGCTGCTGGTCATGATCGCGGGCAACCTCGGGTACCACCTGGGCTGGCACAATGCGGCCGAGGATCTGGTCAAGCGGCCGTTCTGGATCATGACCGCCTTCCTGCTGATCTTCCTCGGCGTGCAGTTCGTCAGCATGGGCCTGCTGGCCGAACTGCAGATTCGCACCTACCACGAATCCCAGCACAAACCCACCTACGTCATCCGCGAAACGCTGGAATCCGCCTGCTGATGACCCGGAGCCGCTGCATGCCGCGCCGTCCGCCGCCGGCCGTTGTTCCCGGGCGCGTTCAGCCACTCGCCCGGAGGGCGGCCCGACGATCCGTTCCAGGGGTGTGCACATGACGGCGCTCATGGTCAGCGCCTATACCGCCTTCCTCGCCGCCGGCCTGCTGGCGGCCGTGGCGTTGGTCTTCCATTTCCGCGACCGGCGGGTTGACTGGTTGCAGCATGTCCGTCGGTTGCGGGAACGTCCGTGGACCGGCCGCGACGCCGTCCTGCTCGCCGCGGTGCTGGCAGGGCTGCTGGGACTGACCCTGTCGTCCCGCGCGCTGCTCGAGCGTTTCTTCCATCCGGCCGATGCCGGACGGACCGCCACGGCGGGCATGGTGGTGCAGAGCGTCGTTTTCGACTGGGCGGGTTTGGCGGCCATCGCCGTGTTGCTGGCGCGGCGGCGGCTGCCGTGGCGGAGCGCCTTCGGGCTGGAACCCCGCGGCCTGACCCGCCAATTGGGTTTAGGCCTGTTGTTCTATCTGGCCACGATGCCCTTTTTCTGGTTCTACTCCACGCTGTATCAGCTTGGCCTCAAGTGGCTGGGCATGGACCCGACGATGCAGGAGGTCGCTGCGGCGATCACCGCCGTGGAGTCCCTTGGGGTACGCATCTATCTGATCACGCTGGCCGTGGTGATCGCGCCGGTGTTCGAGGAACTCCTCTTTCGCGGTATCCTGCTGCCGGCCGCCGCCCGGCGGCTGGGTGTCGGTCGGGCCATCCTCCTGACCTCGCTGACCTTCGCGGCGATTCACTGTCATCTGCCGTCCTTCCTGCCGCTCTTCCTGATCGCCGTCGCTTTTGCGCTGGCCTACCTCTACACCGAGTCCATCCTGGTGCCCGTGGTTATGCACAGCCTGTTCAATGCGGTTAATCTGGCTCTGCTGACCGTCCTGCACGACACCCTCTAGCCTTGAATCCCCAGGGACAGTTGTGGTTCACTGCCGGCAGCATGAAGCCGCCCCTGCGCACGATTGAATGGATCCCGGATCGGCGGGGCGTGGTGCTGCCCGGCCGCGTCCGGCTGATTGACCAGACAAAATTACCGGCGAAACTGGTCTACCTCGAAACCGACGATCTGCACAAAATCTGGACGGCGATCAAGACGCTGCAAATCCGCGGCGCGCCGGCGATCGGCATCGCCGCCGCCATGGGCGTCGTGGCCGCCGTGCAGAAATCCAGGGCGCGCAACGGCGCGGAATTGGTCGCCGAAGTCGAACGCGCGGCGGGCTACCTCGCCACGTCGCGGCCGACCGCAGTCAACTTGTTCTGGGCCCTGGCGCGTATGCAGCGCCTCGCCCGCGCCGGCCGTGCCCGGCCGCCCGCCGAGCTCCGGCGGCGGCTGGCCCGCGCAGCGCTGCGGATTCGCGATGAGGACGCCGCCATGTGCCGCGCCATCGGCCGGCACGGCATCCGGCTGCTCCGGGACGGGTGCACCGTCCTGACGCATTGCAACGCCGGCGGGCTGGCGACCGCGGAATTCGGCACGGCGCTCGCGCCGATTTACACCGCCCGGCAGCGGGGGTGGGACGTGCGCGTCTTTGCCGACGAGACCCGACCGCTTCTGCAGGGCGCGCGGCTGACCGCCTGGGAACTGGCGCAGGCCGGCGTGGACGTCACGCTGATCTGCGACCACACCGCGGCGCAGGTGATGAAGGAGGGGCGGATTGACTGCGTCATGGTGGGCGCCGATCGCATTGCCGCCAACGGCGACAGCGCCAACAAAATCGGCACCTACGCCGTCGCGCTGGCGGCCCGGGCGCACGGCGTGCCGTTCTATGTCCTGGCGCCATCGAGCACCTTCGATCTCACGCTCGCCTCCGGCGCGCAGATCCCCATCGAGGAGCGCGATCCGCGGGAAATCACCCATGGCTTCGGCCGCTGCACAGCGCCCGGCGGGATCAAGGTCTACGCGCCGGCCTTCGACGTCACCCCGGCGCGCCTGATCACCGCCATCGTCTGTGAAAAGGGCATCTGCCGCCCGCCGTTCCGTCCGGCGCTGCAACGCGCCGCGTCGTGACCGCCCGGGCCGCGGTGGCTGCAGCGCTTGGTTGCGTCGCTATTGTCATCGGCCGGCCGATGCGGTAGGATGCGCACGGTTACCTGCGAAGGAGAGGGCATATGAAAATGTTGGGCAAGCGGTTGATGGTCGGCGTCAGTTTGGGCGCGGTCCTGCTCGCGCCGTGCGCGGCCCGGACGGCCGGCGGTCAGGAAGTCTCCGCCGGCGGGGTGTTGTTCATCCCGGACGATAAGCACGGCCTCTACAAAGACGGCTATGGCGGCGAGGTGCAGTACCGTTACTGGCTCAACGAGGATTGGGCGGTGGCGGTGGCCGCCGGCGTCCAGCGGCTCAACGTAGAAAGCACGGACTCCAAGATCAACGGCAGCGCGGGCCGCGTGGACGTCTACCCGGTCGGCGCGTCGCTCGTGTACGACTTCATCGACTACGAGCCGTTCCGCGTGCTGCTCGAAGGCGGCGTACGCTACCTCTTCGTGGACTCCCAGGCCACCATGGTGGACGTGGTCGGCCGGCAATTGGACTTGAAGATTGACAACGGCTTTACGCTGGTCGTCGGCGCCAGCGCGCAGTATGCGTTGACCGAAAACCTCCGGGTGTTTGGCGCCGTGCATTATCAGTACGACCCGAATGGGGAAGCCATCAACACAATCTACGGCCCGCAGCGCGACAATCAGTTCTCCAGCTTGCTGCTCCAAGCGGGCGTCAGCGTTAATTTCTAGGCGCGGCGGTCTGCCGCCGCGCGCGAAGCGATGCACACCATGTCCCCGGCCCTGTCCGCCTATCTGGAAACCAACCAGTCGCGGTTCCTCGACGAACTGTTCCAACTGCTGCGCATCCCGAGCATCAGCACGCTGCCCGAATACCGCGCGGACGTGGAGCGCGCGGCGCGCTTCGTCGCCGATTCCCTGGGCGCGGCCGGTCTGGAGCACGTGGCGGTGATCCCCACCGGGGGGCATCCGCTGGTGTACGCGGACTGGCTCCATGCGCCGGGCCGGCCGACCGTACTCTGCTATGGCCACTACGACGTGCAGCCGCCCGATCCGCTCGACCAGTGGGTCACCCCGCCGTTTGAGCCCACCCTCCGCGACGGCAACATCTACGCCCGCGGCGCCTCGGATGACAAGGGCCAGATGTTCATGCACATCAAGGCCGTGGAAGCCCTGCGGGCGGTCTCCGGCGGCCGGCTCCCGGTCAACGTGAAGTTCCTCATCGAGGGCGAGGAGGAATCCGGTGGGGCGGCGCTGGCCGGCTACGTGGCGGAACAGGCCGCCGCGCTGCGCGCCGATGTCGCGCTGGTGTCCGACACCGAACTGTATGCCGAGGGCCTGCCGACCCTGTGCCTCGGGCTGCGCGGCCTGGTGTACGCCGAAATCGAAGCGCGCGGGGCCGCGCACGATCTGCACTCCGGGGTCTACGGCGGCGCCGCGCCCAACGCGGTATACGGGCTGGTCGAACTGCTCGCCCAGGCGAAGGACGCCGGCGGGCGGATCCTTATCCCCGGCCTCTACGATGACGTGGTGGAACCCTCCGCCGCCGAGCTGGCCAGTTGGCGGCGCCTGCCCTTCGATGAACAGACGTTCCTCCAGCAGGAGATTGGCGCGACGCAGCTCACGGGCGAGGCCGACCGGATGGTGCTCGAGCGCGTGTGGTCGCGGCCGACGTTTGAAGTGCACGGTATCGCCGGCGGCTTCACCGGCGCCGGCTCGAAGACCGTCATCCCGGCCGCGGCGCTGGCCAAAGTCAGTCTGCGGCTGGTGCCGGATCAGGATCCGGCCCGCGTGGTGCGCGTCCTGGAACAGTGGGTGGCGGCGCGCGCGCCGGCCGGCATTCAGGCCAGCGTGCGCGTGCTGAGCATGAGCCCGGCGGTGGTCGTGGATCCCGGGCACGCCGCGATCCGCGTGGCGGCGCAGGCCTGCGCCGAGGTGTTCGGCCAGCCCACCGTGTTCATCCGCTCCGGGGGCTCCATCCCCGTGGTCGGCGACTTTGCCCGGCATCTCGGCATTCCGACCGTCATGATGGGCTTCGGGCTGCCGGACGACGCCCTGCACGCGCCCAACGAGAAATTCCGCCTGGGAAATTATTACACCGGCATCCGCACGGTCGCCCATTTTCTCCAGCGCTACGGCGCCGCGCATTGAGACCGGACCGGAAGGCCATGCGCGCCTCACCCATTCGCATTACGGCTTCGCAAGGAGCGGAACCGGTAACGGTTCCGGGCTCTTTCGGAACGTTGACACGTTCCGCTCCGGGAAAGAATCGGTCCGATCTATCCAAAATGCGAATGCTTGCCTGCTCCCGCGCGCCTATTCCAGTGGCGGTACGCTGTCCGCTGGCGGGGCATTGTCCGCCGGCAGGGCGGGCTTCGACGGGCTGCCCGCCACGGGCTTGAGCGGGGTGGTCGCCAGATCGAGGTGGCCGATGTCCTTGATGCTGTCCGTCACGCGGATCCGGGACAGCTTGTCGCGGAAGTGGTGCTTGGGCAGCGCATGCGCCGGGTCGGTCCAGACCGGATACAGGTCCCGGGTTTGCACCACCTGCCAGCCGGGGCCCACGTCCTTCAGCCACACGAGCTTAAAGGTGCGGCGCCAGCCCAGGCCGGCTTGGTTCACCATGTACTCCAGGCCTTCGCGGTGGGACGTCGTGCCGCTGGACTCCTTGTCGCGGAGGAACGTGCACAGGCAGCGGGAAACATTGCCGCGGCCCGTCGTGCCCGCAACCCGGTGGATGACCTTCCGGGTGAAAAACGGCTGGGAGGCCGAGACGATGTCCTCGATTTTCTGCAGGTCCTCCTTCGTGAGCGTGCTCGGCTGGGGATGGAGTTCCACCCCCTCGTAGAATTCATCCGGGTAGATGATCAGCAGGTCGTAGATCCCCATCGGCAGTGATTCGAAGAGAAAGCCCTGATGATCCCCGATCACCTTGCCCTCGTACACGAACCGCGGCTCGTCGGGCGGCATGGCGAGGACCTCCACGATGGGCTTGTGCGGGCTGGTGATGATGCCCCGGATGCCGCCCGTATCGGATGGATTGGTGGCGGTGTACAGCCGGTGCCGCTCCTGGCTGCGCGCCGGGAGCGCCGCGCCCGCCAGCAGCAGGCCGGCGCACAGCATAAGGAGCCGCTGGGCTTTCATGCTACTCATTGTCTTCCTCGATGATGCTGGGCTTCTTGACCGGCTTGGGCGCGGTGGCCGGCGGCGGGGTTTTCGGCCGGACGCCGGTGGCCGGGGTGGTGGGCGCGGTTTTCGCTTCGGTTTTCTTGACGACCTTGTACGTCCCCGGTATTTTTTCCACCCTGACATTCGTGACATACCATCCGCCCCGGTAGCGGCACATATAAACGGTTGCAAAGCGGATGTCCTTGTAGTGGCTCCATTCGAGCTCTGAGATCTCCTCCATCGGCATGATAAACGAAACCGTCTTCCACCCGCCGCCGCCGCTGCCGCCCAAATAATGCTCGCTCCTGAAAATCCGCCGCAGTTCGCTGAGCTTCGGATCGGGGTGCGGCGCGATACCCGGTTCCCACTTGTAGCCGCAGAAATAAAAAATCGAGTCCGGGCAGCAGATATCCATCGTGCATTTATAGCGCACGCCTTTTTCGATCGGGATCGGTTTGCTTTCGACCCGGGCCTGCTTGCCCGGATTCACCCAGAGGACGTTGCTTTTGCCCTTGTAGCTCGGCAGCACGGTGCACGCCTCATGATTCTTCATGAAGTTCCCGTTGCCCATCCACTCGTAGTTTACGTTCCAGCCGTCCAGGGGGCCGTTGGTGCTGTTGAAGCCGCCGTTGTAGCACAGGTTGGAGCCGGTCTCCGCGGCGGCCGCCGCGGCCCACAGGCCGCCCAGCAGCAGCATGATACACGCCGACCGCGATCGGCGGGTGGCTCCACTCGTCGGGGCATTTTCCCTCTTCATGAACGTTGAGTGTAAAGCCCGGCGGGCGCGTTGCAAGCGGAAAATCGAAACCCTCGAAACCGCGATTGACGACAGCGATGCTTGCACCCACTATGACAAATAATCTTTGCCGATGGCAACGTCCTCCCGTACGATCACTTGAAGACCGCCCGTGAGTTCGCGGGCCAGGAAGGCGTGGAACCATGAAGTTCAAACATCGGAGCCTGTTGCGAAAATCCCGCAGACGACACGGAGGTCGTCCCTCCAGCGGGGAACCGCACGAAGGGAAGACCCGATGACCAATCCACGACCAGACCGATCCCGTCCGGTACACCTACCGGTCCTGAGCATCGGGAACCGCTGCGACATCGTATACGTTACGGTATGCACCAAGGACCGGAAACCCATTCTCGCTCGACGTGAATGCGTTGACGTGCTGAAACAAGTCTGGAACGAAGCAGCTAGATGGACTGTGGGGCGGTACGTGGTGATGCCTGACCACCTGCATCTGTTTTACTGTCCCGGTGTGCCGGATTATCCGCCCGTGAAGCAGTGGGTCGAGTACTGGAAATCCATCAGCGCCACGAGGTGGCCGCATCCCGAAGACGGCAAAGTGTGGCAACGCGATTGCTGGGACCGACAGTTGCGAAGCGGCGAGAGTTACACGGGGAAGTGGGGATACGTGCGAAGAAACCCTGTCAGGGCCAATCTGGTCGCAACGCCGGATGAGTGGCCATGGCAGGGAGAATTGAACGTATTGATGTGGCACGATGCATGACTGGAGGGCCGACCTCCGTGTCGGCCGGGAGGAACGGACGGGACGGAGCCCGTCCCTCCAGAGAAACGTAGCGCGCGGTCAGGAGGGCCGACCTCCGTGTCGGCCGATAGCAGGGGATAACCATGGCAAAGGAAAAGACGATCGAGATCAAACCGGCCAAGGGCCGCCCCATGCTCCAGTGGGTCGGGAAACGGCCGCTGAGCAACCAAGCCCGCCGTCGTACCCGCGCCTTTCCCCAACTCGTCGTCCTCACCCTCGCGCTGGCCTGGATCGCGTCGGGCTGCGGTCAGCGGAAGGCGGACCAACCGCCGCCGCCACGGATGCCGCCACCCGCCGTGGCCGTCACTGCGGACTTATCCAAGGTGACCGGCAAATGGTTGCGCCCCGATGGCGGCTACGTGCTTGAAATTCAGTCTGTCGCCGCTGACGGCCAGATCGTCGCCGCCTATTTCAACCCCAACCCGATCCATGTCGCCGCCGCCAAGGCGACCCAACAGGCCGGCACGCTCAACATCTTTGTCGAACTCCGCGACACAGGCTATCCCGGTTGCACCTACACCCTGACCTACGACGCGCCGACGGACCAGCTCCGGGGCGATTATTTCCAGGCCGCCTTGCAGCAACATTTCGACATCGTCTTTATCCGTCAGCCCTGAGCTGTGGACCGGCGCCGCACCCCTTCCCGCCACCGGGCTTTCTGCTTTCCTCAAATACTAAAATGGTGTAGCGTTGCGTTTTAATAGATAGAGCCATGGCGACCACCAAATTAGCCGAGATTTTGCAGAGCACGGGGCTGTTCACCGGGGAACAGTTGGCCGGGTTGCTCTCCCGGCTGAAAGAAGGCGACGGCTCCGTCACAACCATCGTTGTGGAAACGTGTTCCATCCGCGAAGACGTCTTCCTGCAGGCGCTGGCGCGTGTGCTGCAACTGCCGTTTGTGCGGGTCGGCGAGCAGCCGATCCTACCGGACGTGCTGGCCAAATTGCCGACCAAGGCCGTGTTCCAATATAACGTCGTCCCGCTGGGCCTGGAGCAGGGCGCTTTGCGCGTGGCGACGCACGATCCCTTCCGGCCGGGTCTCGTGGACGCCCTGCGCCTGGCGGCCGGCGTCCGCGTCCGCCTGGCCCTCTGCCCGGCCGACGACCTGGTCCGCGCCGCCAAGCAGTTCTACGGCGTGGGCGCGGATACGATGGACCAGTTGATGCAGGACCATCGCATCGAGATGAAGGAGGAAGAGGACCTGCTGCCCAAGGATCTGAGCGAGCTGGACCAGGAAGCGTCCGTCGTCAAGTTCGTCAACCAGATCATCTGGGAGGCCCATCAGGACCGCTCCACGGACATCCACCTGGAACCGATGGAAATGGACTTGCGCATCCGTTACCGGATTGACGGCGTGCTGCGCCAGACGCCTGTGCCGCCGCAGCTCAAGCGGTTCCAGCCGGCGATCATCTCGCGCATCAAGGTCATGGCCAACATGGACATCGCCGAGAAGCGCCTGCCGCAGGACGGCCGCATCAGCCTGCGCATCCGCGGCGAGGAGATTGACGTGCGCGTCTCGACCATGCCCACGGTGTACGGCGAGAGCGTCAGCCTGCGCCTGCTGATGCGCTCCAGCGGCATGCTGGGCATGGACAAGCTCGGCCTGAGCCCGGCGGACGAGGCGCTGCTCCAGAAAATGATCGTCCGGCCGCACGGCATCCTGCTGGTCACCGGGCCCACCGGCTCGGGCAAGTCCACCAGCCTCTACGCCTGGCTGCACACCATCAATTCCGTGGACAAGCGCATCCTCACCATCGAGGAGCCGATCGAGTACGAGATGGCCGGCATCAACCAGATCCAGGTCCGGCCGGAGATCGGGCTGACGTTCGCGGTCGGCCTGCGCCACATCCTGCGCCAGGATCCGGACGTCATCATGGTGGGCGAAATCCGCGACAAGGAAACCGCCGAGATCGCCATCCGCGCGGCGCTGACCGGGCATCTGGTGTTCAGCACGCTGCACACCAACGACGCGCCCGGCGCCATTACGCGGCTGATTGACATGGGCATCGAACCATTCCTGATCGCCTCGTCGCTGGAGGCCGTGGTCGCGCAGCGCCTGGTGCGCTGCCTGTGCCCGGACTGCCGGCGGCCGTGGAAGATGGATGCCGGCTTCCTGGACAAGATCGGTTTTCCGCCCGAGCGGCTGGCCGAGGGCCGGATCTACGAGGCCGCGGGCTGCGAGCGCTGCCGCCAGATGGGGTTCCGCGGCCGCACGGCGATCTACGAAATCCTGGCGGTGCAGGAGGCGATCCGGACGCTGATCACCGCGCGCGCCTCCACGAGCGACCTCAAGACCACGGCGCTGCGCGCGGGGATGCGCACGCTGCGTTCGGATGGCTGGTCCAAGGTGCTGCAGGGCGTCACCACGCTGGACGAGGTGCTGCGCGTGTCCGAGGAGGATGAGGCGCTGGCGGAGACGTAGCTCCGGGCGGCCGGCGACGCGCGTGGGCTCCGCCGCCGGACAACGGTGGCGCCTGTCACCGGCGGGCTGAGAGCGAAAGAAGATTCATGCCGAAGTTCAGCTATAAAGCCCGGTCGCGCAGCGGGGAACGCCTGGACGGCACGGTGGATGTTCCGGACCGGCGCGCCGCGCTGCTGCACCTGGAGCGGCTCGGATTGGTGCCGATCACCGTGAGCGAGCCGGCGGCCGCCGCGGCCGCCGCCCCCGCCGCCCCGGCCGCCCGCCGCGTGGCGCGGCTGACCGGCCGCCGTCGCCGCTCCGTGCCGCGCATGAAGCTGCGCGAGTTGCTGATTTTCACCCGCGAGGTGCGCGACCTGCTGGCGTCCGGCATGACCCTGGGCGACACGCTGAACACCCTCACGCGCCACCAGACGCATAAGACCCAGCAGCAGTTGGTCACCGCGCTGCGCGACAAGATCATCGAAGGCTCCAGCCTCTCCGGCGCGCTGGCGCAATGGCCGGACAGCTTCCCCACGCTGTACGTGAGCATGGTGCGCGCCGGCGAAGCCAGCGGCGACATGGCGGCGGTGCTGGAGGGCCTCTGCCGCCATTTCGAGCGCGTCGCGGAAGCGCGCGAGAAGGTGCTCATGGCGATGATTTATCCGGCCATCATCATGATCGTCGGCCTGGCGACCATGCTGTTTGCCATGATCTTCGTCGTGCCGCGGTTTGTCATCGTGTTCCGCGACTTGGGCAGTTCGCTGCCGGTGCCGACCTTGATTCTCATGGGCCTGAGCAACCTGCTGGTGCGGTGGGGCTGGCTGCTGCTCCTGACGGTGCTCGCGCTGGGCTGGCTGGGGCGCCGGGCTCTGCGCCGGCCGCGCGGCCGGCGCTGGTGGGACGGCATGCAACTGCGCCTGCCGCTGGTCCGCCACATCGTCACCGCCAATGCCTACGCGCACTTTGCGCGCACCCTGGGCGTCCTGCTGGGCAACGGCGTGCCGGTGCTGCAGGCGCTGGAGATCGTGGAACATACCGTCGGCAACCAGGTCCTCGCCGACGAAATCCGCGAGGCACGCGACCGCGTCACCGACGGCACGACCATCTCCGGCCCGCTGGCGGCGGGGAAAATCTTCCCCCCGCTGCTGACCGATATGCTGGCCGTGGGCGAAAAGACCGGCGACCTCAGCGGCGCGCTGGGTCACATCGCCCGGCGGTACGACGGCGAACTGGACCGTAACATCAAGATTTTCACCTCGGTGCTCGAGCCCATGATGATCCTGATCATGGCGGTGGTGGTGGGCTTCATCGCCATCAGCCTGCTGCTGGCGGTGTTCGATATGACCAGCGGGCTGAAAATGTAACCGGCCGCGCGGCCGGAAACCAGCCGGACGGCCGGGTGGCGGGCCGGCGCATCGAGTGTATAGTATGTCAAAGATAGCGTGATAACACGGAGGCGGAAATGCAACGAGCAGTGCGAACCATGGAACGGACGGCGCGGGCGGGCTTCACCCTGATCGAGATCATGCTGGTCGTGGTGATCATCGGCCTGCTGGCCGGCATCGTCAGCGTCTCGGTCCCCAAATACCTGGAGAAGGCCCGGGTCAATAAAGCCAGGGCCGATATTGACTCCCTCGGCGTTGGGATTCAGGCCTATTACATGGATTACGGCCATTATCCCGCCAGCCTCGACGCCCTGGTGCAGGGCGACGATCCGTATCTCGAAAAGGGCATCCCCAAGGATCCCTGGGGCGGCGCCTACCAGTATAACTTCCCCAGTTCACATAAACCGTTCAAGTACGATCTGAAGTCCCTCGGACCAGACGGTGTGGACAGTGACGACGACATTGCCAACTGGAAGGCGGATACCGGGCCGGGCGGCATGAAATGACGCCGCCATCTGCCGGGCACGCCGCCGGCAGAGCCGCCGGGATTTCCGTCGCACGCGCTGCTTTGTCAGAGGGGCTCGTCCGACCATTGGAAAGCAGATGTCACCTTTTCGTCAGGGAACTACGGGCGGCGGGCCGTGGGAGCCGGCCCCGGGGCGCCGGGCTTTCACCCTGATGGAACTGCTCCTGGTGGTGTTTATCGCCATGCTCCTCGCGTCGCTGGTGATGCCGGCGTTCCTGCGGTCCTTTCGCGGCGCCCAACTGCGTTCCGCCGTCCGTTCGGCGGTGATGATCCACCGGCACGCCCGCAACCTGGCCATCCTGCGCCAGCGTCACGTGGCGGTGCGGGTGGACCAGGAGCAAAACCTGTTTGACGTGATCGTGTTGCCGCCGCAGGCCGGCGACCGGCCGCAGGACCTGGAGGAGTGGCTGCAGCAAACATGGAACGACGAGGAAACGCAGCCGTCCGAGGAGGTCCCGCCGGCGGACGAGCCGATGGTGCGACACATCGTGGGGCGCAGGCAGGAGACCAACGCGCCACCGCCCGTGGCGGGGCCGTCGTCGGCGCTGGTGCTGGAGGTCCGGCGGAATCTGCCGGCGGGCGTGCGCATCGCCTCCGTGGAAGTGAACCGCCCGGAGGCCGAGGCGCCGGGGCCGATCTGGATTTTTTATTATCCCAGCGGTCTGTGCGAGGGGTTCGTGCTGCACTTGCAGGATGAGCGCGCACGGACGGCGGAACTGAGCGCCGATCCGCTGACCGGCCAGGTGACGGTGGAGTACCTGAATGAAAATGCGGGGCTGATCGAAAACTCGTCGGCCATCCGCCCGGAGGGCCCATGGAGCGCCGCCGCCGACAGGGCATGACGCTGATCGAGGTGCTGCTGGCGCTGGCGATTCTCGGCCTGGGCCTGGCGGTCTTGATCGAGTGCACCGCGCGTTGTCTCGGGGTGGCGCGCCGGGCCAAGAATTTCGAGGCCGCCCGTTACCTGCTGCACCGCGTGGAACTGGAGCATCCCCTGAACGGCAGCGATCCGGTGGCGGCGGGCGTGGAGGAGGGCGTGTTCGGTGCGCCGTATGACGCCTTCTCCTGGAGCCGGACCATTGTCCCCGCCGGGCTGGACGATGAACCGTTGTTCGAAGTATATACGCGGATCACCTGGTCGGACGACCGCCGGGAATCCACCGAAGAAACCGCCACCATGGTATTCAAACCGGAGCAGGCCAGTGCAGGCAGCGTCCCTGTCAATAAATAAACCGGGGGCCCGCGCGGCGGCGCAGCGCCGGGCGCGGGGCTTTACGCTCATCGAGATCCTGGTCGCGCTGGCGGTGCTCGTGGCCGTCATGGCCATCATTGTGAGCGCCTTCAGCGCCGTCATGAACGGCTGGGATCGCGGCCGGCGCGCGCTCGACGGGTTGCGCCGCGGCGAATACGTCATGGAGCAAATGGTGGAGGCGCTGCACTCCGCCATGGTCTCGGGCGCCGCGAAGAAAGCCGGCGTCTACAGTTTCGAGGTGGGCAACGTGGCGGCCAACGTGCCGGTCGGTTCGCTGAGCTGGGTGACCACCAGCAGCGCTTTTCTGCCGCCCCACTCGTGGCTGGAAAACGTGCCGCACCGGCTGGCGTTGAGCGTGGAGCCCCAGGCCAACGGCGAACTCGCCCTCATGGCCCGCGCCTGGCCCTATCTGGCGGACACGAACACGGTGGACCTGACGCCCGGCTTCATTGCTCCGGCCATCTGCGGTCTGGCCTGCCAGGTGTACAACTACGACACCCAGCTATGGGACGATGAATGGGCCACCAGCAATGCCCTGCCCGCCCAGGTGCAAATTACCCTGTACGTCACCGTGGCGGATCGCGTCGCGCCGATGGTGCTGCAGCGGTTGGTTGAAATTCCGCTCGGTGTGACCAATGCGTCGCAGAGCGCCGACATCTCGACCTTCCCGGCACCCACCACCAGCGGCAGCAGTGGCGGCGGCGGCACTGGCGCCGGCACCGGCACCGGCGGCGGGAGCGGCAGCGGCGCCAAGAAATCCAAGTCCGGCGGTGGGTCGTCGGCCGGCGGCAGCCCGGCGATGTCGCCGGGGCCGAAACGGAAATGAACGGGACCAGCCGGGCTATGCACCAGCGATGAGCGCACGGGAAACCAGATTAAGGACGGGACCAGGGGCCGGTGTTTCACGCCGTGGCGCGCGGGGCCGCGCCGGCTCGGCGCTGATCGTCGTGCTGTGGGTGCTGATGATTCTCGCCCTGCTGGTGGGCTCGCTGGCGTTCGACATGCAATTGGAATCCAACCTGACCGGCTATCAGCGCAGCCAACTCCAGGCCAAGCAACTGGCCCGCGCGGGCATCGAGTGGGCGCGTTATCTGCTGAACCGGAGCTTGACAGCCACCGCGCAGTTGCCGATGCAGACCGGCGACGACGAAGCCGTGTATCGCAACGCCATTCACCTCGCGCGCGGGCTGGCCGTGACCAACGTGGTCCGGGAGCTGGGCACGGGCCGCTTCCGCGTGGATTTCATCCCCGAACAGGCTTTTCGCAATGTGAACCAGCTCGCCGATCAGGATTGGCAGAACGTGCTCGGACGAGCCGGTGTGCCCGCGGAGCAATGGCCGGCGCTGATTGATTGCTTCAAAGATTATATAGAGATGGGCGAGGATCACCGCATCAACGGCGCCAAATCGGACGATCCCTTTTACCAGGAGCGCGGCTACGGCATCAAGGGCGCGTTGTTGGATACCGTGGATGAGCTCCTGATGATCAAGGGCTTCACCCGGGAGCTTGTTTACGGCCGCCGCGCTATCCAGCCGGGCGATCTACCCCAACCCGGCATCGCATCCTGGCTGACCGTTTGGGGCGACGGCAAGTTGAATTTGAACGCGACGAGTCCGGACGTGATGATGACCATAACAGGGATTGATGAAGCCGTAACTAGTGATATTATAGAACGACGCAAGGGCTTGGACGGGGTGGAGGACACGGTGGACGACGGGTTCTCGAACCTGAACGAGGTTTTTGCCTTTACGCGGCTGCCGCCGGTGCTGCAGGGGCTGTTTAGCGTGAACGAGCACCGGTACATGCGCGTGGTGGCGGTGGGCGCGTGCGGGGATGTGTATTCCCGCATCCAGTGCGTCATGTTGCTGGGCAGTCGGAACATAAGAATCATCTTGTGGCAGGAGGGTGACGCACCCTGACGGTGGGGCCGTCAGGACGGCGGCAATAAACGGCAGCCACGGACGTTATTGGACTGGGCCACGTGGTTGGGCGGCCGGGGGAACAGGTGCAACGGTGGGATCGCGATACATAACCGCGGTGGTGTGGCGCGGCCAGGTGCTGGAATGGACCACGCTGGCCGAGGTTAAAGGCGGCTGGCGCGTGAGCGCTCATCGTGAGATCGCGGTGGAAGCGTCGCCGGCCGGCGCCGGCATCGCCGTGACGCCCCTGTCCGCCGCCATCCGGGCACATCAGGCGGCCTGGAAGGGCCGGGTGATCCTGGCCGTGCCGGCCGACGAGGCTTTGCTCCGCGTCCTCAGTCTGCCCTCCGCCGATCCGGCCGAACTCTACAGCATGGCCGAATTGCAATTGGATAAGTTCTGCCCCTTCCCCGCGGAGCATATGCGGACGGCGGTGGAGGTGCTGGAACAGCACGACAAGGTCTCGCGGGTGATCGTCGCAGCGGCCCAGCGCGAGACGCTGGAGGCGCTCGGCGCGTTGGTGATTGAGGCCGGCTGCCTGCCGGATGGCGTGGACGTGGACCTGCTGGGCTGGTGGCACCATCTCGGCGGCCGCGGCGCCATGCCGGGCTGCGAGGTCCTGCTGTTACTGCGCGCCGCGCGGGTGGATCTCATTGCGGCACAGGATGGCCAGCCGGCGTTGTTCCGTTCCTTCGGCCGCACCGCGGGCGAAGCGAACGGTTTGAGCAGCGAAGATCTGCTGGAGGAAATCAATTACACGTTGATCGCCTTGGAGGCCGAATGGGGCGCTGTCAAGCCGCGCTTTGCGATCTGGCGGACGGCCGACGCGCCGCCAGCCTGGGAACAAGCGCTGCAACAATTGCCGGGCGGCCTGGCGGAGGCGCATGACCTTGAGGATCTGCCGCCTCTGAGCGAGGGCTTGGCGCGCCGCGCCGCGCAGCCCGCTGGCCGGCAAATCAATCTGGCCCCGCCGGAATGGGATGCCGCCCGGCGGCAGCGTCGGACCCAGCGCCGCGTCGGTCTCGCCGCCGCCGTACTCGCCGGCATCTGGTTGCTGGGCCTGGGCGTTCTGGTGGTGGGCAACCAGGTGCAGCGCCGGCGCGTGGCCACGCTCAAGGCCGACGTCGCCCGCCTGGAAAAGCCGGCCGACCGGGTGCGCGAGCAACTGGAGCAGGCGCAAACCCTGGAGCAATACACCGACCATTCCCGCTCGGCGCTGGAGATGCTGCGCGAAATCAGCCAGCGGCTGCCCACCGGGGTGCGGTTGACCTCGTTCATCTATCGAAAGAATAATTCCCTGGCGCTGCGCGGCGAGGCCGAGGCCCCCGAAATGATTTACGGCTTCATGAGCGACCTGGAGCAGACCAAGTTGTTCCTCCAGATCAAGCCGGAGGGCATCACCAAGGCGCCCACCACCCCGGCCGGCGGACAACGCACCCAATTTGGCCTGACGCTGACCCTGGCGGGAGGTCCGGCATGAAATTGAACACCCGGGAATTGATGGTCGTCGCGGGGCTGGTGCTGCTCCTGGCGCTGGTGGTCACGACATGGCTCGTCTCCGTTCAGGTCGCCGAGTGGACAAGTTCCCTTCAGGTGCAGAAAACCCTGCGGCGCCGCGTCCAGACAGCCCAGGGGCTGGTCAACCAGCGCGCCGAGGCGGAGCGCCGCCTGCAGGCCGTGCAGCGGCAGTTGCCGGACTATCCGCCGGACAGGGATGTGACCGCCGAACAGATGACAGCCTTGGAACGCCTGGCCCAGGAGCAGGCCCTGACGTTGATTCGCCGTGATCCCGATCGGGAGAAGACGAGCGGCGAATTGTGCGAGTTGTCCATCCATTGCATGTGGGAGGCAAGCCTGGAAGGTTTGGTGCATTTTCTCTATGCTTTGCAGCAGCAAGGCGCTACATTTGACATCAGTCAGTTGACGGTGATGCCTGCGGCCGGCACCACCGGGCCGTTGAAGGGCACGTTTACCGTGATTTGTTCCTACAATCGGAAAGGGCCGGCGGTCGAAGGGAAACCCGCGGTCGAAGGGCGACCCAAGGTCGAAGGGAAACCCAAGGCCGAGGGGCTGCAACCCAAAACGCCACGAAGAGTAACACCATGAAGACACGCTTTGTTCTGCGGATCGCCGGGCTGTGTTGCGGTCTGGGCGCGCTGGTCTGCGATGCCCAGACCAATCTCCCGCCACCCACACTGCGCCCCAGGCCCCCCGGTGGACTGCAAGGCCTCCGGCCATCCGTCCCGGTGGCGCCTTATACCGCGCCGGCCTCCACCGGCGGCATGGCGGCCGCCAGATCCTTGACACCGCCGGTTCTTCCGCCAACGGGCGCGGCGGCCGTGGCAGGTACAGCGTCGGCAGCGACAACGAAACCGGCAACGACAGCAACAACAGGGCGCACGGCGCCCGCGGCAGCCGGGCAGGATACGCTGCTGGCGTTGAATTTCAAGGAAGCGCCGCTGGACCAGCTTTTGAGCCTTTATGGCGAACTTACCGGCAAGACCATCATCAAGGCGCCGGCGGTCACCGCGGTCATCTCCCTGCGCAGCCAGAACAAGTTGACCAAGGCGGAAGCCTTGCAGGCCATGGACACGGTACTGGCCATGAACAATATCTCGATGGTGCCGATGGGCGAGAAGTTTCTCAAACTGGTGCAGGCGAACGTCGGCCGCCTGGAAGGCATGCCTTTGACCCGCGTCATGCCGGATAAAGCCCTGCCGGAGACCGATCAGTTGGTCAGCCATATCGTTCAACTGAAGTACATGGAGGTGTCAGAAGCGCAGGCGGTGATCCAGGGGGTGCTGCACGGTTTTGGAAAAGTTCAGCCCATTGAGCGCACCCGCAGCCTGCTGGTCACCGACACCTCGGCTAATCTGCAGCGCATCATGGAGATTCTGGAATTCGCGGATCAGCAATTCGAAGGCCGCGTGGAAACCAAGATATACGAAATGAAACACGGCGAGGCTGCGGCCATCGCCGGCAAGCTCAACGAGTTGATTGCGGATGCCCAGGCCAAGGAAGACAAGGCGCGCGCGGCGGCACCCGCCCCCACACCCGTGATGCCAACGGTCCCTATGGGCGTCATCCGGGCGCCGCGCCCGACCACGTTGGACACCGCCACCCTGGGCGAGCGCGAGTTGGTTCAAGGCCGCGTCAAGATCCTGGCTGATGAGCGCACGAACATCATCCTCCTCATTTCCCGGCCGGTGAACTTTCCGCTGTTCGACCGCATCATTGAGGTGCTGGACCGCCAGGTGGATCCCGAAGTCATCGCGCGCGTGCAGCCGCTGCGCTGGGCCGATGTCGGGGAAACCGCCGCCCTGCTCAACGCTTTGATCGGAGGCAACTATTCGGGTGGCATGGGCACGATGGGCACGCGGGCGGTGGGCGCCGGCGGCACTACGACCCGCACCACCACCGGCATCGGCACGGGCACCGGCATCGGCACCGGCACGGGCACCACCACCGGCCGGTCAACGACCACGAGCGGCTCCGGCACCACGACTGGCACATCCTCCCGGTATGGCTCGCGTTCGACCGCGAGCAGCCGCCTGGGGGGCGGAGGAGGAGGCGCCCTGCCCAGCGGCTATATACCGGGCGCGGCCAGCACCGAACAGTTGGGGCTGGGCCAGATTTCGCCCTATACGCGCGTGCTGCCGGACCTGCGCACGAATTCCCTGCTGTTGATGGGTACCAAGCAGGATCTCCTCATGCTGCAGCAGGTGATTGACCAGTTGGATGTCATGCTGGCCCAGGTGCTGATCGAGGCGGTGATCCTGGAGGTCGAGCTGTCCAAAGAAACGAGCATGGGCATAAACTGGCTGCAGCGGTCCATGATGGTCTACAACAAGAGCAACGCCGGGCCGGGCGGCGGTTTGGTGACGCGCCAGGCGGTGGGTTCCTTCGGCGGCGGCTGGAGCGCCGGCGGCGGCAGCCTGCCGGATTCGGCCGCTATCAACAAGGGCTTCGCGTTGCCTCAAGGGCTGACCTATTACAGCACCATCACCGGCCTGAATATTGACGCCGTGCTCAAGATGCTGGCCACCAGTTCCGACGCGCGCATCTTGTCCACGCCGGTCATCATGGCCACCGACAACACCCAGGCGGAGATCAAGAACACCGAGCAACGCCCCGTGGTCACCACCACCAGCACCTATGCGATCAACAACGGCGGCGTGCTCTCCAGCTACGAATATCGCGACATCGGCATTGATTTGATCGTCACCCCGCACATCAACCCCAACCGCATGGTGATCATGGACATCTCCCAGACCGCTGACTCATTGGGAGGAGAGGTGACGATCAACAACAACCAGGTGCCGATCATCAACAAGCGCGAGATCAAAGGGTCCATCACGGTCGAGAACCGCTCCACGATCGTCCTCGGCGGCCTGGTCAAGACGGACGACAGCAAATCCCGCACCAAGGTGCCCTTCCTGGGCGACATCCCCTTCCTGGGCGCGCTCTTCCGCACCGACGACAACAAGAGCGGCCGCACCGAACTGCTGGTTTTGATCACGCCCTATGTGCTCCAGACGCCGGAGGAGGCGCGGGCGGAAACCGCCCGGCTCCATCGCGAGTCGACGATGCAGGAAGTGATGACCAAGGGTTGGATTGACAGCCCGCTGGCGAAGCCGGATCCGGGGAAAGTGCACCAGCAGCAGCATGACGCCTGGAAGCAGGCCAAAGTCCGTGATGGCGCATCCCCGCTGCCGCTGCAGCCCCTGCCGCCGGCCGCCAACGCCACAACCACCAATGCCGCCGCATCGGCGCCGGCTACGCCAAGGTGACGTTATGAAGACTGTAGGATCTCTGGCCGTGAGCCTGGTTCTTGCCGGGACCGCGGCGGCAGTGGCGCCCTCCGCCGGTTTCGACCGCTATCAGATTATTTTGAATCGCAAACCCTTTGGCGCGGCTGGCGATGTCAGTGCTGCCGCGACCAATGCGGCCGCCAAGTCCACACCGGAAATATCATTTGTCAAGGGCCTGCGGTTGACCTTCCTGGGTGACCTGCCCTCCGGGCTGCGGGTGGGTTTGGTCAGTGCGGCGCAGACCAACCAGAGCTTCTTTCTCAGCGTGGGGGAAAAGAGCGAAGATGGAATCGAACTGGTCGCCGTCAATTACGCGGCAGAAGAAGCGACGCTGCGCAGAGGCGCCGAGATGGCTGTGCTCAAACTGACCGCTACTCCGACCAACGCGCCCGCCGTGGCGATCGCGGCCCCTCCGATGCCTCCGGCACCAACCGCACCGCCGCCGCCGCCGGATCCATCCGCCCGCCGATCCTTTTGGGACCGCCGCCGCGGCGGCGGCACCAATGAAGCCGGCTTTGGCCCTCCGCGCATGGGCGCCGAGCGTATGGAGCAGCGCTTGCAGGAATACCAGATGCGGGCCATTCGGGGTGGTATGCCCCCGCTGCCCGTCCCGCTGACGCCGGAGAATGACGCGCAATTGGTCAGTGAAGGCGTTCTGCCGCCGCAGAACTGACCGTAGCCAGGATTAACAAGGCCGCCGGCGGCTGTCGCGCGGGAGCGCCTGTGCGTATTCCAAGCCGGCTTTCAGTTGATCCCGTTCGAACCACAACCGCGGCTGAATCGTCCGCTCGAACTGAATAATGGCGTTGACGGTCGTGTTGGTGTTGGTGCTGGGCAGGGAGTTGGTGGGGGCGGCGGGCACGGTGGCCGTGCCATAAATCGAACCATACATACTGGGTTCGGCCCAGATGCCCGACATCGTCCCCGCCGTGCCGCTCTGGGACAACGTGCCGTTCATGGTGCCGATGGCTCCGGCGGTGGTCGGACCGGTCATGTTGAAGCTGGCGTTGTTCGACTGGCCGTTCTCCGCGATGGTGCCGGAGAACAGTTGATTGTTGTTGTCCACCGCTTGGATTTGATTCCCGTCCTGCTGCACGCTCAGGGAGTCTATGGGGCTGCCGCTGTTGTGGGTAACCAGGTGGCCGCCGCTGGGATTCACGTAATAGCCGGAGAAGTTGTTGCCCACACCGGCGACGACCTCGTTGGGCGAACCCACCTCGCAGCTTGACAGCAGCCAGCCGGTTCCCAGCGCCAGCACCCCGCACACGATCAGCATCCATCTGCGCATACCAACCTCCATCCCTGCCTGGTTCTCACAGCAATCCTTGCCCGGAGGGCCAGGCGTTGAACAATCGATTTGTATATCAGGCCGGCGGGCGCCTGGCAAGCCCGCGTCGCGGCCGTCACATGGCCGCGCGGCTCCGTGCCGGGCGGTCGCCGCGGCGGGGTCATTTCTTTTTCTTGGGTTGTCGGGGAGGCACGTCAACGCCATCAATGCGCGCCGCCACTTTGGGATCGGCATCCGCGGTGACGGTGACCTTCATGCCGGGCGTCAACTTATCCAGCCCCACCTTGGCGTGCAGCACAAAGATTTCGGTGTTGGTGGTGACCGCGTAGGTCACATCTTCCTTTTTGATATGATCGAATATCGTGACCGTGTTTTGCGCCGCGTCCACCGCCGTCACCTTGTCGCAATTCGCCGCGTTGGGCTTCTTCTTGGCGGCATTATTGGCGGCGTCCGCGCAGAGGGGCAACACGGCCAGGGTGGCCACGACCGCGCTCAACCGGGCGCCCCGGCGTAAGCACATCTTCATAAAGCTGCCCTCGCTTTGCTGAACGACATCCTACCGCAGCGCCGGCTGTCGGACAAGCCGCCGAATTGTTTCCAATACTCCGCCTTGAACGGATTCACGGCGGGCCCGACCGCGTTCTCATTTTCCAGGCACGGCAGCGTTTCGTCCCACCACTTGTCGTAGGCGGCGGTCAGTTGCTGCACGACGTCATCGTGGGCGGCGGCGACATCCTTGGTTTCGCCGGGGTCGGTCTTGAGATCGAAAAGTGCCCATTGGCTGCCGGTACGGACCAGGCTGAACCGGCTGTTGCGGATGCTGCACTGGCCCAGTTTCACCGGCGCGGCGCCCTTCGCCCAGCGGCCGACGTGGGTGACGAGCGTGCGTTCGGGCCAGTCGGCCTGCGGATTCTGCAGCAGCGGCACGAGGCTGCGGCCCTCGACCTGGGCCTTGACCTTGTCGTCGAGCGGCGCGCCGGCCAGTTCGGCCAGTGTCGGAAAAACGTCCATGTGCGCCGTCAGCGCGGACACCGCGGCGGGTTTCAGGCCACCCGGCCAGCGCCAGAACGAGGCCGCGCGAGTGCCGCCCTGCCAGGCGGTGCCCTTGGAGCCGTGCAGGCCGGCGTTGAAGACCCCGACGCCGCCGGTGCCGCCGTTGTCGTTCATGAGAACGATCAGCGTATCACGGTCGAGGCCCCACGCCTTGAGTTGGGCCAGCAGCCGGCCGACGTTGTCGTCAATGTTGGCGATCATGCCGAAGAACTTTGCCTCGGCCGGTTTCACCTTGCCGGCGTAGCGCGCTTCGTCCTCGGGACGGACCTGCAGCGGGGTGTGCGGCGCGTTCGGGGTGATGTAGGCAAAAAAGGGCGCCTTGCCCTTCTGCGCTTCGATCCACTTGAGCGCCTGGCCGAAGAACACGTCGGTGCAGTAGCCGGTGGTCTTCTCGAATGTGCCGTTGTGCTTGATGGCGGGATTGAAATACGTGTTGCCTGGCGCGTCGCCGCAACTACCGGGATACGTCTGGCCGATGCCGCCCGCGCCGTGGATGAACACCTCGTCGAACCCGCGTTTATCAGGCTGATAGGCGTCCTCGTCGCCCAGGTGCCACTTGCCAAAGACGCCGGTGGTGTAGCCCGCGCCCTTGAGCACCTGCGCCAGAGTCACGGTCTTCAGGCTCATCCGCTCGCGTTCGAAGATGGTATGCGTGACCCCGTTCTTGAACTCGTGCCGGCCCGACAGCAGGGCGCTGCGCGTCGGCGAACAGGTCGGGCTGACGTGAAATTCGTTGAAGCGCACGCCTTCGTCATGGAGCCGGTCCATGTTCGGCGTCTTGAGGATCGGATTGCCGTGGCAGGAGAAATCGCCATACCCCTGATCGTCGGTGAGGATGACGATGATGTTCGGCTTGCGCGTTTCCGCGGCGTGGCTGCCCGCGAGCGTGAGCGCCAAGACCAAAGAGGTCAGCGTGAGGCTATGCAGGAGGTGTTTCATGATGTGGGGTTTCCTTTCTTAAGGGGTAGAACGGCAGGGAGTTGACCGGCAGGGGGATGCTCTCCGGTTTGTACATCCGGTAGAATTCTTCGGTGGCAAACTGCGGGTCGTGCGGTTCGTGCGAGGCCATGTAGAGAAAAAGCGGTTTCTTGCCGGCGTGTTCCTGGATGAACTGGATGATGTTGTCGGCGTTGCCCGCGGCATTCTTGCCATCCCAATGCCGGTCAAACTCATCATCGAGTTTCTTCGGCCCGTTGTCGTACTTCCCGCTGCGGATCGAAGCGTACCCGGCAGCCTTGATCGTCTGCGCGAGCGTCGGGGTGCTGCGATGGCCGCGTAGATAACTCTGTCCAGTCTGGAGCATGGTCCGGCTGGGCGTACAGACGGCCCCGGAGTTCGAGCCCAGCACGTAGGCGTTGCGGAAGATGAATCCGTGTTCGAGCAGTTTGTCGATGTGCGGGGTCTTGACGACGGGATGGCCAAGCACGCCCAGGCAGTCCGGCCGCAGATCATCGGCGAGGAGGAAGACGATGTTGGGTCTACATGGTTCAGCGGCAGCGTGGGCGGACACGGCCCAGCAGTTCAACCAGGCCCGCACAGTCAGCGCCAGCAAACCCGCGCCAGCCCCAGCTATCTTCAAGAAATCGCGTCTATTCATGGCGCTACCCCATTCGTGCCCGCGACCCCGGCGGGTTTGCCGAGACGGTAGAGTACATTTTCGGCCTGGAGTTTCACCTTGCCATCCATTTTCTGGCAGCGTTCCAGCACCGGCATGGCCGCATCCATTTTGCCAAGCCGTGCCAGGGCTTCCGCCGCGGCGGCCTGCACGGCGCCGGATGGGTCGGCGAGCCGCTGCCGCAAAGTGTTCTCGGCGGGCGCGGCCTTGTCCCGGAGCATCGTGCAACCTTGCGCCGCCCACCAGCGCAGCGGCTCGCACGGATCGTCGAGCGCCGCGATGAACTTGGGCAGATGGGCGGCCTTCCGCTCGGAGGCGAGGTTGGCGAGTGCGAACACGCGCTCGATCGGGTAGGCGCCGGGCACGCGCGAGGCGTCGTAGCCTTCGAGCTGGGAGCCTTCCGGCAGGAAACCGTTGTCGTTATTGGCGATGATGCGCTTTTCCAGCGCGGCGCGCATCCGTTCCAGCGTCTGGCGGTGCGCCGGGTCGGCGGCGAGGTTGTGGATATTGTCGGGATCGGCGAGCGAGTCGTAAAGCTCCTCGGTGGGCTTCTCGCCCCAGAACATGGCCGTCGCCGGCGTGAGCTGGCTGGCCTTGGCGACGCGCGCCCACGACTGGTAACCGCGGGCCGTGAACATGTAGTTGATCGGCTGGACGTAGGGCAGGTCGGGCCGGTAGTTGTGGATGTAGAGCCACTGCTGGTCCATGACCGAACGCATCATGTCGTAGCGTTCGTCCATGCGGTCGCGCGTGCAGAAGACGAATTCGTTCGGCGCGGCCTTGGCCTTGCCTGCGAAGGCGCGGCCCTGCATGTAGTCCGGGATCTTCACGCCGGCCAGCGAGAGCACGGTCGGGGCGAAATCAATGAAGTGCACCGGCTCCTTGATCCGCGAACCCGGCGCGGCCGGCGCCAGGTGGCGCCATTTCGGCGGGTAATAGACGATCAGCGGCACGTGCGTGCCGCTTTCCTGCAGGAAGCGTTTGCTGCGCGGCAAAATACCGCCGTTGTCGGAGTAATAGAAGACGATCGTGTTGTCGGCGAGGCCGGCCTTTTCCAGGTCACGCAGCTTCGCGGCGATCTGCCCGTCCAGAATCCGCATGTTGTCATAATAGCGCGCCCAGTCGGCGCGCATCTCGGGCGTGTCGGGCTGGTAAGGCGGAATCCGCACCTGCGCGGGGTCCGTGGGCGCGAAATCCCGCGCCGGCTCCTGCCCCGGGAAGATGGTATGCTCATGCGTCACCTCGTGGTTGAAGACGCTGAAGAACGGCTGGTCCCCCGCGCGGTGCCGGTAGTGCGCCTGCTTGCTGCACGCGTTCCACGCCTCCTTGATGTTGATGGGCGCGTTGTAATCGGTCTTGGCGTTGTTCGACGTGTAGTAGCCGGCCGCACGCAGGTAGGCCGGAAAACCCTTGAGCCACGCTGGAATTTTGCCCTGCGCCCGCATGTGATGCGCCGGGCCGCAGGTCGTCGGGTACAGGCCCGTGATGAGCGTGAAGCGCGACGGCGCGCACACCGGCATGGCGAAGCAGCGCTCGTACAGCACCCCCTCGCGCGCCAGCTTGTCGAGTGTCGGCGTCCTGGCGATCGGATCGCCGTAGCAGCCGAGGAAGCAGTCGTTGTCCTCGCTGACGAGCCAGAGGATGTTGGGCCGGGCGGGCGGCTCGGCCGCGTAGAGCGCGGCCAGCGGCGCCAACAGCAGGGCGGTAAGGAGGATGAGATGCGTTTTCGTGTTGGTGGTCATTTTGCTTTGATTGCGGCTGCGCCGGGCTGCGTTCGTCAGTTCTTCCGGCCTTGGCCTTTCTTCACCTCGGTCGGACCGGGGGCCTTCTTCGTCGGCATGAGCGCGCCGACCTCCTGCCGCCAGGCGGCCAGCCGGGCGGTGAGTTCCGTGACTTTGTCCGGGTGCGCGGCGGCGAGATTCTGCTTTTCGCCCGGATCGTCGCGAAGGTTGTACAACTCGCGGGTGCCGTCTTCGTACCACTCGATCAGCTTCCAGGCGCCGTCGCGCACGGCGCCGCTGGGGGCGCCGCCCTGGTTGCCATAATGCGGATAGTGCCAGAACAGCGGGCCGCGCGGGAGTTCGCCGCCCTTGAGCAGCGGCACCAGGCTCAGGCCATCGCAATGCTGCCGGGGCCGCGGCGGCAGGCCGGCGAGTTCGAGCAGCGTCGGATAGAAGTCGTTGCTGATCACCGGCGTGGCGCAGACGCTGCCGGGCTTGGTGACGCCGGGGACGCGGATGATCCACGGCTCGCGGATGCCGCCCTCGTAGAGCCAGCCCTTGCCGCCGCGCAGCGGCAGGTTCGAGGTGGGGTGTCCCTCGGCGGTGGCCAGGCCGCCGTTGTCGGACATGAAGACCACGATGGTGCGTTCGGCGAGACCGTGGCGGTCCAGCGCGGCGAGGACGCGGCCGATGGCGGTGTCCAACTGTTCCAGCATCGCCGCGTAGGCGGCGTGGTTTTGCACCAGGCGCACCTGGCTGTCACGCTCCCGGCCCCAGGCGTCCGGCGGCGCAGCGGCCTGCTTGCGCTGGTACTTCTCGATCAGGTCCGGTCGCGCCCCGATCGGGATGTGGACGGCAAGGAACGGCAGGTAGGCGAAGAACGGCTGGTCCTTGTGGGCCTCGATGAAACGCACCGCTTCGTCGGCAATCCGGTCGGTGGTCTTGGGATCATCCCGCGGCTTGGGCGGCGGCACCGCGCTGGGCGGGTAGTAGAACTGGCCGGTGCCGCTCAGGCCGGGGCCGAAGCCCTGCGCGTTCGGCGAGAACTCGCCGGCGCCGAGGTGCCATTTGCCGGCGAAGAAGTTGACGTAGCCCCCCGCGCGCAGCGCCTCGGCCAGCGTGACTTCTTCCAAGGCGAGATGGTCTTGATTGGGTGCGGGCAAGAGCTTCCCCGAACGGTGGCCCCCGATGAAATCTGTGATGTGCGTTCGCGGCGGATACTTGCCGGTCATGATGCTGGCGCGGGTGGGGGAGCAGACCGGACACGCCGCGTAGCCGGCCGTGAACCGCAGGCCCTGCGCCGCGAGTCGGTCAATGTGGGGCGTCTCGTAGAACGTCCTGGGGTTGTTCGCGCCGATGTCCATGTAGCCGAGATCGTCGGCGAGGAGGAAGACGATGTTGGGTTTGGTCGTGTCGGGCGCGGCCGCCGCGAGCCGGAGTGCCAGGAGGGACCACGCTAAACTCCCGAGGATCCTGTTCATGCCGGGGCATGGTACCGTCTTCCCCGCCATCTTCCAAGCCCGTTGTAGGGCAGACACGGGCGCATGGCAGTTCTGCGGGGGGCTCGCGCGCCAATGCTTTGTTCTTTCCGGCGCCGCTGCTTCTTTCCGTTCCTGCTCCTCCCCAGGGAAGGATTTTCAGTTTCCTGCTTTCTTGAGTTCCAAATTCAAAAAATCCATCCCCCCCCGGAAGCGCCATTTCACGGGACCGATCCTCCGAAGGAGGACGCCCACAAAAAGGAGGCCGAGAGATTGCTCTCCCGGCCTCTTTTTCCGTCTTCGACCTTCAGCCTGCAGTCTTCGGTCTTAAGCCCTTCCGCTTACTGCATTTCGATGCGGTAGAAGCGCTGCGTTACGCCGCCGGCGGTATTCGTGTCTATCAAGGTCATGATACCGCTGTTGGTGGCGGTATGCCAACCGTTGGTCGGCGGCTGGACCGGGAGCCAATCGCCGGTGAGCAGATCATCTTTGTAAACGATCCGATAATACCAGTTGCTGGTGACCCCAAACGCGATGGTGGCATGACCCGTTATTGGATCTACGTGTGTGATCCCGCTGCCGGGCAGGAAGGACGGCGGCGTCGGGGCCTGCGGCGTGGCGGCAACCCACTCGGAGTTTGCGCCCGGGCCGGAGTTGTTGGTGGCCGCCACCGCGTACCAGTACTCCGTCCCGTTGATCAGGCCGGTATCCAGGTACGTGAGAGCTGCCGTCGGGAAGGTCGCGTCGGGAGCGCCGTTGGACGTGCTGGCCCGGCTCAGGAGATAGCTCGTCGCTTCGGACACCGCCGACCACGTGAGATTCACTCGTTCGTTCAGCGCCTGCGCCGTCAACCCGGTGGGCGCTGGCAGGGTCATGACGACCAGCAGGCCGGTGCCGCTGAAGAAGTCGTCGTTGACATGGTCTGCGCCGGAACCGGTGGCGCCCCACGTGCCGGCCACCTGATGTGCGCCGTTGAGATACAGCGCGGCCACCGTATTGGTGCCGCCGGCCAGGTTCAAGACACCTGGTGAAACAAGCCGCAGGATGGTATTGGTAGGCAGGATGTTGCCGGCGCCACCGCCACCGCCACTGATCCACTTCGCGGTGAAGTAATCCCGGATGCTCGCGATATCCGAACTTTCCAGCACTCGGTTGTAGATCAGGACTTCACCGACGTCACCCTTGGAATACTCACCATAGGTCGAACCGCCCAGGTTGAGCCCATTGGGTGCCTGAGTTCCGTTGCCATTGCTGGCCAGCGGCGTGGTCCCGCCGATCAGGTCATACACCGTGCTCAGGCTGCCGCTGCCCGTGGCACTGAAGAAGTGCGTGCTGGTGTCGGCGGTCGACCCCGATTCGTTGACCCAGCCCTCAAAAAAGAAGCGGTTAATCTGGCCGCCGTGGTAACCCAGCAGCCAGTTATTAACGTTGGCGGTAATCAAGCGCCCATTCTGGCTACCCGAGAGCCGGGAGACGGAGAAAATGCTGTACGGCGTTCCGGAGGAGTAGCTGTTATCCAGATTCTGTGCGCCATTGAAGTGCACCACCGATAGACCGCCAATCTGGCCGGTTTGGTAGGTTGGCGGTGTGCTGTCATTAGAGAGATCACGACCGGTGTTGCCGCTCTTATCCTTCCAGCATTTAACCGTGTCGCCGCTGGTGCTGACCGGCGTGGTGCCGCCCACATCCGTGAAGAGGGTCGCCGCATCGCTCGCGTCCAGCCAGAGCTGCAGGCCGGAGGTCACCGGCAGGGACGCCGCGCCGGCCAGTTTCAGCGTGCCGTTGCTCACGATGGTGTCGCCCGCATAGGTATTGTTCGTGGAGGACAGCGTGAACATGTTGCTGCCCACCTTGGTCAGCCCGCCGCAGCCTGTCAGGGCACCTTCAAATTTGGTGTCCGGTCCATTCCCGCCGATGACGAGGGTGACGCAATCGGAGCCGGCATTCGTGAGCGCGAGGCTCCCCTTGCCCGTCAGCCCGCCCACGGCGGCGCTGGTAACGCCGTTGCTGAAAGTCAGCGTGTTCGGCCCGATGTTCACAGGGACCGAAGCCAGTTGGTCCGGACTGCTGACGACCCACGCCAGCGGCTGCGTGACCGTAATGCTGATAGTATTGTTAGTGCTGATAAAGCCAGCATTGTCGCTGATAACCAACTGTATGGGGTACGTGCCCCACAAGGTGTAGTTGTTGGTCAGGGTGGCGATAGCGCTCGTGTAATTGGTGGTAACCCCGTTGCCAAAGTCCCAGAACCAGTTGGTGATCGTGCCGAGAGCAGAGAATGACATGTCGGTAAAGACCACATCCAACGGGGCCGGGCCAGAACCCGGTGTCGGCGTGAAGTCCGCGACGAGCGGGTTCCCGACCAGCAAGTAACCACCGCTGGTGATCATCAGCGGAATACTGTTGCTGCTATACAAGCCGACCCCCAGCGGGACCCCGTTGGTCGAAGCCGCCGACACCTTCAGGGTGCCGGAAAACGCCAGGTCCAGGGTCCCGCCATCGAGGTTCATACTCGTGTTGGTGGCCAGCGCCAGTGGGTGCGTCAATCTCAAGACGCCGGCGTTGACGGTCGTTGCGCCGGTGTAGGTGTTGGTGCCCTCAAGGACCTGGGTGCCGTCACCGGTCTTGGTCAGCGTCATGCCGGTGGCACCATCGGCAATAACACCGGAGTAGGTGCAGGTACCGCTCACCGGATTCAGCGTCAGCGCGGTTACAGAGCCGTATTTGTTGACGTCGCCGTTTCCTTGGGCGAATGTCGAAATTAAATCCGTGCTGCCTTTGAGCCCGCCGATGGTCGGCGTGGTGGCGGCACTGGTTATGCCGAACTTACCGGCGGCGGTAACGAGCGCACTGTATTGCAAGGCGAGGTTGTTGTCGATAGCCAGCGCGCCGTCGTCCGTGACGATGGTGTCGCCGCTGTAGGTGTTCGCGGCGGTGAGCACCGTCATGGCTGTGCCGGCCTTGGTTAAGGAATAACCATAGCCGCCGTCGCTGATGACGCCGGTAAAGTAATTAAACCAGCAGCAGAGGCCCCATCCCGAATCGTGCGTCATGACCTGGTTGGAGCGCATAGTGACGTCGCTGCTGATTGTCGGGAAAGCGCCCCATCCATTTATTCCGCCGAGATTAATATCTAAAGCATTCAAGGAATTGAGTCCGTTGGTATCGGTGACGACACCTTGGATGTCGACGGAGCTCAACACCTTGATCCCTGCCCTAGTGATCTTGATCGGACCGGTGCCGGTCTGAAAGCCATAGTGCGACCTGAAGTCCCCGTTAATAATTACCTCGTTGCCGTTTAGCGGTTGCCAATTGTCGGTGATATCCGCATCGTTGCCATTGATGATCAACGGACCGGTGCCGATGGAACTGGGGTTGAAGCGGAACCAGCCGCCGTTTACTGTCGTCCCACCGCTGTAGGTGCTTACGCCGCTCAGCGTCACCGCCCCGTTGCCATTCTTGGTCACGCTCTTGCCGAATCCGCTAATCGCGCCCGTGAGCTGCAAAGAGAATTGGCCAGGGTCGCTATCGCTGCCATTGGCGTCCGACACGATCAAATTGTCATTGAGTTGAATGTCGGCGGAGATTTCGTCCGTCACATCATTGCCGCCACTCCTTTCGATGACAGCACTGCCATCGGCGACATCCAGGACCAGCGACCCGCCGTTGCCGGCAATCGTCATGGCGTTGTAGCTGCTCCCCTGGTCGCCGAGCTTGATTCCGCCCAACGTAATCGTCTTGCTGAGGTTGACGGTTTGGGCGCCCGCGAGATCAATGTTAAAGCTGGCGATGCAGCCGGCGCTGTCGGGGTAGGCTATGGCCCAATTGGCGTTATTGGTGTACTCGTAGGTGCCAGCGGCCGTGGGCTGCCAAGTGTCGCCGCATACCAAGGCAATCCGGCCGTTGCCTCCGGCGGCCAAGCCCGACGAATCCCACGCGGCCCCCGCCGGAGCGGTCGGGAGTTCAAAACTGCTGTAAGTCCCGGCCAAGGTCGAGCCACCGCTCAGATCGAAGAGGCTGAAAGCCTGCCCCCCACTGAGCGTGCCGGTCAGCACGATAACCTTGAGCCGGGCATTGTTCAGATTGATCACAGATCCCGCAGGCGTGCAAGCGAACCGGTCGGCGGTTGGGATCGTCGCATCCAGTTCGAAC
>Ga0209777_10001434_pt1 | contig 34389 bp, 28 predicted proteins | sample FrelakmetHBP12HB_FD_187147 | JGI IMG/M metagenome (GOLD analysis project Ga0209777, IMG submission 187147) | Freshwater lake sediment microbial communities from the University of Notre Dame, USA, for methane emissions studies -HBP12 HB (SPAdes)... | ecosystem: Environmental > Aquatic >...
CCGATCTCAGGCACGAACGAAATGCTCTGGCTCTACGGCGTGGGCGACCACGGCGGCGGCCCCACGCGCGAGATGCTCGACATGGCGCACCGCTCGCAGCAGCCGAAGTTCGTATTCCCAACGATGGAATTCAGCAGCGCGCAGGACTTCTTCAGCGGCCTGGAGAAGCAACTGCCCACGATGAAGGTGCCCACCTGGAACGGCGAGCTGTACTTCGAGAAACATCGCGGGGTGCAGACCACGCAGTCCGAGACCAAGCGCCGCAACCGGCTGAGCGAAGTGCGGATGCTGAGCGCGGAGAAGTTCTCCGCGCTGGCCAGCCTGTACGGCATGGCCTATCCGCAGCAGGAATTGAACAGTGCATGGAAGAAGGTGCTCTTCAACCAGTTCCACGACATTCTGCCGGGCTCGGGGATCGCGCCCGTCTATCGCGACGCGGCGCGGGACCACGAGGTCGTCGGCCTGATGACGGCAGAGGTCACCGGCGGCGCGCTCGACGTGCTCTCCGCCCAGGCAGACACGCGCGGCGTGGGCGTGCCGGTCATCATCTTCAATGCACTCGCCTGGCCGCGGACGGATACCGTGGAATTCGAGGTTGCGCTTCCCGGAGTGCCGGCCAAGGTTGAGGTGCGGGCGCCGGGCGGCAAGGCTGTGCCGGCCGATGTGGTTGCCAAGCTACCCGCCACGCAGCGCGTGAAGGTGAGAGCCACGGTCAGCGTGCCGGGCATGGGCTACACGGTGCTGCACATCTCCGCCGCGGGCAAGATCGCACCGCGGAAATCGACGCTCCTCGCCAGGGGCCTCACGCTGGAGAACGAGTTCCTGCGCGTGCAGGTTGACCAGAAGTCGGGGTGTATCACCAGCCTCTTCGACAAGAAGCAAGGCAAGGAGGCAGTCGCCGAGGGTGGCTGCGGCAACCTGCTGCAGGCCTTTGTGGACAAACCGAAGCACTGGGACGCGTGGGACATTGACGCCACGTTCGAAGACAAGAAGTGGGACCTGGACCAGGCGGACGAAGTGAAGCTGGTGGAGAGCAGCGCGACGCGCGCCGTCATCCGCGTGCGCAAGCACTTCCAGAACTCAACGTTTGTCCAGGACATCACGCTCTATCCCGGCGTGCCGCGGGTGGACATTGTGACGCAGGCTGACTGGCACGAGAAGCACATCCTGCTCAAGGCGGCATTTCCGCTGAGCGCGCACAACGATCTGGCAACCTACGAGATTCCCTACGGCAGCGTGCAGCGGCCCACCACCCGCCGCACTCCGCAGGAGAGGGCACAGTTCGAGGTCCCGGCGCAGCGCTGGGCCGACCTCTCCGATGCGTCCGGATCTTCGGGTTTCAGCCTGCTCAACGCCGGCAAGTACGGCTACGACTGCAAGGACAGCGTACTGCGCATCTCGCTGTTGCGTTCGCCCGAGTGGCCTGATCCCCATGCCGACGAAGGCATGCATCAGTTCACCTATTCGCTCTACCCGCACGCGGGAGACTGGAAGCAGGCGGGGACGGTGCGGCGCGGCTACGAGCTTAACTATCCGCTGGTGGCGCGCCAGATCACGGCGCACGCCGGGCAGCTTCCGGCTGCTTACTCCTTCGTGTCGTTGGAGCCCGCGAACCTGGTGCTGAGCGCCATCAAGAAGGCGGAGGACGATGACAGCCTGATCTTCCGCATGTACGAATTCGAGGGCCGCAAGGTGGAGGCGCGGCTGCAGGTGCCGCGCGCCGCTGCAAAGGCAGTCGAGGTAAACCTGATGGAAGCAGAGCAGCAGCCGCTCACGGTCAATGCCGCCGGAAAGGAAGTCGTGATTCCAGTCCAGCCGTATGAGATCAAGTCGGTGAAGGTCTCTTTCACGAAATAGGCTGCAGGCGGACCGGGTAAAACGCAAGCCCCTCGGTTCGCCGAGGGGCTTGCACTGTGCTGCGCGCAGAAGTTATCGCCAGTCGCGGCGCCCATGTTCACGCCACTCACGGCCACGCCATCCGTAGCGGTAGCCGTAGGGCCGATACCCCCAGCGTCCGCCGACCCACACGCGCTCGCCGTACAGGTAGGGTGGATACTCGAGCGGGGGCCCAGAGACCCAGTAGGGCGGTGGCGCGTAATAGCGTGGCCGCGGATGCACGACGACGTACCCGTACGCCGGGCGCGGCCCGGCTCCGAAACCGACCGTCACCTGGGCGCTCGCCTTGGGCGGCGCAGCCAGGGCCAGTACAAAAACCAAAGCAAACATCGCAAGAACCGTTTTCTTCAACATCTCGCTCACCTCCGTGCTCTGAGAATACGAAACCGGAGGGAGGAGAAAAGTCGTGGTGCAATCACCGGGTCGTCTATCCCTGCGATTGGCTGGTGACCGCGATGGAGCACACATCGCGCTTGAGGAACTCTCCGGCCCCGGCGTGGCCGAGGAAGGCGTCGTTCTCGACGATCACCTGTCCGCGGGCGATCACCACCTGGGGCACGCCGCGGACCTTCAGTCCCTCGTACATCGAGTAGTCCACGCGCATGTGGTGGGTTTGCGCGCTGATGATGCGTTCCGCCGACGGATCGAAGATGACAATGTCGGCGTCACTACCGGGGGCGATCACCCCTTTGCGCGGATACATCCCGAAGATCCTGGCAGGCGCGGTGGAAGCCAGCTCAACGAAGCGGTTCTCGGAGATCCGGCCTGCTGCCACGCCGCCGCTGTAGAGCAGGCCCAACCGGTGCTCTATGCCCGGGCCGCCGTTCGGGATCAGCGTGAAGTCATTGCGGCCGCGGTCCTTCTGCCCGTGGTAGTTGAACGGGCAATGATCGGTGGAGACCGCCTGCAGCACGCCGGTGCGGAGTCCCTCCCAGAGCGCCTGCTGGTCATCTTTCTCGCGCAGAGGAGGCGTGAGCACGAACTTTGCGCCCTCAAAGCCGGGACGGTCGAGATCGTCGCGGGAGAGGAATAGATAATGCGGACAGGTCTCGGCGAAAACAGGTAGCGACCGCGCACGCGCCGCGGCCACGCACTCCAGCGACTGGCGGCAGGTGACGTGGACAACATAGAGCGGTGCGCTAGCCATCTCGGCGAGCGCAATCACACGAGCGGTCGCAGCGGCCTCGACAGTCGCGGGGCGGGTGAGGGCGTGGTACTTTGGGGCGGTGTGCCCGGCAGCCAGCGCTTCGCGTATCAGCGCTTCAACCGCGGGACCATCCTCCGCGTGCACGCAGACCAGCCCGCCATTGCGCGCGCAGCGCTGCAGCACCTGGAGGATGGCGGCGTCGTTGAGCATGAGGCGCCCGGGATAGGCCATGAACACCTTAAAGCTGCTTACGCCTTCGCGGACGAGCTCATCCAGTTCTTCGAGGACTGCCGGCGAGAGGTCGCAGATGGTGCAGTGCAGGCCGTAGTCAATCACCGCGTTGCCGGCGGCGCGCGACTTCCACTCGGCCACGGCCTGGTGTAACGACTGCCCGCGCGACTGGTTGGCAAAATCAATGATGGTGGTGGTTCCGCCGAAGGCCGCTGCGCGAGTGCCGGTCTCAAAATCATCGGAGCTGCGAATCTTGCCGAGCGGCATGTCGAGGTGGGTGTGAACGTCAATCCCGCCGGGAATGACCAGCTTGCCGGCGGCATCGAAGATGCGACCTGCGCCATCGCGTGGAAGGTGAGGAGCAACCTCGGCGATGCGCCCGCCGCCGATGGCGACATCCGCCACGCGCGTCTCCTCGGGCGAGACTACGCGACCGTTCGCGATGAGGATGTCATAAGCCATCGTGCACCTGTTGCGGCTTACCGCGCGCCAGCCGCCAGATCGCGCGCCTTCTTCAGCGCCGCGTCAACCTCGCGCGTTTTCGCGTACTCGGCGTCCCAGAAGGACTGGTTCTGCATGCTGTTGAGGTACTCGGGCGTGTAGCCGAACTTTGTCCAAGTCGCTTCCTTGTAGGTGAAGAGCCGCTGCTTCTGCTCGCGGGGGCGAACGTCGAGGATGCCGGCCGCCTCGGCGCCACGGAAGATATTCTCGAACCAGTCGCGCAGCATGACGTCGGTGATGGGACCCCTGCGCCGACTTAGGTCCTGCATCACGGAAGGGTAGCGATCGAAACCGTCGGTCGCAATGGTGACGACGTTCTGGTCGCTGCCCAAACCGAGGTGGCGCGCCGTGCGGATTGCGCCCAGCACGTTGCAGATGCCGGAGATGCCGAGCACACCGCGCAGGTATTGCAGCGCGCCCGTCTTGAGGCCGGTGATCTTCTCCACCAGGGCCTGCTGCTGCTCCAGCAGCTCGAGTCCCATGACGCAGTCGTCGTCGTGCACCAGCATCACGGAGTCAGTGGTGAGGACATTGTGGATCAGCGTGACCATCTTGTCGCCGATGCCCTCGATGCGGTGGGTGCCGCGCCCGTTGTTGAAGAGCGTGGAGCACTCGCGTGGCTCCACGGCGCAGATATGTGCGTCCGGGAATGCGGCCTTGATCTCATCGCCTGCGGCCAGCGTTCCCGCCGAGCCCGGAGCGGAGACGAATGCCGCCACCCGCCCGTTGCCATGCTCTTTCGCCGCCAGCAGCGCGCTGCCACCGGTCACGTAGCGGTGGAAGCGATAGTTCGGCAACAGCTCGAACTGTGCCAGGATCTTGTTCTTGGGGTCGCGCTTGTAGTGCTCGGTGCGCTCCAACACCAGGATGACGTCGCTTTCGGAGCCGGGGGTCAGATCCAGCTTGCCGCCGTACTTGCGGATGCGCTCGTAGCGCTCGGCGCTCATCTGTTCCGGCATGATGACCACGGCAGCATAGCCTTTAAGCTTTGCGATGTACGCCGTACCTATGCCGAAGTTGCCGGTGGAAGGACCGATGATGGTGTTCTCCTCGGGGCGGATCTCGCCAGCGAGCTCGCCTTCCATCAGCGTGGCATATGCCGGACCGACCTTGTGGCTGCCTGAAGGGAACTGGTTCCCAACCAGCACGATGATGTTTGCCTTGACGCCCGTGAGCTCGGGCGGCAACAGCACGTGCCGCACCTTGTTGCCGGGATCTTTCCAGGTGATGTTGAAGAGGTTGAGCGGGTCGAGCTCACTGGCCCGGGCGGCCTCCGCCCGTTGGCGAAGCTCCGCCGGCAGTGTTTCCGGATGCAGCATTTCGTTGTAGGTGGGGCCGAATACCGGTTTCATGAAGACCTTTCCCGGCGCGTGGCTTACCAGCGCGCCCAAAGTCGTTGTGCGTGCGCTGCAGCCCTCTCACTGATGGCGCGCTCGTCCACGGTGACGCACTGACCGTCGCGGACGACGAACTTCCCATTGACCATCAGGCTGTGTACGGGAGCGTGCGAAATGCCGAACAGAATGTGTCCGAAGAGGTTGTCAGAGGTCAGTGGCGTCGGTGGATAGTAATCCACGAGCATCATGTCAGCGCGGGCACCGGTGGCGATGCGACCGATCTCCCAACCCCAGACCTTGCACGCGATCGCGCGGTTGTTCAAAAGTGCGAGCGCATAGGCTTCGGCGAAACCTGCGCGTGGGTTGTACGTTCGCAGCTTCTGCACATGGCACGCCGCTGCGAACTCGTCCCACATGCGCGGCGAGTATCCGTCGGAGCCGAGCCCGACGAGAATCTTGCGCCGTAGCATCTCCGGGACATCGGCGATGCCCACGGCATTGTTGCAGTTGGACTGAGGATTATGCACCACGTTGACGCCGTGCCGCGCCAGGATCGTCCGGTCTGTGGCCGAGACGTGCACGCAGTGCGCGGCGATGGTGCGTTCGTCGAGCACGCAGAGGTCCGCCAGCCGCCGAACCGGGCTCTTGCCGTGTTTTCGCCGCGAGAAATCTACGTCGTAGCGGTCCTCTGCGACGTGTATATGGAAGCCCGCCTTCAGCGACTGGTTGGCTTCCACGCAGCGCCGCAGGGTGGCGTCTCCCAGCGTGAATGCGGCATGAAGGCCGAAGCTGGAACGCACCATGCCGTCGCCCGCGCGTTGCGAGCGTTCTATGAAGCGGAGGTTCTCCGCGATGCCCTCGTCGGCCTTCTGGCGCCCGTTGCGATCGCTGGTCTCATAGCAAAGCGCGCCGCGCAAGCCCACCTCGCGGAAGGCGCGCTCGATGACGTCGAGGCTGCCGGGGCAGGCGTTGGGGCTGGCATGATGGTCAATCAGCGTGCCCACGCCGGCCTTTGCGGAGTCAATCAGCCCGACCAGCGCGCTGTAATAGACGTCTTCTTCGTCGAGCGCAACATCCAGCCGCCACCACAGCTTCTTGAGGATCTCGATGAAGTTGCGCGGCGCAGTTCCCTTGAGCGCGATGCCGCGCGCCAGCGTGCTGTAGAGATGCGTGTGGCAATTCATGAGCGCCGGCATCAGCAGCCTGCCGTGTGCGTCCACCACTTCTTCGCCTGCTGCGGCGCGTGTCTCGCCGCCTACCCGGCCGATGCTGCCGTCAACGCGCACCTCGATCGTGCCCGCATCGAGGATGCGGTTCTCGGCGTCGAGGGTCACGATACGCGCGTTGCGGATGATCATGCCGCGGCTACTCCTCCACCTCGTATGCAACCGGCTCCTGCGCCATCGTCGCCGCCATGATGGCCTTGCAGGTGTGCAGGCGGTTCTCAGCTTCGTCATAGACCACGGACTGCGGGCCATCAATCACCGCGTCGGTGACCTCGTTGCCGCGGTCGGCGGGCAGCGGGTGCATGTAGAGCGCCTTGGGAGACGCCAGCTTCATCATGCGCTCGTCGCAGAGCCAGTGCTTGTACTGCTTGGCGATGCGCAACGACTCCTCGGGCTTTGCACCCATCGTGTCGAGGCATCCCCAGCTCTTCGGGATGACCACGTCGGCGCCGCGGAAAGCGTCCTCCATCTTGTCCACCACCTCGAACTTTGCGCCGGAGCGCTTGGCGTTCTCGCGCGCGGCGGCCATCGTCTCCGGCATCAGGAAATACTCCGGCGGATGCGCCAGGGTCACGTCGATGCCGAAGCGAGGCAGCAGCATGATGAGCCCCTGCGGCACGGAGAGCGGCTTGGCGTAGCTGGGCGCGTAGGCCCACGAGACAGCAACTTTCTTCCCCTTCAGATTGCGTCCCAGCTTGTCGCGCATGGTCATCAGGTCGGCGAGCGTCTGGCAGGGATGGTCCACGTCGCACTGCATGTTGATCACCGGAACGTCAGCCCAGCGCGCCACCTCGCGCATGTAGCTGTTGCCCTCGCCGGGAATCAGATCGTGCCGGATGGCGATGCCGTGGCCGTAGCGCGATAGGATGACGCCGGTGTCCTTGGGGCTCTCGCCGTGCGAGACCTGCATGACGTCGGCGGTGAGGAAGTGCGCGTGGCCGCCGAGCTGCGTCATGCCGGCCTCGAACGAGTTGCGCGTGCGCGTGGACTTGTCGAAGAACATCAGGAAGATGGTCTGGTCGGGAAGATGACGGTGAGGGATCCGCGCCTTGAACTTGCGCCGCAGGGCGCAGGAGAGATCGAGCAATACGTCAATCTCGTCGTTCTTCCATTCCTGCGTAGTGATGTAGTCACGGCCCTTGAATGAAACCTTCTTGGTTATCACGTCAGAGTGCTCCCTGGAGTGCGGCCACGTTGGCGTAGTGCACGTGGCGGGAATCAGTCACAGTATCGAACAGAACCTTCATCTGTATGTATGGCAGCATAGCGAAATGCCGCGGCGCTACAGCGCCCCTCGGCCGCCAGCTCAGCAGCGCGGGCCGGCTGGGCTGGATGACATATTCGCCGGCGTCGTCCTCGAAGCGGGTGTAGTCGGAGGTGGCATCCACCGTGAGCTTATATCGCCCGCCCGCGATGGTGCCGTGCATGGTGGCCACTTCGCCGCCTAGCTCAATGTAGAAGCCGTTCTCGCCCGCGTGCGCCTGGTAGCTTTCGAGACTCCCAAAGAAGCGCGGCTTGGCACGGAACGGTGCGCCATGCTCCGGGCAGAAGACGTCGCAGTTGCCGCATTCGTTGCAGGCGTCCGCGAAGTTTGCGTACTGCCGGCGCTGAGCGAGCTTGAAGGTGCACCGCTCGACAGGGCGGAAGCCGCCGTCCGCAAGCAGCTCGTAGTCGTCGTAGGCGGCTTCGCCGACCGGAACTTCGAGTGCGAAGTTGGCGTCATTAGGACACACCGGCACGCACTTGTCGCAGGCGATGCAGTCGAAGAGCGCCAGCGTGGCGCCGGTCTTTCGCGGCACGGACTTGTTCTGCTCGCAGCGATAACGCGGGTCGGCGGTAGCTCGCGCCACCAGCACGGGCGTGTTGAGCAGACCGGCGGCGTCAACCAACCGCTGTTCCAGACCGGTGGCCTTTGCGCAGACTTCGTGCAGGCTCTGGCTGGGATGATCGGACCAATCGAGCAATCGCGGCAGAATGTCGCGCTTGAGCGCAGGATCGGCGAGCTCGCGCACGACCTTTTCAATGGCGGCTCTGCCCTGCCCGGCGTGGCGCAGGACAAACTCGGGAATCGTCCTTGCCTGCACCTCGCGCATGGCGGCCGCCAGGTTTGCCAGGTACTTGTGCAGGCGTCCGTAGCCACCGGGCTTCAACAGGTCAGTGCAGGTGGTGACGGGCACGAAGTTCATCGCCACGATGTTGGCGACGTTCTGCGCCGTCATTCCGGCAGAGAAGGAGAGCGGCACAGCGGCGCCCGTACGCTCGCGGAAGCGCTGCACGAGGTTCAAAGTGAGCACGTGCAGCGGCGGCCCGGACATGTACATCAGCTCGTCCTTGAACACCGCGCGATGGTTGCGTACCACCAGCGTGTTGCTGAACTTGAGAGAAAGTGTGCGTCCGCAGGCCACCGCGGTCGCTTGAAGCCGCGGGACAAGGTCCACAGCCTCGTCGAACTGCATGTCGTTGGCAAAGGCTTCGCCGGTCAGTGCGATGTCGCGGTAGCCCAACACATCATGCAAAAGGTACGCGACCTGCTCGCGGCCGAGCAGCGTGGGGTTCATCTTCACGCAAACGTTCAGGCCCATCTCCTGCAGCAGGAACTGAGCGATGCCTTCGATCTCGCGCGGCGGGCAGCCGTGGAAGGTGGAGAGCGTGATGGTGTCGCTGATGCGCGACGGGAAGTCGAGATCGCGGAACCGCTGAAAGCGCCCGCTGAGTGTGGGCCTGAGTTCGTCAATCACGCGCGTGGCATCTTTCATCCCGTCGAGCCAGGCCCGTACCCGTGGCGAACTGATGCCCTCGAGGTTGTAGCCCGCACTCATATCGAAGACCGTCTCGAAGAACTCGGGCGCCAGCGCTTCACCGAGCAGCTTCGACTCACGGAGAATTCTCAGGAACATGGAAGCGGAAACATACTCGCGCAGCGACTGCTCCAGCTTCAGCTCCTGCGACCACTCCACGTTGTAGGTGACGTTGGCGGCGTCAATGCAGGGGCGCGGGATCTTCAGTTCGTCGAGTACCTGAACGGTCTTCAGCTCGATGATGCGCGAGCCGCCCAGCCACGCCAGCACGATGTTCTGCAGCAACTGGTCGTGCGGCCCGGCGGCGGGGCCCAGCGGCGTGTAGGCGCGGTGACCATTCGAAACCACCGAGGTATCGAGCTCTGAACCAAGGAAGAACTTGTCCTTCGGCAGGTCGAAGATCTTCCCCTCGCGCTCGTATTCAAAGAACGCGCGGTGCAGCTGAAGATCGAGCGAAATGGGGATGAGCTCTGCCATGCAGCTTCCGTTCTAGTGCGCTACGGTCGCCTGGGCGCGCGCGGCGGCCTCCACGGTGTGGACATACATCAGCGGGAAGGCAGCGTAGAACTGCGCGGCCTTCACCAGGTCGTCAATGGCAACGCGTTCGTTCACCGTGTGGGCGCACGCCTCGTCGCCGGGGCCGAGGCCCATGGTGGGCACGCCGCAGATGCCCATGGAGCCCACACCGTTGGTACTGAAGGTCCACTTGTCCACCACCGGTTCCTTGCCGGTGAGTTGGAGCCCGGTCTCGACAGCGGCCCGCACCGCGGGGTGCGACTCCTCCAGCACCCAGGTCGGGTAGTACTTCTCCATGGGATAGAGCAGCCCGGTATGGCTGGACTGGGCGTACTGCAGAACCTCGATCTCGGCACCTTGTGCGCTGGGCAAAGCACGAATCTCCGCCAACGCGGATTCCTTCGTGTCACCGGCGGTCAACCGGCGATCAAGATGGATGCTGCAGGTAGAAGGGACCGCGCACAGCGACGGCGAGAGCGAACGGATCTGGGTGACCGCGATGGTGCCTTTGCCGAGGAACGGATCAACGCGAAGGCGCTCGTTGAGCTCCTCAACCTCACGCACCAGCTTCGTCATGCGGTAGATGGGGTTGTCGCCGCGCTCCGGCGCGCTGGCGTGGCAGGAGCGTCCCTGGATGTGAACTTCAATCTCCATGCGCCCGCGCTGTCCGCGATGGATACGGAGGCTGCTCGGTTCCGTGATGAAGACGAGCTCCGGCTTGATGCCGCTCTCGCGCAGGATGTACAGCCAGGGCAGGCCGTCGCAGTCTTCCTCCTGAACGCTGCCCACCACCCATAGGGTGTAATCGCCGAGCAGGCCGAGCTCCTTGATCATCTTTCCGGCATAGACCATGCTCGCCATGCCGGCGCGCTGATCGCAAGCGCCACGCCCGTAGATGTAGCCGCCCTCGACTTTGCCCTTGTAGGGGTCCCACTGCCACTCGCGGGGACTGCCCACGCCCACGGTGTCCGTGTGCGCATCCATCATCAGCACGTGGCGGCCGTTGCCTATCTTCCCGAGGATGTTGCCCATCGGGTCTATGTGGACCTCGTCGAAGCCGACCTTCTCCATCTCCTGCCGGATGCGCTGGATGACCGCGCCCTCGTGACTGCTCTCGCCGGGGATGGCGATCATGTCGCGAAGGAACCCGACCATCGCTTCCTCCTGCGCCTTCGCCGCCGCCAACAGGCGCGACTTGGACTGCTGCAATGTCTCCAACGCGGTCACCGTCATTTCCCCCTGGCGGCAGCTTTTGCGAGAAACGGAGCCTGCTCCTTCTGCCGCAGCGCGCGCCAAACATCTTCGGAGTGGAAGGGCATCTTGCGGAAGCGGATGCCGACGGCGTGATAGATGGCGTTGGCGATGGCCGGCCCGGGGCCGTTGATGGCCACCTCACCGATGGACTTCGCGCCATAGGGCCCGAGCGGCTCGTTGGTCTCCACCAGAATGGTGGTGAGCTTCGGCATATCGCGCGCGGTCATGATCTTGTAGTCCAGGAAGTCGGGGTTAATCATGCGGCCGTTCTCATCCAGACGCATCTCTTCAGCCAGGGCGAGACCCAGTCCCTGCGCCACAGCGCCTTCAACCTGTCCCTCGGCCAGCTGCGGATTGATCGCCGTGCCGGCGTCCACCGCCGTCACCATGTGCAGCACCCGCACCTTGCCGGTTTCGGTGTCCACTTCGACCTCGGCGAATGTTGCGCAGAACGGAGGCGGGCTGTCCATGTTGAAGTGCGACGCGCTCTCCATGATCTGAATTTTGCCCTTGTACATGATGTTGCGCGCCACGTCGGCCAGCGGCCATTCGCGGCGGTCGGTGGAGATGATCCGATTGCCGGCGATGCTGAGCTTCCTGGCCTTGACGTCGAGCGCGGCTGCGGCGGCCTCCAGCAGAGAGGCGCGTACCTTCTCTGCGGCCTTCTTCACCGCGCCGCCGGAGATGATGGTGGTGCTGGAGGCGTAGGCGCCCACGTCGAAGGGCGTGAAGTCAGTGTCGCCGGAGCAGATGTTGATCTTGTCGAGGGTGACGCCGAGGGTCTCGGCAGCGATCTGCGCCAGCGCAGTGTCCGCTCCCGCGCCCACGTCCGCCGCTCCGGTCTGCACCTGGAACGAGCCGTCCTCGTTCATCTTGATGAAGACGGACGCCCAGTCCACGCCGGCGATGCCGCTGCCCTGCATGGAACAGGCCACGCCGACGCCGCGGCGGAGATGGCTCTTCGGGTTGTTGACCCGGCGGCGCTTCTCCTCCCAGCCGACGGCGGCAGCGCCCTTCTCCAGGCACGGCATGATACCGCAACTGCGCATCAGGCGCGCCAGGCCCTTGCGGCCCTCGCCGAGTTCTGCGGAGAGCTCGTCGCGGTCGCCGAGGCGGATGAGATTCCTGCGCCGCAGCTCGATGGGATCAACGCCGAAGCGCTCGGCGGCCTCGTCCATCAGCGATTCCTGCGCGAAGAAGCCCTGCGGGCACCCATAGCCGCGAAAAGCCCCAGCCACGGGTGTCGTGGTGTACACGATGTCGCAATCGAACTTCATGTTCGGCGAGCGATAGAGCGGCAGCACCTTGCTGCCGGTGTTGCCCTGCACGGTGGAGGAGTGGCTGCCATAGGCGCCGGTGCTGGCGAGCACCGTCATCTGGTTCGCCACCAGGGTTCCGTCCGGCTTGAATCCCATCTTCATCCGCAGCTTCTGCGGATGCCGGCTGCGCGCCATGAAGAACTCTTCTTTGCGCGTGTACTCGATCTTGACCGGGCGGCGCGTGGCCAGAGTGAGCGCGCCGCAGATGTCCTCCAGCAGCATCTCCTGCTTGCCGCCGAAGCCGCCGCCGATGCGCGGCTTGATGACGTGCACTTTCTGCACCGGCAGCTGCAAGATCATCGCCACCTGCCGCCGCACGTGGAACGGGATCTGCGTGCTGGTGCGGATGACAAGACGTCCGTCAGAATCGAGCCAAGTGAGGGTGACGTGCGGCTCCATCATGGCGTGTTGCTGACGCGGGGTGCGGAACTCGTCCTCGAGAATCACGCTGGACTGGCGGAAGCCTTCCTCGACGTTGCCGAGATGCTTGTGGATGGCGGCCGCCAGGTTGTGTTTGGCGTCATGGATGCCGCTGGCGTCAGGCTCGTCGTGGATCTGCGGGGCCTTCCCGTCCTGCGCGCGCTCCATGTCGAGCACGAGCGGCAGTACCTTGTAGTCCACCTTGATGAGGCGAAGGGCCTCTTCGGCGATGGCGCGCGACTCGGCTGCGACGGCGGCCACGCGGTCGCCGACAAAGCGCACCTTGGAATCCAGCAGGAAGGTGTCATAGGGCGACGGCTCGGGCCACGCCTGTCCGGCGGTGGTGTGCGGCACCCGCGGCACATCCTTATAGGTGAGGACGGCGTGAACGCCCGGCAACGCGCGCGCCTTGCTCACATCAATGCGCTTGATGAGCGCGTGCGCGTGCGGGCTGCCGAGGATCTTGCCGTAAAGCTGGCCGGGCAGCGAGACGTCATCGGTGAAAGCCGGTTTGCCCAGCGCGAGCTTCACGGCATCCACCTTGGGCAGGTTGTGGCCCACCACGACATGCTTGCTCTGGCGCTGCTGGCACTGGTGTTCGCCGGGATGCGCCGCGGCCATGACCGCCTCGACCGGCTTCTTGTATCCGGTGCAGCGGCAGAGGTTGCCGGAGAGCACCTCGCGCACCTCGGCCTCCGTCGCTTTCGGATGCGCCGCAAGGTACGACTTCGCGTTGAGCACCATTCCGGGGGTGCAGAAGCCGCACTGCACGCCACCATGCTTCACCAGCTCATCCTGCACCGGGTCAAGCGTCTCTGTCTGGCCCACGCCTTCGATGGTGGTCAATTTGCGCGCTTCCACCTGGGCGGCGAAGACCATGCAGGAGTTCACCGGCTTGCCGTCCAGCAGCACGGTGCAGGCGCCGCACTCGCCGGTCTCACAGCCGCGCTTCACTCCGACGTAGCCTTCGCGGCGCAACACATCGAGCAGCAGATCACCCGGTGCGATGCTCCAGGCGCGCCTCTCCTTATTGATAAGGACGGAGACTTTCATAATGGTCGGTAAATTCATCTTCCCGTTCTTCTTCATTGGGCACGCTCCCGTTGGCGCGCGCAGTCAAGCAGGGCGCGGCGAAGCAGCAGGCGTATCAGTTCGGCGCGATACTCAGCGGAGGCGCGGATGTCGGTGATCGGCCGTGCCTCGCCGGCCGCCACCTTCATGGCGCGTTCGATCACTTCAGGGGTCAGAACTTGGCCGAGGAGTGCCGCTTCGGTCTTCTTCACGCGCAGCGGCACCGGCGCCACCGCGCCCAGCGCGACGCGGGCCCACTGGCAGCGGCCTTTTCCGTCAAGCTGGAGCCCGGCGGCGACGCTGACCACCGCGATGTCTGACTCCGTGCGGCTGAAGCGTTGCAGGGAAAATCTTGCTCGCGGGTGCGGTGCCGGGATCACGATCTCCGTGAGCAGCGCGCCGGCGGCCGCAGTGCGGTGCGGAGCCAGGAAGAACTCGGCCAAGCCGATGCGGCGCTTGCCGCGGAGACCGTGGAGCACCACTTCAGCGTCCAGCACGAGGAGCGGCGTGGCAGTGTCAGCGGCAGGGGACGCGTTTGCCAGGTTGCCGCCGACGGTCGCGACGTTGCGCATCTGCACCGTGCCGCAGTAGGCGGCGGCCTTCGCCAGGATGCCATCGGCGAGCGCCTGGACTGCCTTGGAGTCTTCCAACGCCGCCAGGGTGGCTGCCGCGCCGATGCGCAGGCCGCGGCCGTTGCGCCGGATGGCGTCGAGGCCAAGGCGGGTGATGTCCACCAGTTCGGTGACGGACCGTCCGGCGCGCAGCACCAGATCGGTGCCGCCCGCGACCGGACACGCCTTCACCCCGGGCCTGTGCAGGAGCTTCAGCGCCTCCTGAACCGTGCGGGGCTGGTGAAATGCTCGAATGTGATCAAACATGGGTCCTCCATAGGGAGCCCGGCGTGAACTGGCGGCGCACGGCAGGGTGCGCGGCGCGCCGACCGCAAACGACTAACGCTAACAGAGCGGCCTTGTTCCGCCTGTGACGCGTGATGCCATACGCCTGTGACGTGCGTACACCGGCTCCATTGCCAGGGTGCGCAGGACATAGTCCTCCACCACCACGCGGCCTTCGATGACCAGGGTACGCACCGGTGTGGGGGCGCAGAGCAGCAGAGCGGAGAGCGCATCCTCCGCGCCGCTATAAGCCGGCTCGCGAAGGTCGAAGAGGGCGACGTCGGCCCGCTTCCCGGGCTCAAGGCTGCCCAGGTCACTGCGCCCCAGGCAGCGCGCCCCCTGCACGGTGGCCATGTGGAGCGCCTGGCGCACGGTGATGGCCTCCGCGCCGTGTCCCAGCCGGTTGAGCAGGAGCGCCTGCCGGGCCTCGGCGAGCATGTTGGAGCTGTCATTGGAGGCGCTGCCATCCACACCGAGGCCAACGGGGCTGCCAGCCCTTTGCAGGGCCAGCGCCGGCGCTAGCCCCGACCCGAGTCTCATGTTGGACGTAGGGCAGTGCGCGATCCCGACCCCGGCAGCGCCCAGGCGGTCAACCTCCGGTTGCGTGAAGTGCACGCCGTGGGCCACCCAGGTGCGATCCTGCAGCCAACCCACGCTATCAAGGAACTCCAGCGGACGCATGCCGAAGTGCTCGCGACAATAATCATCCTCGTCGCGCGTCTCGGCCAGGTGGGTATGCAGGCGCACGTCAAAGCGCGCAGCCATTTCGGCGCTTGCGCGCATCAGCCCGGCGGAGACAGAGAAGGGCGAGCACGGCGCCAGCGCGATCTGCAGCATGGATCCCGGCCGCGGGTCGTGGTATTGGCGGATGACCCTGTCGCAGTCCTCCAGGATCGTATCTTCGTCCTGCACCACGGTGTCCGGCGGCAAGCCGCCCTTGCTTGCGCCCACGCTCATGCTGCCGCGGGTGGCGTGGAAGCGGATGCCGAGCTTGCGCGCCGCCTTGATCTCCGCATCGATCAGCTTCGTCTGCCCGCGCGGAAACAGGTAGTGATGGTCGGAGGTGGTGGTGCAGCCGGAGAGCATCAGCTCCGCCATCCCCGCGAGCGCGGCCAGGTACACCGCCTCTTCGTCTATCCGCGCCCAGAGCGGGTACAACGCGCGCAACCAGTCGAAGAGTTTGGCGTTGGCCGCCACGGTGCATGCGCGCGTCAGCGTCTGGACGAGATGATGGTGAGTGTTGATGAGTCCCGGAATGGCGATACAGGTCGGCGCCTTGATGGTGCGCGAAGCCTTCAGTCCGCGCGGAGGCGCGCCACCGCCAACGAGTTTGATCTCTCCGCTTTCTGCGTAGAGATATCCACCGCGCAACTGCTCCTCTCCGCCGGCCATCGTGAGCAGCGTGTGGATGTCTCGAATGAGGAGGGAGTCCTTCTCCGGCTTTCTCGTCATCGCTGTTCGCTTCCTCTGCGGCCGCCGGCGATGAGTCCCTGCCGCAGCAGCGCGTCTTCCAGCCCGGCGCCGTCGGCCGGCAGCTCAAAAGGCTCGCCCGCTGCCTTCTGCGCGGCGCGTATGTCCTTCAAGCCGCTGCCCGTGACCACTGCAAGAACCTTAGCGCGCTTCGTAAGGATGCCTTCACTCACGGCGCGCTTCACGCCGGCCACGGAGGTTGCGGCAGCAGGTTCGGCAAACACGCCTGCCAAGCGACCGGTGTAGCGCATCGCGTCCAGAATTTCGTCATCACTGACGTTAATCATGGTGCCGCCGGATTCGCGAATCGCGGTCACGGCCTTGCGCCAGTTGCGCGGCACGCCGACGGCGATGCTGTCGGCAACGGTCTCCGGCGTGATCGGCACCAGTGGTGCATTGCTGCGAAACGCCGCGGTGACGGGGGCGGCGCCCGCGGCCTGCACGCCCAGCATCCGCGGAGTGCGCGCGACAAGGCCCAACTGCTTCAGCTCGCGGAAGGCCTTCCAAGCTCCCGCGATGGTGCAGCCGTCGCCGACAGACATTGCGACCCAGTCGGGCGGCTGCCAGCCGAGCTGCTCGGCGATCTCAAGGCCGACGGTCTTCTTGCCTTCGACCAGGTAGGGATTAATGGCGCAGTTGCGGTCGTACCAGCCGTAGCGCTCGCAGGCCTGCTGCGAGAGGCGAAAGGCATCATCATAGCCGCCCTGCACGCGGAAGACGGTGGCGCCGAAGATGAGCAGCTGCGCCACCTTGGGCTCCGGCGCGCGCTGCGGAACAAAGATGATGCTGCGCAGGCCCATGGCGGCGGCCATGCCGGCCAGCGACGAGGCCGCGTTGCCGGTGCTGGCGCAGGCCACGATGGGATTCCGGGCCGCGCGCGCTCTCACCACCGCGATTGAGCTGGCACGGTCCTTCAGCGACCCGCTCGGGTTCTGTCCGTCGTCCTTCAGGAGAAGCGTGCGCAGCCCGACGTGGCGGGCCAGCGCCGGAGTCTCGTAGACCGGCGTCCAGCCGACGTGGAGGAAGGGGAGCACAGGCCGCTCCGCGATGGGCAGCAGCTCATGGTAGCGCCAGTGCGTGAAGCCGGCACGGCGGGCCAGTGTGCGGCGCGTGAGCCGGCGGCGAATCGCGGGGTAGTCGTACTGGACCTCGAGAATTCCGCCGATGCCGCAGTCCGGGCAGGTATAGGGCACGCGTGGGGAATGACTCCGGCCGCAGACAACGCATCGCAGGCATGAGACGAAGGACACTCGCCCTCCTGATGGGGTTCAACTCCGCTGAGAATACTACGGCGACAGGCGCTCGGCGGCGCGGAAAAGGGCCACCGCGCGCTGGAATCTAAAAAGTCACTTGATGGAATCCAGGTTCGCGACCGCGCCTGCCTTCGAACCCTTGTTCCGCATCCGCTCACGAAGGCTGGGCGCCGTCCTGCTGCCGCGGCGGACCGCGATCAGTTCCGCCACGATCGAGACCGCGATCTCCTCCGGCGTGATGGCTGCGATGTCGAGGCCGATTGGGGCATACACCCGCTCAAGTGCCTCGTGCTTCGCTCCTTCATTCTCCAACTGCTGGAAAACCGTCAGCACTTTTCGCGCCGAGCCGATCATGCCGATGTAGCGCGCCTCGGTTCCCAGTGCCCAGCGCAGCACCTCGAGATCCTGGCGATGACCGCGCGTGACGATGGCGATGAACGCAGCGCTCGAGGGCTGGATACGTTGCTTCACTTCGTCCATAGCGATGGCGTGCACTTCGTGCGCTTCCGGGAAGCGTTCGCGGTTGGCGTACTCCGCGCGGTCGTCAACCACTGTCACCTCGAAGCCGGCGAGGAAAGCGGCCCGAGAGAGAAAGTGCCCGATGTGGCCGGCACCGAAGATATACAGCGGCGGCGCGGGGACTATGGGTTCCACAAAGACCTCCAGCGACCCGCCGCAGATAAGGCCTGGGTCGTCGTCCGGCATCTGGTCAAGCTGGAAGGTATAGGTACGCGGCTTTTCCTCCTGCATCACGATCATGGCTCCCCGGCGGACCTCGGCCTCCACCTGACCGCCGCCGATGGTGCCCGCGATCGAGCCGTCCTCGCGCACGAGCATCTTCGCCGCCGTCGCCGAGGGTATGGAGCCCCGCGTGTTCACGATGGTGGCCAGCGCGCCCCGCCGCTTCGCGCGCTTCAGAGCGGAGATCTCATCATAGATGTCCATCTTCACCTCGACGCACGGCGCCCCAGCCGCAGACGGGAATCGCCGCGAAGCCCTCTCGAGTGTCGCTCAGAGCGAGGCCGGAGGCAACGAAATCCCGCAGCGGCCTCAACTGCGCTCCTTCCCGCGGGCCGCGGCCAGGGCGCGCAGCCGTTCCAGGTCCCCGGGCGTGTCCATGTCGAGGATGATTCCCTCATCGTCCACGACAACCGGGCGCGCCTCGGATTCATGGCGTCGAAGCAAGTCACGGAGACTCGCCGGTGGCTCCGCGCCGAGAGCTTCGGCAAGAATCCGCGTCACGACCAGCGGTGGATGCCCGCGCCGGCCGTTGAATACCGGATACAGAATGGGCGCTTTGGAGCGGAGAAATTCAGCCGTCATCTGCCGCACAGTGCCCGGGCGCACCAGCGGCATGTCGGCAGGCAGGATGAAGCATGCTTCGACATACGATGGCAACCACCTGACCCCGGCGACGACCGACGAGAACATGCCCGTCTCATGGTCGGGGTTGAGCACGCAGCAGGCCCCTGCCCGCAGCGCCACCGGTGACACTTCATCCGCCCGGTAGCCCACGATCACTGCCATATCTTCCACGCCGGATTCGCGGAAGAGCCGGATGGCGGACTGGAGCGCTGTACACCTTCCGACGGTGAGCAGAGGCTTGAAGTCGCCCATGCGCGAGGAGTGTCCGGCGGCAAGCACCAGCGCAGCCAGGCGCGCTGCGCCGGCTACCGGAGGGAGCTGTGAACGGCTTTTCTTCATTGGATCCACGGACGAACATTATCGTCTGCGAGGCAGCAGGACTCAAATTCCTGCTTGCACTGCGGGATCAAACTCAATGTCCAGGGTCCGACACTTGTGCCTACCACCATGCCTACAGCGATGGGCCAAATGGGGAAGGACTAAGGACAACTCTGGTGCCGAAGAAGGGACTCGAACCCCCACACCGTTGCCGGTACATGGACCTGAACCATGCGCGTCTGCCAATTCCGCCACTTCGGCACTTGGTTGCAGGCGACGCCGCTCGCGGCGCATCAGCCCGAACGGGCCGGCCTGTCCATCAGGTTAGCGAAGAAGATTGTAGCACAGCGATACAGCAGCTCGCAGCACCGCTCCAGCGTGTTGAACGCTGGGTCGCACGTATCTTTGCCGGAGAATCCGGTTGCGCGTATGATGCGAAAGGAGCTGAAGATTGCCGCGCGTGGACGACCGGCAGCCAGCCACAAGGACTCTGTTCCATGCCCGAGCAGGAAGCCGACAGTGTTTCCAAGATTCCTTTGCAGCTCAGCACGCAGTTGCGCACCCTGGCGCACGATCTGAGCAACTCCATCGAGACCATCATGCAGGCGACCTACCTTCTGGCGCAGGCCCCGCTCGACGACACCAACAAGAAATGGCTGGAGCTGGTGGACAACGCGACGCGCGATGCAGCGCGGATCAACCGGGAGATCCGGGACATTCTGCGCACGCACGCCGAGCGCGGCTGAGTCCGCGGCGTTTCGACAAGAACCCAACACAGAGAAGAACGGGGCCATCTTGCGACGGCCCGTGCGTTCCGCAGACGCGATGCCCTTGCGCGCTAGACCAGCTTGGCGTCGAGAGTGATCTTCGCGTTGTTGGTGAACAGCTTGCTGACCGGACATCCGCTCTTGGCGGCGTTGGCGGCCTGGGTGAACTTGGCGGCGTCGCCTCCGGGGATGCGGGCGCGAAGCTCGAGGTGAATGGCGGTGATGCCGAAGCCGCCTTCAACCTTCTCCAGTGAGACCGTGGCGGTGGTGTCAATGGCCTCGGCCTTCATGCCTGCTTCGTCCAACTGCGCGGAGAGCGCCATGCTGAAGCATCCGGCGTGGGCCGCGGCGATCAACTCCTCGGGATTGGTCCCGATGCCGTTCTCAAAGCGCGTGCTGAATGAGTACTGCGTGTTCTTCAAAACTCCGCTGGCCGTCGAGACTGTTCCCTTGCCGTCTTTCAGGCCGCCCTGCCAGTGTGCACTTCCCGTTCTCTGCATTTGAGCTCCTCTGCAAGCGGCTTGCGCCGCCGTGTGCAAGAGAATTCTAACAGCCCGCGGGACGACGCACGCGCCGGGTGATTTGACTTTCCACAGTCCCGGCCATGGGAGATAATTGCGCTCCGCAGGAAGAATGAGAGACAGGAGGCTAATTCAACCATGTCGAAGGGACGCATTCTGCTCGCCGGCCTTGTTGCCGGCATCGTGGTGTTCATCTGGATGGGCATCGCCCACATGGCTACCGGGCTAGGTATGGTGGGCATCCGCGAGCTGCCCAATGAGGCCGCGGTTTTCGCCGCGCTGCAGGGCGCTCCGGCGGGCTTCTACTACTTCCCCGGAATGAACCTGCCGCCGAATCCCACCGCCGACCAGAAGGCGCAGGCCAACAAGGAGTACGGCGCGCGCTACGCCAAGTTGCCGAGCGGCATCCTGGTGTACACGCCGCCGACGGGCGACACCAACCCCATGGGGCCACGCCGGATGGGCTTCGAGTTCCTCACCGAGCTGGCGCAGGCGATGGTCGTCATCTGGCTGCTGGCGAACACCATCCTCACCGCGCGCAGCAAGATCATCTTTGCGACCGCCATCGGCGTTGTCGCGGCCATCACCACCAACGTGAGCTACAACATCTGGTACAACTTCCCGTCGAACTACACACTGGTGCAGATCTTCACCCAGGTGGTGGGGTTCTTCCTGGTGGGTGTGGTGGGCGCGTTGATGCTGCGCACGAAGCAGAGCGCCTGAGGAGATACCGAGGGCGAGCGCGCAGCGAAACTCAAATGGGCCTGGCGGCGAGGACTTCGACCGCCGGGCCCTTGTGCGCCGGGACAATCTTTTCATCCAGAATCTGAAAGCCGCTGAACGCCTGGCGCAGTTCGTCCCGCCCTAGTTTCTGTAGTTCCGGTTCCTGCTCGAGGCGCGGCGGCGTAACGCCGAGATAGTAGGCGAAGAAGCGCCTCATGAAGCGGAGCAGGAATTTCATAGGTAGAGGGTAATGCGAGGAGAGGTCGCTTGTCTCATGAATTGTGTATCGCCCGCGTACGGCAGCGAGCGCGCGACTCGTCCTCTCCGCCGTGATACTGCTCCGCCCAAGGCGACCCCGGCGCTGAAAAAGGTACCCCAATGCGATCGCCAACCTTGCGAGCGCGGGCGATCAGTCGGACGGTCTGAGATTTGTGGATTTCGGGGGACGAAACCGGGGTAGAATCGCGTGGAATCTGTAACTCGCACAAACGGGAGTTCTCGCGGCTTGCTCCGCTGGAGGACCGCACCATGAAGCACTCAACAAAGGTAACGTTAGTCATTTGCCTGCTCGCTCCTCTCGCAGCGTATGCGCAGGAAAAAGGAGGATGGAGCGGCAATACGCAGTGTTTCATTGACGGGAAGTGGGTCACCGTTAAGGGAGACTGTCCGGTGCAAGGAAGCAACAATGGCGGCCGGCGCGAAGAGACTCCAAGTCCTCCTCCAGATCCAGTGGTGATTGAGCACAATCAGGCGCTCGACCTGAACAATCAGGGGCTTGCCTACTACCGGGCGCGAGATTGGACCAAAGCGATAGACCGGTTCAAGGAAGCTCTGAAGCATTGGCCAGAGAACTCCGAGATTCGAACGAACCTGAGCAACGCCGAGAACGCTTTGAGCGCGGAGCATCGGCAGGATCTCAACGATCTGAGGAACGGACTCGACCAGCAGGAAAGGTCGGATGACATCCAAGGGTTGCGCAATGACCTCGACGATCAGGAGAAAGCGGAGGATTTGCATAGCCTGAGGGCGTCCCTCGACGACGAGGAACAGCAGCGCGGGCTGGCACAGTCATACGTCGTTGCGGTGTGTCTGGCCGCCTATGAAGCGACCGGCGCCTGCCGCGGCAAGACTCCGGCGCAAGCGACCGAAATGCTGGCCCAGATGGTCTTGAAGCAGTATTTCAAGGGAGTCGAGGCACGGTACTTCAGGGTGCTCATGCCATCTTCGGCGCCTTCGGTCGAACAGATCCAGTGGTTGCGCAAGATGGAGCTGAAGGCCATTGATATGGTCGAGGCCCAGATGTTGGAGGACCTCAGCAGGGGAAGGGCATTCTGGTGGGAGTCAGAAGCCGAGAAGCAGGAGAAGCGCGCTGCGATCATGGCGGACATTAGAAGGGCGACCCAGGAAGCCACCGCTGGGACGAATTGGTCCCACAACTGGACCGATGCCACGCCCGGTCACATTTTCCGTCCGGGCGAGGGTTTGCGGCTACTTAGAGACATTTCGGTCTCAGGCTGGCGGAGTCAGTAGGAAGCCGCGAGTTTCGCGTGAAGGCGCGGAATGAATGGCGCAACGCTCGCAGAGCTCCAGAGCCGCGCGTTGAAATTCGTCCTGCCGAGAACTCCAGCGGAAGTCAGATGAGAATTGGAAGGAGAAGCCCGATGCGAGGAAGACGATTGGTTCTTGTGGTGCCGCTGCTTTTCGCGGTATTCGGAGGTCTTGCGTGGTCCCAGAACGGTGAATACGAGCGTTACTGTGCGCGGCCCAAAGGCGAGGATCGATTCAGAAGATGCATGACGGATATCTCCGACAGCGGAATTGGGGCGTATTGTGGCGGCCGGCTGGAGCCGGCCCCGAATGAGCCCCTGGTGGCAGACCTTCCTGGCCTGATGTGGAAATGCAAGATCGAGAGGCAGAATGGAGCACGAGTGGTGGTTTGCATGGGTGGCTACTACTTTCCTCTCAACCTGAAAGAGGTGCTCAGCGAGGCGGAGTTCAAGGACGCTCAAACTCGCTGCTCCCGGCTGTGCGAGGAATGTCCAACGGGATGGAAGTAACGTCCGTGTGGCCGAGTGCCACGTTCCATGCCTGCTCGTTGGCTTGAGCCGGCCCCCAAAACCCCCTCTGGCCGGCTAGCAATGGAAAGGGCGCGCCGCTTGGCACGCCCCTTCGCTTCTAATGCCTACTCCCTGGCCCCTGTGCTATCCGCCGCAGCCGCTGTTGTTGCCGCACTCGCTGCAGCGGTAGCAGGTGCCGCTGCGGGTCATGATGGCTCCGCAGACCTCGCAGACCTTGCCGTCGCTCAGATCCACGATTCCCTTCATCGCGTCATTCACGTGGTAGGTCTTCTGCGGGTCCGGCACCGGGCGGTACGGGGGAGTGTTCCCCGGCGCCGCGCCCGTGGCGGACTGGAACGCCTTGGGACGCAGGTCGTCAAACAGCGTCTGCTGCTGACCGGTGAGGAAGCGCAGCTCCAGCCAGCGGAAGATGTAATCCATGATGGACTTGGCGAAGCCGATGTCCGGATTGGGCGTCCAGCCGCTGGGCTCAAAACGGGTGTGAGCGAACTTCTCGCAGAGCAGCCGCAGAGGCACACCATGCTGCAAGGCGAGCGAGCAGGCGCATGCGAAGCTGTCCATGAGGCCGCTGACGGTGGAACCCTCCTTGGCCATGGTGATGAAGAGCTCGCCGGGCATTCCGCCCTGGTAGAGGCCCACGGTCAGGTAACCCTCGTGTTCACCCACCTTGAACTTGTGAGTGATGGAGAGACGCTCGTCAGGCAGGCGGTGGCGGTGCGCCTTGGGCGGGCAGCTCACATCGTTCTCGTCATTGATCTCGGCGAGAGGCGCGACGCGGGCATCGCCCTTGTTGGACTCAGCGGTGGCCGAGCCTTTAGTAGAGAGCGGCTGCGCCTTCTTGCTGCCGTCGCGGTACATGGCCACGGCCTTCAGCCCGAGCTTCCATGACTCGATGTAGGCGATGGTGATGTCCTCGACGGTGACGTCGGCGGGCAGGTTGATGGTCTTGGAAACGGCGCCGGAGACGAAGGGCTGCACGGCGGCCATCATCTTGATGTGGCCCATGTAGTGGATGCTGCGCGTGCCCTTGGTGGGCGTGAGCGAGCAGTCGAAGACCGGCAGGTGTTCGTCCTTGATGAAGGGCGCGCCCTCGATGGTGCCGGTGGCGTCCACATAGCTGTCAATGGCGGTGGCCTGCTCCTGGGTGTAGCCCAGGCGGAAGAGCGCTGGAGCGACGGTGGTGTTGACGATCTTGATGATGCCGCCGCCGACCAGCTTCTTGAACTTCACCAGTGCGAGGTCGGGCTCCACGCCGGTGGTGTCGCAGTCCATCATGAAGCTGATGGTTCCGGTGGGCGCGAGCACGGTGACCTGCGAGTTGCGATAGCCGAACTTCTCGCCGTGGGCCAGGGCCTCGTCCCAGCACTGCCGGCTGGCTTCGAGAAGTTCTTTCGGCACGTGGGCACGGTTGATGTTGTTGACCTCGGCGCGGTGCATGCGGATGACGTCGAGGAAGGGCTCGCGGTTGAGGTACCAGCCGGGGCAGGCGCCGCCGGTGATCTCGGCGCGGCGCGTCTTCTCCGTGGCGGGGCCGAGCGGCGGGCACTGCTCGGCGATGCGCGACGACTGCAGATAGGCCTCACCGCTCATGATGGCGGTGACGGCGGCAGCGTAGGCGCGGCCGGCATCGCCGTCATAGGGCAGGCCGAGGGAGAGCAGCAGGGCGCCGAGGTTGGAGTAGCCGAGGCCGAGCGGGCGGTAGTCGTGCGAGTTGCGCGCGATCATCTCGGTGGGATAACCCGAGCTGTCCACCAGGATCTCCTGCGCGGTGATCATGATGTCCGTGGCGTGGCGATAGCCGGCGACGTCAAAGACGCCGGAGGGCGCAAACTTCATCAGGTTCAGCGACGCCAGGTTGCAGGCGGAGTCGTCCAGGAACATGTACTCCGAGCAGGGATTGCTGGCGTTGATGCGCGCCGTGTTCCTGGAGGTGTGCCAGCGGTTCACGGTGTTGTCGAACTGCATGCCGGGGTCGCCGCACTGCCAGGTGGATTCGGCGATCTTGTGCAGCAGGTCGCGCGCGCGGAAGGTCTGCACCACGTCGCGGCCCTTGACGCCGCGGGTGCTGAACATCTCATCGCGCACCACCGCCTCCATGTACTCATCGGTGACGCGCACGGAGTTGTTGGCATTCTGGAAGAAGATGGACGAGTAGGCTTCGCTGTCAGGCGAGCTGCCGTCATAGCCGGCCTCGATCAGCGTCCAGGCCTTGGCTTCCTCCTTGGACTTGCACTCGATGAAGTCCACGATGTCAGGATGGTCGACGTTCAGGATGACCATCTTGGCGGCACGGCGGGTCTTACCGCCGCTCTTGATGACGCCGGCGAAGGCGTCAAAGCCCTTCATGAAGCTGAGCGGGCCGGAGGCCTGACCGCCGCCGGAGAGATTCTCCATGGAGCCGCGCAGGGTGGAGAGGTTGGTGCCGGTGCCGGAGCCCCACTTGAAGAGCATGCCTTCGGTCTTGGCGAGGGTGAGGATGCTGTCGAGGGAGTCATGCACGCTGTTGATGAAGCAGGCGGAGCACTGGGGATGTTTGTATCCGGCGAGGCCGAACTCAACGCGGGCCGACTGGGGATTCCAGTGCCAGTTGCAGGCGTCGGAATCAGGCTCGATGCGGTCGCAGCCGACGTTGAACCACACAGGGGAATTGAACGCAGCGTACTGGTGCAGGAGGATGTGGGCGAGCTCGTCGTGGAAGGCGGAGGCATCTTCATCGCTGCGGAAATAGCCGCCCTTCATCCCCCAGTCGCGGATGGTCTCCACCACGCGCGCAACGAGCTGGTGCACTCCGGTCTCGCGCTCCGCCGTGCCCGGCTGGCCGTGGAGGTACTTGCTGGCCACGATGTTGGTCGCGGTATAGGACCAGTCCTTGGGGACCTCGACGTTCTTCTGCTCGAAGATGACGTCGCCCTTGTAGTCGGTGATGCATGCATCGCGCAGCTCCCACTCGATCTCGCTGTAGGGCGAGACGCCGGTCCTGGTGAAGTGGCGCTTCACCGTCAATCCCTGCGCCTTCCTGTTCTTCTGTTGTGCGGATGCGGGCTCCGCGGTCTTAGCCGCGACGGTCGTAATCTTGTCCGTTAGGTTCGCCATCCTACTGCTCCTCATTCTCACTGCACCGGGCGGCTGGGGCCCGGCTGATCCATGGCTATTACCGGCGCGGGAAGCAACACGATTCATCGGCTCCATGCAAAACTTCGCTCGCATCCGCCGGCGATCCCCATTTTCGGGAATGGCAAAGCCCGCAGGGTGCCCACACGCCTGTCAGAAGGCATACCCCGCACTGACTTGCCGGCGGCCATGCCCAGGCGCGAGTGTCACCGCTGAAACCGCACCTGGGGCTCTCTAAAAGGAACGCTTACGGAATCCGCCACTCACAGATGGCGGAGCCTTGATCTGTAGCCCGTCGGGACACTGCGCGACCCGAACCCGGCCTTCACTGCACGCCATCCGCTCACCCCTGGGCGAACGACGCTTGCGCCACCACCTCTGCACGGCGCCTAAGCCCCCAAGACCTGTGCTGAGGACTTGTTCTGCCGGAGACCCCAGATCGAGGCCCCCGTTTCCTTGCCCAGCAGCCCTCGGTTGAGGAGAGTTGCAAAGCCCTTGGGATGCGAACACTACGCCCACGCGTTGTGCGTGTCAAGGGGGTACCGCAATATGTTGTATCTTATGGCCTTTCTTGAGGCGAAAGCGCCCCCTTCGCGACCTGGATTATTGACCACCTTCCAAGCCACTCTTTTGCAACGCTTTAGGGCAACAGATTTCTCTCGGGCCAGAATGGCGAAGCTGACCCTCGGCTGGTTTCAGCGAGATTATCCGGGCGGAGGTATCCGGTCAATCACCTTTCGCGATACAAACCGTCCTAATCTGTGAAGAACCCGCAGTCGAAGCGGTAGGCGAGGGTTCCGGAGAGGGTGTTTTGGACAGCACGAGTGCCTGCGCTGCCGCCATTTTCCACAGAGTCCACTGACGAAGATCGAAATAGATAGGAAAGATTCCGCGAATCGGCGGGGCGGCGGGCGCATCAGTAAGCCTAGTAGTACCTGCCGTCCCGGGCCGTACAGCGCAACCGCGGAGACCTTCTCTGCCCGCTACGGTTCGGGTTGACAGAGCGGCCAAGCTCCATGAATCATGGACTTGCGTCCACACCGCCGGCATACCGCCCGCGACCCTAGGAGAAAGCTGATGAAGTTTCGCATTCTGGCAGTGCTCTGCGTTGTGACCCTGTCACTCGCACTCTGGTCACAGAACAGCACCCCCGCCCCGACCGACAACAACAAGAACAACGAGGAAGCCAAAGCCTGCTGCTGCAAGGGCGTGATGCACGGTGGCAGCGGTGAGAACGCCGGCGGCCACATGCATGGCGGCATGAAGTGCGACCACCCGATGGCTTCCGGCGAGAAGATGAAGTGCGACCGCGCGACCATGACGGACAACAAGGGCGGCTGTGAGAAGTGTAAGCAGATGGCGAGCGCCAAAGACAAGCAGTGTTGCAAGGGCATGTGCAACCGCAAGATGCACGACACCGAGCCGCCACAGCCCAAGCCCGGCAGCTAGCCGGGTACTGGCTCTCTGCAAGATCCCAGGTGCTCCCTTGCACGGTGCGGGGAGCAATCCCACGAGATGGTGAAGAATGACTCGGAACCGCTGGCTCAAGCCGCTGGTATGGTTGCTGTGCCTGCTGCCATTGGCGCTACTGCTGTGGGATGCCGCGCATCACCAACTGGGCGCCAACCCCATCCTCGAGGTAACCCACCGGACCGGGCAGACGACGCTCATCCTGCTGCTGGTGACACTCGCCGTGACGCCGCTGAAGCGCATCACGAAGGTATTCTGGCTCATCCAATACCGCCGGCTGCTCGGACTGTTCGCGTTCTTCTACTGCTGCCTGCACCTGCTGACGTGGGTGGTGCTCGACCAGTTCTTTGACGTGAGCGCCATGCTGCACGACATCGCCAAGCGGCCTTTCATCACGATGGGAATGCTGGGCTGGGCGCTGATGGTGCCGCTGACTATCACCTCTACGCAGGGCTCGATCCGCCGGCTGGGCAAGAAGTGGGCGCTGCTGCACCGGCTGACGTACGTCTGCGCCGCAGCCGGTGTGATTCACTTCTACTGGCTGGTGAAGAAAGACGTGAGCGAGCCGCTGCAGTACGCGGCCGTGCTCGCCGTGCTGATGGGATACCGCCTGGTGTACTACCTACGCGACCGCGCGCGCAAAGCCGCATTGGCGGCCGACCACTGAAATTTTAGAAGCCCGGGCCTTAGACTACGCATCCATCTTCTTGATAGGAGAAAAACGATACATGCCATTCACACTTGCGGCGTTACCCTACGCCTACGAAGCCCTCGAACCATACATTGACGCGCAGACCATGCATCTGCACCACGACAAGCACCACCAGGCATACACGGACAACTTCAACGCGACGCTCGCCAAGCATCCCGAGCTGCAGTTCAAGAGCGGCGAAGAGTACTTGGCCAAGCTGAACAGCGTCCCGGAGGACATCCGCACGGCGGTGCGCAACCACGGCGGCGGCTACGTGAACCACAACCTGTTCTGGAGCGTGATGGGACCGAACAAGGGCGGCGCGCCGACCGGCGCCATCGCCGAGGCCATCCAGAAGACCTTTGGCGACTTCGCGCAGTTCCAGGAGAAGTTCAACAACGCTGGCGCCAAGCAGTTCGGCTCCGGCTGGGTTTGGCTGGTCAACGGACCGGGGGGACTGCAGATCCTGTCCACCCCGAACCAGGACAGCCCGCTCTCGCATGGCCTGCACCCGCTGATGGCCAACGATGTGTGGGAACACGCCTACTACCTGAAGTACCAGAACCGGCGCGCGGAATATCTGAAGGCGTGGTGGAACGTGGTGAACTGGGACGCAGTGAACGTCAACTTTGCCAAGGCCAAGTAAGCAAGGTCACAATGTTTTGAGGGAGGCGCCCCGCGCGGGCGCCTTTTGCATTTTGGTGCCGCTCCTCACAGAAACGAGCCGCACGGATATGTCAGAATGTCCGCGAGAACGAGGAGCCATCATGAAGGTCTTGCTGATCAGCGGCAGTCCAAAGCCGGAGGGGAACACCGCGCTCCTGATGCGGGAATGCGCCAAGGTCATCAAAGAGGACGGCGTTCAGGCCGAAGTCATCTCGCTCGCCGGGATGAACATTCAATCGTGCGTCGCCTGCCAGAACTGCTCCGCCACCGGGAAGTGCGCGCAGGATGACGGGTTGAACGAGATTATCGAGAAGGTGCGGGCGGCGGAGGGGCTCATTGTGGGCACGCCGGTGTACTTCGGTACGGCGCGCGGCGACGTGATGTGCGCCCTGCAGCGCATCGGATACGTCTCGCGCAACACCGACCGCTTTCTCACCGGCAAGGTCGGCGGGCCGGTGGCGGTGGCGCGGCGCGGCGGGCAGACGCTCACCCTGCAGGAGATGATGATGTTCTTCCTCATCAATGACATGATCGTGCCGGGCTCGACCTACTGGAACATGGTCTTCGGCCGGCTGCCGGGCGAAGCGCTCCAGGACGTGGAGGGTATGGCGACCATCCGCCACTTCGCGGAGAACGTGGCGACGCTGGTGAAGAAGCTGCATGGGAACTGAAGCATTCAGGCCCGGGCCGCGGGACAGTCGGCTCCGCGCTTACCCTGTCTTGAAGGGCTCCCCTGAGTGAACAACGCGTCGAGGGACCGTCCGTTCCACGGGGGGGCTTGACAAGTGTATAGTGTATATGTACAGTGTACATAGATTCTCTCCCGCAGCGGCGGGCGGACGAGGTGAGCGATGAAATCCCTGTTCGTGGCACTCATCGCGGTACTGGCATTGGGCGGCGCAGCGGCAGCGCAGGACATAGCCGGCGACTGGCAGGGCACCCTAAACACAGGCGGTGCTCAGTTGCACATGGTGCTGCACCTCACCCGCGGTGCCGACGGCGCGCTGCACGCCACCATGGACAGCCTGGACCAGGGCGCGTACGGCATCCCGGTGGCCGACGCAATCTTCAAGAACGGTTCCCTGTCGCTCGATGTCCCCGCCGTGCACGGGAGCTACGAAGGTGAGGTCAATCCGGCGGCCACAAAGATCAGCGGCACGTTGACGCAGGGCCAGCCGCTGGCGCTCGACTGGGAGCGCGCGCAGGCGGCTCCGGCGGCCAGGCCAAAGCCCTCCGCAGTCGACGGCATCTGGCTGGGTACGCTGGACACCGGCGCAATCAAGCTGCGCGTTGCCTTTCACATCTCAACCACGGAGAGCGGCCTGAAGGCCACCATGGACAGCCTCGACCAGGGCGCCAACGGCATCCCGGTCAGCGAAGCGACCCTCGATGGCTCGACTCTGACCTTGAAGGTGGAGGTTGCCCACGGAAACTTCACCGGCACCGTGTCCGCGGATGGCGAGACCATAGACGGGCAGTGGAGCCAGAGCGGAGCCAGCCTCCCGCTCCGGCTCAAGCGCACAAAGGACGAGGCGGCACTGAAGAAGGTGCGCCCGCAGGAGCCGAAGCGCCCCTACCCATACGATGAAGAAGAGGTGAGCTTCCGGAACGAGCTTGCAGGCATCAACCTGGCGGGCACGCTGACCGTGCCGCGTGGCGTGGGACGCCATCCGGCGGTGGTGCTCATCACCGGCTCGGGCCCGCAGAACCGCGACGAGGAGATCATGGGGCACCGTCCGTTCCTGGTGCTTGCTGACTACCTCACGCGCCACGGCATCGCCGTGCTGCGGGTGGACGACCGCGGCGTGGGAAAATCCGGCGGCAAGTTCGCCGGCGCCACCACCGCCGATTTCGCCACCGATGCCGAAGCCGCGCTGGCATGGCTGAAGACCCGCCAGGAGATTGATGCGCACCACATCGGCGTGCTTGGCCACAGCGAGGGCGGCGCAATCGCGCCGATGGTGGCGGCGCGCAGCATTGACATTGCCTTCGTGGTGATGCTTGCCGGCCCCGGCGTTCCCGGCGACCAGATCATCCCGCAACAGGTGCTTCGACTCGCCGAAGCGGCCGGGGTAAGCCACGAAGTCGCCGAGAAGAACGTGCAGGAGGAGCGCGAACTGCTGGCCATCGTGGAAAAGGAAAAGGACGATGCCGTGGCGGAGAAGAAACTTCGGGAACGCCTGGCCGGCAAGATGCCGCAGGGACAGATGGACGCACAGCTCAAGGCCGTGCTCTCACCCTGGTATCGCTACTTCCTCACCTATGACCCGCGGCCGGCGCTGCGCAAGCTGAAGTGTCCGGTTCTGGCGCTCAACGGCAGTCTGGATACCCAGGTTGACGCGCAGCAGAACCTGCCGGAGATCCGCAAGGCTCTCGAGGAGGGCGGCAACAAGAGCTTCGAAGTGGTGGAGATGCCGGGGCTCAATCACCTGCTGCAGACTGCGAAGACCGGCAGCCCGAACGAGTACGGCGAGATTGAAGAAACCATGGCCCTGGCCGCGCTCGACAAGATCGCCACGTGGGTACTGGCGCACACGCGGTAGGGCGTTCACTCGTGTAACGTGGGGCTCTCAAGTCGTCGCCCGAGCAGGCGCTACTTGATCTCCACGCCGCCCTTGAATGTCCGCTGCACGTGCTCGAGCACGGTGACGTCTTCCAGCGGGTTGCCGGACACCACAATGATGTCGGCGAACTTGCCGGGCTCAATCGTGCCGATCTGATCGGCCATGCCGAGCAGCTCGGCGCCGGTGATGTTGGAGGTCTGAATGGCCTGTTTGGGCGTCATCCCCAGGCGGACGAGGGTGGCAAACTGTTTGGCCGGAGTGATGGACCAATCGAAACCTCCAACGTCGGTGCCGAAGGCGATCTTCACGCCGGCCTTCATGGCGCGGCGCACGGTTTCTTCGTTGACGGCGATCATCTTGGGCCAGACGCCGCCGCGCCCCTCGGCCACGTACTCGCCGACAAAAAGCGTGGGAATGTAGTAGATGCCCTTCTGCTTCATCGTCGCCAGGTCTTCATCGGCGATGTAGTCGCCGTGTTCAATGGAGTCCACGCCGGCGGTGACGGAATTGTGTACGCCGTTGAGGGCGGTGGCGTGCGAGGCGACCTTGTGATGCTGGCGGTGCGCCTCATCCACGATGGCCCGCAGCTCATCCAGGGTGAACGTCGGAATGTCATCAAGGACGCCGTCAGGGCGCAGGAAGTATGAGCGGTCGGAATAGATCTTGATCCAGTCCACGCCGTAGCTGAGCTGCTCGCGGACTGCCTTGCGCGCGCCCTCCACGCCGTCCACCTCCTGCACGCCGTGCGGCAGGTGCGGCTGCAACTGCCAGTCGTAGCCGAGCACGGGATAGGCGCCGGTCACGTCCATGGCGCGGCCGCTGGTGAACATGCGCGGCCCGGGAATGATGCCCTGGTTGATGGCTTTCTTCAGGTCCACATCGGCGTAGCCCGCGCCCTCGGTCTCCATGTCGCGGAGGGTTGTGAAGCCATAGAGCAGCGACCTGCGGGCGTTGCGCACGGCGAGAATGGTACGGAAGGCGATGGACTGTTTCAGTATCTGCTCGTCGTAATCGGCGGCGGTGATGTCGCCCTGCAGCAGCAGGTGGGTGTGGGCTTCGACAAGCCCCGGCATACAGGTGCCGGAGACGGGCACGACCTCGGCGATCTCCGCCGAAGGCTGGAGTGCCCCGGCAACGACGCGGTCAATGCGGTCGCCCTTGATGACGATGCTGACGTCCTTGCGCAGGGTGTCGGCGCGGCCGTCCCAAAGGGACTCGCAGTGCAGAACGAAGGTGCGGACGGGCGGCGCGGCCTGGCGATCATTGCGCGGCGCCTGGGCGAGGCTGAGGCCCGCAAAGACGACAGTGAGCAGGAACAGAACCAGTATCTTACGCACGGTGGCATTACCTCCCGGGATGGAGCGTTCGCGACGTGGAGGAGTGTACACCCTCAGCGCGGAGCCGAAAACGGGCGGCTACCCGACCCTCTCCGACTGGCACGAGAGATCGACGGGACACAAGCGAAGTTCTGCCGGATTGACCTTCAGGATTTTCGCGGCCTCATCCATGCTGCGAACCACCTGAAGCTCCGGGTAGCCCCGTTCGCCGAGCGCCTGGAACATGCGGGTAAGCCCAAAGACCAGGTCTTCTTTGGCGACAGCCACCCTGATACCAGGACCTCTGGGAGGCGGATTGAGCGCGAGTTTGCGGACCGTCTCGCTGGAAACCTCGAACTTCACTACCATGGCGATCCAGTCGCAAGTCCGTGGAAGCCCACTTCTTCAGGGATTCCTTCAAACCAAACAACCGGAGCGATGATACACCGCCTGTCAATTGCCGAAACACGATTCAAAGGGGCGTCGTGAAGGTGATGCGAGGTCAGGGCATGGTTGCGCCGTCGCCCACCACGGTAAACCATTGGCGTACATGCCACTTCTTCACCAGTCCGTTGGCGACGTAGGGGTCGTGGCGGGCGAAGTCTTCTGCGGCCTGCTGCCGGCGGGAAACGAGTACTGCCTTGTCAAGGGGCTCGCCGAGCGCCCCGGCGAGAACGATCTCGCCACGGTCGTAGGCGGCTTGAACCAGCTTCAGGTGCTGCGGGCGGAAAGGGGTGCGGCACTCAGCGTAGTCGGGCACAAGCTCGTCGTAGAAGAGGATATAGTGCATGGCCTCAGAAGTTTGCGCACAGGTCCATGCCCTTGTAAAGGCCGGCGACCCACTCGCCGTAGCCGTTGAACATGAGCGTGGGGCGCTTGAAGAACTCTCCGATGCGCCGCTCCTTCGCCTGGCTCCAGCGTGGATGGTCAACCTCGGGATTGACGTTGGAGTAGAAGCCGTACTCGTGCGCGTTGGCCCTGTTCCAGGTGGTCTGGGGCATGTCGCCCGTGAGGCGGATTTTTACGATGGACTTGCAGCTCTTGAAGCCGTACTTCCATGGAACGACGGCGCGGAAGGGAGCGCCGTTCTGGTTGAGCAGCGTCTCACCGTAGAGGCCAACGACAAGAAGGGCAAGCGGGTTCATTGCTTCATCCAGACGGAGGCCTTCGACGTAAGGCCAGTCGAGGACGCTGCTGCGTTGGCCGGGCATCTCGCCCGGCCGCTCGACGGTGGTGAACTCCACAAACCGGGCCTTGGGCGCCGGCTGCACACGGTCCAGCAGTGCCTTCATGGGGAAACCGATCCAGGGAATGACCATGGACCAGCCCTCCACGCAGCGGTGGCGATAGACGCGCTCCTCCAGCGGCGCCAGCTTAAGAAGTGAGTCGTAGTCGAACTTCTGGGGTTTTGCCACCAGGCCTTCGACGGAGACCGTCCATGGCAGAGGGTGGAACGGGCCCGCC
>Ga0209777_10001435_pt1 | contig 34384 bp, 29 predicted proteins | sample FrelakmetHBP12HB_FD_187147 | JGI IMG/M metagenome (GOLD analysis project Ga0209777, IMG submission 187147) | Freshwater lake sediment microbial communities from the University of Notre Dame, USA, for methane emissions studies -HBP12 HB (SPAdes)... | ecosystem: Environmental > Aquatic >...
CGATCTCTGAAGGAACGGCTCGCCCGCTGCGGCCGCGCGGCGGTCTGCGATGACGAGGTCGTACTCCCCGTCGCTCGCCAGGCGGAGGGCCGCGTCCCCGTCGGGCGCGGTGTCCACCGCGTGCCCCTCGCGCGTGAAGAGCGCTGTGACCATGCGGCGCACCCCGGGATCGTCGTCCACGAGGAGGATCCGCCGCGGCGCGGCGGCCGGCGCGGGGGCGCCGCGCTCGTCCCGCCCCGGTCCCGCGCCCTCTCCGCCGCTGGCGCGGGGCAGGGAGAGGGTGAACATGGCACCGGCGCCGGGGCGCGACTCCACCGTCAGCGTGCCGCCGTGGCCCTCGACCAGGCCGTAGGAGATGAACAGGCCGAGGCCGGTCCCTTCGCCCTGCGGCTTGGTCGTGAAGAAGGGGCTGAAGACCTGCGGCAGCACGTCCGCCGGGATGCCGAGCCCCGAGTCGGCCACCCGCACCACCACCCGCTCGCCGCTCGCCTCGGCGCTCACCGAGATCCGCCGCGGTAGGCCGGCCGGGAGCGCGGCCACAGCCTGCGCCGCGTTGGTCACCAGGTTCAGCACGACCTGCTGGAGTTGCTGCCGGTCGCCCATCACGGCGGGCAGGTCCGGTGCCACCCGGCGCTCGAGCGTGATGCCCTGCAGCTTCAGCTCCCAGTCCATCAGGAAGAGCGTGCGCTCGACGACATCACCAACGTCCAGGCGCTCCCGCTCCGCCGGGCCCTTCCGCGCGAAGGTCAGGAGGTTCCGGACGATGCTCCCGGCGCGCTGCGCCTCTTCGGCGATGACCCGCAGGTGGTCGCGGTCGGGCACCGCGCCCTCCGGCTGTTCCAGGAGGAACTCGGCCAGGCCGGCGATGGAGGTCAGCGGGTTGTTCAGCTCATGCGCGACACCGGAGACGAGGGTCCCGACGGCCGCCATCTTCTCGCTCTGGATCGCCTGTGCCTCCAGCGCCTGCTGCTCGGTCACGTCCTCGACGGCCACGACCACCGATCCCACGCCGGCCGTCGCCGCGATGGGCGCGGCCACCACGCGCAGCACGCGCCGCAGGAGTTCGGATCGGCGGACCAGCGGCGGGGTCCGCACCCCATCCCGCGCGGCCGCGAGCAGTTCGGCGAGGCTGTGCCACTCGCCGAAGAGCGCCTCGCTGGCGTGGCGGCCGATGAGCGCCTGGAGCCGCTCCCCGGTGAGGCGGGCGAAGCCGGCGTTGGCGCGGAGCAGCCTCCCCTGGGCGTCCACCAGCGCGATGCCCTCAGAGAGGGCGTCGAACGTCGCCTCCCATTGGCGCTTGCCCCGTTCCACCATCTCGAAGAAGCGGGCGTTCGTCAGGGCGACGGCGGTGTGGGTCGCCACGGCGGCGAGCAGGCGCCCGTCGTCCGCGTCGAACGGGCCGCCGCGCTTGTCCACCACGACGAGCGCGCCGGCCGTGATGCCGTGCGCGAGGAGGGGCGCCGCCGCCGCGGAACGGGCGCGCACCTCGTCGCAGACCACGACCCCATCGGCGGTGTCGGCCGACGCGACGCGGATCTGCTCGTGGGCCACCGCATCGAGCACGATCCCGCCGGTGTGCAGCTCGATCCGCCTTCCGGCGCACGGCGCTAGGGTGCCCTCGGCCGCGGCAGCCATGAATCCCTGCTGATCGTCCGCGGCGAGGAGCACGGCCGCGCCGTCGGCGTCCAGGAGCCGACGGGCGAACCCGGTGACGCCGGCGGCCACGCGCTCGACCTCGAGCGACGCGGAGAGGACGCGGGTCAGGTCCTCGAGGGCGCGCGCCTCCGCGTTGCGGCGCGCGAGCTCGGCAGCGAGGTCCTCGCCGGAGCCGGACGCCACGCGCGCGAGGCGGGCCAGGAAGCGGCGGAGCGGCGCCACTCCGGCGGTCAGGGCTGCCGCGTCGCCGCTCGCCCTAGCACCCGGGAGCGCTCCGAATCGAGCGTCCGCAGGTTCAACTCCCAGGCGTCGGAGCTCTGGTTGCCGTAGAAGACCGTGAACGGCTGGAGGATCGGGAGGCCCGACTGAAAGAGGTAGATGGCCACGGCCTGCTCCCGCTGGCCGAGGGTGCCCTCGCTCCAGCGCGGCGTGAGCGGGACGATGCCCACCGCGTGGAAGAAGATGCTCTGGCTCGAGAGGTAGAGCTGGTCCGGCTCGAAGCGCGTGTCGGGCTGCAGCCCGAAGAAGGTGACGACGAATGCCGTCGCGCTGTCCGTCATCCCCGGGCGGGCAGCGGCGGCCATATCGGTGGCGCGCGAGCGCTTCAGCTCGCGGAGGGAGGCGTAGGTATCGGGGGCGAGCAACCTGATGACGCGCTCGTCGAGGGGGAGGACGCGTACGGTCAGGTTCGCGGTGCTGAGGATGACGGCGACCTGGTCCTGCCGCAGCGAGCCGAAGCCCGCCGGCGGCAGATCTTGGGCCGCGAGCGCGGCACCGGCCCCGGAGGCCGCCAATAGGAAGGCCGCGCTAAGCGAGAAACGCCAGGACGCTCTCACGGAGTTCCTCCATCCCTTCGAGAGTGCGGGCGCTGGTCACGACGCACGCGTCCTCGTCGAGGCCGAGGGCGAGCGCCACCGTGCGCAGCCGGGCGGGGCGCCGCGCCCGCGGCACCTGGTCCGCCTTGGTCAGGACCGCGAGCGCCGGCACGCCGCGCGCGGCCAGCACCTCCCCGATCGCCGCGTCATCGGCCGACGGGTCGCGCCGCAGGTCGAGGAGCCACAGCACGGCGGCCAACTGCGGCCTCGCCGCGAGGTACCCCTCGACCAGCTTCCGGAACCCGGCCCGGTCGCCGTGGCTCGCCTGCGCCCACCCATAGCCCGGTACGTCCACGAGGTACCATTGCTCGCCCCAGGTGAAGACGTTGAGCGCCCGCGTCTTCCCAGGGGTCCGGCTGGTCCGCGCCAGCGCGCGCCGGCCCACCAGGCGGTTCAGGAGCGTCGACTTCCCGACGTTCGAGCGCCCAACGAGGGCGATCTCCGGGCGGGCCGGACCCGGCACGGGGGCGTCGGGCCTGACGAGCGACGTCACGTAGGCGCTCAGCAAAAGCCCCCTCGCCGGGGAGGGGGCCGCGTCGGCGCTCACTCAGGCCTCTTTCTTGGCCCGCTGCGGCTCGGTCACCAGCAGCGGCGGCCGCCCCTCCAGGATGCACTCCCGCGTCACCACGACCTCCGTCACGTCCTCGCGGCCGGGCAGCTCGTACATGATGTCGCGCATCACGTCCTCGAGGATGGCCCGGAGGCCCCGCGCGCCGGTGCCGTGCTTCAGCGCCTTCTGCGCGACCGCCAGCAGCGCCTCCTGCTCGAAGGTGAGCCGGACGTCCTCCAGCTCGAAGAGCTTCTTGTACTGCTTGGAGAGGGCGTTCCGTGGCTCGACGAGGATCCGCACCAGCGAGGCCTCGTCCAGCGTCTCAAGGCTCACCACCACGGGGAGCCGGCCCACCAGCTCGGGGATGAGCCCGAAGCGGAGCAAGTCGTCGGGCTCCACCTCGGCGTACGGGTCGTGCTTGGCCTGCTGGGGCACGCCGCGGGCCACCTCGTCCTTGGTGAAGCCGATCTGCCGCCGCCCCGTCCGGTTCTCGATGATCTTGTCGAGGCCGTCGAAGGCGCCGCCGCAGATGAACAGGACGTCCTTCGTGTTGACCTGGATGTACTCCTGCTGCGGGTGCTTGCGGCCCCCCTGCGGCGGCACTGAGGCCACCGTCCCCTCGAGGATCTTGAGGAGCGCCTGCTGCACCCCCTCGCCCGAGACGTCCCGCGTGATGCTCGGGTTCTCGCTCTTGCGCGCGATCTTGTCGATCTCGTCGATGTAGACGATGCCGCGCTCGCACTCGCCGACGTTGAAGTCCGCCGCCTGGAGCAGCCGCACCAGGATGTTCTCCACGTCCTCGCCGACGTACCCGGCCTCGGTCAGCGTCGTGGCATCGGCGATGGTGAAGGGGACGTCGAGGAGGCGCGCCAGCGTCTGCGCGAGGAGGGTCTTGCCGACCCCGGTGGGGCCGATGAGGAGGATGTTCGACTTCTCGAGCTCGACCTCGCCGTCCTTGGCCGCCTGCGAGTTGATCCGCTTGTAGTGGTTGTAGACGGCGACGGCCAGCGTCTTCTTGGCCTGCTCCTGCCCGATCACGTACTGGTCGAGGATCTCCTTGATCTCGATTGGGGTCGGGACCTGGGTGATCGCCTCCTGGACCTCGCGCTCCTCGTCCTCAGCGAGGATCTCGTTGCAGAGCGCGATGCACTCGTTGCAGATGTAGACCGACGGCCCGGAGATGAACTTCCGGACGGCATCCTTCGACTTGCCGCAGAAGGAACAGCGCAGGTGCCGGTCGTTGGTCATCGGCCTCGGTCTCGCCTGAACGGGGACAAGTCCAATATCCGTCGTGGCTTATGACACGTCAAGCGCTCTTGCCCACCACAGCAGCGTCCAACTCGGTCCGGTTCGCGATCACGTGATCGACCAGCCCGTACGCTCTTGCCTCCTCCGCCGACATGAAGCGGTCGCGGTCCATGTCCTTCTCGATCTGCTCCAGCGGCTGCTGGGTGTGCTTGGCGTACAGTTCGTTCAGCTTGCCCCGGAGGTAGAGGATCTCCCGGGCTTGGATCTCGATGTCGGCCGCCGTCCCCTGGGTGCCGCCGGAGGGCTGGTGCATCATGATGCGGGCGTGGGGCAGGGCGCTGCGCTTCCCGGCGCGGCCGGCCGCAAGGAGGAACGACCCCATCGAGGCCGCCATCCCCATGCAGATGGTGTTCACCGGGGCCCGCAGGAACTGCATCGTGTCGTAGATGGCCATGCCTGCCGACACGATCCCGCCCGGCGAGTTGATGTAGAGGTAGATGTCCTTCTCGGGGTTGTCGGCCTCGAGGAAAAGGAGCTGGGCGATGATGATGTTGGACACGTCGTCGTTGATCGGCACGCCGAGGAAGACGATCCGGTCCATGAGCAGGCGCGAGAAGATGTCGTAAGTCCGCTCGCCGCGGCTCGATCGCTCGATGATGTACGGCGGATACAATGTCGACATGGGTTCCATGGGCTGACGGTCCTGGCCTCTCCTAGTGGGCCGCGGGCGCATCCTCGACCTCGCTCAGCGCGAGGAGGTGCGCGAACACCTTCTCCTCCGTGATGGAGCGCTCCAGCTCCCGCAGGCGCCCCGCCTTCTCCAGCGCGCCGTAGACGGCCGCCGGCGTCTCGCTGCGGCGCGCGGCCATCTCCCCGATTCGCGCGTCGAGCTCCTGCTCCGTGCAGGCCAGCTTCGCCCTCTCGGCGACGGCATCGAGGATCAGGTCGCGCCGGACCGACGCCTCGACCACCGGCGCCATCTCGTTCACGAACTGCTGCAGCTGGGCCTCGGGGACGCCGTACGCCTTCGCGTAGGCGAGCACCGCGCGGTCGCGCAGCGACGGTGGGACCGACACGTTGTTCGCCGCCGCCAGCTGCTCCACGAGCTGCGAGCGCACCTCGGCGTCGGACTCGCGGTGGGCCGACTCCTCGAGGTCGTGCCGGACCGCCTGCCGCAGGTCCCCCACCGTCTCGAACGACCCCGCCTCGCGGGCGAAGTCGTCCGTGAGCTCCGGGATCTCCTGCCGCTTCACCTCGTGCAGCGTCACCCGGACCCGGCGGGACTGCCCGCGACGCGCGGCGTCGGGGTGGTCGTCGGGAAAGCGGATGTTGCCCTCCCAGGTCCCGCCGGCGTCGAGGGCCATCAACTGCGCCTCGAGGTCCGGGAGCCCGCGCCCCTGGCCGAGGACGAAGCGCACCGGCTCCGGAGCTTCGGGAGAGGCGTCGGCGAGGTTCTCGATGGTCGCCTCGACGAGGTCGCCCGGCTTGGCCCGCTCGGTCGCCGGGACCCAGGGCGCCTTCTGCTCGCGGACGGCGAGAAGCTGCGCCTCCACCATCTCGTCGGTCACGCGGTGCACGTGCCGGCCAAGCCGGAAGCCGCCCAGGCGCTCGAGCGCCAGCTCGGGCTTCACGTCCACCAGGAGCTCGAAGGTGAGGGGCGCGCCCTCCTCGAAGCTCAGGTTGCGCACCTGGGGGTCCCCGATCGGCTGCAGCGACTCCTGGTCCTTGGCCTTCTGCCACGTCTCGCGGACCAGGTCCTCGAGTGCGGTCTGGCGGATCGCGTCGGCGAACCGGCGCCGCACCACGTCGCGCGGCACCTTCCCCTTCCGGAACCCTGGCAGCCGGGCCTGGCGCGCGAGATGGCTGGTGGCATCATCCTCGGCCTGGCGGACGCGCTCCGGCGGCACGGTGACGGCGAAGGTACGGCTGGCCGCGTCCTTCGCGGCGACGGTGATGGCGATATCAGGCACGGTCATAAGTGCGAAAGGGGGGATTCGAACCCCCACGGGTTGCCCCACGGGCTCCTAAGGCCCGCGCGTCTGCCGGTTCCGCCACTTTCGCGCAGACACCAAAGATAACCCGGGCCTGCCCCGCCCACGAGCCGAGGGCCCCGGAGCGCCGCAGGGGCGCGGCGCCGTAACTCGCTGGCGGACGGCACCCTGCGGAGGGGGCGGCCGGCGCGCGGGTGCCGAAACGACGGGCGCCCGCAGCCGCGGGCGCCCGTCCCCCCCGGGTCCCGCCGCACAGACTACCCGCGCACGCGGATCCGGACGATGCGGGTCTGCGCCGCCTGGACGTTGAAGACCCGCAGCTGGATGACGTCGCCGCGGCGAGCGCCCTGCAGCGCACGCTGGAACTCATCGGCCGTGCGGACCCGCGTGTCGTTGACGGCGAGGACCATCTCCGGCCCGCCGCGATCGGGCGGCAGCAGCTTGCCCCACGAGGGGCCGCCTTCCTCCACGTCGGAGACGAGCACGCCGCGCTGATCGTCGGTGATGCGCGCCTCGCGCAGGAAGTCGGCCGATGGGACCTCCACCGCGATGCCCAGCTTCCCCTCGGTGGCCTTTGGGGCGGCAGCGCCGGAATCATTGGACGCCACCTCCTCGCCGTCGGTCGGGGCCTGCGCCAGCCGGACGTCGTAGGTGTGCCGCTCGCCGCCGTGGCGCACCACCGTCACGTGCACCACCTCGCCGGGCCGGCGGAACCCGACCAACTGCTGGAGCTGGGCGACGTGGTCTACCGCGGAATCGTTCAGGGCCACGATGACGTCGCCGGGCTGGAGCCCCGCGGCACGGGCGGGCGAGTTCTTGCCGCTGTAGTCGTTGACCACCACGCCCTTGATCTCGTGGAGGCCGACGTAATCGGCGTCCTCCGGGGTGATCTCGCGGATCCCCACGCCGAGGATGGCGCGCTGCACGTGGCCGGTGGAGATAAGGTCGTCCATCACCCGGCGCGCCAGGTTGATCGGGATCGCGAAGCCGTAGCCCGCGTAGTAGCCCGTCTGCGACGCGATCGCGGCGTTGATCCCTACGACCTCGCCTCGCGCGTTGACCAGCGGGCCCCCTGAGTTGCCGGGGTTGATGGCGGCATCGGTCTGGAGGAAGTCCTGGATTGAGTACTGCTGGTTCGGGTCCACCAGGCCGGGGAGGTTGCGCCCCTTGGCGCTGATGATCCCCGCCGTCACGGTGAACTGGAACTCGAGCGGGTTGCCGATGGCCAGGACCCACTCGCCCACTCGCGCGGCGTCGGAGTTGCCGAGCGCCGCCGCGGGGAGGTGGTCGGCGTCGATCTTGATGACCGCGACATCGGTGGCGGGGTCGCGCCCGACCACCCGGGCGGTGAACTCGCGGTTGTCGAGCAGCTTCACGATCACGCGGTCGGCGTCCGCCACCACGTGGTTGTTGGTGAGGACGTATCCGTCGGCCGAGACGATGAACCCGGAGCCCGACTCCTCGCTGAACTGGGGCTGACGCTGCGGGAACTGGCGGAAGAAGGGCTGTAACTCCCGCGGGATGACCTGCATCTGCTGCGAAGGGCGGGCGCGGTGCTCGCTGCGGATGAAGACCACCGCCGGCTTCACCGCGTCGGCGACGTCGGCGAAACTCGGCAGGGCGGCGCCGTCGCTACGGACGGCGACCGGCTGTCCCGTCAGGAGCGGCCGCGACCGCGGCGACTGCTCCGCCCGGCCGGGGCGGGGCAGGTCGAGGGCCGAGGCGAACGCGATCCCCAGCCCGAAGGCCACCACGATGATGCTTGACAGCTTCAGCAAGTCACGCCCGCGCGACGACATAGGCTGCTACCCCCGCAGATGGGTCTGGTCCGGACACCTGTATACCCGGCCGGCGGCCGGTGGTTCTACTTCTTCTCCTTCTCCTGGTCGTCCACGATCTCGTAGTCGGCCTCGACCACGTCCTCCGGCTTCTTCGCCTCCCCCTCGGGGGCCCCGCCTGCGGGCGCTTCCGGCCCCGGCTCGCCGGACGGCTGCGCCTGCTGGTAGAGGGACCGGCCGGCCTCGCTGTAGGCCGCCTGCAGCGCCTCGGACGCCTTCTTGATCCCCTCGGCGTCGCCCGCGCGCAGGGCCTTCTTCGCGGCGTCCACCGCCTCGTCGAGCCGCTGCTTCATCGACGCCTCGAGGCGGTCCGACCACTCCTTGGCGTTCTTCTCGACGTCGTAAACCGTCGCGTCGAGCCGGTTCCGCGTCTCGATCTCCTCGCGGCGGCGTTTGTCCTCCCCGGCGTGCGCCTCCGCGTCCTTCACCATCCGGTCGATCTCCTTGTCCCCTAGGCCGGAGGAGGCCTCGATCCGGATCTTCTGCTCCTTCCCCGTCGCCTTGTCCTTGGCGGAGACGTGCAGGATGCCGTTCGCGTCGATGTCGAACGTCACCTCCACCTGCGGCATCCCCCGCGGGGCCGGCGGGATGCCCGTCAACTGGAACTTGCCGATGGTGCGGTTGTCCCGCGCCATCTCGCGCTCGCCCTGCAGGACGTGGATCTCCACCGTCGTCTGGTTGTCATCGGCCGTGGAGAAGATCTCCGAGCGCTTGGTCGGGATCGTCGTGTTCCGCGGGATCAGCACCGTGGTCACGCCGCCCAGCGTCTCGATCCCCAGCGACAGCGGGGTCACGTCGAGGAGGAGGATGTCCTTCACCTCGCCCGCGAGCACGCCCCCCTGGATCGCCGCCCCGATCGCCACCACCTCGTCGGGGTTCACGCCCTTGTGCGGGTCCTTGCCGAAGAACGCCTTCACGATCTCCTGGACCTTCGGCATCCGCGTCTGCCCGCCGACCAGGATCACCTCGTCGATCTCCGTCGGCTTCAGGCCGGCGTCCGCCAGCGCCCGCTCCATCGGCGGGATCGTCCGCTTCACGAGGTCGTCCACCAGTTGCTCGAGCTTGGCCCGCGTCAGCGTCAGGTTCAGGTGCTTGGGGCCCGCCTGATCGGCCGTGATGAACGGGAGGTTGAGCTCCGTCTGCATCACCGTCGAGAGCTCGCACTTGGCCTTCTCCGCCGCCTCCTTGAGGCGCTGCAGGGCCATCGCGTCCTTCGACAGGTCGATCCCCTGGTCCCGCTTGAACTCCGCGACCAGCCAGTCGATGACGCGCTGGTCGAAGTCGTCGCCGCCCAGGTGCGTGTCTCCGTTGGTGCTCTTCACCTCGAAGACGCCCTCGGCCAGCTCCAGCACCGAGATGTCGTACGTGCCGCCGCCGAGGTCGTAGACCGCGATCTTGTGCTCCTTCTTCTTGTCCATCCCGTAGGCGAGCGCTGAAGCCGTCGGCTCGTTGATGATCCGGACCACGTCGAGGCCCGCGATCTTCCCCGCGTCCTTCGTCGCCTGCCGCTGGCTGTCGTTGAAGTAGGCGGGCACCGTGATCACCGCCTTCTCCACCTTGTGGCCCAGGTAGTCCTCGGCGGTCTGCCTCATCTTCTGCAGCACCATCGCCGAGATCTCGGGGGGCGAGTACCGCTTCCCGCCGATGTCCACCGACGCCATGTCGCCCGTCCCCGACACGACCTTGTAGGGGACCTTCTTCGTCTCCTCCGTCACTTCGCCGGTGCGCCGGCCCATGAACCGCTTGATGGAGAAGACCGTGTTCATCGGGTTCGTGACCGCCTGCCGCTTGGCCACCTGCCCGACGAGCCGCTCGCCGTCCTTCGTGAACGCCACCACCGACGGGGTCGTGCGCCCGCCCTCGGCGTTCGGGATGACCACGGGGTCGCCGCCTTCCATCACCGCGACGACGGAATTCGTGGTGCCCAGGTCGATGCCGATGATCTTCTCCGCCATTGTCGAGTTCCCCGCGTGCAGATGGTGTGGATGCTCTGTCCTATCAGAGAGTCGCGGGGCAAGGGCTGTGCCGCCGAAAAACTGCCTTTTCCTGCCAAAACGGCACCCTTCAGCGGGCTTGTGGCGTGGATTCCCCGGGCCTTAGGTTCTGCATGTGATTCCCTACCGCGATGAGAACGTCACCGAGCGCGCGCCGGTCGTCACGATCGCCGTCATCGCCGCCAACGTTCTGGTTTGGCTGTTCGTCCAGGGAGCGGGTGCCACCCATCTGGCGGCCGACGGGTCGGTGACAGGGCTGGCGGCGTCGGTCTGCAACCTCGGGCTGATCCCGGGGGAGTTGACGCTGAGGGTGCAGCCGGGGACGGGGTTCGAGATGGGGGGCGGGCTGGTCTGCACGATGGACGCGGGCCGGCAGTGGAGCCACGTGCTGACGTCGATGTTCCTCCACGGCTCGTGGATGCACATCGTCTTCAACATGTGGTTCCTGTGGCTCTTCGGAAACAACATCGAGGACTCGATGGGCCGCGGGCGGTTCGTGCTCTTCTACCTGCTTGGCGGGGTGGGGGCGGCGGCGGCGCAGGTGCTGGCGGACCCGGCTTCGCCGTACCCGATGGTGGGTGCGTCGGGCGCGATCAGCGCGGTGATGGGCGCGTACGTGGTGCTCTACCCGCGGGTGAAGGTGTACACGCTGGTGCCGATCGGGTTCTTCCTGACCTCCATCGCACTGCCGGCGTGGGTGATGCTGGGGTACTGGATACTGCTGCAGGTCCTGGGCGGGCTGGGCGGCTCGGAAGGGGGCGTGGCCTTCTGGGCGCACATCGGCGGCTTCCTCGTGGGGGCGGCGACGATCAGGCTGTTCGCACGGAGCGACTACATCGCGCGGCGCCGCGCCGCGGTGTGGGCGCCGCAGCGCGTCGGGTGGTCGCGGTGAAGCCTGGCCGGGCCCGGCATTTGACATCGCGCCTCCCGGGCGCGCAAACTCCGCTGGCGTGACCACCACCCGGGACCCCATCCGCTACCAGCGCGTCGCCGTGCGCGCCCCGGCCGACGAGCGCCGTGACGGCGACGCCGCGCCCCCCGTGCGCAATCCCGGCGGCCCCCTCGATCTCGACTGGGTGCTCGCCGGACGCGTGAACCGGAGCGCCGCCGAGCGGCGCGCCGAGACGCTCCCCAAGCGGCGGACGGTCAAGAAGGAATGGCAGGCGGCGTGGCTGCTGCGCGCCGTCACGCTCATCGACCTGACGACCCTTGCGGGCGACGACACGCCGGGAAATGTGCGGCGGCTGTGCGCCAAGGCGCGCCGGCCGGTGCGCGCCGACCTCCTCGACGCGTTGGCAGCGTCCCAGCTCCCGATCCAGTGCGCCGCGGCGTGCGTCTACCACGCCCTTGTCCCCGCGGCGGTGGCGGAGTTGGCGGGGAGCGGGATCCCGGTGGCGGCGGTGTCGGCGGGGTTCCCGGCGGGGCTGAGCCCGCTGCTGCAGCGCATCGCGGAGGTGCGCGCGTCGGTCGCGGCGGGCGCCGCTGAGATCGACATCGTCATCACCCGCGGCCACGTCCTCGGGGGGCGCTGGCAGGCGCTGTACGACGAGATCCGCGCGTTCCGCGAGGCGTGCGGCGAGGCGCACCTCAAGGCGATCTTGGGGACGGGGGAGCTGGCGACGCTTACCAACGTGGCGCGGGCGAGCCGCGTGGCGATGCTCGCGGGCGCCGACTTCATCAAGACCTCGACGGGGAAGGAGGCGGTCAACGCGACGCTCCCCGTGGGGCTGGTGATGGCGCGCGCCATCCGCGAGTACGGGGAGCGCACCGGCATCGCCGTGGGGTTCAAGCCGGCGGGCGGGATCCGCACGGCCAAGGGCGCGCTCGACTGGATGATCCTGATGAAGGAGGAGCTGGGCGACGCGTGGCTGCGGCCCGCGCTCTTCCGGCTGGGCGCGAGCGGGCTCCTCACCGACATCGAGCGCCAGCTCGAGCACTTCGCGACCGGGCGCTACTCGGCCGCCTACCGCCACCCGATGGTGTGAGATCGTGACCACGACGCTGGATCGCCTCTTCGAGACCCTGCCGTGGGGCCCCGCGCCCGAGAGCGCGGCCGCGGCGCAGCAGTGGCTCGACGCCCACGCGCGGCGCTTCGGGATGTTCATCGGCGGCCGGTGGGCCCCCGGGGCCGGAAGCGAGACGCTCGTCACGCTGAACCCCGCGACCACCGAGCCCCTCGCCACGGTGGCGCAGGGGAGCGCCGCGGACGTGGACGCCGCGGTGGCGGCGGCGCGCGCGGCGCTCGCGGGCTGGGCCGCGCTTTCCGACCACGCGCGGGCCCGACACCTGTACGCGCTGGCGCGCACGGTGCAGCGGAACGCGCGGCTGCTGGCGGTGCTGGAGTGCCTCGACAACGGCAAGCCGATCCGCGAGGCGCGCGACATCGACGTGCCGCTGGTGGCGCGGCACTTCTACCATCATGCCGGGTGGGCGCAGCTGCGCTCGACGGAGTTCGCCGGTTATGAGCCCGTCGGGGTGGTCGCGCAGATCGTGCCGTGGAACTTCCCGCTGCTGATGCTCTCCTGGAAGGTGGCGCCGGCGCTGGCGGCGGGGAACACGGTGGTGCTGAAGCCCGCCGAGTTCACGCCGTTGACCGCGCTCTGCTTCGCGGAGCTGGCGCAGGAGGCGGGGCTGCCGCCCGGCGCGCTCAACGTGGTGACGGGGGACGGGCGCACCGGCGCGCTGCTGGTCGAGCACCCCGGCGTGGACAAGATCGCGTTCACGGGCTCCACGGAGGTCGGCCGCATCATCCGGCGGGCCACCGCGGGGACGGGGAAAAAGCTCACGCTCGAGCTGGGGGGGAAGAGCCCGTTCATCGTGTTCGAGGACGCGGACCTCGACGGCGTGGTCGAGGGGGTGGTGGACGCCATCTGGTTCAACCAGGGGCAGGTCTGCTGCGCCGGCTCGCGGCTCCTGGTGCAGGAGAGCGTGGCGGAGCGGCTCCTCGACAAGCTGCGCGCGCGGATGGAGAAGCTCCGGGTGGGCCCGCCGCTCGACAAGGCGGTGGACATGGGCGCCATCGTGGCGCCGGTCCAGCTGGAGCGGATCCGGACGCTCGTCGCGCAGGGCGTGGAGGAGGGCTCGACGGTCTGGCAGCCCTCGTGGGCGTGCCCGACGGAGGGGTGGTTCTACCCGCCGACGCTGTTCACCGGCGTCGCGCCGGCCTCGACGATCGCCCAGGTCGAGATCTTCGGCCCGGTCCTGGTGAGCCTCACCTTCCGGAGCCCCGAGGAGGCGGTTGCGCTCGCCAACAACACTCCGTACGGCCTCGCGGCGAGCGTGTGGTCGGAGAACATCAACCTCGCCCTCGACGTGGGGCCCAAGCTCAAGGCGGGAGTGGTGTGGATCAACGCCACGAACCTGTTCGACGCGGCGGCGGGGTTCGGCGGCTACCGCGAGTCGGGGTTCGGGCGCGAGGGCGGCCGCGAGGGGATGTACGAGTACCTGCGGCCGGCGTGGGAGCATGCGGCGCGCGTGGCGGCGACCGCCGCGGCGAAGCCCTCCCGGCGCCGCGCGGCGCGCGCGGGGTCGGAGGCCGCTCCTGAGGTGGACCGCACGCCCAAGCTGTTCATCGGGGGGAAGCAGCGGAGGCCCGACGGGGGCTACAGCCGCAAGGTGCTCGCGCCGGGCGGCGCGCTCCTCGGTGAGGTGGGCGAGGGGAGCCGCAAGGATGTCCGCGATGCGGTCGAGGCGGCGCACGCTGCTGCCGGGTGGGGGCGGGGCACTGGCCACGCGCGGGCGCAGGTCCTCTACTACGTCGCCGAGAACCTCGCGGCGCGCGCGGCGGACTTCGCCGCGCGGATCGACGTGATGACGGGCGCGGGCCGCCGCGCGGCCGCGCGCGAGGTGGAGCAGTCGGTCGCGCGCCTCTTCACCTACGCGGCGTGGGCCGACAAGTGGGACGGCGCGGTGCACCAGGTCCCGATCCGCGGCGTGACGCTGGCGATGCACGAGCCGGTGGGCGTGCTGGGCATCGTGGCGCCGGAGACGCCCTCGCTGCTGGGCCTGGTGTCGCTGGTGGCGCCGGCGGTCGCGCTGGGGAACACCACCGTGGTGATCCCCTCGACGGCGCACCCCCTCGCGGCGACGGACTTCTACACGGTGCTCGAGACCTCGGACGTGCCGGCGGGCGTGGTGAACATCGTCACGGGCGACCGGCGAGGGCTCGCGGCGGTGCTGGCGGAGCACTTCGACGTGGACGGGCTGTGGCTCTTCGGTGGCGCGGACGACCGGGAGGCGGTCCGCGCGGCCGAGACGGCTGCGGCGGGGAACATGAAACGCACCTGGTGCTCGCTGGTGGCGCGGGACTGGAGTGCGGCGCCGCAGGGCGAGGGCCGCGAGTTCCTCCGCCGGGCGACGGAGGTGAAGAACATCTGGATCCCCTACGGTGAGTGAAGTCCGGCGGGACTGATCCGGCTGGATCAGTCCCGCAGATCGCTGCCGCCGCGCTCGCGGCGGCGGCGGCGCTCTAGGCCGGCTTCTTCGCCCGCGCCGGCGGTGACGCGAGCGCCGGCGCGCGGACCACCACCTCGCGCTGCAGTAGCTCCGCCAGCAGGTCGGCTTTCCGCTGGGCTCCCCACAACTCCAGCTTGAGATCGGTGCTCGCCAGCCGGGGCGCCACGTCGAGGATGAGCCGTCCCGGCAGCATCCGCACGCGGACCGCCTCGACGGCGGAGACGTGCCCGCGGTCGAGGCCGTCGGCCACGCGGAGGATCGCCGCCACCCGACGGACGCTGGCGCGTTCCTCGGGGCGCAGCGCCGCGAACTCGGGGTGCTTCTTGCTCGGCGGCGATCGCCGATGGTATCGGCTGATGACGGCCACCAGGAGCCGCTGGACGGCGCCGAGCGGCAGCGCCTCGGCGTGGAGGATGAGGTGGTAGCTGTGCTTGTGGTGCCCCTTGTACGAGACCAGCGCGCCCACGTCGTGCAGCAGCGCCGCGGCCTCGAGCAGCTCCCAGTCCTCCGGGACGCAGCCGAGGTGCTTGCCCAGGACGTCGAAGAGGGCGCGGGCCAGTCGCAGGACCTGCTCCACGTGCCGGCGGTCGGTGCGGCACCGCTCGGCGAACCGCCGCAGAGCGCGCAGGCGCTTCGGGCCCTCGTCCCCGGTCGTCTGGGGGCGCGCGAGGTGCAGGAGGAGTCCCTCCCGCAACCCGAACGCCGAGACCGTGAGCTGCTGCACGGCGAAGTGCTCGAGCACCTCCGCCGCCACCGCCAGGCCCGCGGGGAGGATGTCGGCCCGCTCCGGGTTGAGGCCCGGCACGTGCCGGCGCTCTTCGAGGGTCATCCCCGCGAGCCACTCGAGCACTCGCTGGATCTCGCCGAGGGCGATGGCCGTGCCGTGGACGGCGGGAGGGACCTTCCCGCGCTCCCGGGCGGCGAGGATGCGGGCGGCGTTGGTGAAGGTACCCCCGGAGCCGAAGAGCTTCGCGCCGGACCACTCCCGCGCCGGGATCGCGCTGCGGAGGCGCTGGCGCACGGCGCTGCGGAGGCGGCGCAGCCCCGCCTCGGGCCGCGCGGCGCCGGCGAGGTACTGCTCCGTCATCCGCACGGCGCCGAAGGGGAGGGAGACGGACTGGTCCACCAGCCCGGCGGCGGCCAGCACCAGCTCGAGGCTCCCGCCGCCGATGTCCATCACCATCGCCCGGCCGCGCACCACCGCGAAGTGCTCGCGGACGGAGAGGAAGGCGAGGCGCGCCTCGGTCTCGCCGTCGATCACCTCGAGGGGGACCCCCAGCTCGCGCTTGATCCGCTCGGCGAACTCCGCGCCGTTGGCGGCGTCGCGCACCGCGGCAGTGGCCACGAGCGCCACCCGCGCGGCGCCGCGCCGCTCCGCCGCCTGGAGCATCCGGCCGATCGCCTCCACCGCGCGGTCCATCGCCTCGGCGTTGAGCATCCCCGTGGCCGAGAGTCCGCGGGCGAGGCGGGGCTGGTCCTTCAGGTCGTCGATGACAGTGAGCTGCCCGTCCTCGCCCTGCTCGGCGATCAGGCAGCGGACCGAGTTCGAGCCGACGTCGATGGCCGCGAAGCGGTCAGTCGCTGCCATCGGCCGGCGGCGCCAGGAGGGAGGGGTCGAGGAACGCCGCCACGCCGCGCCGCAGCTCCGCCTGCACCTCCTCGACCGAGCGCGACGCGTCGATGGTGACGAAGCCGTACGCCTCGGCCATCCGGTCGAACTCCTGGAGGATCAGCGTCTGGTAAGCGCGGAACGACGAGTAGAGGTCCGGCGCGAGGCCGGTGTCGCGCCCCGACTCCCAATAGTCCAACTCCCCGCCGCGGCGCAGCGTGCGGCGGATCAGTTCGTCGGGGTCGAGGCGCAGGAAGAAGACCTTGCTCGGCACGAGCGCGAAGCCGTAGAGCTTGGAGAGCCAGTCGCGGCTCAGCCCCCTTGCGGCGCCCCGGGCCATCGTGGTGTACACGTAGCGGTCCGCCAGCACCACGAAGCCGGAGCGCATCCCCGGGATGATCTCGTGCTCGATCCGGTCGGCGAGGTCGGTGGCGTAGAAGAGCGCCATCGTCGTCCGGTCGAAGGAGTGGCCCTCCTTCGCCGTGAGGATGCCGCGTCGCGTGAGCGCCGAGCGCACCAGGCCGGTGGAGAGGACGGCGAGCCCCTGGCCCTCGAGCCACCCCTGGAGCAGTTCCATGTGGGTCGAGCGCCCGACGCCGTCGGCGCCCTCAATGACGATCAGCGGTCCCGTGAGGTCCTGGACCGCGAGCTTGGCGAGGCCGGCACCGTAGAAGCGGGAGTCCACGTCACACCCCCACGGGGCGCGCGCGGGCACCGGAGGCGCGCCGCAAGCCCTTGAGGAGCGGCTTCACCTGCTTGCGGACCTCCCGCTGCTGCTCGACGATGGATCGTGAGCCGTCCATCACCGTGAGGCCGAACTCCGCCGCCGCCTGGTCATATTCCGCCAGCACCTTGGTCTGGAAGAGCCGGAAGCTCGTGATCGGGTCCGTCGAGAGGCCGAGGTCCATCCCTGCCTCGTGGTACTTGAGCGCGATCCGCCCGCCGGTGATCCGCGCCACCGCCGTGTCGATGTCCACCCGGAAGTAGAGCGTGAGGTCGGGCCGCGTGGCGAACTCGTACAGGTTCCGCAGCCACGCGCCGTCGTTGCCGCGCGCCGCGTCGCGCGCGAAGGCGGTGTACGCCCACCGGTCGGCCAGCACGATGAAGCCCGCCCGCAGGGGCGGCAGGATCGAACGCTCGTGCCGGTCGGCGAAGTCGGTGGCGTGGATCAGCGAGAACGTGGTCGGAGAGAAGAGGTTCTTCTTCTTGCCGCGCTTCGTCGTGTCCTTCACCACGGGGCTTGAATTCCACTCCGTGTAGGACGCGTCGTATCCCTCCGAGACGAGGTACGTCTGGAGGAGCGAGAGCTGGGTGGACTTCCCCGAGCCGTCGATTCCCTCGACCACGATGAGGCGGCCGGGGTACGGATGGGGTTCGTACAACGGGGCCATGGGGACCTCACGGGGCCCGGCGCTATTCGGGGCGCCCGTCCTCGGCGTGATGCTTGATGGTCTTGCCTTCGACCAGGAAAACTACGTCCTCGGCGACGTTGGTGGCTAGGTCGGCCACCCGCTCGAGGTTCCGGCTCACCAGCAGCAACTCCATCCCGGCCCCGATGAGCCGGTGGTCCTCCATCATATGGGTGAGGAGGATCCGGTACACCGAGTCGTTGAGGGCGTCTACCGCGTCGTCGCGCCGGCAGACCTCGCGGGCGAGGGGAGCGTCCCCCCGAACGAACGCCGAGAGGGCGTCGGAGAGCATCTGCCGCGCCAACCGCGCCATCTCCACGATCTCCGGCTCCGGCACGATGTGCGGGTACTCCATCAGCCGCTCGGCCGACTGGGCGATGTTCACGGCGTGGTCGCCCACCCGCTCGAGGTCGTTGACGATCCGGATAGCCGAGAAAATCAGTCGCAAATCCTTCGCCATCGGCTGGTGGAGCGCGACGAGCTGGAAGCCCTGCTCCTCGATGCTCGACTCGAGGGCATCGATGGCGTGGTCGCCGTGGATGACCTCCTGGGCGCGCGCCGGGTCGCGCTCGAGGAGCGCCTCGACGGCGTGGGCGATGGCGTCTTCGGCCTCGCTGGAGACGGCGAGGAGGCGCTGCTTGAGCTGCGAGAGCTCCTCGTGGAAGTGACGCTGGGGCTCGCTCATCCGAATCTCCCGGTGATGTACGCCTCGGTGCGGGGGTCGCGCGGGCTGGTGAAGATCTGCTGGGTGGTTCCGAATTCCACCAACTGGCCGAGGTAGAAGAACCCGGTGGTGTCGGAGACCCGGGCCGCCTGCTGCATGTTGTGCGTGACGATCACGATCGTGTAGTCGCGCTTGAGGCTGACGATGAGCTCCTCGATGCGCTGTGTGGAGATGGGATCGAGCGCCGAGCAGGGCTCGTCCATCAGCAGGATCTCGGGTTCGTTGGCGAGGGCGCGGGCGATGCAGAGCCGCTGCTGCTGGCCGCCGGAGAGGGATGTCCCGGGGGTGTCGAGGCGGTCCTTCACCTCGTCCCACAGCGCGGCGTGCCGGAGGGCGTCCTCGACGACGGCCGGCAGCTCCTCTTCCCTCGCGGTCCCGCCGACCCGCGGGCCGTAGGCGACGTTGTCGTACACGCTCTTCGAGAAGGGATTGGGCTTCTGAAAGACCATCCCCACCCGGCGGCGCAGCGCGACGGGGTCCACGCCCGGCGCGAAGATCGACGCGCCGTCGAACGTGATGTCGCCGCGGCGCCGCGTGTCCGGCAGGAGTTCCTGGAGCCGGTTCAGCGAGCGCAGGAAGGTGGACTTGCCGCATCCCGAGGGACCGATGAGGCCGGTGACAGCCTGCGGCGCGACGTCGAGGGAGATGTCGAAGAGCGCCTGGTTCTTCCCGTACCAGAATGAGAACCGCTCGGCCCGGAGCGCGCCGCGGCGCTCGTCGGCTCCCGGTGCCGGGGCGCCGGCGCCGTGGGCGCGGCCGCTTTCGCCGGCCGCAGCGGTGAGGGGCGCGCTCATCCGAACCGGCCCGTGACGTAGGCCTCGGTCTGCGGCTGCGTCGGGGCGGTAAAGAGGTGGGCCGTCGGCCCAGTCTCGATCAGCGCGCCGAGGTAGAAGAAGGCGGTCACGTCCGAAACCCGGGCGGCCTGCTGGAGGTTGTGCGTGACGATCACCACCGTGAACTCCCGCTTCAGCTCGTGGACCAACTCCTCGATGCGCGCCGAGCCGAGAGGGTCGAGGGAGGCGGTGGGCTCGTCGAGGAGGAGGACCTCGGGTTCCGGGGCGATGGTGCGCGCCACGCAGAGCCGCTGCTGCTGGCCTCCGGAGAGCGCCAGCGGAGAGTCGCCGAGCCGGTCCTTCACCTCGTCCCAGAGCGCGGCGCGGCGCAGCGCCCGCTCGACGATCCCGTCGCGCACGCTCCGGGAGATGGGCGGTCCGACCACGAGCCCCGCCGCGACGTTGTCGGCGATGGACATCGTCGGGAAGGGCGTCGGCTTCTGGAACACCATCCCCACCGTGCGGCGCACGGCGATCGCGTTGACATCGGGTGCGTAGATGTCGTGGCTGTCGAGGAGCACGCGGCCCTCGACGCGGGTGCCGGGGACCAGTTCGTGCATCCGGTTGAGGCACCGGAGCAGCGTGGACTTCCCGCACCCCGACGGGCCGATGAGGGCGGTGACGCGATTCGACTCGAAGGCCAGGCTCACGTCGCGGACGCCGGCGATGTCGCCGTACCACGCAGTGAGCCGGTCCACGGCGAGCCGCGGCACCGGGCCGGCGGCGCTCGCTGGCGCGGGCCCCGACGGCGTCTGGGGGGGCGCGGGAAGGGGCACGGTCATGGCCGGGGCGAGGGAGGCATGGTCAGGCACGTTCATGCCGCGAACGGGTGGCCAGCCTGGCGAGAATGCCGAGCAGCAGGACCATGAGGATGAGGACGAGCGCCCCCGCCCACGCCTGCCGGTGCCACTCCTCGTACGGGCCGAGGGCGTAGTAGTAGACCTGGAGGGGCAGTGCGGCGATGGGCTGGAGGAGGTTCGTCGAGAAGAACTGGTTGCCGAGCGCGGTGAAGAGGAGGGGCGCCGTCTCGCCGGACACGCGGGAGACCGCGACCAGGCAACCGGTGATGATGCCGGCGCGCGCCGTCCGAGCGACCACGGTGAGCGAGGTGCGCCACCGCGGATAGCCGAGGGCCAGGGCCGCCTCGCGCAGGGAGTTCGGCACGAGGCGCACCATCTCCTCCGTCGTGCGCGCCACGATCGGCACGAGGATGCACGCCAGCGCCACGCTGCCGGCGAGCGCGGTGAACCGGCCCGTGGGCCGGACCACCAGGGTCCAGGCGAAGACGCCGATGAGGATGGAGGGGATCCCGTTCAGCGTGTCGGCGACGAAGCGCACCAGCCAGCCGACGATGCCCCCGCCGAACTCCGCGAGGTAGATGCCGGCCCCGACGCCGATCGGGATGCCGATGGCGGCGGCGACGCCGACGATCAGGAGCGTCCCGACGATGGCGTGCGCGAACCCCCCGCCCGGCTCGCCGACGGGGACCGCCGACTTGGTGAAGAAGTTCCAGTCGAGCGAGCCCGCGCCCTTCATCACGAGCATCAACAGGATCGCCACGAGGGGGATGATGGCCAGGGCCGCGGCGCTGTACGTCGCCCCGGTCATCGCCGCGCCCACGACCCGCCGGGTCCTCGGGGAGAAGGCCATCAGACGGCCGCGCTCCCGGCGGCCGAACCCCGCGCCACGCGCCAGATCAGCCAGCGCGCGGCGGCGTTCACGAGCACGGTGATCACGAACAACACCAGGCCGCAATACACGAGCGCCGAGAGGTGCATGCTCGACACGGCTTCGGCGAACTCATTGGCGACGGCGGCGGCGATGGTGTAGCCGGGCTGCACGAGGGAGAGCGAGATCTCGTGGCGGTTCCCGATCAGCATCGTCACCGCCATCGTCTCGCCGAGGGCGCGGCCCAGGCCGAGCACCACGGCGCCGAAGATGCCGGCCCGGCCGTACGGGAGAACCACCGTCCAGACCGCCTCCCAGCGGGTCGCGCCTAGGGCGAGGGCGGCTTCGCGCTGCGAGGGCGGGACCGCGCGCAGCACCTCCCGCGACACCGCGGCGACATAGGGCAGGACCATGATCGCGAGGATCGTCCCGCCCGCGAGGACCGATGGGCCGTAGAAGGGGCCGCTGAAGAAGGGCAGCCAGTGCACGGCTGGCTTGATGACCGGCCAGATGACGTCGCGGAGCAGCGGGATGAGGACGAACAGGCCCCACAGCCCGTAGATCACGCTGGGCACGCCGGCCAGGAGCTCGATGAGAGTGCCGACGGGCGTGCGCATCCACCGTGGCGCGAACTCGGTGAGGAAGATCGCGGCGCCCAGCGCGAGCGGCACCGCGATGATCATCGCCACCAGCGACGAGTAGATCGTGCCGAAGATGAGGGGGAGGGCGCCGAACTTCCCTGCGACCGGGTCCCAGACGCTGTGGGTGAGGAAGCCGAACTGGAACTGCTTGATCGCGGGCCATGCGCCGACCACCAGGCCGCCGACGATGGCGACGAGGAGGAGCGGGAGGAGCAGCGCCAAGGCCAGAAGGGCGACGCGGTAGATCGCGTCGCCCCGACTGACGATCCGCAGATCGCGCCAGCGCTCCGCGCTGGAGATGCGTGGAGCGCGGGCGAGCGGCTGTTCAGGCGCGAGTGCGGTCACTCCACTGCTACCGGCGGTGCCCGCCGACGTTGGCGGGGAGCACCGGCGTGCCGTTCAGCGTGATGGACTTCAGGCGCGTCTCGACGAGCTGCACGACGCGCGCCGGGAGCGCGGCGTAGTCGAGCCCCTGGGTGAAGCGCTGGCCGTCGTGCGTCGCCCACCAGACGAACTCGAGGAGGGGGCGCGCGGTGACCGGGTTGGTCATCTGCTTCGGCAGGAGCAGCCACGTGAACGATGCGATCGGGTAGGCGTCCGGGCCTTCGGCATCGGTGATCGAGATCCGGAAGTCGGTGTCGTCGCCGATGGTCTGCATCGCCGCCGCGGCCGCCGCGGTCGTGCTGGCGAGGGACGCCTGGACGAAGTTGCCGGCGCGGTTGCGCACGGTGCCGTAGGCGATGTGGTTCTGGATGGCGTAGATCAGCTCGACGTAGCCGATGGAGCCGGGGGTGCGACTCACCGTGGCCGCGACGCCGGGGTTACCCTGCCCGCCGAGACCCACCGGCCAGTTCACCGACGTCGCTTTGCCGGCGCGGCGCGACCAGTCGGAGCTGACCTTCGAGAGGTAGTCGGTCCAGATGTAGGTGGTGCCGGAGCCATCGGAGCGGTGCACCACCACGATGTCCTGGTTCGGCAGCGAGACGCCGGGATTCACCGCGGCGATCCGGCTGTCGTTCCAGTTCGTGATCTGCCCCAGGAAGATACCGGCCAGGAGGTCGCCGGTGAACTTCAGCTGCTGGGTGACGCCGGGGATGTTGTAGGTCGGCACCACGGAGCCGAGGACCGTGGGGATGTGGATGACATTGCCGTTCACGGCGCCGATCATCGAGTCGGTCATCGGGCCGTCGGTGGCGCCGAAGTCCACGGTGTGGTCGGAGAACTGGCGGATCCCGCCGCCCGAGCCGATGGCGGCGTAGTTGATCTGGAGGTTCGGGCGCACCGAGGTGTACTCGAGCACCCACTTGGAATAGATGGGGTACGGGAACGTGGCGCCCGCGCCCGTGATCCGGATGTTGGCCTGGGCCGCGAGGCTCGAGGCGGAGGCCATCGCCGCGATGGCGGCGAGGGCCACCGGGAGAATGCGACGCATCGTGTCGTGCTCCTTCTTCGGATTCATCAGAACGAGTACATGGCCTGGAGGTAGGCCACGTTCCGGCTCACATACGCGGCGTAGCTCGACGCAGGCTTGAAGCCGCTGGAATAGCTGAGCAGGTCGGCGTCCGCGAGCAGCCGGAGGTTCGGCGAGAGCTGGTACGCCAGCCCGGCGATGACCCGCGTGGTCTTGGTGGAATTGGTCGTGTCCGCGGTGTTCGTGTTGGTCAGGTCCACGCGGCCGAGGACCGAGAAGCGCGTCTCCGGGAGATGATAGACTCCGTAGACGCTCACGACCGTCCCCTTCTTCTGATGCGCCATCGCCACCGGGGAGCCGCCGCCGATGGCCGAGGGGCCGCCGGTGATCGAGTCCGTAGCGGCGCCGTACTCGGCGGCGAGGGTGAGGTCGTTGGAGCGGTACGAGAGCATCCCGAGGAACCGGTTGCGCTGGCCGCCGGTGGTCGGAGCGCCGAGCTGCGCGTAGCCGGTCACCCGCAGGCCGCCGACCCGGCTGCCGTCATCCGTGGCGAGGAGGCGGTACGAGGCGCGCGCCTCAAAGTCCTTCCTCTGGTCGCCCAGGGCGCCGTTGTACTTCTCGCCGCCGTACACGCCGACCTGGAAGTTGAAGAGATCGTGGTCGAAAGTGCCGTCCACGCCGGCGCCGAAGTCGGAGCTGGTGAGGTACCCGGCGCGCTCCATCGCCACCTGGCCCTGCATCCGGTAGTTCCAGAGGGCCTCTTCCCAGTCCACAAACGGCGTATGGATCTGGCCGAACTTGTAGGTGAGCGGACTGTTCTCGGGGGTCCACGAGACGTAGGCGTACTTGAGACGGTAGGCGAGCGAGCCGTCCGCCACGCGGTAGATGTCGCCCGTGACGCGGCCCTTCACGCCGCCCGCGAACGAGCCGTTGAAGTTGATGTAGGCCCTGGTGATGTCGAAGTTGTTGATGTGGGTGATGTTGGAGTCGGCCTTCAGCGTGTCGTTCGAGAGCGTGTACATCCACTGCGCGTACACCACGCCGCTCACCGAGGTCTGCGCCGCTGCGGGGCGGGCACCGAGGGCCAGCGCGCCGGCGACGGCGAGCACGGCGGCCAGGGTGGTCGAGCGGTGCACGGTCCGCATCGGGCGCACTCCCTTCTCTGACAGGGTCAATTGTCTCCAGCAGCTGCGTAGCATGGACGGCCTCCGTAACGGGACGCGGTTGGGTGTGTAACGAAACTGCAACGGGGGAAGCAAGCCTGATAGCGGAGCCGTCGGGGCCTCCGCTACCAGGAGTCCGGACACCGGCCGTGCAACCGGCGCCGGGTTTCCTGGAGCCGATGGCGCGCCGCGGGGCGCTGCCGCGGTCGGCACGTTCGGCGTGGGGATGTCGGAAGACGGCATCGGTGCCTCGTGCACGGTTCGAGGTCGCCTACGGGAGCGGTGCGGACGCGTAGGAAGAAAGAGGTGCCGTGTCACGGCATGGTGACGTGGCGGACGCGGCCGTGTAACGAGGGCGTCGCTTCTCAACGTGGTGGGGAGATCGTGTGGAACGGTGTGGAGCGTGTCCGGTGTCAGAGGAGCAGGCGGGCGGCGGCCGCAGCGCCGGTCAGGCCCAGCAGGGCGCCCGCGACGACGTCCACGGGCCGGTGGACGCGCAGGCGCATGCGGCTCACGGCGACGAGGGTGGCCAGCGCGAGGAGTGCGGGAGCCGTCACGGGGTGGGCCATCCCCGCGACCGAGGCCACGGCGAACGCCGCCGCGGTGTGGCCCGAGGGAAACGAGAACGGGTCGGGCAGGTCGATGAGGGCGACGGCGCGCCCGTCCGCGTCGCACGGCCGCGCGCGGGCGACGGTCCGCTTCAGGACTTGGACGGCGAGGTGCGAGGCGGCGTTGGCGATGAGCGCTGCGAGTCCGACCCGCAATTCGTGACCGCCCGCCGCGCAGAGCGCGAGGCTGGCCAGAATGGTGGCGCGTGCCCCGCCGAGGCGCGTCACGGCACGCATCACGCGACGACCCCCTCCTTCTCGGGGCGCCAGCCGGGCGCTGCGCTCGCGAGGACGGGGGCCGCCGCAGGCGATGGCGCCCGCGCCGCCGCGGCGTACTGGGCCAGCAAGTCGTCGTCCTCGGCGGCCAAGTCGCGCGTCATCGCGAACCGGCGCGCGGCGATCCCCATCATCTGCCGCTGGACCCCGTCGAGGGCGAGCCGCACGATCGCCAGCGCGAAGCCGCGGGCGTCGTGGGGTGCCACCAGCAGGCCCGTCCGGCCGTGGACGACGCTCTCCCGGAATCCCCCGGCCTCGGCGACGACGACCGCCACGCCGGACGCCATCGCCTCGAGGGCGACGAGCCCGCACGTCTCGGTGTGCGATGGGAAGACGCACACATCGGCGCCGGCGTAGACGTCGGCGAGTTCGCCGACGGGGAGGAAGCCGAGCTTGTGGGAGTCGGGGAACCGCCGGTAGAGACGGTGCGCGCTCGGCCCGTCTCCGGCGACGGCGAAGACGGCGCGCGGTCCGAGCGCCTCGCCGGCGATGCCGAAGGCGTCGGCGAGCACGTCGAGGTTCTTCTCGCGGGCGAGGCGCCCGACGTGCAGGATCAGGACCTGGTCGTCACGCACACCGAGGCGGCGCCGGGTCGCGGCGCTGCGGCGGTCGGGATGGAAGACGTGCGTGTCCACGCCGCGGCCCCACACCGCCGCCTGGCCGAGGTCTCGCGTCCGCAGCGCGTCCCGTGCGGCCACTCCCGGCGTGTGGATGAACCGCGCGGGTCCGTGAAACCAGGTCAACAACCTCCACACGGCACTCTCCAGAGCCGGGACGCCGTAGTACCGGCAGTATTGCGGGAAGTGGGTGTGGTATGACGTGACGAGCGGCACCCCGCGCCGGAGCGCGTAGTGCCGCCCGAGGAATCCGAGCGGGCCTTCCGTCACAACGTGGACGAGGTCGGGCCCGAAGCCGTCGAGGAAGTGCGCGACGCGGCGGAGCTGGGGCAGCGAGAGGCGTACGGCGGGATACGGTGGGAACGCCACGGAGGGAACGCGCAGCTCCCCGACCCCGTGACCCGGATGCGAGTCCGGGTACTCCGGCGCGACTACCGCCGCGTCATGGCCCGCACGGCCCAACAGCTCCACGATGCGCCGGAGCACCGTGACCACCCCACTGACCTGGGGCGTGAAGGCATCCGAGACGAGCGCGATGCGCACGACCCAACGATGGGCGTGCGCCGTCACTCCCCGGCGACGGGGCGGTTACGGGTCGGTAACGGGGTGGGGTGGAGGGACTGGGCGTCAGCCCGCGGCGGCGAGCACTGCAGCGGGGAGGGTCACGCGGATCGTGGTGCCGGCGCCGAGCCGGCTCTCCGCCTCGACGCGGCCGCCGTGCGCCTCGACGAGGTGCTTCACGATAGCGAGCCCCAGGCCGGTGCCGCCCAGTTCCCTCGATCGCGCCGCGTCTACCCGGTAGAACCGCTCGAAGATGCGCGGCAGGTGCTCGCCGGGGATTCCGGGGCCCGTGTCCGCCACCTCGATCACCACGTCGCCCCTCTGTCGGCGCGCGCGCACCGCCACCGAGCCGCCGGCCGGCGTGTATCGCGCGGCGTTCTCGAGCACGTTGCTGAGCACCTGGCGGAGGGCCTGCGGGTCGGCCGCCACCTCGGCGGCGTCGGCGGGGATCTCGAGGGTGAACGCGCGGTCCTCCGCGTTGCTGGCCCGGGCGACCTCGGTCCACACCTGGCCCGCGAGAGGCCCCAGCGCCACCGGCTCGGGCCGCGGCGTCCACGCCCCCGACTCGATCCGCGAGAGGTCGAGGAGGTCGTCCACCAGCCGCTGCATCCGTCCCGCGTTCACCAGGATGCTCGTCAGGAAGGAGCGCCGGACCTCCGGCGCCGGTTCCTCGCCAAGCAGCGTCTCCGCGTAGCCGCGCACGACCGTGAGCGGCGTCTTCAGCTCGTGGGAGACGTTCGCCACGAAGTCCCGGCGCATCGCCTCGAGCCGCCGCACCGCCGTCAGGTCGTGGAGCACGAAGACGGCACCCCCGCCCTGGAGCGGCTGCGCCGAGAAGAGGAGCCGCCGCCGCTCGAACTCGACCTCGAGCCCCTGCGTCGTGGTCCCCGCGAGCGCGCCGGCGATCGCCTCCTGCGCGGAGCGCTGGCGGAACGTCTCGGTCAGGAGCGGCAGCGGCTCGTCGGGGCGGAAGCCGAGCATCCGCCGCGCGGCCGGGTTCGCCGTCACCACGGCGCCGCGCGCGTCGCACGCGACCACCCCTTCCACCATCGCGGCGACGAGCGCCGCCGTCTCCGAACGCTCGCGCTCCAGCGCGCCAATGCGCTCCGCCAGGCTCTCCTCCAGTCCGCGGAGGGTCCGGGCCAGGTCGCCCAGCTCGTCACCGCCCCGCGTGTCCACCACGGGCCGTTCCCCGCGCGCGATCGCCTGCGCGGCGTCGCGCAGCCGCACCAGCGGACGCGTGACCGAGCGCGTGAAGCCGAGGGCGAGAAGCACCGCCACCACCGCGGCGACCAGGGCGCCAAGGAGCACGGCCGTCTGCGCGTCGCGCACCACCGCGTCCACCTGTGGCACCGGCGCGGAGACGCGCACCGCGCCGCCGGGGATCGGCGCCGCCACCTTGAGCTCCCACCGCCCCGTGGACACGCTGCGCCGGTAGTCGCGCCCGACCTCCCCCCGAAGGGCCGCGCGGAACTCCGGGCGGGTGCGGTGGTTCTCGAGCGAGACGAGCACCGAGTCGGGGAAGTCGGAGTCGGCGATGACGTGCCCGCCGGTGTCGATGACGGTGAGGCGCCGCTCCGTCGCGCGGGTGACCCGCAGCACCAGCGTGTCGAGCGCCGGCCCGCGGCGCGTCCCCACCGCGGCGGCGAGGTACGCCACCTCCCGCTCCAGCTCCAAGCCCGCCTCCCGCGTCAGCCGCGAGCGCAGCGACCAGTCGGCGCCGATCACCAGCACGACGCCGCTGGTGGCCACCACCGCCAGGTACGACGCGAGGAGCTTGCGGGTCAGCCTCACCGGCCCTTCTCCCGGCCGTCCGGCTCCCGGACGCGGTAGCCGAACCCGCGCACCGTCTCGATCATCTCCCCCGCCAGTCCGAGCTTGGTGCGCAGTCGCTTCACGTGCATGTCCACGGTCCGCGTCTGGATGTCGGGCTGCGCCTGCCACACGCTCTCCAGGAGGTGCGGCCGGCTCTGCACCCGGCCCCGCCGCTCCAGCAGCAGCAGCAGCAGCCGGTACTCGATCGGCGTCAGCTCCACCGGCGCGCCGTCCACGCTCACCGTGAGCGCCGAGCGGTCTACCGTGATCCGCCCCACCTTCAGAAGCTGCCCGCCCGCCAGCGCCGGCGCCTGGAGCCGCCGCAGCACCGCCTTCACCCGCAGCACCAGCTCGTCGGGGCTAAACGGCTTCGTCAAGTAGTCGTCCGCGCCTTCGGAGAGGCCCTTGATCCGGTCTACTTCCTCGCGCCTGGCGGTCAGGAGGATGACCCCGACGCCTCGCGTCTCGTCCCTGCGGCGGAGCTCCGCGAGCACCTCGTGCCCGGAGCGGCCGGGGAGCATCAGGTCGAGCACCACCAGGTCCGGCGGCTCCGCCGCGATCGCCGCCAGCGCCTCCGGCCCCGTCCCCGCGGTCTTCACCTGATAGCCCGCGCGGGCGAGATGGTATGCCACGAGCGCGGTGATGTCCGGCTCGTCGTCCACAACCAGGATGCGGGCTTCGCTCACGGTATCGTCGGGTCTCCTCGGGGCCGAACCTAGCGGCGCCCGTTCCCTCGCGTCAATTGCGACTACTTCACTCGTCAATAGGGAAGCGAGGGCCTCCCCTCTGCCGTTACCGCGCCGTTACACCGCCGTGCACCAAGTCGTTACCGCACCAGGCTCTCCTTGAGTGCTGGCCGAGGCTGGCCCCGACGCGCACGCGCGCAGCCACCTGCAGCGGCACGACCTGGAGTCGCCACCGTGAACGCCACCGTCGTCTTCGTTCTGCTGATCGTCCTCGTCGCGTTCGTCTTCGACTTCATCAACGGTTTCCACGATTCGGCGAACTCGATCGCGACGGTGGTCTCGACGCGGGTCCTCTCGCCGCGCCTAGCGGTGCTGTGGGCGGCGTTCTTCAACTTCGTCGCGGCCTTCGGCCTCGGGACGGCGGTGGCGAAGACGATGGGGAAGGGGCTGATCCACGTCGAGCTGGTGGACCCGACGGTCATCGTGGCGGGGCTCCTCGGCGCCATCGCGTGGGACCTGATCACCTGGTGGTACGCGATCCCCTCGTCGTCGTCGCACGCGCTGATGGGAGGGTACGCCGGCGCCGCGATCGCCAAGGCGGGGATCGGCGCGCTCATCCCGGGCGGCTGGCTGATGCCGATCCTCTTCATCCTGGTCGCGCCGCTGATGGGCTTCGTGCTCGGCGTCGCGATGATGGTGGCGGTGGGATGGGGGTTCCGGCGGGCGCACCCGCGGCACATCGACACCTGGTTCCGGCGGCTGCAGCTCGTCTCCGCAGCGGCGTACAGTCTCGGCCACGGCACCAACGACGCACAGAAGACGATGGGGATCGTGGTCGGCCTGCTCTTCTCGGCGCAGGTGGCGTTCAAGGACTTCCCGTTGCGGTTCCTGCACATCACGTCGATGGCCACGATCCCGATATGGGTGATCCTCTGGGCGCACGCGGCCATCGCGCTGGGGACGCTGTTCGGCGGGTGGCGTATCGTGCGGACGATGGGCCAGCGCATCACCAAGCTGCGGCCGTACGGGGGGTTCTGTGCGGAGTCGGCGGGGGCGATCACCCTCTTCGTCGCGTCGCACTTCGGCATCCCCGTGTCGACGACGCACACCATCACCGGGGCGATCAGCGGCGTGGGGGCGACGCAGCGGATCTCCTCGGTGCGCTGGGGCGTGGCCGGGCGGATCGTGTGGGCGTGGATCCTGACCATCCCCGCCTCGGCGGTCATCGCGGCGGTGGCCTACTTGCTGGTGCGGGCGGTCGGGCACTAGCCGGGGCGACCGGGCCCGGGTCGGTCCGCGCCGCTCCTCGGCGGCCGGTCCCCTGCTGAGCCGCAGCCGCGGCTGCCGGCGCGTTTGCCGCGGGCGCCGGCGCGGGTACATTTCGCCGACTATGCTGAACCTGATCGCGGTTCTCTCTGGTCTCCTCGCCGCCGGTCCCGTCCGCCCCCACGCCGCCCCCGTCGCGCCTCCCCGCTCCCTGGAGCAGGGGTCCGCGCGCGCGCAGGGCGTGGCCGGCGCCGCCCGGCAGGCCGATTCCGTGGTGCTGCGGGTCGTCACGACCAACGACTTCCACGGCGCCCTGCTGCCCCAGAGGCCCTCGTGGAGCAACGGCCGCGAGGTGGGGGGCGCCGCCGCCATCGCGGGGATGATGGATCGGCTGCAGCGGGAGTGCAGCTGCGCCGAGCTGCGCTTGGACGCGGGCGACGTGATGCAGGGGACGCCGATCTCGAACCTCACCCACGGCCGTGCCACCGTCGAGGCGTTCAACTTGATGGGGTACGCCGCCGCGGCGGTGGGGAACCACGAGTTCGACTGGACGGTGGACACCCTCGCGGCCCGGATGCGCGAGGCCCGGTTCGGGTGGCTCGCGGCCAACATCCGCACGACGGCGGGCGCGCGTCCCGCGTGGGTCCAGCCGTGGCGGATGGTGCGGGTCGGTGGCCTCAAGGTGGCGCTCATCGGCTACACCACGATCCTCACGCCCTCCACCACGCGCCCCGACAACGTCGCGGGCCTGCGGTTCGACGGCGGCGCGGCGATTGTGGACTCGCTGGTGGGGGTGGCGCGCCGCGACTCGGCGGTGGACGTGGTGATCCTCCTGGCGCACGAGGGCGGCTTCTGCGGTCCGGGGGGGCGGGACTGCCACGGCGAGGTGTTCGACCTGGCGGGTGCCCTCACGGTGAAGCCCGACCTGATCGTCAGCGGCCACACCCACTCGCTCATCAACGCCGTCTGGAACGGCATCCCCATCGTGCAGGCGCGCTCGAGCGGCACGGCGGTCGGCATCGTGGACTTCGTCGCGGCGCCGGGAGGAGGCCGCACGGCCCACGTCCGCGTCGAGACGGTCTACGCCGATCGGGAGCGCGCGGACACTGCGGTGGCGCGGCTGCTCGACGGCTACCGCCGCGCGACCGACTCTCTCACGTCGCGGCCGGTGGCCACGCTCGCCTCGGCGCTGCGGCGCGGCGGGGACCAGTACCCCCTCGGCAACCTCCTCGCCGACGCCTATCGCGCGGCGGCCGGCGCCGACGCGGCGATCGTGAACAACGGTGGCATCCGCGCCGACCTCGACAGCGGCGTGGTGTCGTGGGGGGCGCTCTTCGAGGCGGTGCCGTTCCAGAACTTCGTGACGCGGGTGACGCTGACGGGCGCGGATCTGCGCTCGGCGCTGGAGCACGCGGTTGGCTCGCAGGACGCCGCCGGGCACGTCTCCGGCGTGCGGCTCACCGTGACGCGCGGGGCGCCGGAGGGCCGGCGCATCACGGCCCTCGCCTTCGAGAACGGGCAACCGGTCCGCGACGACGGGCGCTACACCCTCGCCGTGCCCGACTACCTCGCGGCAGGGGGCAGCGGCTACGCGATGCTGCGCGGCCGCCCCGCCGTGAACGTGGGCGTCACCGACCTCGACGCCTTCATCGCCTACCTGCGGCGGCTGCCGCAGCCGGTGCGCGCGCCCGCCGAGGCCCGCATCACCGGGCAGTAGCAGAGGAGAACGAGCCGTATGCCGGTATCCCGCGAGACCCTCAGGAAGCTCCCCAAGGCCGAGCTGCACGTGCACCTCGACGGCAGCCTGCGGCCCGAGACCCTCGTCGATCTGGCCAAGGAGCAGAAGGTGAAGCTCCCCGTCACCGAGCCGGTCGAGCTGGCCAAGCGGATGCACGTCACGGACGCGCACAACCTCGTGGAGTACCTCGACCGCTTCAAGGTCACGCTCTCGGTGATGCAGCGCCCCGAGGCGCTCGAGCGGATCGCCTACGAGCTGGTGGAGGACGGGGTGAAGGACGGCGTCCGATACATGGAGATCCGCTACTCGCCGATCCTCCACACCCACAAGGGGATGCCGCTCACCGAGACGGTCGAGGCGCCGCTCCGTGGCCTGCGGCGGGCCGAGAAGGCGTTCGGCGTGAAGACGGGGCTGATCATCTGCGGCATCCGCAACATGAGCCCCGACACCTCCCTCGAGCTCGCGGCTCTGACGGTGGCGTACAAGGGCAAGGGGGTGGTGGCGTTCGACCTCGCGGGGGCGGAGTACAACTTCCCTGCCAAGAAGCACAAGGAAGCGTTCTACAAGGTCATCGACGCCCACGTCGGCGCCACGATCCACGCCGGCGAGGCGTATGGCGCGGAGTCCATCGCGCAGGCACTGCACTACTGCCGCGCCGACCGCATCGGGCACGGCACCAAGCTGTACGAGAGCCCCGAACTGGAGGCGTACATCACCGACCGGCGCATCCCGCTCGAGATCTGCCTCACGAGCAACGTCCAGACCCGGGCGGTGCCGTCGTACGAGGAGCACCCGGTCCGCCGCTACTTCGACCTCGGCATCGTGGTCTCGCTCAACACCGACAACCGGCTGATGAGTGCCACGACCCTCACCGAGGAGTACTGGCTGGCGCACAAGAAGCTGGCGTTCACACGCAAGGAGATCGACCGGATGCTGGTGTACGGCTTCGAGAGCGCGTTCCTGCCGTGGCGCGAGAAGCAGGCGATGGTGGCGCAGGTGCAGAAGGAGCTGGAGGCGATCCGATGAGCGAGCGCGACGCAGGGCTCGTTCAGCGGGCTGCCGACGCCGTGGCGCAGGCCATCGCGCCGCGGAAGCCGCGGGTCGCGGTGGTGCTCGGCTCCGGCCTCGGCTTTCTCGCCGACCAGGTGGAGGACGCGGTGCGGGTCCCGTACGCGAAGATCCCCGGGTTCCCGCAGCCCACGGTGGTGGGACACGCGGGGGAGCTGGTGGCGGGCACGCTCGAGGGCGTCCCCGTGGTCGCGCAGAGCGGGCGGTTCCACCTCTACGAGGGGCACGACGCGTGGACGGCCGCGCTCCCGGTGCGCGTGTTCGCTATGCTCGGCGTGAAGACCCTCGTGGTCACCAACGCCGCGGGGGGCATCCGGCGCACCTTCCGTCCCGGCACGCTGATGCTCATCGCCGACCACCTGAACCTGATGTTCCGCAACCCGCTCGCGGGCCCCGTCGAGCCGGGGGACGAGCGGTTCCCCGACATGAGCGACCCGTACGACGGGGAGCTGCGCGTTCTGGCGCGGCGCGTGGCGGCGGAGCGGGGGATCGCCCTCGACGAGGGCGTCTACTGCGGCCTCCTCGGCCCGTCGTACGAGACGAAGGCCGAAATCGAGATGCTGAAGCGCTTCGGCGCCGACGCGGTGGGGATGAGCACCGTGCCCGAGGTCGTCGCGGCGCGGGCGCGGGGCGTGCAGGTCGTCGGCATCTCGACGATCACCAACCTCGCGGCGGGGCTCGGCGGCACGCAGGCGCTGGCGCACACCGAGGTTCTCGAGACGGCGGAGCGGGTCAAGCACCAGCTGGTGGACCTGGTCCGCGGGATCGTGGCGCAGCTTTGAGGCCGGGCGCCGGGGCGGCCTGATGCTCGCGCGAGCCCAGCGGCGCGCCGGGCTGCGCCCCGTGAGTGCTCGCCTCGGCACGCCACCGGGCCCGCGCTCGCCGGCCGCTCCGACGCTGGGCCCGGCCGGGAAGCGCCGTTGCTCCCGCGGCGCAGCGCCCCGCAGTTCTGGAAGGGAGGGATGATGACGGACGGGACGTTCACGATCCTCGGCATCGCTGGCAGCCTGCGGAAGGCGTCGTACAACCGCGCTGCCCTGCGCGCGGCGCAGCAACTCGCGCCCGAGGGCGTCCGGATCGACGTGTTCGACCTCGAAGGGATCCCGCCCTTCAACCAGGACTTGGAGAACGACCCGCCGCGGCGGGTGCGGGAGATGAAGGCCGCGGTGCGCTCCGCCGACGCGCTCCTCTTCGTCAGCCCCGAGTACAACTACTCCATCCCCGGCGTCCTCAAGAACGCCATCGACTGGGGCTCGCGGCCGGCCAAGGACAACTGCTGGGCGGGGAAACCGGGCGCGTTGATGGGGGTCTCGGGCGGGCTCCTCGGCACCGCGCGCATGCAGTACCACCTGCGGCAGGTCTTCCTGAACGTGGGGGTTCTGGCGGTGGTGCGGCCGGAGGTGATGATCGGCCAGGCGGCGCAGAAGTTCGACGCCGAGTTGAACCTGACCGACGAGCCGACGCGGGAGTTCGTGCGGAAGCTCGTCGCCGCGCTGGTGGACTGGGCCCGGCAATTGGAGAGGGGCCGGGCGACTTAGCTGGAGCGGCCGACGAGGGGCCGGGCCGCGTGTGGGGCGCAAGGAGCGGGGGTGCGCCGCGCGATGGGCGGGCGCCGTGCGAGCGCAGCGAGCCGTCCGACCGCCCGAGCGCGCCGCGCCCCCGCGACGCAGCGCCCGCACGGCGG
>Ga0209777_10001436_pt1 | contig 34377 bp, 41 predicted proteins | sample FrelakmetHBP12HB_FD_187147 | JGI IMG/M metagenome (GOLD analysis project Ga0209777, IMG submission 187147) | Freshwater lake sediment microbial communities from the University of Notre Dame, USA, for methane emissions studies -HBP12 HB (SPAdes)... | ecosystem: Environmental > Aquatic >...
CATCGGTACTGTCGTGCAGAGCCTTGTCGAGCGTGCCATTGAGGACAAAGTCATCAAGGCAGGCAAGAAGGGCAAGAGCGGCTACATCTTCTACGACACCAAAGACCCGATGATGTGGAACGCTTATTCATCAGCCGGAACCCTTGCAGCAACCATGGTTAACTGTGGTGCCGGGCGGTTCGCCCAGGCAGTCTCTGCAACCCTGCTCTACTTCAACGACCTGCTCGAACACGAAACCGGCCTCCCCGGCTCCGACTTCGGTCGTACCATGGGTGTTGCAGTCGGTTTCTCGTTCTTCAGCCACTCGATCTACGGTGGCGGCGGCCCCGGCGGTTTCAACGGTAACCACGTAGTTACCCGTCACGCAGCCGGTGTCGGTATGCCCTGTATCGTGGCAGCATGCTGTCTTGATGCAGGTACCCAGATGTTCGGCCCAGAGGCAACCTCAAAGATTTACCAGGACACCTTCGGGCAGCTCGACGCATTCAAGAAGCCGATCCAGGCAGTTGCCAAGGGCGTATAAGCCCCAAGGATACGAATGACCGAAGCCACGTTCCCCCAGTGCAGGATTGTCACCGAGCGGTTGCTTAACCCCGAGACTACAGAACGCCTGCTGAACCAGATTTGTTCTGTTGCCGGAGTCCGGCGCATGGTCCTCAACGGACCACGCCTTCCCGCAACAGTTACCTACGGACCCGCCAAAGGACTCGCCAATCCTCATACCATGAGGAAAACGATCCGTGTCGGGGACGAAGAGCTGGAACTGCAGGTGCATGTTGGTACCATACTGCTCGAGATTGAGAACCGCGATGTCATCCCCGCACTGCAAGCCGCGTGCAAACCGGTCTTCACGGACTATAGTTTCTATATCCAGGAAGGCAGGTTTATGAAGACCGAGCCGTCACTTTCCGATTACTGTAAGTATGGCCCGGACGCGGACAAGACGATGATCGGACTTACTGATCCTACCAGCAAGTCCAAACCCGTAATCCTTCAGGGAAGATAACTACATTATGCCGATTGGACGAGTAACCCAGGTTGTTGACTGCCGCGAGGCGATGGGCATGGGTAAAGGAGGCGGAATTGCCCAACGGGGCACCATCTCCGAGTGCCGGTACCCGGATGTCATAGTGGTCGGGATGTCTCCCGGACGCCGCCACGTGACAAAACCGGTGTGCGATATCACCTCAGGACTGCGACAACAGGGCGTCGAATACAGCATCAGTACGCTGGTCCTGTATGCCGGCAGTGGCGTGCCGCCGGACGCACCAAAAATTGCTGGTGGCGTCCTCGGCGCTTCATTTGGGCTTACCGACAAGGAAATCGCGCAGATCGAAAAACACAAAGTCGCCATCCTTCACCACGGGAACGTACGTTCCCACGTGGTGCACAAGGTCAGGTTTATTCTCCAGGCCTGTGATGTGAAGGCGATTGTTGTTTCCCAGGCCCCGATTGATTACGAGGATCTCGCAAAAGAGGGAGTGAAGACATCCGTGGTGATGCCCCCCGCTGACAAGATCCGTTCCAAAGGTACGGTGATGGCCATCGTGAGCGGTGTAACCCGGGGTCAGACCCCAACACGCGAGAAAATGGCGGAAGTCATTTCGTCAGTAATGAGAATCGTGAAAAAGAAGGAAACATTGGAGTGATAAAATAATGGCATACAAACCCCAGTATGGTCCCGGCCAGACTCAGATCGCCGAGAACAGGCGCAAGCAGATGGACCCGGCCCACAAGCTGGAAAAGCTTCGTGATATCAGTGACAAGGACGTCGTCCTCGTCATGGGACACAGAGCCCCCGGCTCAGCCTATCCAAGTGCACACCCGCCACTCGCTGAGCAGCAGGAACCCGCGTGCCCGATCCGCAAGCTCGTGACCCCGACCGACGGCGCAAAGGCCGGCGACCGCGTCCGCTACATCCAGTTCACCGACTCGATGTACAACGCACCCTGCCAGCCCTACCAGAGAAGCTACGTCGAGTCATACCGTTTCCGCGGTATTGACCCGGGTACCCTCTCAGGGCGGCAGATTGTCGAGTGCCGCGAACGCGACCTCGAGAAATATGCAAAGGAACTCATCAGCACTGAGCTCTTTGATGCAGCACTCACCGGTATCCGTGGCTGCACCGTGCACGGGCACTCCCTCCGTCTTGACGAGAACGGTATGATGTTCGACATGCTCCAGCGCTTTGTCATGGACAAGAAGGCAGGCACCATCAAGTACATCAAGGACCAGGTCGGCGTACCCCTTGACGCAGAAGTCAAGGTAGGGAAGGCTCAGGACGCAAAGTGGCTCAAGGCACACACCACCATGTACCACTCAGTAATAGGTACGGGATTCCGCGAAGACGCCGAATATGTTGAGTACATTACCCGCATCCATGAACTGAGAGTCAAATACGGCTTCATGCCCAAGGAGGCCTGAATATGGCAAAATCAGCAAAAATCGAAAGGACCCAGAAGCTCTTCTTAAAGGCAATGAAGACGAAATTTGCAGAAGACCCCCAGGCAATGTCCACGGTCTACCTGCGCAAGGGTCTTGAGCAGTCCCCGAGAAAAGTCGAGTTCATGAAGGCCGGTAAGAAGGCCGAGATGGAACGCGGCATCTCCATGTACGACCCCAAGCGCTGCCACTGTGGCGGTATCCCGCTCGGCCAGCGCCAGCTGACAACCTACGAAGTCAGCACCACCGGTGTCTTTGTCGAGGGCGATGACCTGCACTTCGTCAACAACGCTGCGATGCAGCAGATGTGGGATGATATCCGCAGGACGATCATTGTCGGCCTCGACCTTGCTCACGGCACGCTCCAGAAGCGTCTGGGTAAGGAAGTCACCCCCGAGACCATCAACGAGTACCTCCACGTGCTGAACCACGCCATGCCCGGTGCAGCCGTTGTTCAGGAACACATGGTCGAGACTCACCCGGGACTCGTGGACGACTGTTACGTCAAGGTCTTCACAGGCGACGACGAGATGGCAGACGACCTCGAGCCCCAGTTCGTGCTCAACGTCGACAAGCTCTTCCCGGCCAAGATGGCCGCACAGCTGAAGGCAGCAGTCGGCAAGTCAATGTGGCAGGCCGTGCACATCCCCACCACCGTCAGCAGGACGTGCGATGGCGGTACCACCTCACGATGGTCTGCCATGCAGATTGGTATGTCCTTCATCGGGGCCTACAAGATGTGCGCCGGTGAGGCAGCAGTCGCTGACCTTGCATTCGCCGCAAAGCACGCCGGTGTTATCCAGATGGCAGATATCCTGCCCGCCCGCCGTGCACGTGGCCCGAACGAGCCAGGTGGCATCAAGTTCGGACACTTCTGCGATATGATCCAGTCAGACCGCAAGTACCCCAATGACCCGGTAAGGGCATCCCTTGAGATCGTTGCAGCAGGAACGATGCTCTTCGACCAGATCTGGCTCGGATCCTACATGTCCGGTGGTGTCGGGTTCACCCAGTATGCAACCGCTGCATACACCGACAATATCCTTGATGACTACACCCAGTATGGTGTGGACTACATCAAGAAGAAACACGGAGGCATCGGAAAGGCAAAGTGTACCCAGGAAGTCGTCAGCGACATCGCAACCGAGGTCAACCTCTACGGTATGGAGCAGTACGAAACCTACCCGACCGCACTCGAGAGCCACTTCGGTGGATCCCAGCGTGCATCCGTCCTTGCAGCAGCATCAGGTATTTCCTGTGCACTTGCAACGGCAAATTCCAACGCCGGCCTGAACGGCTGGTACCTGTCGATGCTCATGCACAAGGAAGGCTGGTCACGTCTCGGCTTCTTCGGCTACGACCTGCAGGACCAGTGTGGTTCCGCAAACTCCATGTCGATCCGTCCCGACGAGGGATTACTCGGCGAGCTCCGTGGACCAAACTACCCGAACTATGCAATGAACGTCGGGCACCAGGGAGAATACGCTGCAATCGCCGGCTCTGCCCACATTGCACGCGGAGATGCATGGACCCTAAACCCACTGATGAAGATCACCTTCGCCGACCCGTCGCTGAAGTTCGACTTCTCAGAAATCCGTCGCGAGTTCGCGAAGGGTGCAATCCGCGAGTTCATGCCCGCTGGAGAGCGCTCACTGATCATACCGTCAAGGTAAGATCACATCAATCACTTTTTTTTTTAGGTACATTCACATTCCAGCGATTATCTTTTCAACACGATTTATGTAAATTGCTAATCGATGATGCTCCAAAAGCGGAGTTGTAGCGTTCCACTTTCATGACTGCCCCTGACTTGCACCCGGCTACCAAAGGTAAATTTATCCGCATACCCTGTGCCGGAGAGTATGGCAGAGAGTGGTAAAATCTGATATTATACTGAAAGAATGAGGGATGCAGATCCAGGGGAAAATAAGCCAAATTCGGGCTCCGATTCATTCTCTTGTTGTCACTTGGTATATGGAAAAACCCGTAAAACCCTCCTTTTCTGTTCGTGTGGAGAATACGCTTAATTATCGCTCTGTTTACCAAAATACGATAGATATGCACCTCGCCCAATGCCTGCTAATGGCCCTGCCACTGAGGCTGCTTTCGCCATGTATTATTACCAAATGAACCCTCTAAACCCTGCCAGAATACCAATGTGAGGGTCGTTTTTTCCGACGAGTGTAATTAAAAGGAGAGATTTGAAAGAAAAGCGATACAATGTCCTGCTCCACGAATCAGGTGTTTTTTACCACCTCAACCGGATCGATATTTGCTATCACATCGATATAATCTGGTAATTGGTGGAGGGTCTGATAAAATTTTGGTAGGGATATGCTTGTGCCGGTATATCGGATAATCTTGATCTAGTCTATCAGGCAACGATGACTGATATCTGTAGATTTTTTGAGATATTTGGTCCTTAGTATATATTTTTTAACGAGAGAGGAATCCGGTATGGCTATCAATTTTCAAATTTTGATTTTCGGGAAAAATTATAAATAAAGTCGAATAAAACGTGGAGATGGTGAACCAAGATGCCATCGTTTGCATGCAAGGATATCGGTATGGACTGTAAATTCCAGACTACCGCTCCGACAGAAGCAGAGCTGATGAAAAAGATTGCGGATCACGCAAAGAGTGCACACAAGATTGACACAGTTCCTCCAGATCTCATGGCAAAGATCAAAAAAGCAATTAAAAAATAACCTTTCCATTTTTTCATTCACCGCTGATTCCGGCTTTTCTCACTTATACAGAGAATATTCCGGCAGTTTTATTTCCTGCAATCCCTAAAAGCCTGATATGAGGTATTGTAATGAAACGCATTACTATCAACGCACTCGTTGACATCGGCTGCCTGATCACGTTCATCCCGTCGCTGATTTCCGGGCTTGTCCTGTATTTTGTGTTTCCGGAAGGTGGCGGGAGAGGCAGCGGCTGGTTAACGTACCTTGGGATTGCAAAAAACCAGTGGACAACCATGCATAATAACACGAGCCTGATATTTGCCGCCCTGCTCATAATTCACCTGCTCCTGCACTGGAAATTTTTCCGCCATATCAACAAGGCATTGAACCCGGAAGGAAAAGAGGAGTGCGAGACTTCATAGGAATTCAAATTTTTCCCGCAATTGACGTACCTTGGATAGAAAAATTTGGTAACTGGTAGCGGATGTCTACCATTCGAGCTTCATGCCAGTTCCCACTTCCTGCACGGGACAATACCCCGCAAGGGCAATTTTTGATGCGAGCGATGTGCAATGGCAGGCGTGCAGGGATTTCAACTTAAGGTTCCGCAGATACTCCCCCGTCTTTTTGAGACGTGTAGGGGAGGGTTTGAGAAGATGGAGCCCCCCTATGATGTCAATAACCCGTTGTTCACCGCATACCGATTGAGCCCGCTCCACAATATTGCAGATACCGGCGTGCGAGCAACCGGTTATGATAACCAGTCCCTCACCCGTCCTGAATGCCAGCGCAGAATCGTCAAGGAAATGATCCTCTCTAGCAGATCCATCGGGCATAATTATTTTTCGAGTTTCCGGATCGACCTGCTCGAACCCGAAATTCCGTTCAACCTCACCCAAAAAGACAAGGTTTTTGGTAAGATGTCGCGGGACCGTGGTGGTGCACACATCAAAGAACCGTGACAGTTCCTGCTCTGAGAGCACCGTCCCGGTATCGGGAACCGGGAATTTCGGACGGGGATAAAAACACCAGGGATGGGCAACCAGTAATGGTTTCTTTACCGGGATTCCCTCGATTATGGATCGGGTCATGTGCCGTATGAGCGGGGACAGGCCCCCGCTATGGTCAAGGTGACCATGCGAGAGCACGACAATATCAAGATCGAGCAGATTTACCCCCAGTTTCTGGGCATTCTGCAAAAACAGATCTGAATAGCCGGTATCAAACAGGATCTTTTTCCCTTCAGTCTCTATCAGGAATGACAGGCCGGGTTCACCACTGAAATACCGATCCGTGAGTGTAGTATTATCGACAAGGACAGTAAGTGAAAGTTGTGGTTTCACAACACACCATCTTACCTGGAGGGGAATAGTTCTTTTGCTTGTCGCAGAATCATGATTGAATTTTCGTCTGAAACTGACGATGGAATACCTCGGTTTTCTGGTATGTCAAAGTACCAGTGTTTAAATGATTTATGCGCATATGTGTAATTAAGGTACGACAGACAGTACGCTTGGTGACAAAATGACAGAACCAACTACACGCAAAATCAACAATACTGAATCAGCTACCCCTGTTCAAAGAGGGTGCATCGATGACCACACCTGCGCGTGCGGTGAAAAACACGAACCGGTTTCAAGCGATGTCAGCCACCAGGAAGCCTGCACATCCCCTTTAAAATTCGGTAATTCCTGCTGCTGCCAATCCGATGATGCTGCGCAAAACGCACCCCACCGCTGCGGGCATGGACCACGCTGCCAATAAAAGCACCCTCTTATTACACCAGACAAATTGAAAGAAAAGGTGATGTGATGACCGATTATCACGCGATCCCTGAACTTCTGGAAGAATATATGCAGGCACATGATGGTACCGGGTTATGGGTGACTGTACCGGAGTTCCGAACCTATTTTGCCCTGAAAGAACGATCATCACCTGCAATCTCCGGGTTTTTCCGCAGACTTCACCATCGTCCTTTCTTCACCTGCCCTTACCGGGTGACGAGATTCGAAAAACTGATCGTGATCACTCCGCAAACACGGATAATCAAGCGTTATTTTATCACACGAAGACCATACGCCAGTGAGAACATTAATTCCCCTTGATAAGAGAATGAGTAATCACAGGAGAAAAATGGATGACGGACAGCGAAGATCCAGAAATAGTCCCATGTCCCCGGCGGGGAAGGCCTCGTGTCCGGCGTATTATCGAAGGAATTGGGGAGTCGCGATGCTACAAACCCTGCTGCTGCCTTGGTGAAGAGAATGAAGGCGTCTTACTCAAACCTGAGGAGATTGAACTGATCCGTCTAATCGATCTCGAAGGCCTTGAACAGGAAGAGGCTGCCGAGAGACTGGGGGTCTCCCGCAAGACCGCATGGCGGGATCTCCATGATGCCCGGCGTAAGATCGCTGACGCATTGGTTAATGGGAAAGGTATTGAAATGGCCGGCTGCACAAAAGCGGCTGAAGGGCGATGCCCGAAGTGCACCCGGTAGATTGAGGGTCGAGGAAATTCTCCGGAATAGTCGATGACGAAATGGTGACGGGGTTCTTGGCCGAGACCCTCCCCGAGATTGGTGGAGCATTGAAGATCGTGGTCGGTGCACCAGGTTCAAAATAGGGATTTCTGGATTGGGACTATGGCGGAAGAGCGAAGCTGGCGCGCCGATGCCTAGTGGCGACCGGGAGATGATCGTGCGGCACTCTCTCCCGCTTATCTTCTGTTTTTGTATCTGATCCTTAAATATTTATGCTCATATGTGTAATAATTCCTTCAGAGCGATCATGAGGAGTTACCATGCCAAACTTTGACGGAACAGGGCCGCTAAAACGAGGGCGAATAATCGGGCGGGGCCTGGGGCCCTACAAAAAATGCAAAAACGGGAACGAGTGCCCGGTAAAACCTGACGGTCTTCCGGTTAAGGAAGAATCTCCTCATTGAATGATTCAGGATCCGAGAAACCTATGTCATTGCCATTTATCACGGTAAACGACCTGTGCATGGACTTTGACGGCACCTGTGTCTTACATGAGGTCTCGTTCGAGATCCCTGAAGGGGAGATTGTCGGTGTTATTGGCAGGAGCGGGGCAGGCAAGAGTGTCCTCATGCACCTGCTCCGGGGGGTTGAGCAGCCTCCGACCCAGGGCTCGATTGTCTACCATGTTTCCGCATGTGACACCTGTGAGTATATGGATGTGCAGAGCCGGGCTGGCGGGAAGTGCCAGCAGTGCGGTGGCGAACTGGTCGCACAGGATGTTGATCTCTGGGATGAGAAGAGTGATGGGATGAAGTCCCGTGTCATGCACCGGACGGCGATCATGTTCCAGCGCACATTTGCCCTCTATGGTGATGACCGGGTGATCGAGAACGTTCTCCACGCGCTTGACGATGTCAATTATCCCCAGGAACATGCCATCAACCGTGCTGCTGATCTCATCGACCAGGTAAGACTATCCCACAGGATGATGCACATTGCCCGTGACCTGTCGGGTGGCGAGAAGCAGCGGGTCGTGCTTGCCCGGCAGCTCGCAAAAAACCCGGCAATGCTCTTTGCCGATGAACCAACCGGGACGCTCGACCCCGAGACCGCACGGCTGGTGCATGAGATGCTGATCGAGGCAGCACGGAAGAATTCGATGGGCATGGTCGTCACCTCCCATTTTTCGCACGTGATCGAAGACATGGCTAACCGTGCAATCCTGCTGGCCGATGGTAGTATAGCAGCCATTGGTTCGCCAAAAAGCGTAATCAGCATGTTTGTCAAAGACTACCACGAGATAGAAGAATCCGCACCATCGGAACTGGGCGAAAAAATCCTTGCAGCACGGGACGTCTCCAAGCGCTACATCTCGGTTGACCGTGGAGTGGTGAGAGCGGTCAATAGCGTGACATTCGATGTCGCAAAGAAAGAAATCTTCGGCATCATCGGCAAGAGTGGTGCGGGTAAGACCACACTCTCCCGGATTATCGCCGGCATCATTGAACCCACAAGCGGGGAGATGAATATCCTTATCGGTGATGACTGGGTGGACATGACAAAACCCGGTATTGACGAGCGGGGACGGGCAAAGGAATACATCGGGCTCCTGCACCAGGAATACGACCTTTTCCCGCACCGCAGTGTCCTCGATAACCTGACCGATTCGATAGGTCTCGAGTTCCCCAAAGAGCTTGCAGTAAGAAAAGCGGTTGTCACGCTCAGGATGGCAGGATTTACCGAGGAGAAATCCCGGCAGATCCTGAACCGGTTCCCGGGTGAGCTTTCTGACGGGGAGCGGCACCGGGTAGCGCTTGCGCAGGTGCTCATCCGTGAGCCGCGTCTCGTAATCCTCGATGAACCGACCGGCACCATGGACCCGATCACCAAACAGGATGTCAAGCACTCGATCCTGCATGCCCGCGAGGAGATGGACGAGACGTTTATCGTTGTTTCCCATGACATGGACTTTGTCCGGGATATCTGCGACCGGCTTGCACTGATGCGGGGCGGGAAGATCATCCAGATCGGGACGACTGATGAGATCCTTTCCCAGGTTACTGATGAAGAGAAGCATGACTAAAGGCGCACAAACGCCGCTTATATACTACCAGATACACTATCATGACAGCAAACCCAACAACAACCCCTCAGGAATGTGATGAAAATTGTTCGACCTGTTCCTCAGGACAACCGCAGAATACTCCAAAAAGTGCTCCCAAAGGATTGCCGCCAAAAGCGAAGATTGATGCGAAACACGTCATCCTCGTGCTGAGCGGGAAAGGCGGTGTTGGAAAATCCACCGTCTCGGTAAACCTCGCGTTCGCCCTTGCCAACCATGGTAAGAAGGTCGGTCTGCTCGATCTGGACTTCCATGGCCCCAATATCCCCAAGATGCTGGGTATTGAAGACCAGCGACCGGCTGTACTCGCCCATACCATCGAACCCGTCCATGTAACCGGAAACCTTGCGGTCATGTCGATGGCATTCCTGCTGCCGGATACAAGCACACCGGTTGTCTGGCGGGGACCGATGAAAATGGTGGCAATCCAGCAGTTCCTCGCTGAAGTGAACTGGGGATCAATTGATTACCTTGTTGTCGATCTCCCGCCCGGTACCGGTGACGAGGCACTCACGATTGCCCAGCTCGCCCCCAATGTGAAAGGGGCAGTCATCGTGACCACTCCCCAGGATGTCGCAGTAATGGATGCAATCAAGGCGGCGAAATTTATTGAAAAACTGGAACTGCCGGTGATTGGGATCATCGAAAACATGAGCGGGATGATCTGTCCCCACTGCGGAGACACGATTGACCTCTTTTCCCATGGTGGCGGAAAGAAAGCAGCAGAGGATCTGGGTGTTCCATACCTTGGGGCTATTCCTCTTGACCCCGAAATGGTGAAGGCCGGGGATGAAGGAAGGCCGTATATTCTCCGCCATGCGGAGTCAGCCACATGGAAGGCCGTGGACACGGTGATGGAAAACCTGGTAAAACTGGTCGAGTCCTGACAGGGTTTCTGACATTTAAAAATTAAAACGGAAACGCAGGCATGAGAAAATATCCGGGAATCCCTGAACTACTTGAAACGTACATGGAGGAGAGCGCGGCAGATGAACGGTGGGTCACCGTGCAGGAACTCCGCGACCGGTTCGGCATGACCCGCTACGAATCCAGTACTGTCTCCGGATTCCTGCGCCGGCTGAAGTTCGGGTCGTTCGGCCAGTGCCCATATATTGTGCTCAGGATCGAACCTACTAATGTGACATTCCGTTCAAGTCCCCCGAAATACCGGTATCTGGTGAAACGGAAGAACAAAATTACTACCGCTTTTTCGGAGGATAATCCATAATGCCGGTTAGCAGGCACGACACAAAACAAATGTTAATGAATACTGTTAGGCTGCCCAGATATGCTTATATTTCTCCCGCTCAATGGACGATATATTTGGATGTGATGTGATCTTATGATCCAATCCATAAAATCCTACAATGAAGCCGTAGCATTCCACGGGCACGCATGCCCCGGGCTTGCACTCGGCTACCGGGCTGCAGAGTACGCGATGGCCGCCCTTAGGGCCGGTCGCTCGGATGATGAAGAACTTGTCTGTATTGTGGAGAACGATGCCTGCGGGGTCGATGCAATCCAGGCTGTTGCCGGCTGCTCGGTAGGCAAGGGCAATCTGATCCTCCAGGACTTTGGCAAGCATGCCTACACATTCATCGATCGGAAATCCAACCGCGCGATACGACTTGTCCAGCGCCCGGAACCGGTCGTTCATCGCTTAGACCCGGTTGCCTCAACACTGCGGGAAAAAGTGATAGGCCGAACAGCGACGCCCGCTGAACACAAAGATTTCCACGAGTGCCAAGCAGCAGTCATTGATAAAATCCTTAAGATGCCGATTGATGAACTGTTCATCGCCAGAGAAGTCAATCCGGTGATTCCTGTAAGGGCAAAGATCTTTACGTCCGTTCAGTGTGCCAGCTGTGGCGAGATGGTTGCCGAGCACCGGGCACGTGTCCGGAATGGTACATTTGTCTGCATACCTTGTGCCGGGGAATACGGCAGAGGGTGGTAAAAGTTGAAACTATACTGAAAAAACCAGGTATGACGGTAAAAGGGAGATGAAAAAATACGCCCAAAATGGGCTCCATTTCCCGTTTCTGATATCCCAAGAAATCCGGAAGACCCCGGAAAACACTCTATTTCAGTTCCTGTGGAGAATACCTGTAATAATCGCCCTATTAGCCAAAATACGGCAGATTTGCAACTCATCTATTGGCTAGTAAAGCCCGTTAAATCGAGCTGTTTTTTGCCACATATTTTATCCCATCCGGCATCCTCAAAGGCTTCCAGAACACCAATATGAGGCTCGTTTTTTCGACAAAGGTCTAAAAAAAGGCAAGGCATCGTTATGTATTTATTCCATCCAGCCATCATTACCAGTTAAGGTGTAAAAATTGAAGATTGGTGAAAAGAATGTCGGCATGATCGACCGCGTGGTCAGGATCATTCTCGGGATCGTACTCATTGGTGTGTTTTTCCTCCACATGGTCGCTGCACCATGGTCGTATCTTGTCGTGCTCATCGGAATTATCGCTCTTATAACGGGTGTTTTCAGCACCTGCGCCTTGTATTCTCTCATCGGAATGAATACTCTGGGAAAATAGGTGTAAAAGAAGGTCACGGGAAGAGCCTTCGCTTGAAGAAGCGTTCTTCTCTAGTCACCGGATCGCTCACGCGTACTTTGACGGATCCGTGTCAAACTTCTTTTTGCAGCCCGGGGCACAGAAGTAGTATTTCTTTCCCTTGTACTCGCTCGTGAACTTCGCGGTCTTCTCATCCACAGTCATTTTACAGATCGGGTCGATTGCCATATAGTACCTCACTAACTACCCTTTTTTGCATCGGGTATATATGTTTTGAGCAGAAGTGAAAGACTGACAACAGTCACCGAGCTGAGTGCCATGGCAAGGGCAGCGAGTTCAGGACGGAAGGTGATCCCAAAGGACGGATACAGTACTCCTGCTGCAACCGGGATCAATGCCGCGTTATAGGCAAATGCCCAGAAGATGTTGCCCCGGATTCTTCCCATGACTTTCTTTGAAAGCTGGATAGCAGCAACCGAATCAAGAAGATTGTTCTTGATGAGGACGATGTCCGCACTCTCAATTGCCACATCAGTCCCTCCCCCGATTGCAATTCCCACATCAGCCTGTGCGAGGGCAGGGGCATCATTTATTCCATCGCCAATGAATGCAACAATCTCCCCTTTTCCCTGAAGAACTTTGACATGTGCTGCCTTATCCTGAGGAAGTACCTCGGCAACAACGTTTTCGATGCCTATCTGCCGAGCTATTGCATCTGCGGTGCGCCTGTTGTCGCCGGTTATCATGACAACCTTCAGTCCCATCGTTTTCAACCGGGTAATCGCTGCTTGCGTTGTTTCCTTAAGCGTATCCGCAATAGCAATTACTCCCGCCATTTGTCCGGAGATGGCGATCAGGATTGCGGTTTTTCCGTCCTGTTCAAAGTGGGAGATCTTCGCTTCAACCTCTTCAGTGACTTGTACTTCATTCTCCTGCAGGAGGGTGCGGTTGCCAATGAATACCTCTTCTTTGAGGAGGATTGCAGAGACGCCTTTACCGCCGAAAGTATCGAAACGTTCCGCCATTTCAATCTTAATATTTCTGCTCCCGGCCATCCGTACGACTGCCTGAGCCAAGGGATGCTGGGAATTTTTCTCTACTCCCGCAGCAAATGATACCAGAGTCGCTTCAGAAATTCCGATTGCCAGGATATCAGTCACTTCCGGTTTGCCTTTGGTGAGTGTGCCGGTCTTGTCAAATACAACGGTAGTTACTTTTTCGGAAATCTCCAGGGCTTCACCATTTTTGATCAGGATCCCCAGTTCTGCACCACGCCCAACCCCGACAGTGACTGCGGTTGGTGTTGCAAGTCCGAGAGCACAGGGACATGCCACCACTAATATGGAGATGAGAGCGGTCAGGGCAAAGAGCAGAGTAGCACTGAGTAAAAAGTACCATACAATAAAGGTTATTGCCGCAATACCGAGCACCGCGGGGATGAAGAATGTGACAGCGGTATCAGCGACCCGTTGGACCCTGGGCTTCGAACCCTGGGCATCTTCCACGAGCTGGATAATCTGGGCAAGCACGGTTTCTTTGCCCACTTTCAATGCCTTCACCGAAAGAACACTATTCTGGTTGATGGTACCCCCGACAACCTTACTCCCTTTTGTTTTGAGAGGGGGAACCGGCTCTCCGGTTATCATCGCTTCATCGACATAACTCTCTCCATCCACCACGATCCCGTCTACCGGCACCTTACTGCCCGGCCTGATGACGACGATGTCATCGACAACTACATCCTCAACCAATAGTTCCTCTTGCTTACCGTCGCGAAGCACTATCGCGGTTTTTGGTTTAAGTCCGGCGAGTTTTTTAATCGCGTCCGAAGTCCTGCCTTTTGCCCGGGCTTCGAGATATCTCCCGAGCATCAGGAACGAGGCGAGCATGATTGCCGTATCATAGAACATGAACTCGGTCGTGAGCACAATCCCGAAGGTACCCATTACACTCGATATGAACGCGACACCGATACCCATTGCATACATTACGTCCATATTGAGAGAGCGGTTGCGCAATGCCATATGAGCCGCCCTGAAGATCGGGTACGAAACGAACACAAATACAGGTGTTGATAGAATAAGCATCACATACGCGAGCGTCTGCATGGATACCGGGAGAGGTATCCACATAGCGATCATGAGCGGAATACTCACTGCAAACCCTATTGAGAACCGCAGGAGTTTGTCGTGCAGGTCCTTCTCCCGTGCTTTCCTTTCCATCTCATCGCTTACTTCTCCTGAAAGACCAAGGTACTGATAACCCGAGTCTTCAATGGCTTTCTTGATTTCATCAATTCCGGAGATCGATGGATTGTAGGTAACATAGGCTTTCTCCGTGCCGAGGTTTACTGATGCGCTTATGACCCCGGGAAGTGCCCGAAGTGCTGCTTCAATGGTCTGGACACAGGTGGCACAGACCATACCACCCACTTTGATAATAGCCTCACGGTTGACAGTTTCATACCCCGCTTGTTTGACTGCGTTTTCCAGATCTGCAAGCGTGACTTTTTTTGGATCAAACTCAACATGTGCGGTATCAGTGCCAAAATTCACCTGAGCCTTTGACACATCCTTAATCTTCGACAGGGAATCCTCGATATTGACAGCACAGGTTGCGCAGGTCATTCCTGAAATTTTCAATTCTGCTTTTTTCTTTTCCGGCTCGGGCACGACTATTCCTCCTGTTTTCTAAAAGATATACTCTCAGACGACTCCTGTAGGAGAATATGATACAATTGTTGAAGATATGTGTATGGGAAGATCCACGGTTATTAATTGCAGTCATTACATGGTTGCCGGTTCATAATGAGAGCGCCTTTTTCGGTCTCGAGTTCCCCAAAGAGCTTGCATTAAGAAAAGCGGTCGTCACGCTCAGGATGGCAGGATTTACTGAAGAGAAATCCAGGCAAATCCTGAACCGGTTCCCGGGCGAGCTTTCTGACGGGGAGCGGCACCGGGTCGCGCTTGCACAGGTGCTCATAAGGGAGCCTCGTCTCGTGATCCTCGATGAGCCGACCGGCACCCTGGACCCGATCACCAAACAGGATGTCAAGCACTCGATCCTGCATGCCCGCGACGAGATGGATGAGACCTTTATCGTTGTGTCCCATGACATGGACTTTGTACGGGATATCTGCGACATCGTTTGCACTGATGTGGGGCGGGAAGATTATCCAGATCGGGACGACGGATGAGATCCTTTTTCCAGGTTACCGATGAAGAGAAGCATGACTAATGGCGCACAAACGCCGCTTTATGATACCAACTTAATACACCACCATGACAGCAAACCCAACGACTACCCATCAGGAATGTGATGAAAATTGTTCGTCCTGTTCCTCAGGACAAACACAGAGTGCTCCAAAAAGTGCTCCCAAAGGATTGCCACCAAAAGCGAAGATTGATGTTAAACACGTCATCCTCGTGCTGAGCGGGAAGGGTGGAGTGGGAAAATCCACCGTCTCGGTAAACCTCGCGTTTTCCCTTGCCAACAAGGGTAAAAACGTCGGCCTGCTCGATCTGGACTTCCATGGCCCTAACATCCCCAAGATGCTGGGTATTGAAAACCAGCGGCCGGCTGTTCTGGCACACGTCATCGAACCCGTCGATGTGATCGATAACATTGCGGTCATGTCCATGGCATTCCTGCTACCGGATACGAGTACTCCGGTTGTCTGGAGGGGGCCGATGAAAATGGCGGCAATCCGGCAGTTCCTTGCCGAAGTGAACTGGGGATCTCTTGATTACCTTGTTGTTGATCTCCCGCCTGGGACCGGTGACGAGGCTTTAACAATTGCCCAGCTTGCCCCCCAATGTAAAAGGAGCGGTCATCGTAACCACCCCCAGGATGTTGCAGTCATGGATGCGATCAAGGCAGCAAAATTTATCGAGAAACTCGAACTGCCGGTACTCGGGATCATCGAAAACATGAGCGGGATGATCTGTCCTCACTGTGGAGACACGGACCTCTTTTCGCGGGGTGGCGGGAAAAAAGCAGCAGAGAATCTTGGTGTTCTCTTTCTTGGTGCAATTCCACTCGATCCAGAAATGGTGAAGGCCGGGGATGAAGGAAGTCCGTATATTCTCCAGCATGCAGAGTCACCAACACGCAAAGCGGTGGATGCCGTAATGGAAAACCTTGTACACCAGGTTGAATCCTGAGGAGAGGGTTTCATGATCATCTGATGCGAATCGCAAGAAGTACAGGTGTAAAAAATAGTCCGATGCCGGCGCATTCTGAATTGCTGATTTTGATGAGCACAAGAAAAAAGCAGGATTTCATCGTTTTTTAAAAAATACCGACACCATGAAAACAATTATACTCTAAAGAAAGGAAAAAAGTGTAATGAAAAATCCTTTTCACGTGATGCTCATCCCAACACTGGGCTGTCCTTCCAAATGCAGTTATTGCTGGAGTTCTGAGGAAGGATCCCCGATAATGAGCATCGAGACCATCAAAGACGTGGTGGCATGGCTCAAAAATTTCCGTGAGGACCGGGCGACCTTCACCTTCCATGGAGGTGAGCCGCTCCTTGCCGGCCCGGAGTTTTACCGTCAGGCTCTTCCCCTTCTCTCTCAGGGGTTGCAGCATCTGAACCCGGAGTTTGCCATGCAGACAAATCTCTGGAGGATGACACCGGAAATTGCCCAGGTTCTGGCAGAATATCATGTTCCCATCGGTTCCAGTATCGATGGCCCGGAAGACATTACTGACTCACAGCGGGGAAAAGGATATTTTGAAAAAACCATGAAAGGCTATGAAATTGCCAAGGCACATGGTCTCAATGTGAGATTCATCTGCACGTTTACCAATAAATCAGTTAAATATCGTCAGGAAATCTTTGATTTCTTCTTAAAAAACGGGTTTACCCTGAAATTACATCCGGCACTGCCCTCAATGAGATCTGAAAATCCCACACAGTGGGCTCTCCCACCAGAGGAATATGGTAATCTGCTCATCTACCTCCTTGACAAATCACTTGAGCACATACAGGATATTGATGTAATGAATATCAATGATCTCTGCCGGTGCGTGTTCACCCGCAGGGGGACGGTGTGCACGTACGTGAATTGCATGGGTAATACATTTGCAGTCGGACCTGACGGGAGCATCTACCCGTGTTATCGCTTCGTAGGAATGCCGGAATATATCATGGGTAACGTACGGGACCATCCTGATATGGATGACCTCATGCAGTCGGAAGCGGGGATACTGATGAGCCGGTTTAAGGATTATGTGGATATAGCCTGCGGAGAGTGCCGGCATATCCGGTATTGCCGGGGGGGATGCCCCTATAATGCTATGGCTCCAACACCTGGTGAAATACGAGGAGTTGATCCCCATTGCATTGCCTACAAGCGTATCTTCGAAGAAATTAATGACCGGTTCAACAAAGAGATGTTTGAATCCCCCATGCTGGAGATGGATCCTTTCCCAAAAAAATCCCGCAAGACGGCAAAACCTGGTATTATGGCATTGATGCACAAGGTAGTTTCGCAATAAAAAATTCAGAAAAAATAAAATTTTTCATTTTTTAATGTTTCAACTTCGTTCACTCATAAAGGGTCAGGAAAATATTCTTGTTTTTCCTCAAATTTCATGATCGGTGCAGAGTTACCCAAAGGAAAAGGGTAAAATTCTCTCTTCTGCTTTTAAGATAATTGAAATTTTATGCAAAAAAGACACGTAAAAAGAATCCCAGAGATGGATCGTATTTATTAAATCAACTCAACTTTTTTTTCGTTAAAGTAAATTTATATGATTAAATAATCCAATATTATCGCTGGTTTTATAATTCGAGCAATTTAAAGTGCGATCTCTAAAATTAAGTTTCGAAACCTTTTAATTAAGCTCTCACTAAATTTACACTAACCACAAAGAGTTTTAACTCGATGTGCGTGGCATTGCATTTTGAATACTCTCGTGTATAAGCACGTAGGGAGGAGGCTAAATGGTAGTTAATATTGTATTTGGCATTGGAATTACTGCATTGACAGGAGCTCTTGCCACTATAGCCGGTTCTGCGGAGGATACCGAATCCAACATCGGATCCCAGGGCGACCCGAATTCACAGGTTCAGCTCGCACCGCAGATGGGTTTCGTGCACCGCATCTTCAACAAGGCGGTTGCCGGTGAACCCCCAGCATACGGTCTCTGGTGTGCACTAGGCGCAGGTCTCGCCTGGGCTTTTATGGCGATGCAGATAAACGCGGTTCTCGCAATCGTCCTTGGCTGTATACTCGCAGTCTTTGTACAGGGCGTCTATGCAACAACAGCGTATCTTGGCAGGACGGCAAGTCTCGCCAAGTTCGGTCAGCCGGTCTACGTGGATGTTCTCAAGTCCATGACATCGGTCACTATGGCACATGCCTTCATCGCAATATTCTGTGTAGTAACACTCTGTCACCTGATCAACGGTGCACTGGGACACCCATTCCCGCTGCCGCTGCTTGGGTTGATCTGGGGTATTGCACTCGGTGCAGCAGGTTCTGCGACAGGCAACCCGTACTATGGAAAGGAGCGCCAGTACCAGAACCAGAAGTTCGGTGCAGGTGTCCCGATCTCGGCATCGGGGAACATCGTCCGTTACGCCGAAGCTGGTGAGCGCAACTCACTGGACAACGGATGGTTTACCGCAAAGATTGGCGGTTCAGCATCAGGAGTCTGTTTTGGTCTGATCGTGTTCCTTGAACTCTGGCGTACGATTCTCTTTGAGAAGATCAGCGCCGGGTGGGGAGCAATCGTTGTCGGTATCCTGATGATCCTCATCTTCACGGTTGTCGACCGGTACATTGAGGTCTGGGCACGCAAGAACTACGGCCCCTACACTGAAGTCAAGGAGGCATCCTCATGAGCGCAGTTGCAGCAAAACCACAGGCTGGAGGTGCAATGAACCCGACCGCAATGGCGGTTGGCGTAGTTATGCTTCTCATCATCATTGCACTCTGCTGGTATGTTTCACCTGGTGCCGGTCTGATGGCACTCGTCGGTGTTATCATCGGCGGCGTCCTGATTGGATTCGGTACTCACTTCGTGCCGGTCGGTGGTGCTCCGGCAGCAATGGGGCAGGCACCGGGTATCGCAACGGGTGTAGCGATGCTTGCAGCTGGTGCTGGTCTCGCCGGACTCTTTGGCGGCGCATGGGCAGCCGAACAGGGCCTTGTCATCGCAACAATAACCGGTGGAGTCGGTGGCGGACTGATGATGGCTATTACCTGCATGATGGTAAATTTTGTCTATGTTTTCGGCATGGGAATTCCTGCAGCATCGGGTAAAGTCGCAAATGACCCTATAACCGGAGACTCACAGAAGGAATTCAAATCCCAGGGAACTGAAGGTCACGGTCTTCCGTTTGTATCATTCGTTGGAGGCGTCATCGGGGGTTTTCTCGGAGGCGCTGGCGGTACACTCATTTACTACCAGCTTCTTAAGCTCTACGAGGCAACCCTCCCGACCATGATAGGTGTCCCGCTTGTACAGGTGATGCCAATTGCAGTCGCAGCCGCAGGTATGTTCGCGGTTGGTCTGTTCCTCGTGAATGCAGTGCTGACCGCATATAACATCACGGGAACAATCGAAGGACCTCACGACCCGAAATTCAAACGCTGGCCACGGGCAATTGTTGCATCCGCTGTAGCATCAGCTCTGTGCGGACTTGTAGCGATCCTGATCGTAGTTCCCATGTGAGGTGATGAAGATGTCAGTAAAAATTGAAGTAATTGAAGGGGGCATTCCTCACCAGAAGATCATGATTGGGGGACTCGTAAGCACACTCGTGTGCCTCTACCTGACGTATCTCAATGTACTCACCAACACCGAGATGTTCGCATTCTTTGGTGGACTTGCGATGATTACCGCATTGATCTGGGGGAGCCACACTATCAAAGTGCTGTGCAGTTACGGTATCGGTACCGGTGTGCCGTCAGCAGGTATGATCGCATTCGGATCTGGTGTGATTGCAATGCTGCTTGCAACGAAGTTTGCACCGGTTGCGGGAATTCCAACTGCCCCAATCGTTGCACTTGTTCTCGCAGCCGTTATCGGGTTTATTCTTGGGTATATTTCAAATAATATCCTGAACATGAAGATCCCGGCAATGGTCCAGGCACTTACCGAAATGGCAGTAGTTGGTGCACTGTCCCTCATGGGATTCGCAGCACTGATCACCGGTGGATTTTCCTTTGCCGGTCTGACCCCGGTAAAGATCATGGTAACATCGCAGGGATTAGTTTCGACATCCCAGTATTCATTCCTTGGTGGCGGACTTATCGCCGTTGCATTCCTTCTGGGAGCGATCGCAATCCAGCACCCGTTCAACGCATGCCTGGGACCTGGCTGGAAACAGGATCGGATGCTCATGTTGACCGCAGAATGTGGTTTCCTGAGCATGATCGTCGCTGCATTCATGTCCTTTGCATTCATCAGCACGAAATCTGCGATGATATCATTGTTGGTTGCGATCCTTGGATGGGCATACACCTACAACCAGTATATCTGCCTGTCAAAGCGCGACGCCGCCGCATGGCTTGATGCAAAGCCGATTCCTGATATGGAGGGACACTGACATGGCATACATTCAGGTACTTCCGGAATTCGGGCTTGTCGCTGATCCTCTGGTAGGACTCGTGACCTCCGCTGGTGAATCGCTTTCACCCGTTCTTGAAAAGGTCGCTATCCTCGAAGCAACGAGCGAGGACCTCATTAACATGCTCTCTGGAGAGGGCAACCTGCTTGCATCATTCCCCAACAGGGAGCATGGTCTCGCGATCGGTGGCGGTATCACCTCATTCTGGTACGGGCTTGCAATCGGACTATTCATTGCCGGAATCATTGCATTCCAACTGATAAAGGTGGGCTGATATGGCAGACAAGAAATCACCAGCAAGTGGCTGGCCGCTCGTCAAGGGAGACTTTATCTCAGGTGATGCCAACAGCCCGGTGGCTGTAGTCACCATGGGTTCACACCTCGACGAAAAAGGCATCTGTGACGCGGGAGCCGCACTCTGCGGTTCCTGTAAGACTGAAAACCTCGGTCTTGAAAAGGTCATCGCCAACGTCATCGCCAACCCCAACATCAGGTTCATGCTGTTCTGCGGTACCGAAGTCAAAGGCCACCTATCCGGCCAGACATTCGGGGCACTCCATAAAGGCGGGGTCAAGGAGGGCAGAGTCGTCGGCGCTGAAGGTGCTATTCCCTTCATCGAGAACCTCAATGATGCAGCCATCAAGCGCTTCCAGGAACAGGTTGAAGTCGTCAACATCATGGAAAGCGAAGACCTCAACGCAATCAAGGCAAAAATCAACGAACTGAAAGCCCGCGACCCGGGTGCGTTCGCTGCTGATGCCATTGTCGTCGAGGTTAAGGAAGCTGCCGGGGGCGCAGAAGAGACAGGCGGCGAAGTACGCCCGATTTCCGGTGAAATGGCAATCATCACTGCCCGCATGAAAGTCATCGAAAAGATGGTGACGGATATCGGATACCGGGACAAATTTGCTGCCGGGGTCTATGCAGGTAAGATCGAAGGCCTGATGATCGGTCTGATCATCTCGTTCGCCCTGGTCGGATTCATGTTTATTGGGGTGTTGTAGATGACAGAAGACGCAAAGAATACAGGACCAGTCAGGATGGTTGCGATCGAAAATATGGTGGAAAACATCCGTTACAAATCACAAATCCTGGCACGGACTAACAAAATTGACTCGGCAGTCAGCGCGACCGGTGTAATCGGGTTTATGGCAGGATTGCTCTGTGCATTGATCCTGATTTTACTGCCGGCATTACTGGTGGGATGAGGTGGAAAAAAATGGCAGACAAGAAATCACCAGCAAGTGGCTGGCCACTCGTCAAGGGAGACTTTATCTCAGGTGACGCTAACAGCCCGGTGGCTGTTGTCACGATGGGGTCACACCTCGACGAAAAAGGCATCTGTGACGCGGGAGCCGCACTCTGCGGTTCCTGTAAGACTGAAAACCTCGGTCTTGAAAAGGTCATCGCCAACGTCATCGCCAACCCCAACATCAGGTTCATGCTGTTCTGCGGTACCGAAGTCAAAGGCCACCTATCCGGCCAGACATTCGGGGCACTCCATAAAGGCGGGGTCAAGGAGGGCAGAGTCGTCGGCGCTGAAGGTGCTATTCCCTTCATCGAGAACCTCAATGATGCAGCCATCAAGCGCTTCCAGGAACAGGTTGAAGTCGTCAACATCATGGAAAGCGAAGACCTCAACGCAATCAAGGCAAAAATCAACGAACTGAAAGCCCGCGACCCGGGTGCGTTCGCTGCTGATGCCATTGTCGTCGAGGTTAAGGAAGCTGCCGGGGGTGTAGAGACTGCTGCCGCAGGTGCAAATCCCCAGTTCCTCGAAATTGAGAAGAGACTCGATAAGATCGAGAAGCAGATCGAGTTCGTGGATGCTGAGGTTGCACAGCGTGTTGGGAGAAAGATCGGACGAGATATCGGCATACTCTACGGCCTGGTAGCAGGACTAACCGTATTGTTGTTGCTGTTAATTTTGGGCCGGAAATTGTTGACAATGGTGTAAGGAGGTGTAAAATAACATGTTCAGATTTGAAAAAGAACAGAGTGTCTGGGACTTCAACGGCACCAAGATCGGTGGACAGCCCGGCGAGTACCCAACGGTATTGGGTGCCTCAATCTTCTATAACAAGCACGAAGTTGTGCTTGACGACCACAAAGGAACTATCGATAAGGCGAAGGCAGAGGCGCTCTGGAACCGCTGTCAGGTTCTCTCTGACCTGACCGGCATTCCGCACTTCATCCAGATTATTGCGGAATACGGCGAAGCATTCGAGAGCTACATCAGCTGGTTCGACAGCATTGACAACAAAACCACGTTCCTGATGGACTCATCTGTCCCCAAGGCACTTGCCCATGCATGCAAGTATGTGACCGATGTCGGACTTGCACACCGTGCGATCTACAACTCGATCAACGGTTCGATCCAGGAAGAGAGCATTGAAGCACTCAAGAACAGTGATGTCGATGCCGCCATCGTCCTCGCCTTCAACCCGGCTGACCCATCCGTTGTCGGCAGGGAGAAGGTGCTCGTTGAGGGTGGCGTCGCGGGACAGAGCAAGGGTATGCTGGAGATTGCAGAATATTGCGGTATCAAGCGCCCGATTCTCGACACTGCAGCGACCCCGCTGGGTCTTGGCTCGGGTGGATCATACCGTGAGATCCTTGCCTGTAAGGCAATCCACGGCTACCCGACCGGCGGTGCATACCACAACATGACGGTCTCCTGGACCTGGCTCAAGCGCTGGAAGGGTACGAGTAAAACCCCCTCAGTACTCGCGGCAGGATACGCGGGCAAAGACCTCCTCCTCCAGCAGATGTCACACCACTATCTTGGTGGTATGGAGGGCATCAAGCAGGCAGCATGGTCAGCTCCCGATATCGGCTGCAACATGATTGCAAGCACGCTCGGTGCAGACCTCATCATGTATGGTCCTATCGAGAACGTAGAAGCAATGATCACCGCACAGGCTTACACGGATATCGTAGTACTTGAGGCTACCCGTCAACTGGGTATCGAGTGCAAAGCAGAAAGCCACCCCATCTTCAAACTCATTTAATTTTTTTTTCGCCCGACATAGAGTTATCTGATTTTTAAAAGGAGAACCCTTTTCTAAGATTTTTAGATCGTTATGGTTAGGGCAGGAGCATCAGTAACTGGTTCTTGTAAAAAAGTAGTTTTCAAATTTTTCCATTACTATGAGTACTATTTCCCTGATTACCAGATTCATCTGCTTCCTTTATCCGGCCAAGGTTCCGGAGTGTTACACCCCTTTGGTTCCGGACAAAAGAATTCAAAGGATTGAACGCAATTACTTTATCAAAATATGCAAGAGCTTCGGTATTGTTCCCCAGTTCCCGCAATGAGATGCCTTTTGCAGTCATTACACGGAGGTTGTTCGGACTGGTTTTTAAGATAGTGTCAAAACAGGCAATTGCCTCCCTGAATTTTCCCAGCTCGTTCAACGCATATCCTTTATTGGCAAGTGAAAAGACGTAGTCCGGATCGAGAGCGAGAGCCTGGTCAAAACACTTGATCGCATCCTCATACCGGTGAATTTTACGCAGGGTATATCCTTTTTCAAACCAGACAGAAGGGAGTTTTGGATCGATGGCAATAGCCTTGTCGTACCAGACAAGCGCATCTTCATGCCTCCCAAGGGAGTAATATATTTTTCCAATATTCTCAAGAAAGGTCGTGTTGTTACTATCGGATTCAAGTAATTTGTTATAAATAGCAATTGCTTCATCGTACCGCCCGATTCTCATGAAATGATGGGCTTTCTCAGTTAGTGCATGTATATCCATATGCGATCATGATACCATGTACATCCGGTCTCATAATACCTTCCTGCATTAACAGAATATTTGCGAAGTCCCGGTTCTGGCAGAAGAGATGTGTATACCCATGGCTGATGAATAGTACGGGATCATACGGTGGATAATCGGCTCTCTATTTTTATTTTCATCATGCAACACCCCTTGAAGGGTTGATAGTATATTTTTAATACACATTGATACGGGATCCTTCCCTGTACATAGTTCCGAATGCCGCCAGACTACTTGCAGGAAAAGTACTGGTAAAGGTCCTGCCTTTCTTCTATCGAAAACTCAATGAGGTATGTACGGTATAATTTTAAGATATAAACTACCGGTAAGTTTATAGATTAAGAGATAAAAATTCCGCATACCAAGAGAGCAAACCTGCCAAGGATAGGATCGTGAGCATGACACTGAAGCAATTCATGATGATTGGATGTAAGGGTTACAGTATTTTTTTTAAAAAAAAAGATGGGATGATGATACTTAGTTAATCATACAGGGGTGAGAAACCCTGCTTGACAACATTCCCATACCGTAAAACGATTTTTGGATCTGTTGCACAGACAGGACAAACATAATCTTCAGGCAGGTCCTCAAATTTTGTCCCCGGTTTAATGCCATGGTGGGGTTCCCCGCGTTTTTCATCATAGATGTAATCGCACATGGAACAGATATAGCGTGTCGGCCTCCACTCGTCAAAGCCCCACGTACCGACCTTGCCTTTTCCCTGAAATCCGCAGACCGGGCAAAGATACGTATCAGGAAGATCCTCAAAGGCAGTGCCCACAGGAATACCATTATGCGGCTCTCCGCGAAGCGGTGAATAGACATACCCGCAGATCCTGCACTTGTACCTCATAAGAGCAGCACCTTCCTTTTTTGATGCTGGACCCTTTTTTCCTGCGGTTGCAGGTTTTTTTGTCTTCGTCGAACCGCTCTTTTTTGATGTTGCTGCTTTTGCCATAAGAAATTCACACCTTCTTAAGCCCTTCATCAACCTCTTTTTTTGAAGAGCCAACTATAGGGGAAGATGGAGACTACCGGCTATTATAAATTTTGTTTAATGCAAGTATGAAAGAGGATGTATGGCAGAGGTTGGTACTTACAAACGATCACTGGGATTGTTTGAACTCGTAAGCCTCGGGGTAGGAGGGACGATTGGTTCGGGTATTTTCGTAGTGCCCGGCGTGGCCGCCAAGCTGAGCGGCCCGTGGTCGCTCCTTGCTTGGTTGATTGTTGCCATATCCGCTTCCTGTGTTCTTCTTTCCCTTGCATATGTGTCTTTCAGGTTTACGTCATCCAACAGTTTTTTTTCGCTCTTCAGTTCGGTATTCGGTGCCCGGTTTGCTGTACCACTCATCATACTGTACCTCATTTCTTCCGTATTTGGCGTCTCAACCATCGCAGCAGGGATAGGTCAGTACATATCCTACTTTGGCATTTCCAACGTGCTGCTCATCGAGATCGCCATCATTGGAGCCTTCTGCTGGATTAATATCAGTGGTATCTCTCTTTCGGGGATGACCGAAAACATTCTCACCACCCTTAAGATTATTCCCCTTGTGATCATCGCGTTCCTGCTTATTCCTTCGATAAGAATTGAAAATTTTGTCCCCCAGAATCCGGTAACTGTCACGGGTTTCCTCGCAACGATCATTATTGTGTACTGGCCATTTACCGGTTTTGAGATCAGTGCGATCCCGGTTGAAGAGACCCGGGACCCGAAACTCATCCGGCAATCGCTCATACTGGTCATGGGAATTGTGGTGTCAGTGTATCTTCTTATCAATGTTGCACTTATCGGCAGTGTTGGTGCAGAAGCACTTGCTGCATCACCCGCTCCTATAGCCACTTCAGCCATGATCCTCTTTAACCATTCAGGTACCTTTGTCGCAATAATTGGGATTGTGGCAATGCTCTCTGCAATAAATGCCTATATAATCGGAACTTCCCGGATACTCCAATCCATGTCTGCCCGGTTTTCCATTCCGAAAATCCAGGATTTGACCCCGCGGGGTACTCCTGCATCTGCACTTATTGCGGGTTGTGCAATCAGCGGTGCGCTCCTGCTCTTTTCCAACCATTTTGACCAGCTCGCGACAATTTCAGTGATCACAACCCTGATCCCCTACATCTTTTTCTGTCTTGCCTCATGGGTTCTCGTGACCGATACCAGAGCCCGTCTTGTATCTGCCACTGGGGCGATCTCAACAGCTGCTATCCTCATCATTTACTTTATCGTTTAGGGAATGTATCCCAAAAGCGATGCAGTCCGCAACTAAAGATCCCGCAATTTTATCCCCAATCAGAGCGTATATCCTAAACCAGACTATGCAGGATATGTTTTCCGGAATTATCTATTCGTTTGCTGCCCTATTCATCATCCTTGACCCGCTTCTGTCCGTGCCCATATTTGCTGCAATGACCAAAGGTCAGTCACCAAAAGAAATCCATAAACAGGCGTTCATCGCAGTAGCCGTTGCTGGAGGACTGATGTACCTCTTCTTAATTTTCAATAAGGTGATCTTTGAAATCTTTAGGCTCAATATGGCAAGCTTCCAGATCGCCGGGGGAATTCTTCTTTTTCTTCTGGGAATTCAGGAAGCACTTGGTATTGAAATAGGGCATTGTAAAGAGCATTCAAAAACAGCTGCAGGTGTGGTAATCGGCACGCCACTTCTGTGTGGGCCGGGCGCCATCACCACGGTAATGCTTCTTTCAAGAGATTATGGCATTCTTGTCCCATTCATTGCTATCACCCTCTCCCTCATTGCCACATGGCTCGTTCTCTACTATTCGGAGAACATCCAGCGCATTTTAGGAGATGTAGTAACCGATATCATGGGAAAAGTCCTTGGTATGCTGGTGGCCGCTATCGCTGTAAATATTATTGCATCAGGTATCATGGCATATCTTGCATTGATATAATACTTTTTTAAGGCTCTCCAACGTTTTTTTGCAATGAAATAATAAGCACAGGTATGATGAAGGAGGGGACCTTACCTTTCCCCGGGTACCACCCCTGTGTATAGAGTGATGATGGCGTATCACCTGCTTTAGGAATTATCGCATTTGTGGGGAGCACAAAATTGAGGGAGGAGCCCCCGTTGAACGTTCAGGTTTTTTACTATTTCTTCAGAGTTTTTTTGCCGGCTCACGGATTCAGAAATCCGAAAGAGAAAATTCAACCCCAAAATCCTTTATTTGCCTAAATGCGTTTGCTCCATCAGATATGGGGCAATCGGCGTAAGCATACATCAAATCAAAAACCCCGGAATTTTTCTGGCAAAATAAGTTGTAACAACATTTTTTTATCAGGAATTGCGCTTCAGAGAATATACTTTAACCATGTGATGGGGATGATAGCGCATTTTTGCCTCACGGAGTCCGGCGATACCAAGATCGCTTTCCCGGTTAAGGCAGGGGTATTTTTTCGTCAGGAATGCTGCGGTTTCGGCATTGATCACTTTATAGATCCCTTCGCAATCAGGCAGCCCTTTTTCGAAATGCACCAACGCGGTATCAGCATTGAGATGTTCGAACAGGGACATTGCACCGATTTTTGAAAAGACACGGATGATTATTCCCTTTATTGCCAGTTCGTCAAAATGATCAATGGCATAAAAAACCGCTTCCTTTTCATGCGCAAGGACCTTATCGTTTTCACACCCTTTCCATTCACACCATTCGATCAGGAATCGTTTTACTTCTTCCCAGTTTTCCTTATTAATCAGCTCAACCGAGCTGGTGCAGTTGCGACGGAACTTGTTTATCTGGTGACGGATCGTCAGGTAATTCTTTCCGGGAAGCTCCGCAAGGTCTGCAGAGCGGTACACGTATTCAAAATGATTCCGGTCAGGAACAAGGTTTATTCCTGGACAGATTTCCCGCATCCAGCTGGCAGTGTCCGGATCTATCAGCACGATTGGTTCATTATCGCTGATATCCGATGCCAGCCGTATCAACGATCGGAGGAGCGCGGGATCCCTTGGACCGATCGGGGGACGAAACCGGGTAACATCATCAATGGTACTTGCGATGATGAGATTTTTTTGTTCATAGGCATACTGGTAGTGTGCGTAATGATTCCAGCAGACCATATTCGTGAATGTATTATCACTATGTGCCTGCGGATACAGTTTATAGTGCCGCTCGAAAAAAGCCCGATCTGCAAGAGTAACGGGTTTAAAATTTTCCTGAATAAGCGTCACTCATCACTCCGGAATATCAGCGGAACATGTCCTTCCATAGGGTGAAATCCGGAGGGCAGGTAAAATTTTTCCGTATCCGGTTCTGCAATAAGACCGATCCAGGAAATTCCCCGTTCAACGCATTTTTTTACTAATGTTGAAACGATCTGAGTTCCGATTCCGGCTTTCCGGTATTCGGGAAGCACAACAAGATCCTGGATATATCCATCGGAAACCCCATCAGATATGACTCTGCCCATTCCTACAGCATGACCGGTTTTCCTGTCGACCGCAACGGCAAACAGGAAACTGCCCCGGATCAGTCGGGGTATCTCCCTCTGATCGTACTCCTCCTTCCACCACCCGCCGGTACGGTACAGGTTTACGATCTCCACCTCATCCCATGAATGAACGAGCTGGATTGCAATGTCATCTCCCACAGTGATCACGTTCCCTGATACTGGCTAAAGGATTTTCTCTTCCCCATCCCTTGTAAAAAAAAGGATATACGATAACGAAATGATATGATATTCTGTTGTATGAATAGTAAAAAATTACACGGTTTCATGAGGATTCAGCTTCATGATTGCAGTATCAATAATTGAGCCGAGTCCTTCAACACCCCAGTGCTCGGAGTTCAATATAATCTGATAGATGGAGAGATCGTTGATGTCAATAGTATAATAACTGTGATACCTTCCCGCTTCGCTCTCTTGCCTTTCGATTGTAATCCGTTCTGCAGTCTTTTCATCCGCGATCTGATCCCGGAAGATGATCCGTTTTATCCGGCAGCCAATCGGGGCAAAGAGCCAGATCCTGAGATCCGCATCGGTGACCATCCAGCCGGAAAGCCGGCCTTCAATGATAATATTGTCCCGTTGCTCTGCAATCTCTTTCTGCCGGGCATCAATCATTTTATCAAATGCCGGATTTTCCTGTGCAAGGCGACCGAACTCGGCCAACCCCATGTTGTGCTCCTGTGCAAGCTGACGAAAGACTTCCCCGGCGGAGATCATCGAAAATCCGTGGCGTTCTGATAGATACCGTGAGAGAGAGGTTGTCCCGCTTCCGGGCAGCCCACTCACGGTAATCTTCATCAAATACCCCCGATGTTTAAGGATTTCCTTATGATCTGGCTTAAGGTGATGGAACAGATCATATACCAGAGGATCCATGCGGGGATGACCCAGACTGCCGGATTATGTAGCCCGACAGTGCCGGCATAGGGCAGGGTAATCGTATCCTTGACCTGACTAAGCCGGAACAAAAGCCAGAAAAAGATAGGCACTGTCAGCACCAGTATGTAGGCCATCGGCTTGAACTGGTTCTGGGACATTTCAAGCTGTTCACGCATAACCCGGTCTTTTTTTACTTCCATTTTCTTGATTTTTTTCTCATCCTGAGAGAGTTGCGCTTCGCGATACTCGGTCTGGAATTCCTTCATCCTTTCCTGAGTCTCAGTCATCTTCTCGTAATCTATCGTATATTTCTGGATGATGGAGGAGTACAATCCCGTAAGTGCAGAGAGGATCACAATGAGGATATAAAAGGGGATTTTAAACGCGTCAATCAAAGGTGCAAATGCACCATCTATTCCCTGACCGACTCCTACACGGAGCCACGTGATGCTGTAGGAAAACATCATCAGCATCATAAAGCCCAATGCAATGTAGATACCGTATTTATCCCATATCTTTCCAAAATCCATGTATTCACCTAAGCACGGCTGCCATATCCTCTGCAGCCCGTTCGAGGAGGAAATCAGCGTTTATCACAATTTTTACTGTGCAGCCGGTAAGCATCGCATATGCAGCAGCAATGGAACGATTGAACTGCTGGTGCTCGGCTATTGATCGTGCACCCTCTTTGTCCCGGGACCGCGTTTCATCCATGAGACGCCGCATGAGGATCTGGTCATCATCTGTTTCAACGAGGACGATTGTATCGGGCATAATCTCACGCAGCACCCATTCGGGAAGCCCCGCAAGGTAGCCTTTCGGTGTCTTTACCGATGCATGCGTATCAATCAGTACATTGCCCGGGATCTGTGCAATCGCCTGTGCAGCACGCTGTTGCAGTCGTTTCTGGACTGCACGATCCAGTGTACGCATCTGGTCCCGGTCCTGAACGATGTTGTCGTTCATGGCAACTTCAAACATGAAGGTGCCGAAATTAATGGATTTGTACTCGACACCTTCTTCTTTGATTTTCTTTAACGCCTCGTTGACGACCGTCGTCTTTCCGACGCCCGGTACTCCGGTAATGATGACCTTTTTTCCATCCATCCTGGTCCCTTCCTCGTCTTCACTCTTTACCAAAGAATGTCCGCATGAACGGGTACATCTCCATGATTTGCTGGCTTGCTATCTCCTCATAGAGACGGTAAGTAATGCTCACCGTCAGGAGGAGTCCAGTTCCGCTCACAGCACCGATGACACCAAAGAGGTTTGCAATTACACTGAGCACACCAATAAAAACACCACCAATGACCGTGACCCGGGGGATATACCGGTCAAGATACTTTTCAAGTACCTGCGGGTTCCTGCGGTAGCCGGGAATGGACATGCCCGAAAGCTGGATTTGCCGGGCCACATCTTTTGAATCGAGCCCGGCCGTTTTGATCCAGAAAAGTGCGAAGATCGCACCACCGACCACCATGAATGTGATATCTACTCCCAGACGTAATAGAACCTGCCATGAAGCATGCCCGAGATCGTGGATCCACCACATCCATTGATCAGGCCCGTTAATTGGCGCAAGGTAATACATGATTCCATTCAGAGGTGTAGAACCCTGGAACGAGCCGAAAATGGTTATGTTGACATTCGAGAGGAACATGCCCACCATCTGGATGTTAGCCTGTAACACCCGGACGAGAATCATGGGAAGGACACTGGCGTAGATTAATTTTACCGGGAACCGGGCCCGTGCTCCCCGGACCTGAGCGTGAGCGAGCGGGATCTCGATGCGCGTTGATTCCACATAAACAATGATTAAGAAAATTGCTATAGTGGTAACGAATGCAAGGATGTCCTTGCCAAAGTAGGTGAGATAACTTCCCCCGTCCAGACCAATAGCAACGAGGCGCGGGAAAAATCCGACAGGATACTGATCAGCAACCGGTGCCCAGTTTATGAATCCATTCACTATCGCCTGGGAAATACCGGCGATGATGAAAAGACCGACACCGGAACCGATACCCCATTTTGTTACTACTTCATCCATGAAAAAGATAAGGACGCCCCCGATACAGACCTGAAGGAAGATGAGCAGGGATACTGCAAAGAGGTTACCACCAAAGAATTGCTGGGCGATCACCGGGTCGGGTTGAAGGAAACCCCCCACAAGGTTCGGGGCAGCTTCGATGATGATCATGACCATGATGAGGATCTTCTGAAGACCCATGTACATGACCTGTCCGCGCGTCTCGCTTGTATCAATGTGGAGGATATCTGCTCCTTTGAGCAGCTGGAGCACGATGGATGCTGTAACGATTGGTCCTATACCAAGGTGAACGATTGAACCGCTTGCACCTGCAAGAAGTGCACGCCATGCCTGGAATAGATCCTGGTTTGCGGGAGCGAGTCCAAATAATGGTATATTCGTCAGGGCAAAATACAGAATTAATATTCCCAGGGTCCAGATCAGTTTATTCTTGAAATGAACGTGTCCCTCAGGACTCTTGACTGCGGGCATCGCAGCGAGCAGGGGTTCCATTCGATCCAGCAGGTTTCCCATTGTATCACCAAAAATAACGGGGTTGGTCAGACGATTTGCGTCTTTCCACCCATTTTTTCAATCTTTACCTTGGCTGATTCAGAGAATGCCGGCGCGGAAATATTCAGCTTTTTTGTGACTTTCCCGCTGCCCAGCACCTTATCGATGCCCATATCAGCAGTATTGATCACGATGACATCCCCTTCGTGCCTTGCAATACCCTGCGCCAGAAGCGATGGTACTATCTGGTCGATAATCCCGACATCCATTACCGTGACGGTAATCTGGGAACTATTCGAGAACCCATCCTTTCCGAAGACCGGTCCTCCCATCTCTTTATACCACTTGACAAAGTGGTGAGCGTTAATGCCGGCACGTCCCCGGCCACCGCGGTTACCTGCACCTCGCCGGTTTTTATGGGTGCCGCCACCGCATGTCCGCGATCCGCGGTACTTTGAACGTTTGTTGGTTGGCATCCTGCTTCACCTCATCTTATAAAGGAGAGTATTGATCTCCTGACCATAATAGCCAAGCGCCCCGCCCTGAGGGAAGGTACGTTTGGTGGTCTTGTATCCCTTGCGCGGTGGATGAAGGCGTAACACGGGTTTTAGTCCCGGAATTTCGCGCAGTTTTGTTTCACCACTCGCAAGCGCCTGTGCAAATTGAGAAATGCTGCTGTATGTTGAGTTCGATTTGAGGTACTCGTCTGTCAGGTGTGCATCACCAATTACCCTGCCGCGGGATAGCAGCAGTGTCTCGATGGTAGATGCATCCGCTTCGCCATAAGCAACATAATCCTTTACCTTGCGGATCATGCCGAGGTTTTCCGGTGTTTCCGGCACGAGCACGCAGTGGTTGATGTGATGAAGACGCAACATCTTGAGTGTGTCCTTGATGTCCCGGCGGGTTTTAACGACGCCACGGACCTGCACAACCGCGAACATTTACAGCGACCTCCCTGTCCTGATCATGTTGGTTTCATTGAGGGCGTTGAAGGTAGCTTTCGCAAAGTTGATAGTAGTGCGCGTCTGTCCGCGTGCAAACGTCCACACATCCTTGATACCTGCGAGTTCCAGCACTTTCTTACTGATATCCCCGGTAACAAGTCCGATACCCTGAGGTGCGGGTTTAAGAGTGACCCGGACGCTGCCAGCAGTTCCCTGAACCTGCATTGGAATCGAGTGAGTGACATCACATCCACATTCCCAGCTGCCGCAACCACGCCGGACTTTAATAAGATTCATTTTTGCTTTCACGATCGCCTTCTTGATCGCATTTCCCACTTGTACGTCCTTACCCTGACCAAATCCGATATACCCGTTCCGGTTGCCAACTATAACAACGGCACGGAACTGTACACGACGCCCTGAGTCGGTCATCCGCTGCATCATGGCGATATCAAGAACTTCATCTTCCAGATCGGGAAGGAACATATCGACAATCTGGGGTTCCTTGATGGGCCTGCCGCTCTCAAGTACCTGGTCAATACTTTTGATCTCTCCCGAGGCGACGAGTTTGCCAAGACCGGTGACCGGGCGCCACTCTTCTCTTTCATAAGCCATTTACAACAGCTCCTTTTTTATGGCGTCTGCCACCTGTTCGACAATCGTAACAATATCCCCGGCATTTTTGTTATATGCAGCGATATGTGCACCCTTGGCACGTTCGTCGGATGGGAGTATCTTCTCCCCATGAGGTACCTCAAGTCCTGCTTCGACAGCACCTTTAAGTGCGGCAAAGACCCGGGCACCGGGTGTTGCGCGGTTGAGCCCGATATCCAGAATAGCCCTGCCGTAATCTGCTTTTTTCGCTTTTACGGCAAAGAGCATGCCGGTCAGGTAGGCTGCC
>Ga0209777_10001437_pt1 | contig 34370 bp, 21 predicted proteins | sample FrelakmetHBP12HB_FD_187147 | JGI IMG/M metagenome (GOLD analysis project Ga0209777, IMG submission 187147) | Freshwater lake sediment microbial communities from the University of Notre Dame, USA, for methane emissions studies -HBP12 HB (SPAdes)... | ecosystem: Environmental > Aquatic >...
ATCAAGCATAAGTCATACAACTACTGAGCGGCTTCTTGCAATGTGGAAACCTGCTCTGGTGTTGCCTCTTTTGTTTTATCTTGCTCTTCTCAATCGGAGGTGTTCCCTGGCAGAACGACGACACTCGCTCGATTAGTTCGTGTTTGTTTATTGCCAGGACGCTGTCGAATTGATATGCTAACCGACCTGCAGTTAGGCCGTTTTTCCTAAACAAACCATCAACAGCTCATCGATCTGCCCAAGTTTTCAAAATCAAATGACCAAATAGTCTAACCCTGTGAAATGCGAATAGTGTTTCTTATCTTTCATACTCTGCAATATGTACACGTAGTAGAATCTATCCATATTATCAAAATTGGGATCTAGGCGAGGGCAACCCCACCCGGAAATCCAACCGCCAGTAACAACACCTCGACGTAACGAAAGAACGCATTCATTGTCGTTTGCCTTTCTCAGTTTTCACCAATATCGATCAACGTATTTTTGGTAATATCCCTGGCATTCTCGTACTGACAATAGTACAGCGGGAATCCATAGAATATGACGCTGTAGGTCGCGCCCTTATACCGGGTACCGATGACCTTCTTGTCAAAGTAGATCCAATTAACGGACGATGTTGTGTTCGTATCACATTGGGAACTCTGGTAGCGATAGATTCCCTCTCCCGAACCTATGGGTGTCACAGGCCAGATATCATTCAGTGCGCCGGCGGGACATACCGTGGTATCGATTTTCTGGCGGTCGAAGACCGCGTCGATGTATCCCTTTGTCGAGTCACCCGTCGCGCCCATGAGATCAGGATACCCCTCTCGCACCCCTGCCTCGAAATTCGTGCTGATACTTATCATGTTGGCTACGGACGGATCCGAATTTGCCACGGAGAGAAGATTGACAGCGCTAATAACAACCTTTCCCCCTACGCTGCAGTAGGTATGTAGCTTCGCAATCCGACTCGCATCAAACGAGTAGCGGAAGGGCTCCGGTCCGTAGACTCCGCCGATGAAACTGCTGTAGAACGAGTCGGTTTCCGCGACAATGAAGACCGCGCTATAGTTTGCAAGGTCTCTCAGACTCACAAAATCTTTCATTCCGCTTGTTGAGATTTTTGGAACGTCATAGATATCATATTGGCCATTCTTACCAAGGCTGTCGAAGATGGAAGAATAGAAACTCTCGATCATCGGGTACGAAGGCCTGACGGGGGTGACATTCGCAGAACTCCAATGGTACGAGTTATTCAGAATAAGTAACCGATGATAGCCCGGGTACCGGGCGAATTTCGGGTAGATCGTATAGAATTTCGCACTCGCAACGATCACCGAGACAAAGTCAACCTGTGGGAGTGTTGCTGGAACGCCGTTCGCGTCTACGGTCAGTGCGCCCGCGACGCCGCCATGGAGGACAATGCCCTTCGCCGACGGAAAAATATTGTCGACAGGCGTGCCGTTGTTGTAGATAAGCTTCATTGTTCCGGTATTCGTGCCCACCTGGGCTACAAGCGGGTAGTTTCCTGCGGCCGGACGCAACGATCCTTCCGGATCCAACCGGTCTAGCACCGTCTGGGTATAACTCTGCAAGTTGTTGGCGCTATTACTGGTCACGAAGTTGCCGAAGAAACCGGCGGTATCGATGCCGCCGAACTCATTTCTGCTTCTGACGGAGAATACATGATCGGTCTCATATTTTTTGGCCGGGTCGAAATCTGAGGCGTTGATAAAAGCGCTTGAACTGGATGTCCAGTCCGACCAATGCATGGTGCCGTCAGTGTTCTTCACGCTATCGACATTCCATGAATACTCTTTCGTAAGGCTGTTGAGATCAATCATGCCGAATGTGAACTGGATGCCGGGGTATGTTTCTGTGAATTTGTCCAGGATCAGAACGGTATCCGTCGGGCCGCTGTAGATCAGCGTGTGAGGCATAGTAATGAGAAGCGTGCTGAATTTCCATACCGAGCCCGACTTCGTGTGGCCGTGATTATCCTTTGCTACGATTTTCCAATAATACGTTATAGAGTCCCTGAGCCCACGTATGCTGTCGCGTGCCGTCGTAAGGTTCGAATCGACCATCATAGCGGGCGGATTGTCCGTCCCGAAATACACGTCGTACGTCAAAGGATCTTTTTCGGGGTCGGTGCATGTCCACGCCAGCGCGAGTGATGTGAACATACCCGTGGCATTATCCGGAGGATCCGGATATTTTGCTTGGTTTGGAGGCAAGTTCTCGTTCACATAAACCACCACCGTCGTATCTCCCGTCAGCCCGGAGATTTCACAGGTCATGTCTACGATGGGCGGGGTGGTCGCCGGCAAATTGTGAAGCTTCAGCTTGAAGTAATTCCCCTGAGATTCCTCCGCTGTACGGATTTGCAGAGTTCGTGATTGAACGCTGGATGAGACAAGCGTCAGACGGGACCTCCCCGATTTGTCTCCGCCGAACTGTATCATTTTTTTTGTTTCCAAAAAATCCTTTGCTATCAACCGATAGAACAAGACCCCGGCTGCGCCCCCGGGGTTGTACTGAACTTCATAGTTCCCCGGTTCGAGCGTTATTTCAAGCGATGCGTCTTCCTGCCCCAGAATCGTGTAGGTCTTGAGCGATACAGGGCCCGCCCGCCCCACGCCGAACCGTATTCTTGATGACGGATTGAAGGGATTAGGATAGTTTTGCTCGAGGAAATATCCCGCCGGCGATGCCCCCGATGAGTGAACTCCGGTTACCGGCACACTGAGAAATCTGACAACGTTCGTATCCGTTGCAACAAGTGAGTCGATCCTGAACCCTGACGAATCATACAGAGCCGCAGCATAGTTCTTCACGGCTGAAGAATCCTCCGTTGTGAACGCCCTGATTGTGATTGAGACAGTTGAAGAATATTTTGAAGCAGCCTGTCCGCCGGCTATCACCAGGGGACATATTGAGAAAAACATTATTAAGAATCGGAGGTACCTGGGCATTTTACACCCCACACTCATTATGGAATGAACCTGCTTCTAGATTAGGATACAGAAACGATTTAGGCACATGTGCAATGAGCATGAGAAGAACTTATCGCAACAATATAAGTTTTCTTGTCTCGGTAAACGTCCCGGCTTGTAGACGATAAAAATACACCCCACTCGGCAACCGTTCTGCATGAAATTCAACCGATTTATTGCCTGCCTGCTGCATCCCATCAACCAGCGTTGCGACTTCCCTTCCCAGCACATCAAAGACTTTGAGCGTGACATAACTTTGCGTTGGTAATTGGTAGCTGATTGTTGTCGTCGGGTTGAAGGGATTGGGGTAGTTTTGGTACAATTGATACATGGTTGGAAGCGGCTCACTCTTCTGTCTGACCCCTACGACGGAATTATCCCCCAATAGTACCAGGGCCTTTTGGGCGTTCTCCCTCAAATTGTCAGGGCCGACGTCGACCCTCAATCCGCCAAGATAACAAAAGATTACATCCAGTGTATCTCCGCCGGGTTTTTGCGGACTCGGGGGACGCAGGGTGTCAAACGGGCCAAAAGCAAAGTAGAAGCGGGTATCGCTCAAATTGGTAGGCAACTGACTTGGCTTTATACGCTGTGCCGTGTCATAGCCAATCCACGCCATGCGGCCATAGAGAATCGAATCAACCGTCCCCGGGTCATAGAAGCCATGCCATTGCCAGACGTATTGCAACGAGGCGAGGGGCCTCGGCGTGCGAAGCACGGTCAACCCTGCCGGCGTGGAACCCGGGTCCAAAGGGTTTTGAACGTAACCGGTACGGAGGTCCGACATATACGCGGCGTAATTATGGGTACCGTAGTTGAAGACTGTGTACGGTCCCACATCAAAATCACTGAACATTCCGATGTACACATCGGAGATTTCGTACCTTCCAACATTTATGAACTTAAACTCTAGCGGAAGAATTCCCTCTGCGTAGCTGCCCTGCCAGGCATACGACTTGCAAAACACTTTGATGTGCATCGGGAAATGGTCCGGGACAGGGCTAAGACGGAGGTCAAACGAGTCCGTGGCGGCGAAGTAAACATCCTGGTCGGAAACAGCACCGTAGTCTTCATCCACGTGCGGCTCGCCATGGTCGGGAATACCGTTCTTCTCCGTGTATCTATTCTTATCTTTCATCAGCGGATAGGCGCCGTGGATATCGGGGTGGCATGAATCATGCCTGGTCGGAGCATAGTTATCATACGCCGGGTCGGGATTGTTGACCGGATCGTAAGTGCCTTTACACCCCACCTCTGCCGAGTCGGGGATTCCGTCGGCGCCGATGTCATCCGTCAGCGGGTTCCAGTCCCCATCGTTGTCGAGACCGTCCAGCTCATCCTCGTCAATCTTTCCGTCGCCGTCGTCGTCGTATCCCAACCTGTTCATCGGCTTCTTGTAGTACCCCGGCCTGTTTGGGTCGTACAGCGTATCCGACACTGACGTCACCCACATCCGGTCGCGCAGCGTGTCCTGAATGTTCGGCTGGAATTCCGTCCTTGCGTCGTCGCCATTGTAGCCTTCGTCCACGTGCCTGACCCCGTTGACCAGGCCGCCAATCCACGGTCCTCCTCCAAACAAATGTTCGATGCCGCTGCCGAGGGGATATTCCAGGCCAAAGAGGGTCTGTCCATCCGGCCCGGTGCCCCCGCATCCATTGGCAACCGCCTCGCATCCGAATGTCATTGTGTTCGAAATCCACAATTGCATGTTGAATCCCTGGTGAAAGTACTTCGTCCAGTTGGGTCCCGTTGTGACCTTCATGAGCCTGTATCCTCCTGCGTTCGTGAAACTAAATTTCTTGCCATTTGTGGCTTGACCGAACGAAGAAAAGGTAATCAAAACGGTCAGTAAATCGATGCATAATACTCTCATGCACGTCTCCTTCCGAAATAAACGCTGTACGATTAAATCAATATGAAGCTGTCGTACTATAAAAGGGAAATGGTCGACTCCACTTCTGCCGATATTTGAAAACACAAATCTTGACTTTAGAAATATAGAGGATTATAAATCCGTTATCTCTTGTCCCGACATAATACAAAACCCGCTGTGCCATATACTTCAGCACGAGCGGGTTCTTTTTCGAACTCACGGGTTTGCATGCGGGAAGATCTAATAACCTCATGATTCGCCCCAGATTGATTTCATAGAAAGGTAACGAATTTGCGAACTTGAGTCAAGGAGGATTTCGAACAAAAAACCTTGCCGATTTGCGTTGCTTGAGATGCATAGCTGGGAATTTGTGCGATTTTCGCTTCTGCCAGAAATGCCGGACTATCGAGGAGATCCTAAACCTGACCAAGCCCCGGCTCTAACAGCTGGGGTTTTTTATGGCCGGGATGGATTGGAAGAAGGCCCGGAGGAATGAACCGTACTGTTACTCCGGAGGTGTTACTGATTCGATTGGTTTTCTTTCCCGCAAAACAAAAAGCCGACCCACTCTGAAATAGAACGAGTCAGCTTCGTTACCAGTTGGATTGTAACAACTGACTGCTCCCTATTCTTCTAGAACTACAAATCCCCACCACCTTTCGATGATAGGGATTCTTCTGTGGTTAGTGTGGCGGGGTAAGTCGTGTGCACTTGGCGAAACCGACGGCACAATTTCTCCGATTCCTCTTGAATAGCGGCAAGCCTATGCTTCTTTAAGGACGTCATGCAAGGTTGTCAGTAATTTCTCGGCCGTATACGGCTTCTTCAAAAATGCACTTACTCCGGGAAGCGATTCCATAACGTTTCTTTCCCGACTCGTCTCACCACTCGTCGCAACAATCTTCGCGCTTATTTTCATCATCTGCATGGCGAGAATCGTTGCGGGGCCATCCATCCCCGGCATCATCATGTCCATGAGAACTAATCTGATCTTACCCATATCCCGCGCGAAAATCGATACTGCTTCCACGCCGTCGTTCGCAGTCACCACCTGGTATCCGTTTGCCTCAAGAGTCAATTTGGCGATTTCGCGGATGGACGCCTCATCGTCAACGACAAGGATCAGCTCGCCCTTTCCAGGTGGAAGTTTCGGACTCTCTGTTCCTTGGATGGCTTCCTGTTCCTTCAATCGCGCTGGCAGGTAGACCTTGAAGCTTGTTCCTTTCCCCATCTCACTGTACACATTGATGAATCCTCCGTGACTTCGCACGATACCCAACGCCGTCGACAGGCCAAGACCTGTTCCCTTCCCGAGGTCTTTTGTCGTGAAAAACGGGTCGAAGACATGATCCATGATGTCGCGAGGGATACCCGTTCCGGTGTCGGCTACCGTTGCGACAACGTATGGTCCTTCTCTTGCTTCAATGTTCATCTTAGCGTAGTATTCATCGACGTGAAAATTCTCTGCGGAAACGCTCAGAACTCCACCTTTGGGCATTGCATCTCTCGCGTTGACGCAGATATTCAACAACACCTGATGGATCTGGGTTGGGTCTGCAAGGATCGTCCAGAGATTCTTCGGGATAAGTGTCTTGAGCTGGATCGACTTCGGGAACGTCTCTGTGGCAATCCTTTCAACCTCACGGATGATATGCTTTGGCTGGATAATGATGCGGTCTCCTTCGACGCCGCGGCCAAATGCCAGAATTTGTTTCACAATATCTGACCCTCGTTTAGCGCTCGTCGCAAGTGTGTCGAGAATGCGTTTGCTCTCTTCGTCGGAGAATTTCGACTGGAGTACTTCCACTGCCATCATGATCGGTGCCAACACATTATTGAGGTCATGCGCAACCCCCCCGGCAAGTGTTCCGATGCTTTCCATTCTTTGCGCGCGCAAAAATTGCTTCTCAAGATGCTTCTGTACCGTAATATCGCGTATGATGCCCCGGTACGCTATTATATTACCGTGGGCGTCGCGAATGGCATTTGCAGTCTCAAGCACGATAAGCTTCTTCCCGTCTTTTGTTTTACACTCCATCTCATAATCTTTCACGAATCCCTGCTCATGCATTAACGCCTGATATTTCTTCCGGTCGTCCCGGTTCCAGAACAAATCTTCCGCGACACGGAGATTTAACATTTCCTCTTTCGAACCGTAGCCGAACAGTCTAACCCCCGAAAGGTTGATATCCGTGAATTCCCCTGCCGGCGTGGAGGTAAACACTGCGTCTATCGACTCTTCGAAAAGCGCACGGTACTTTTCCTCAGACATGCGAAGTGCCTCTTCCGAGCGCTTCCGCTTAGTAATGTCGGTTGCGATCCCAATGAGAGCAATAGGCTTCGCATCCTCGCCACGAATAATCGTTGTAGAAAGGGAAATGGGAAATTCTGTACCATCCTTCCTTCGATTCCATATTTCACCATGCCATTCTCCACGCACGGTCGACGAAAGAATATCCCCCAGGATCTCTGGGGAATTCTTTGGTGAACGGACGATACTCATATTTTTTCCGAGGAGCTCATTTTCACGGTAACCATATGTCTCTAAGAAAGACCGGTTAACAAAAAGAATGGTGTCATCCATATCAGTAATGCTCACACACTCATTGATGCTCTTCAAGGCAAAGGCAAGCATTGAGATTTCCCTCTCCGCTCGCTTGCTCTCGGTGATATCTTTAAAGATGATAAGTAGGTATTCCTTCTCAGCAATTGTTACAAGGGAAGGGCTAAGATATGAGGGAAAAATACTTCCGTCTTTTCGCTTGAATCTAATCTCACTAGGAATACCCTCTTCTCCTGTGCCAAACTTCCGGATCTGCTCGTATATAAATGGCAGATCTTCCCCAGGATGTATATCGGCGATATCCAGGTTCGAAAACTCCTCTTGGCTATGGCCCAGCATTTTTACACACATAGCATTACACATGTACAACTTTCTAGCCTCCAGATCAACAAGAAACATCCCGTCGTTAGCCTTATCGAAAATAGTCCGGAACTTACGTTCTGACGATTCTAGCGCTTCCTCACCCCGCTTGCTCTCGGCCACCTGCTTTTCCAGCTCATTCACTTTCCTACGAACAGAATTCAGTTCTTTCTTCGTTTTCTTATCGTTCTTCATTTGTCGTGTCCTCCTACCTTGAGTATTGCTCGAGACACTGAGACCATATCACAAAAGCGACTGGTCTTACAACAAGACCTACACTTGCTATGTGATTGGCGTAGACGGGGATCTTGTCACGCCTCTGGAGCTTGGTAGGGATGCAAAGGGGTGAAGAATGAGGCCGCTCCTCTGCTCGACTATCAGGTCAGGGCTAATGAATAATGCCCGCCGTAGCCTCTTATATACTAATTTCTCTTAATCCGACATAAAAGTCAAGGATTTTCACAAGAACAACAAAAAACAAGCTAACCGATTCACCATCTTGCTGCATTATCGGGGAATTCATGCGATTTTCTCTCTTGCCAGAAATGTCGGACTATCGAGGGGATCCTGAATCTGACCAAGCCCCGGCCCTAACAGCTGGGGTTTTTTATGGCCGGGATGGATTGGAAGAAAGCCCGGAGGAATAAACCGTACTGTTACTCCGGAGGTGTTACTGATTCGATTGGTTTTCTTTCCCGCAAAACAAGAAGCCGACCCACCTGAAAGAGAACGAGTCGGCTTGATTTGAACAGATTACTTCATAATCAATCCCGCGAAAGAGCGCGGGATTTCTGTTAAAATGACTTCGTCATATTCCTATCAATCCCGCGAAAGAGCGCGGGATTTCTGTTAAAATGACTTCCCTATATTCCTATCAATCCCGCGAAAGAATGCGGGACTTTTGATAAAGTGACTTCCCTATATTCCTATCAATCCCGCGAAAGAATGCGGGACTTCTGATAAAGTGACTTCGTCATATTCCTATCAATCCCGCGAAAGAGCGCGGGATTTCTGTTAAAATGACTTCGTCATTTTAACATCAACATTTTCTTGATGTCGGTGAATTGACCAGCTTGGAGACGGTAGAAGTACACACCGCTCGAGAGAGCAGATGTTGTCTTATCAGCTCCGAACGGGACGGTATAGCTGCCGGCCTCCTGTCGGCCGTTTACGAGCGTAGCAACCTCGAGACCAAGCACATTGTAGATCTTGAGGGAAACCTGAGCACTCTTCTCAAGACTGTATTCAATCTTCGTGGACGGATTGAATGGATTCGGATAGTTCTGGGAAAGCGCGAATTTTTCAGGCGCTAATTCATCCTCGACAGCGGTCACCATCGGTCTAACGACAGTATTAGCTTGCAATGTAACTGCAGTCTGTGCCAGCGCTCTGCCGTCCAGTGTTGCGCCGGTATTCATCGCAATCAGTGTTTGACACAATATGACCCCCTTCATTTGAGCCGTCGTTCCAAGATTAACTTGACCGGCGACCTGCCAGAAGATGTTGGAAGCCAGCGCGCCGCCGCTTAGAGTAACGATGGCACCGTTGGCCACGGTTAGATTCCCTGCTATCTGAAAAATCCATACATCGGTTGCACTGCCCGAGATGGTGGTACCACCTGCAGCTACTGATACTCCGGTACTCCATTTATAAAGACCATGGGTAAGGATCTTTCCGGTAAGATCACCGGTGTACAGTTCAGTATAATCAGGCGAAACTCGTCCAGCCGCGTTGGTGTACGCAGTTTGCATGTCGCCTATAGCCGTCGTCATTTTCGTCGGAGTTGGGGCGGTATAGTCGGCGGCGTATACCTTCCCCGTGATTAACGATGATGTCGAAAATGTACCTGAGGGATCCATTATTAATCCAAATCCGGTTATAGATACCGCAGCGGTTGGACTAACTCCAATATCACCGGTTATTGCAGTGACTCCCGTTGTTGAGATTCCTGTTTTGGCTAGAATCACGAAATTGCCGGCTGTTCCAAGATTCACCGGTGCCGGCGTCGATTGAGACACGGCAACGGCAGGTACCGTCAAAGCAAATATCAGCATCGTTCCGAGGAAACGCATCCATCGGCCTGAAATCGCTGTTGTACGTCTTGTAAAAATCTTCATAAGAATCTCCATGAGAATAGTGAATAATATAATGTTAATTAAGAAAAAGCTGTCGATAACCGACTTCACCTGCTGGCAACTTCAGTCGGGAACGATATCGATGATGACTGCTCTATTGTAGAATCGTTCCTCCGACAGGTTGTTGTCAAACGGCACATATTGGAGATCTTTGCCGAATCACATGTCACTCACTCACCGGCAAATCGCATGACTTTATTCCCAGACCCAATCCTTTTTCCCGAGCACATTGCGTCCTTGAATAACTCTAATCAAGACGACCACAATGCGATCAAAATAACATAACAGTACCCGCATTTTTGTGCAATCAACTCTATTCCTATGCAATATAAGATACGGCTATATCGAGCTGCGAATCAATCGCCCAAAGGGATGAAAAACGGGCTACATCTCTTGAACGAGGAAAGTAACTGAGGGGGTCGATGTCCAAGCCACTCAAGCATTGCGCGAACGTTACCGGTGGCCACTTACGATCCCTAAAGGACATTTGAATTCTGGGACGGGAATGACCTGATCGACCGTTCATCGACCTTTACCTGTCTTCTTCAAGTCGCCGAATCTCTTAATTTTCCCTTCTATCGCCGCCAACAACATATCGCTGCTGAAAGGCTTGACGATGAAGCTATCGACCCCGATTTCAAGGCTTGAATGATGAATCCTCTCATCCTTCACCCCCGTGATGAAGATAAAGGGAACGACAAGGAGCTCGGGCATTTTGCGAACGTGCTCAAACAGCGAGAACCCGTCCAATTCCGAGTTGTCGAAATGTATATCGCAAAGGATAAGGTCCGGAACATATGAGGAGAGTTTTTTCATCGCTTCCTCCGGCGAGAACGCATTCACCACGTCATACCCTGCGCTTACAAGCAATAGCCGCAGCATGTCGACATAATCCGGTTCGTCGTCGATGATGATGATTCGTCCCCTCTTCTCCGATTTTTTTTCGTTTTCATAATGAAGTCGAAAATGCCGGACACGATCCAGATACGCGAGAGCGAATTTATTTCCCGGGTCGATCTTAAGCGCTTTGCTGACTTCATATTCCGCGGCATCGAAATCATTTCGGAGAATGAATTTGTCCGCGAGTTTCAGATAATCAGCGATCATTGTGTGTTGACCTCAGATCAAAGAATTCAATTGAAATGTCATGAGCCGACATCTTTTCTCCTTCTTCGGAATTTGCTATTGAGCAACGAGTCTATACTTGGTTAAGAACGTCGTGGAGGGTTTTCAGTAACTTCTCGGCTGTATACGGCTTTTTCAAGAACGCATGCACTCCGGGAATCGATTCCATAACTGAACTTTCCCGCCCCGTCGTACCGCTCGTCCCGACAATCTTCGCACTTGCCTTCATCATCTGCAAGGCGCGAATCGTCATTCGTCCATCCAGATAAGGCATTATCATATCGGTTAACACTAAAGCAATTTCCTCTTTGCTCGATGCGTAATGTGCAATGGCTTCTGTTCCATTCGATGCCGTAATTACCCGATAACCATAGGTTTCGAGCGTTTGTCTGGTAATTTGTTGGATTGAGCTTTCATCATCGACAACCATGATTAGCTCCCCGTGACCCAGGAACATTTCTGGGAGTTCTTCTGAGCTCGGTTTAATCTCACTAGTCTCCTCCGCGGCAGGTAAATAGATTTTGAATGTTGTTCCTTTACCAACTTCACTATACACATTTATAAAACCACCGTGACTTTTTACAATGCCGTGAACTGTGGAAAGTCCAAGCCCTGTCCCTTTGCCGACTCCTTTGGTGGTAAAAAATGGCTCGAAGATATGTTCCAAAACGGCAGGTGGCATGCCGCATCCCGCATCCTCGATGCTTAGCATAAGATACCGACCCGGTTTCGAATCGAGGTCCATAGTAGCATAATGTTCGTCAATGATTTTGTTTTCCGCTTTGATACGGATTGTTCCACCATTCGGCATGGCATCTCGTGCGTTCACACACAGGTTCAACATCAACTGTTGCAGATTTGTCGGGTCACCAACAATTGTCCAGATGTTCTTGGGAATATCCGCTTTTATTGTTATGGATTTCGGGAATGTTTCCTTGATAATATTGGTTATTTCGTTGATGATATGGCGAACCTGGATAAGCACGTTTTCTCCCTCGGCTCCCCGGGCAAAGCCGAGGATTTGCTTTACGATATCACTGCCACGGTGTGCACTGGTTGCTAATACCTCAAGCATTTTTTGACTTTGTTTGTCCGGCATTGCTTTCCCGAGAATTTCTAATGCAAGAATGATGGGAGTCAGCACGTTGTTTAGGTCGTGTGCTACACCGCTGGCGAGAGTACCAATACTTTCCATACGTTGCGCACGCAGGAGCTGTGTTTGAAGCGATTTCTGCTCTGTGATATCTTCTTTCACGGAGAGATAATGAGTTATCTTACCGGATGCATCCTTGATCGGAGAGATCGAGGCGGACTCCCAATAAAGCTCACCGTTTTTTTTCTTGTTGTGGAATTCTCCCCGCCATTCTTCACCTGAGGTGATTGTTTCCCATAGTTGCTTGTACTCTTCAATCGGTTTATCACCTGATTTCAGTATGCGTGGAGTCTGGCCGAGCGCCTCCTGGAAAGTGTAACCGGTAATTTCTGTAAACTTAGGATTAACATATTCTATGTTCCCCTCCAAATCGGTTATGACAACAGAAGCAGGACTTTGTTCCATAGCACCGGAAAGCATCCGAATATTTTCTTCTGATTGCTTCCGTTCAGTAATGTCTCGGACGAATCCCTCATAATAAGACGTCTTACTGCTCTCGTCTCTGATAATATGGGTGGCGAGCATGATCCAAATTGGGGTACCGTCTTTCTTTTTCCAAAGAATGTCAACGTTCACGATCGATCCCTGTTTTTCCCTGTCATATTGTTCGACTAACCTTTGGCGTTCTTCTTCGTTGTAATAAACGTCCTTTGCCATATCCCGATTAATGAGATCTTCAGCGACATCATAACCAAGCATATCCGCTAAAGTCTTATTTGCTGTTATGATTTTCCCATCAATTGAGGATTGATAAATGCCGACTGGCGCCCATATAAAAACATCTCTGTATTTTGCTTCACTTTTTTTCAGTTCCTCCTCCGCCCGTTTGCGTTCGGTGATGTCCTGAACGATACCCATTGTTCCGACAATTTGTTTTCCTTTATAAATTGTGCTTGGTCGAACCTGAACATAAGCCAACGAGCCATCTGCCTTGATAACAGGAATAACCTGCAAAGCTGGAAGTTCTCCGGATTGCATTCCCTTCTTGATGTTCTGACCTATTTCATCTCTCACTGAGGGTTCAATAAAATCGGTAAAATATCTGTTGAGCATTTTATCGGGGCTGTCATAACCGTGAATATTGGCTAATGCTTTATTGGCAAACGTAATAACGGCCTGTTCGTCTGCAATGAAGATTCCTTCATTCATGTTATCTATCAGGTTCCGATATTTCTCTTCGCTCTTTTTCACGTCTTCCTCCGCCCGCTTGCGCTTGGTGATGTCGCGCATGCTGCCTATGATTTTTTCCGGATTCCCTTGAGCGTTGAACTGGATCTTTGACGAAACGGAACATGGAATCAATGAACCATCGCCGTTCTTAAGCGTTACTTCGAAATCTGTAACACTTCCTCCTTTCCGTAATGCTGATAGGAAAGTTTGTCGTTCGTCAACATCGGAATAGAAATCGTACATCGACTTTCCAATAAGATCATTCCTATGATATTGTCCTTTCGACATGATCTCAATGGAAGGGCTGACTTCTAAGATCGTACCGTCGATCAATGTCTCGTAGTACACATCCTGCACATTCTCAAAGATACTGCGGTATTTTTCTTCGCGTTCCCGCAGCGCCTTCTCTGCCCGCTTCCGCTCGGTAATGTCGATTGCGATCCCAATGAGACCGATCGGCTGCGCATCCTCGCTACGAATAATCGTTGTAGAAAGGGAAACGGGAAATTCCGTACCATCCTTCCTTCGATTCCATATTTCACCATGCCATCCTCCACGCACGGTCGATGAAAGAATATCCCCCACGATCTCCGGGGGATTGTTTGGTGAACGGACGATACTCATATTTTTCCCGAGGAGCTCATTTTCACCGTAACCATATGTCTCCAAGAAAGACTGGTTAACAAAAAGAATGGTGTTGTCCTTATCAGTAATGCTCACACACTCATTGATGCTTTTCAAGGCGAAGGCAAGTATTGAAATTTCCCTTTCTGCTCGCTTGCGCTCTGTGATATCCTTGATCGTTCCCATGAATTCTATTACATGACCATCTGCGTCGTGTCGCGCCGCTGATGTCATTAGTGTATGTATTACTACACCATCTTGTTTACGCAAATCGACAGGATAATCCTTTGTGTAGCCACGTTCTGCGATGATCTTGATATGTCTTGCGCGATCTTCCGTATTGGCGTAAAGATTCTGGATCTTTACGTGCGTCAGTTCCTCTCGACTTGAATAGCCGAATAATTCAAAAGCCGCATCATTCATGTCAATCCAGTTTCCATCTACGGAAGTGATAAACACGCAGTCCCTCGACGTGTTGAAGAATGTCCGGTACCGCTCCTGGCTTTCCCGCAGAGCTACTTCTGCCCGCTGTCGCGATTGTTTTCCGTTTACCTCAGCAAGTGCCCGGTTGATAGTAGAAGGAAGTCTTGCTAATCGATCCTTTACGACATAATCGACAGCTCCCTGCTTGATAAGGTCGATGGCAGTTTCTTCGCCGATCGAGCCGGAGACACAGATGAAAGGAACTTCCGGGCAGATATCGAGGGATAACCGCAATGCTGTGAACGCATCGAATCCGGGTAATCTGAAATCAGACAAAATAATATCATACTTGACACTGCGCAGGAAAGATACATATTCCTTTTCTCCCGCAGCCCAATCCATATTCAGATCATATCCTGCATCTGTGAGTAGCTCTCGTATAATCTCGACGTCTTGCGGGGCATCCTCAAGACACAAGACTTTCAAAGATGTCTTTTCAACGGTCTCTTGTTTCATATGATTACACCCTTTCTGGTGGTAGCTCATTAATGAGCGCCCAAAATACACCAACATGCTTCACCGCTTCAATAAAATCCTGAAAATCTACCGGTTTTACCACATAGGCGTTAGCCCCCAACTCATAGCTTTTTTTTAAGTCCGGTTCCTCGCGAGAAGATGTGAGCACAACGACGGGAATTGTCTTAAGCGCTGGGTCACTTTTAATGGTGCGTACTACCTCAATGCCATCCACGCGCGGCATTTTGATATCCAACAGTATTACCGCAGGATTTCCCTGACTGCGTAGTTTGTATTTACCTTCGCAACGCAGATATTCCATTGCCTCCACACCGTCTTTCACGACTGTAACTCGGTTGGCAAGGTTATTTTCAGCCAACGCCTCGAGAGTCAATTCGACATCCTTCGGATTGTCCTCCACCAGTAATATTGATTTTAAATCGATCATGGCTTCTCCTCCTGATGTATGGGCAATGTGAAATAGAACGTCGCTCCTTTGTCCGGTTTTGCTTCAGCCCATGTGCGCCCTCCGTGCTTGAGAACAATACGACGCACATTGGCAAGTCCGATGCCGGTCCCTTCAAATTCTTCTGTGGAATGTAAACGCTGAAACACACCAAACAGCTTCTGCGAATATTGCATATCAAAACCAACACCATTGTCGCGCACAAAAAAAATATATTCTTTTTTCTCTTTATAACCTCCAATTTCTATTTTGGCCTTTTCATTTGTTCGAGTAAACTTGGCTGCATTGCTCAGCAAATTGAACCAAACCAATCGTAGGAGAGCGTGGTCCCCGAAGACGCGAGGCAAGGCTGCGATGACCCATTCGATATTGCGTCCGGTGTTATCACGTTGTATTAAATCAAGTGCTTCCTGAAACACGTTATTCATATCCAGGTCGGTTTGTCGCATTTCCTGTCTGCCGGTTCTGGAGAATTCCAGCAAGTCGTCGATCAGTACACCCATCTGACGCACAGAATCGGCGATTGCACTAAGATAATGTTTTCCTTTTTCAGGAAGAGAGTCTGGAAAACGTTTTACCAGCAGGTCTACATATCCACTCATATGCCGAAGCGGCGCGCGAAGATCGTGGGAAACGGAAGAGGAGAACGCTTCCAATTGTGCAGTTCGTTCGATAACGCGTTGTTCGAGTTCGGCATTCAGCGTTTGAATTTCAATTTCCGCCCGTTTGCGCTCGGTGATATCAGATATTAGCCCATCGTATCCGATGACTTTCCCGTCTGCATCATATTTTAGTACATATGTATTTCGGACCCAACGGATAGACCCATTTTTGTGAATGATGCGGTGCTCCAGAGCCGGAACTCCTTTTCCATTGTAAAGAGCATTGCCGTACTGCTCCACAATTTTCTGTTCATCGGGATAAACCATTTGAAGCCAGAGCTTTGGAACAGATGAGTAGTCGGCGGGTGTATATCCGGAAACTTTCTCGCAACCAGGTCCATGAACCGTTTTCACTGGACAACCATTTTGTATCTCAACAGAGTATATATAATCGGTAATAGATTCGAGGAGCTGTCTGTTGCGCTGTTCACTTCGGCGCAATGCTTCTTCCGCCTGCCTGCGATTAGTGATATCTAATAGCGAAGCAACGCTTTCCTTTGTGCTCGGTATTAGGTCAATTGTAAGCAATACGTTGCGGACATTCCCATCTCTTGTAATAAACCCGAACTCATATTGGTTCAACGCAGCTTCTTGGTTTTCCCTTCTTAAAAGATGCTGTGCCTTCATCCGCTCAAGGTCTTCCTTTACCACAAATTCCGTCCAGCTTTTCTTTCCCTCGATTTCCTGCTTTGAGTACTTTGAGAGTTTTTCAAATTCAGTGTTAGCAAGACTGATGACGGTATTTTCATCTATCAGAACGGTTGCCGTTCCGGTGTTATTGAAGATAGCCCGATACAGATCTTCGCTTTCCTGCAACGCCTCCTCGGCATGTTTGCCGCTATTCTCCGCGCTTCCGAGATCCTTGATACGTCCCCGGAGAACGTTTAGTCCATTCGCCGGCTTCGATTTTTTGCGTTTTCCCTTTCCCGAACTGTTGCCCTCTTGACCCATTTTTGACTCCCCGAAATTGTCCAATATCAATAGTGCAGCTGAAAACCGATCAATGAAGCAAACGAGCTTCCTGCATAATCTACGTCGCAGCGAACAGGTTCAGAGACCTTCGCTCCTTCTGTGCTATGAGGATTCCAAAAACTCTTCCGAGCTCGGGAATTACATGCTCATAGAAATTCCCGAAGGGTCGAAATAAAATATAGGTAACTGAATCGTGCTTGGCGTGTGAGGTCTCTGAGACGTTCATCGGCCCTTCTTCTTTCGCAAGTCGTTGCAACTTCGTCCGTCGTTTGAAAAACCCGTCCCCGGTTTGTCTAGTGGAAGCAACTTCTGCTCCTGCAACAATTCCCGCCAGCGAATCCGGAGATGACATCCGAAGAGTTTTCGAGATGTTGAAATCGTTAATTCCACATGAACCACAACTGATCGGTGATTGGCGTAGACGGGGATCTCGTCACGCCTCTGGAGCTTGGTAGGGATGCAAAGGGGTGAAGAATGAGGCCGCTCCTCTGTTCGACTATCAGGTCAGGGCTGATGAAATGCACCCGACGTAGCCTGTTTGTAAATTAAGATATCTAAATCCGATTTTAAAGTCAACCTGTTTCGCAAAAAAAAGAGACCTTGGCAATTCCCCATCTTGGCGCATAACCTGGAATTTGTGCGGTTCTCTCTTGTCCCGGGAATGGTGAACTCTTGGGTCGGATCCACACCGGCAAAGTGGCAAACACCCATTCTCTGATCGAGTCATCTATCTCACAAAGCAGCAAGATTTGGCCGTTGTTCACCCTTGGCTTTAGGTCTGGGGACCTTTTTCCCCCCCGAAAGAATCGCGGAATCCTGTGTCGGCACCGACTTCCCAGCCTGTTCAAAGAGGATGTAGCAAAATCCATTATACGTTTGAAGAGGGAAAACTTGGAATGCGCGGACATTGTTCCACCTTCTGGTTAGCAAATCCGCTAGCAAGATAAGAATTTGTTGTGAAATCAGATGATTATTACCGACGACCTCCTCGATGCGAACGAGGCGCTCTCCCAGTCTCGCGTTTGGCGGGATCCTCAATTCGACAATGAACTTAGCTTCAATACATTCGTTAAGTTCAGTCGAATCGGGATTAAGCTACAGCCCCAAATAAATTTTCAACTGTCAATTTACAATTTTCAATTGCTTATTGAATGTGCAAAAGAACTGTGGAAATCAAAAACCCCCGGACTACGTCTCACCTACGGGAGGGCTGGGATTCATTCAGCGGTCCGCAAAAAAAATCCCCCCACCCCACAACCGTACTACCTTCCAATAGTAATCATCGCGGATCCTGATTCGCGATTGAACGCGGTCTATATCGTAGTACCTGCTGGGTCCATGGCACCAGGTAACGGTACCTTGGTTGAGGCTCATTTCCAACATCTCTTGCCTTGATGTCTTCATACTCAATGCCATCGAAATCGGTCAACGGGAACTCCCTCTTGATTTCTGAGAAGCGCTCTTGGATCCAATGGCTATTACTCCAGGAATAGTGAAGAATGGCAAATCCTGGTTTGTGTAATAGGTCCGAGAGATGCCGTTTGCAATCGTTGAAGGGTTGCCGAGTAATCGAAGCTCGTGCTGCAATAAGGGTAGCCGGTTGCGGTAGCGATCTTGACGAAATCGCCTTGCATCATTGGTAGTCATCGCCCCTTTCGAAATGTCAGTGATGTAGTATCGAAAATCATTGTCACAAAAGTATGAATATGCACAGTAGTGGAGAATAAAATCTTCCTCCGAATGCGGGAAATTGCGGTAGCCTTGCTGAATATCCCTGCGTGCATCTTCGAGTCCAGTCTTCACGGAAGGCTCCATTGCAATCAAGCAAAAGTCAGGGGTCAGACAGGTAATATGTCTGCCTGTCCTTACAACGTTCAGCAATCAACATCCTTCAAAGCAAACTATTAAAATTGCATTTGCATATTGCCGATGGAAGAGGACATCTCACGTCGCGATATTGAAAGAGATATTCACCAAAACCATAAGCTTCTCAGCAATACCTGATCTACCGGAGGGCTATTTGATTTACCCTTAACAAAAGATAGGATTGGCCAGTGTTGATGGCCAAAATTTCAAGCCGTCAAAGTCATTCTTAGACTTATCATTTATAACCATGTTCCACTGCATGATTCAAATAGATCCCGGGCTCAGCCAACTCTCGCCGGAAATTTCTTTATCGGGCAACATACACTGGTTGCTGAATGATTAGCCGCCCATTCACCTCCGCCAATGGTTTCGATTCGGCGCGGGCTTCCTTTCCGTTTTCATGATCCACTGACCGAAGATATGCGTTCGGATCATGATCGAGCGCCCCCGCCGGAAGCCAATCCCACAGCGGTCCCAGATCCTTTTTTGCCTGATCCTCATAAAACTTCGGAAGTTCGGTTGTCTCTCGTTCGAAATAATTTCGGAACTGCAAGTCGGTTTCCAGCCTTTGACGGACTTTCGTGTTGTACTTTATCCTGCCAAATCCCTCGGACGAGACAGCGCGCACGAGGTTCATCCACCCCGGGACCATCCCGTTATTTGATCTCAGACGTTTCGCAATCGCCCTCACGGAGAATGTGTGCTTCCCGAGATCAATGACGTGATCGTAGAATTCGGACCAGGAATAGTTCTTTGGCTTCACATTCATCGCCCGATTGTTGTCCAGGAAATGGAATGGAAAGGGGAGGACGCGGTCGGCACGTTGGAATTCGAGGTTGAGCGGAGCGGCTTGCCCGAATGCCGACAGCAACGAATAGACGGGGAACGCACCGGGTGTCATATCGACAAACTTTTTGGTAAGCTCAAAAGGTTCAGCTCCTTTATCCGTGTCAAGTCCTAAGACAAAATTCGTCTGGACATAGGGAATGCTCCTCATGATCATATTGACCTGTTCGGAGACTTGCTTGACCTTGTCTAAACCTGTTATTCTTCCCGTCCTCGACTTATCTCCGAGATCGTACCATGACTCAATTCCGGGCAGCAGGGCTTTGAATCCGTTGCGCTTTAGTCGCCTCACATGCGGCTCTGACAGGAGCGACAAACTACTTTCGGCAATGAAATCGATGCTGTCCGGTGGTGCAGCTTCTTCAATTGCGTTCATGTAGTCGTCGAATCGGACACCAAAGTTCGGATCGTGCCATCCCACAAGAGGGCGCTTGAATTTACGCAGGAGGAACGAGAGGTCTTCTTTCATCACTTCGAAATCGAGCGGCTGGTACGGCACAACCGAATCGATACAAAAACTGCACGTGTATGGGCACCCTAAACTCCCAAGCATCGGAACCACCTTTATAAGAGGTGCTTTCCGTAAGGTCGGCTCGATGAATTTCCATCGCTCGCGCACGCCGGGGAGGGATGCGGGTTGTTGCCGGGCCGCGATGTGAAGTCCCATCGGCTGATGGGGCGAGCAGTCCTGCAGAATCTCATGGATTACATTCTTGTCTGTGAACCCCACCACATAATCGAAGTACCGGATTGAATCCTGGGGATAACAGCGGGCATGTGGGCCGCCAAGAACGGTGACAGCGCCGCGGGATCGAAAGAGGTTACTCAGAGCGTAGGCTGTTTGGGCGGCTTCCGTGAAAGCACCGATGAAGATCAGGTCGACATTATGCGGCAGCTCATCGATGAGATTCTCGAAGCCAGTGTAGCATACGAACGTAACATCATGTCCTCCTTCCTCACACCACACGCCAATGACTTGAGTCATGATGCTGGCGAGATTGGCATTCATCACGCGGGCGAACAATGCCCGTGTAGGTCCCTTGGTAACGAGATCTATTATGCCGATGCGAAGTTTACGAATAATCGGTCTCCTCTTATTCGTTCGTTATAGTGTTTAGGTATTAGTCAAAAGGAAATTACCTATGCGGCTCCACCTTTTTCCCTAATCCATCTCTCTGGATAAAATTACCAAAGAAAGTCGCAAAAGGGAATAGCTCTTGACCGGACCCCCCAAAAGTAATCCAATTCGTATTTTAGTATATCGGGTCATTGGACTGCTCCCCATCTTTGATCCATTTCTGGTGAGAATTTGACCTGTTTTTCACGCTGCTGTAGTCCGCTGAGCCAAAGACTGTTCAATAAACTCATTTGGTGTACGATATCCAAGTGCACTGTGTGGACGTCGCCTGTTGTAGTCTTGGCGCCAGGCCTCGATCTTTTCCCGGGCATCTTCCAACGATAGGAACCAGTGTTCGTTCAGACACTCCTGGTGGAACCGTGAATTAAATGCCTCGACTAATGCGTTGTGCGTCGGTTATCCAGGTCGGTTGAAGTCTAATTGCACATGGTTCCAATAGGCCCACCGATCCAGATCCTTCGAGATGAACTCCGGTCCGTTGTCCACCTGAATGCGCTTTGGAAATCCTTGCACGCGAGTGATCCGCTCCAGCGTCGTTACCACATCAATCCCGCGGATCCTTTGGCTCATCTCTAACGTCAAGCTCTGTCTCGTGTGATTGTCAATTATCACCAGCACCCGGTGCTGGCTCAATTCGATGAAAACCGTTGAGAGATCACACAGGGTGGCTCAGTTTGAAAATTAGGATTCAGCAGGTAAACGCTTGAGCAAACAATACATTTTAGAATCATCTTCTTTTATGCCAATTATACCTTCTGCTTTCAAATTCAACATAGTCAATTCAATATCTTTCCTTGAACAATCGCCGTTTCGTGAAAGTATGCGTGCATAAAAGACATTTTCAGGAAGGCATTTGCCAATGCCGTCAAAGATACTTACAATAAGTATTCTCAAACTATGAAGGTCTTCAGGAGCAAGCATGATAAATCCTTTCTAATTAGTGATTTGACTTTTCAGGCGCCGTCCTAATTTGAGACGCGTTGTCCTAATTTGGAGGTAAAGAGGAAGGAGTGTCCTCTGTATCGGTTCAGAACCTTCCGGACGCACCGGACCGAATAATGCGAGCTCTGGGGAGGTACCAATGAACGCAAAGGTTGGTGGAGCAAAAGTGTGATTATGAATATCGAGGTTGTTTATTGGAGACTGCCCGAACAGGTGCAGGCAATATGGGATCAATATCCCCAGCTCTACGAGGAAAGGACAAATCCAATCGTACCATTAACCGATATGACTATAGACGACGAAGGGTTAAACGTATGATATTGACGGCACTCCGTATTCATGTAACTTGAGATTGAGTCGTTCAATGTCCGACAATATCCTGTCTTCATTTCCCCAATCGCTCCAATTGGTATCTGATACTTCCATCACACATAATTGATCAGTGCATGATTCCAGAATTGCCTTAGAGAAGTTGATCGAAGGCAACAACGGATAAATTTCATTTAGGATGGATTCTCTCTCTAACGGATTATACAAGGATATCGTATGGTATAATTGATCGAAAATATCCGGAACGACATTTTGAAATTGTAACAAAAACGTTCTAATATGCCCAACAAGAACAAGCGTATTCCATAAGCATCCATTCTGGAATAAGACTTCAGCTTTTGATTGGTCGGGTTTTTCCCAAAATCTTGTGACTTGATGAATCTTCACATTCCAAGGATTGTCGACGACTTCTCCCTTTTCTATCCAGCCATATTCCGGCTCAACTCTCGAGGGGGAAATCCCAAGTAACATGATTGAATCCCGATAATCACTGACAAAGTGGAACGCGTGCGCCACGTATCGCATGAACTCTTTCTCGCCAAAAATGAAGTGGTCGGAGGGGAAGATAGCAACGAGAGCATCTGGGTCTCGATGATAAATATGCAGCAGGGGCAACAGGATACCATTGGCAGTCCCCCGGTCACATGGTTGGACAAGAATATTCTCCGGCGCAAGACCATTGAGCTGTTCTTGCAAAAATCCCAAATGGTGGGGATTGACGATGGCCAGGATCTGGCGGGAAGGTATAAACGATTTTATCCGATCCACCGTGTGTTGAAGCATAGAACGCGTGCCCACAATCGAGCAATACTGCTTCGGACGTTCCATACCATACAGCTTTGTAACCAACGGTTGAAGTCGAGTTCCTTCCCCTCCTGAAAGAATGAGACCCCAAATATTCTGATTGTTCTTGAATAAATCAGATTCCACTTGTAAATTCACTGCATCCGTCGATTTGTTTCTTGTCATGTATTATTTTTCAGTCAAGAGAAATGGCAACCGCACGTGCCATGGATAGAAAAGCAGCGTGAATGTAATCGAGGTAGGCTTACAACGAATGCTGTTTTACGTAACGACCCCTGCGAGCCTATGAGAGCCTTCGCCCTTGTGATGATGGCGAGTACAGTGGTTCAATAGTTACTATATCAATATCAACTTTTCCCATACCAATAACAAGACATTTATCTTATTTATTATGGACATTAGCTTGCCATTCTGATGTTGTGGCATGTGTATGATAAACGCCATACAGACACTCACTTGTAGGATAACTCATCGTATTTGGGGCTTACTGGAGTGCATTGTCAATGTTCTTATCTCGATGATGAATTGCTTCCCCGCCACGAAGTTGGTGAGCCGCCGTCAAGCGGTGAACGAAATGCCGCACTCTTTCTGCGGCACCCCCCGCGATACCGTCCCGCAGAAGGCGGTTATCTTCAATAAGTAACAGGCGGATTTATTTTATAGAGTAACTTTTGTCAATACGCTTTTCTTTTGGCGCTGCGCCGTACGAAGGGGGCGAGATGTCGTGTTTTCTTTGGATTTTTGTTTGCGCGCGATGTTCAATGAGGTCTAAACCAACCAACACACGCTCTGTATTAGAAAGATCGCCAATGATGTTCTTCACCGGCAAGGGTAATTTACGTACTAATGTCGGGACGGCCAAAATTTGGTTATCACGAGCAAGCTGTGGTTTCTTCAAAAGATCAATTACTTCTATGTGGTATATGCCCTTCAATTGTTCTTCACAAATTAATTTGAGATTGTTGAAAGCGGCGATGGCTTTGGGAGTCTGTCCGGCAACATACAAGCGTAATACCCATTTGTCGCTTCTTGCTTTGGCTGGCTGTTCTTTTCGCCGGCTGGTTTTCGATTTGTCATGCTTGACTTTCAAACTAAGTTCCTTTATTTTTTTATCCTTTTCTTGTTTGTGCCCGTTGGTTTTAGATTAATATCACCTTTCCGACTCTTAGCCATTTTTGCCTTGTCTTGAGTGAAACGTTCATTCCTCGCTTTTTCAATTCCGATAGCTTTGACCGCTTCTGATTCTTCAGCTTCAAATTCAGATCGGAGCAAAACGATCTGAGCTGCCAGTGCTTCACGCTTACGCTCTAGTTCGAATTGTTTGCGTCTGATTTCTTGCTGACGCAATAATTGTTGCGCATCGTCATCCGTCTCTTGTGATAATCGCGCCGAACCGGTCAATACGCCTCCCGGACCAACATAGACATCAAGCAGCTCGATACCGTGGTTTGTCAGCCTAAACTCACGAATCTGATTGGAGTGCGCCATACCGCGCGATTTAAGCACATACAATCCTCTGTTACGTTCACCTCCAATTTCAATATCACGAAGAAGCAACCACGTATCTATTAAAGATGAGACGTAGACATCGGTATTCTCTATAGCACCGTCGGCAGAAGTAAGACTTGTGAAGAATGCAGTGATCTGTTTCATCTTCAAGAAATCTACAAGGCGCAGTAACATTGTTTTGACTTCAGTGTGGTTCTCTCCCATCATGAATGCATTAATAGGGTCGAGAATAACGACGTTAGGTTCAAATGTGTTGATCAATTTGACACTCGTCGCGAGGTGAGTTTCCAAGCCATAGTGCGTCGGGCGTGTTGCATGAAACCGAAGCAACCCCTTTTTCACCCACGGCTCTAAATTTATTCCAATTGAACGCATATTACGCATTAGCTGACCGGGAGATTCTTCGAAGGTGAAAAAGAGAACGCGTTCTTGCCTCTTGCAAGCCGCTACAACAAATTGCGCGGCAATGCTCGTCTTGCCGGTACCGGCGGTGCCTGAAACAAGCACTGTACTGCCGCGAAAGTAACCTTTACCGGAGAGCATTGTGTCAAGACGCGGGATACCGGTGGATATTCTCTCGTGGGATGAAGAGTAGTTCAGTCTCAAGGAAGTGACAGGCAGAACAGAAAAACCATCTTCATCAATAAGGAAAGGATACTCGTTCGTACCGTGCGTCGAACCGCGATATTTGACAATACGCAGCCGTCGTATGGATGATTGATCGTTCACTCGATGATCGAGCATGATGACACAATCGGAGACGTATTCTTCCAAACCTTGACGCGTCAAGGTACCTTCGCCTCGCTCTGCAGTAATTATTGTTGTTACGCCTTTGCTCTTCAGCCAGCGCAATAGCCGGCGCAGTTCAGCACGCAGTATAAGAGGATTTGGCAACCCTGAAAAGAGTGATTCTAAAGTATCCAGCACAACACGCTTAGCGCCGATGCTTTCAATTGCGTGATGGATCCTGATAAACAAACCTTCCAAATCGTATTCACCGCTCTGTTGGATTTCAGCCCGTTCAACCTTAATGTGCTCAACCCAAATCTTCTTGCGCTCTACAAGCCTGTCCAAATCGAATCCCAACGAAGCGACGTTCGCTGTGAGTTCTTCCTCTGTTTCCTCGAACGACATAAAGACGCCCGGTTCATTGTACTGTGTTACTCCGCGGACGAGAAACTCCATGCCAAAGAGGGTCTTTCCGCAACCCGCACCACCGCATACAAGCGTCGGTCTGCCTTTCGGCAATCCCCCGCCCGTAATTTCGTCCAATCCTTGAATACAGGTGGGAGATTTTGGAAGGATAGTACGATGAGATAGTACTTCTTTTTTCTTCATGATATCTTATCCAGGGATATGTTCTTCTTATGTATAATAAAATCTATCATTGCTAATTTCGCCTGTCACAAATATCCACCTGTCAACAAAGCAGTATAACCACTTAATTGGGATTGTGGTGTTTTGTCTCTATACTCAATGAATTGTAGGTATATTTAAATTATAACAATCTGCATAATACACTACAATAGTCCAAAGGGATGAAAAAGGGATTAGTCCGTTGGAAGTAAAAACTACTCGTTTATCAGGGAAACGGTGTTGGCTTGATCCTGACGGCTTTTTGAGGTGTGAGCATACCCGGCAATCTGGACCCGGGTGTGCATTGTAAGTTTTTCGAGGATGTTATGGACGTGGCTTTTGACTGTGTAGGCCGAGAGGTGAAGCGATTGAGCAATCTCCTTGTTGGTTAACCCGTCTGTAATCAATTCGATCACCTGCCGCTCACGTTTCGTCATGCGTACTGATTCAATCACTTTCGATGTTCCTCTACCGTTGACCGCATGTTCGACAATCTGTGAAAACAGCGATCCGGTGAGGTGCACTGGCAAAATCTTGTCGCCGCTGGCGACGGATCGAATGGTTTTGAGAAAATCGCTGATTGAGGCATCCTTCAGGATAAATCCGGATACTCCTGCCGAAACAAAGTCCAGGATATCCTCTTGTGCCGGAACGAGGTCCATGACTATGATTCTAACCTCCCTGGATTTTGTTTTGATCGATATTACTACTTCCAAGCTGTTTTGGCTTCGTAAACCGAGGTCGAGAAGTACGATGTTGAGTTTGAGATCCTGTATTTTTTGCAAAACGGTTTCACCCGCTCCCAATGCAGCGACCGCCATAATGTCAGGCTGCTCGTTAAGCATTGCCGCAATACCATCCCGCAGAAGGCGGTTGTCTTCAATAAGTAACAGGCGGATTTTTTTCATTCTGTAAACGTAGTACGTTTCATACTTCAGTAATCTCTGATGCCGGCGTTTCAGCTATCAAGTTATTCGGTTTAGGTCGCACCAGAACATGGTGTGGGCGACGTATATAAATTCGTTTCACCTCAACATAAAAAAACCCACTCCGTGCTCGCGCAATGGGTTTTCTAAAAACGAATCGTCCACATAATCCTGTAAGGTAAACAAATTGGGGGAATGTGTCAAGACCTTGCCCAATAAAACTTCACAATTCTGCGCTATTGCGCATCGCCCCGCAAGGAAAACGGGAATTTCGTCGATTTATGTCATCTGCCAGAGGACATCCGTTCGATCAGCCCGTGTCTTTTCATTGCGCCAACAAGATCGAATGGGTATGCCTCATAAGCTGGAGACCGCCTGCAGTTGCTGGTCATCTTTCTTACACCAACTTCCTTTTCAGAGATGCCAACATCCAATGACCCAATATAATAGTATCGTGTCACTCAAATAGTTTTAATAAGTCCTTGGATCGTTATGTCACTCGCTACCCTCTCCCCTTCAATTCCCCTCTCCCGAGTTCGGGAGAGGGGAAAGGGGTGAGGGTTAAAAGCCGCAAGACTTAATCAATGTATTTCCGAGACAGGACACTAGAAACGTGGACGAAAAGTACGGTTTCAAATCTCGCAGCCTTCAATACTGCTCACTTTCTGAATTGTTGTCCCCACTGTTGGGGTTCTCGTCCACGTCTCTAGTGCCTATCCAACTATTATCCCCTAATCAGATCCCGCCGAAAACAGTCCCGACAGAGCCGGGATCATTCCAATAGTAATTTTAGCTTAATGTTATTCGCTAAAATTAATTGGAATGGCTCTAGAATACGAATCGGATGACTTTGGGCGGGTCAGGTCATACTACAACTGCCATTTGGGTGTTCCTTTACAAATCATATAGGTTGCAGCACTGTTTCCATATTTCATCCGTCGGTTTGCTTCGAATCCCCATCGACCCCAATAGGGTTCAGAGTTCTGGACAGCAACAAGAGCATAGCTCATTAAACCCAACTCTTGACCAATCTGACAAACATGATCAATGAGTTGTACGCCGCATCTCGCATGACGATGTTCTGGCAATATTGCTAGATCATGAATATATATGCAATCTGAGATCTCAGGTAATACATATGCGGTATCGTCGAGCGGAACAGAATGATTCAACATCCACGGATGGAAGAAAACATACCCAATTAATTTGTGGTCAAGAAAAACTCCCAAGCATCCTTTCGGGAAAAGATAGTACTTGTGTAAGACGCACTCTCGTCGCTCTAAGAGATCCACGGAGTAACATCTTTCCGAAATACGCAGGACATCATCTATTTCATCAGCAATCAATTGTCTTATTAAGACAGACATGGTACCGTGCACGCTAGTGAATTCAATTTCTGTATCCCAACAAATCATTTTCCAAAAGCCAGTTAGCCAATTTATCACATGCTGAATCTATATCATCATTAGAAACATCCACCTCACAATGTGGCAAAATTGATTGTGAGATAACTTTCCTAAATTCTTCCTGCTCATTTATGAAGACGTTCAAATCATTATATTGTTTTGGATTACCAGAAACTTTTAATCTCTCCTCTCTCGCTTTATTAAATGATTCCTTTGTTCGGGTACAAAAAAGTATACAATATCCAAGTGGCAATAACCGTTCTTCAAGCCATCTAGAATCATAAGCTATGTCTGTTTTATGAGTTAACCTTGTTCCTTCGAGTATAATCTTAGGACACAATTTGGGTGGTAATTGTTTTTCCATACAAATTATTTCCTACTATTGACTAATGTGCATTTTGACTGCCGAACAAGGCGTGTTGAAACTGATGGTAAGTTCGCCAATTCCCGTACTTCCAAATGTACTCGGCCAATATACAGAAGAACCCCCTCTTTAATTGGGGTCGAAACGAACGATCATTTCTCTAATACAGTCTATTTCAGCAACAAAAGTTTCTTGACGCCAACAAAACGTTGGGCAGGAGTCGAGACACTGGTTGCCTCGAGACGGCAGAAATATACTCCGCTTGAACAAGACCCCGCATTCCACTTCACCGTGTACTCACCCGGTGGCTTCACTTCATTCACCAGAGTTGCCACCTCTCTGCCGAGCTCATCATAGACCTTCATCGAGACAAATGCTCCGCCGGACGCGGAGGCAATCCGAAATTCGAAATTAGTCGTTGGATTGAACGGGTTCGGGTATGCATCTTCAAGTTTCCATTCTGCGATACTATGTGGTATCAGCAACGACATCCCGCCGGGTGGGGGCGGGGGCATTTCGTTCGTCATGATGATCTGGATACGGTGGGCCGCGGAATTTTTTGGCATTCCCGTGGGTACCGGAGACAGAATCAAGTGACCGTCCCGGCTCACTTTGACCCAATAGCCGGACCCCGGCTGAATCGTGTCCGACATAAAATACCCCGCGTTGTAGCTAAAAAAATGGCTTGTCGTAAGACCGGCAGTGTCGCTGACGATATCCCCGGCGGGAATTGGTTCAGAGACCGACCCGATCATATTCCAGCCCTGATGTACCGCGAGAGTCTCCGAGGTGAGCGGAGTGCCCAGAACCACCGATGTTTCCGGCGTGGAGAAATCCAGCCAGTACCCGATGCCATTTTCAAATGTACCGCTCAGAGAGTAGCTGGAATCTGCATACGTGAATGCCGACGAACTGGCTTGTGGAAACAATGTCGTTACGGCCAGGCCCCTCACCGGATTGAGCTGCAGTGAGACCATATTCCACCCCTGGCTGAAGGTAAACGTCAACCCGGTTGCAGGTCGTGCGCTGAATACACCATCACCCCACGTTCCCGCGAATATGTGCCCCGCCGAATCGACGATGAGTGTTGTAACGAAGCCGGTCGTCAGTCCGCTGTTTGCCTGCGTCCAGCTCGTGCCGTTGTTCGTCGAAAGGTACACGCCGCCGCCATCGGTGCCGGCAAAGAGATTGGTTCCGCCGGACCCGACCGCGAGAGTCCAGACGTCAGTATTCGTCACGCCCGAATCGACGGCAGTCCAGCTTGTGCCGTTGTTGGTCGAGAGAAAGACTCCGCCGCCGGTGCCGGCGAAGAGTTCTGCCACCCCCGACGAGTCTCGGGGGCCGACTGTGAAGGCACGGACAGTGGTATCCTTCAGCCCGGTATTCACTGCCGTCCAATGCGCCCCGTTGTCGGTCGAACGATACACCCCGCCGAGATAGAGGCCTGCGAACAGGTTCTCGGTTCCCGACCCCGATGAGTCGGGGGGACTGACTGCCAGAGCGTAAACGGGGTCATCGGGCAAACCGGAGTTCACCGCTGTCCAGCTTACGCCGTTGTTTGTGGTGAGGAACACCCCGGCATCGGTTCCTGCGAAGACATTCGTTCCGCCCGAGCCATTTGTGCCGGCCGCCAGTGCAGAAACGATCATGTTGGTAAGCCCGTTATTCACTGCCTTCCAGGAGGTGCCGCTGTTTGTGGAGATAAAGACGCCACCGCCATACGTTCCGGCAAACACTGTTGTCCCACCCCGCGACGTGTCGGGGCTGACGGCAAGCGAGAGGACGGAAGTGTCTGTCAGTCCGACGTTTACTGCAGTCCAGCTTGCGCCGCTGTTCGTAGAAAGAAAAACCCCATGGTCGAATGTTCCGGCAAAAAGGAGCGAGCCGCCGCGGGCTGGGCTGACGGTAAGAGCCATAACATAGCCATCAGACGGCCAGTTAGATCCCATCCAATAGTTTGCCGATCCCGGCGTGAACGGCCGAACGGATGAAACGCCAATGGCGTTCCTGCGACTCTCGCTGTTGCCAGAGCCGGCGTTCGCTGCCGGGAGCGTGATCTTGTCCAACGTCACTCCGCGGAAGCGTCCTTGTACTATGGCATGCCCTGTTTGCGGGGTGTGGCGCGGTTGTTGTCTCTTCCCGTCACGTTGTTGCGCCCGGCCGCAGGTTGCTGCCAGGATCAGCGCGAGCAGACAGAGGAGGGATTTCTTCTCAATTTTCTTCACTTCGTGAGGTGTCAATTATCGATGTAATATACTATTTTTTTTTCTATTGATAGTAGGACAGGTTTTGCACAGGCGACAGTTCTCGGTCTCGTTCATACTTCTAATTGGACAATCGCGCAGTTGACCCGACCCTCTAGCAGTCATCCAAGAGGTATTTCATCGGTTCAGTAAACTGAATTGTAACCAGAAAGGAAGAAAGACATGCACCGCATGCCCAAGAGTTATTGAAGTCACCAGCCATATCAGTTCTTTGAATAAATATTGAATTCCGACGCAAGGACATGCAATCCCGGACAGCCAAACAAGAAGTCGTTGATCGTCGAACCCGGAAGCCCTCGGGAGAACGGGTACATTAAACTCATTCATTGCGAGCCCGCCGCCTCGCGCAAATCAAAGACAGTTTTGAAGATGGCCCGGATCTTGTCGTCGGTTACCCGGTCATCCATGTTGATACAGCAGACGCCGGTGAGGTAAAGATTCCCCGAATCTTTGACGCGCAACGTGATTTCGCGGCGGATATCCTCCGGGCTCATATCGACCGTCTCGACCGGACTCAGTCGGATGTTGAGAAACGTTTGAGGGAGTTGTGCTCGCAGAACACGCACGTCTCCGCCCCAGCCGACATCCAGAAAATCCAGATGGGGAATCCTGGTCCAGACCTCGGCGAAGCGATGCGGATCGGGTCCACAAAAATGGATGCCGAACGGACGATGCCTCTTACTCCATTGCTGATCGAAAGGCAGTATGAACTTCTCATAATGCGCCGCGGATACCATGGTCACACTGCACTCCGAGTGAAGAAAAACCGGGCCCTGAATATGCCGGACTGTTCGGTTGACTGAGATAGACGTTGTTCCGGTCTCGCGGGAGATGGCACTGGTAAGTCGCTCGATAGTCTCGGCGATCCGGCTCAGGAACAAACTGACCTCGGTCGTTCGTTCAAAGAAATCGATAAAAATGTCTTGCCCCCTCAGGTCCAGAGCGAGATTCAGGAGTCCGGCCCAGTTCACATCTCCGACGACATAGCCGTAGGTGCGCTTCAGAGTCTCGATCAGATCGCGGAGCCGGCGGAATGGGCTGCCGGAGAAAGCGCTGTCGACATCGATGGCCAGGTCTTGATGCTGAGCCGGAATAACCGTGGGAGGGCCTCCTTCTTCGTATTTGACTTTGCAGCCGAGCATCTCCGATACCAGATAGCCGGCTGCATTATGGACCGCACCGATCATCGGGAGATTTTTGTCTCTGTCTTCGCCCAAGCCAAGGTCTCCAAACCGCTCATACAGAACCCTCTCCATCGTCCGCTCCGCTTCTACGCGCCGCACCGGATGATAGAAGAAATCCTCATCGAAGACAATGCCGGCATGCCGATACCACCACGATGGATGGAAAACAACCTCGACGGGTAGCGGACCATTGCGGAGGATGGGATTCCGCGTTATCATCGGTGTGCCCAGTGGATGAGCGCCTCTACCCAGTTCGGATCGGACTCGCCCAGGAAGCTCCACACCGTCTCTGCCTTGACAAGGCTCCGCAGGCGCGGAAGTGGAGGAGCGTAGTTCGCTCGCGGCTGGAGAGCGAGGAGCGGAACGTCGTCCCGGAACGCATCGCTGAATTCCCTGAGGGTGGCCAGCCCTGCGACGAATCCGACGCGCGGCTCGATGAGTGCGGCAGCAAGTGCAGCGGAACCCGCCGTCGGGCCGCGACCGACAACGGCAACCCTCTTCCCCGACGGGATGAATGCGGCCACAGACCGCGCAATATCCCAACCCATTCCAAAGAACGGAGCCTGGCCAAGGTACGTTGCGAGACGCAGGTCAAGCCCTTTGAGTTCGCCCAGTCCGCGCGGATCGATGGCCAGACACGATATCCCGGATTCACGAAGCCGCTCAATGCTGTACTCATCGAAAGCCGCCGCTTTTCCGTTCTCGGAGATAAGTACGGCAATCGCCCGCTCATCTCCCCGAGCAGGCCAGAAGACTGCAGGCACAGTGAGGCCGGATTCGGAAATAAATGTCGAACGGCTCTTGCCCTCGACTTCCTCCACGGTTTTCACATCGAGAGGGATGGCTTCGGGAAGTCCGCCATTGAGCTGAATCCAGTTCGAAACGGTTGCGTCGGCCGGCGGCCGGGAGAACATCCCCTGGGCGATGCCGCGCATGGTCAGTGTGTGTTGGGGCACGTCCGGCAGCACGTAGAGCTCCGGAGAATCAGGCGTCTCGGTTGAGAGAGCAGGTTCGGGGACAGGTGATCCGTCACCTATACCCTTCAGGTATTTATCGAAGAATCCGAGCGCAGTTTCACGCATGGGCTGGTTGTAGTCGTGCCCACCGGGGAACATGCGCAACCATGCGTCATCTGATTTTCCGAAGAGACCCCAGAGACGGCGGAGCTTGTCGCCTGACAATCGCATACCCTTCGCAGGGAACTCACGATCTTCCTCGGCTCCGATGATGAGAACGGGAGCCGGCGCCCTCAGCCCCAGCACGTCGGCCCGGTCCCCGATCTGGAGTGAGCCCGGGACATGATTGCAGAGACATCCGTTGTGCGAATTTATTTCGAGACTGCTGGCGAAGACAACGGATGCCGCGCACGTGAAACGCGGCTCCGCAGCGAAGGCCCACATCGTGGCAAGTCCGCCACCCGACGCGCCGGTCAGGCCGACCTTGCTCATATCAGCCTCGGGTCGTGTTTCCAAATAGTCAAGGGCCCGGATGAGATCCCAGACGTAAACGCTCGTTGCGTTTTGCGAACCGATGATGAGCCGTAAATCGTCGTGTGTTCCGGCAAAGCGGCGCTCGACGTGATTATCCCCCTCAAAGCTGAACCCGGGAGAATCAATGACGAAGCCCAGATAACCGTGAAGAGCCTGTGCGATCAGGCGTGCCTGCACCGTCGGCTCCTGCTTCTTCCACCCCCAATGGCCATGCGGATTTACGATGACCGGCAGCTTCTTGCCTGCCGCACCATCGGGGATATACAGATGCCCCGTCACCGGAAAGTCCGGCCGGCTCTCGTAGACAATTTTTTCAATCCTATACCCATGCCTCTGAAGGACGCCCGTCACCTTTGCATTAAGCGGTGTGCGGGGCGGAAGAGGATCGAGTCCAAGGCTTCGCATTAATTCAACTTTTTGTGCGATACGGCGGCGCTCGAAATCCTCGCGAGACACCGGCGGCGGCAGAGCCGCTGCCGCCTTCACTTTGCTTTCGAGCACGTCGTTGACCATCCGATCACCGCGGATGTTGAGTGAGGCGAGAAGATCATCGTCGTCCAGACGACCTGAGATAGGCATGGTTGCATTCACACCCTGCGTTTGAGCGATCACTTCACCCAGAGTGAGAAACGGAATGTTATGCGAATTCATGAAATCCATCACGACGGACGATGTGTAAACCCCTCCCTCTGTGCCGGCGTCCACGACCACGACCGGCTTTTCACGGCCGCCGCTTGCGAGGATGGTTTCGAGCTCGGCTGCGCACCCTGCGACGTGCAGACGATCGAGAAGGCGCGCGTTAATCAGAATGATTCTGCCCATACCCCACTGAAGGACCGCTTCGCCACCGTCCGCCGACACATCCCAGCCGGGACTGGCCACGAAACGCAGGCGGATGATATCGTCATCCTCGATTCGAGATCGG
>Ga0209777_10001438_pt1 | contig 34348 bp, 30 predicted proteins | sample FrelakmetHBP12HB_FD_187147 | JGI IMG/M metagenome (GOLD analysis project Ga0209777, IMG submission 187147) | Freshwater lake sediment microbial communities from the University of Notre Dame, USA, for methane emissions studies -HBP12 HB (SPAdes)... | ecosystem: Environmental > Aquatic >...
GGCCGGCGGCATTCGCGCCCGCCGGTTCGAGGCCACGCCCGACTATCTCGCGTGCGGTTACTGCGCCTTCCGCGACATCTGCCCTGCGAGCGCGGGCCGATGATCGCCGGCATCCGGGCGGTCACGTTCGACTTCGGGAACACGCTGGTGCCTTTTCCGGCCGGGCCAATGAACGAAGTCGTTCGCGCGACCGCCGAACGGGCTGCCGACCTCGTCGGCTGTTCCACGGACGAATTCTTGCGAGCCTGGGGTGAGGAGCGTCTGCGGCAGTTTGCGGAAGACGTGCCCGCGGGCCGCGAAGCGGATATGGACATTCGCGTCGCCCGCGTCCTGGCCAGGCTGCGCGGCCGGCCGGCGCCGGGGACCGACGAGCGCTGGGACGACACTGCGATCGCCAGTTACACCGAGCCGCGCGAAGTCGAGATCATCCGTGAAACCTATGCCGACGCCTTTGTCAGGAACACCCCAGTGCCGCCGGAGGTTGGCCCGGTGCTCGAGCGGCTCGCTCGCACCTACCGCCTGGCCGTCATATCCAACTGGCCTCTCGCTCTGTCGATCGATCGTTTCCTCGAGGCTGCCGGTTGGATGCGGAACTTTTCCGCGGTCGTGGTGTCTCAGCGAGCCGGCGTTATCAAGCCACGCCCGGAGATCTTCCGGAGTGCGGCCGCGGAGTTGGGCGTCGCCTCGGGACCCGCGATCCTGCACGTCGGAGATGACCTCGGTGCGGACGTGGAAGGGGCCCATCGTGTTGGCTGGAGAACCGCCTGGATCCGGCAGAAGCCCAGCGACTCGCCGCTGCCGATGGCGCCGCCGGCTCCCGATGCACGACCGGACATCACCATCGATTCGATTTCCGATCTCGAGGCGGCGCTCGGCCCGTTCAGCCTTGCCCTAGACAAGTAGGCTGCGTGAGTGGAAGCTAAGGATCGCCTGGGCAATTTCATCTTCATCGGCGCGGCGTTGATCGCGTGGTTGGCCGTGGTGCAGATCGTGACGGCTACCTATCCGCGAGCCAGCGCGACAACCGATCTGGTCGGCGCCGGGATGATCGGCCTCGCCTGCGGACTGACGGCCGTGCCGCTCCTCTGGCTCCTGATGTTCACGCGCCACCGCCGCATCGCCCTGCTGGGAGACTGGAGCCGGGCCATTCGCCGGGGTGCCTGGGTTGCCGCGGTGGTGGCTCTGTTCGCGGCGCTCAGGATCCAGGCCGTGTTGAGCTTGCCGATCGCCGTCTTCGTAGTCGTGCTGGTCATAATGGCCGAGATCGCGCTCTCGGCGGAGCGCTAGACGCTAGGCTGTACCCAATGGCCGAGTCCCAAAGCGATCCAACCGCCGTCGCACTCGCCCGCTTCTACGACTTCGACTTGTTCGAGGATCCGGGCGACGTCGAGTTGTACCTTGCTTTGGCGGCGCGGACCGGCGGGCCCATCCTGGAAATCGCGGCAGGGTCCGGCCGAGTGGCCCTCCCGCTCGTCAGGGCTGGCTACAGAGTCACTGCGGTCGATGTCGACCCGGCGATGCTCGCCCGGGCCGAGATGGCCGCCACGGACGCCGGACGGGAGATTCGTGGCCGGCTCGAACTGGTCGAGGCCAACCTGATCGGCCTGAGTCTGTCTGGTGGCGCCAGGTTCCGGCTCGCCATTCTGGCTCTGAATTCGATCCTGCTGCTGGACACCCGAGATGCCCAGCAAGCGGCGCTCGAAACGATGGCTCGCCACCTGGAACCGGGCGGGATCGCCGTTGTCGATGTCTGGCTGCCGAGTGCCGACGAGCTGGCCGGCTACGACGGTCGGATCGGCCTCGAATACGTGCGCGGGGATCCGGCGACCGGCCTGCTTGTCACGAAGACTGCCGCGGCTCGATACGAACCCGCCACCGGCCACGTCGAACTGACCACGATCTACGAGGAGGGAGCGCAGGGTGGCTCGCCTCGCCGCTGGATCCGTGAAGACCGGCTGCGGCTGCTCAACGCCGACGACCTGCGTGCCATGGCCGAGGCGGCTGGCTTGGAGGTCGAGGTTGTCGCGGGCTCGTACCAACTCAGCCCGACCGGCCCGCATGACGAACGGGGTGTCCTGGTTGCGCGGAGGCGAGGATGACTTGCTCCGTCGCCTTGATATAGTCGCCCGGTGGCGAACCCCAGTTCGATCCGACTGTTGGTCGCGGAGGACGTGCCGCAGGTCGGCCAGCACGTCCGCAGCCTGCTGAGCGTTCAGTCGCAGGTCAAGCTGCTCGAAGTCCTCAGCGACGGCTCCCGGGTCGTCGAGGCGACGCAGCAGCTCCGGCCCGACGCCGTGCTGATCGACCTGCTGCTGCAGGGCAAAGTCAAGGGACCGCAGCTGATCGAGCAGCTCCGTGCAACCGGCCTTGATGTTCCCGTCGTCGTCCTTACGGTGCCCCAGCATCCGCTGGCACGCGACCCCAACCGGGGCATCGATGCGGTGCTGACCCTGCCATTCAGCGGCTTCGAGCTGGTCAACACCTTGAACCAGGTGGTGAAGGACCGACAGTCAAGGGCGTCCGACGCCTGCCGTGTGGTGTCGGTGTTTTCGCCCAAGGGTGGGGTCGGGAAGACGACGATCGCCTTCAACCTGGCCGTGTCGCTGGGCCAGATTGGCGTGGCGACGGCCCTCATCGACGGTAGTCTCCAGTACGGCGACCTTCGGGCGCTGCTCAAGATTCCGAGCGACGTCCCTTCGATTCTCGATCTTCCCACCGACCGGGTGCAGGAGTCCGACGTGCGCGACGTGATGTGGCGCGATCCGGCGGGCATCGACATCCTGCTGGCGCCGCCGCGCGTTGAAATGGCCGAGATGGTCACGACCCGCGACGTGGAGAAGACGATCTCGCTCATGCGCCGGCTGTACGAGGCCATCGTCATCGACACGTCGACGACGCTGTCGGAAGTGACCCTGGCTCTGCTCGAGGCTTCCGACGTTGTCCTCTCAATCGTCACGTACGATTCGACCACGGTTCACAACACCATCGCCGTCGCCGAGGTCTTTTCGTCGATAGGTTATGCACCCGAGAAAGTTCACTACCTGGTCAACCGTTCCGACTCGAGCGATGGCATCGGTCGAGAAGAGCTGGCCAGGACGCTCGGTCGGCGGCCCGACTTCGAGGTCGTCTCCGATGGGCGCCTTGTCGTCCAGGCCAACAACGAGGGCATGCCGTTCGTTGTCTCGAGCCCGGACGCTGCCATCAGCCTGGATGTGCGACGCGTGGCCCAGACCATCATGGGTCGCACGGCCGCCGTCCCGGTAGGACGCTGAGGCCGTGTCCGACCCGCGTCCCATCGGCGTATTCGACTCGGGGGTAGGCGGTCTTACCGTCCTTCGCGAAGTCCTGCGGCGGCTGCCGTTCGAGTCGACCGTTTACCTGGGCGACAACGCCCGCGCTCCCTACGGTATCCGAGCCGACGACGAGGTCCGGCGGTTCAGCGTCCAGGCTCTCGATGCCCTCGTCCGGCGCGAGGTCAAGGCGCTCGTCGTTGCCTGCAACACGTCCACGTCCGTTGCCCTCGGCGATTTCCGGCGCCGCTACGACCTTCCGGTTCTCGGCGTGGTTCGGCCGGGGGCGGCGGCCGCGGCGCTGGCCACGCGCAATCGGCGTGTCGGTGTCATCGCCACACCGGCCACGGTGCGGTCGCGGGCGTACTTCAACGCCATCAAGGACGAGAACCCTGCCATCGAGGTCTACGAGCACGCGACCCCGGGCCTGGTGCCACTTGTCGAGGCCGGGCGTCTCAGCGGACCCGAAGTGGAAGCAGCCGTCCGGCTGGCCGTGGCGCCACTGCTCGGCGAGCGCGACGAGGAGGGAGACTTCATCTTCCCGTTGCCGCCTTCGGCGAGGATCGATACGCTCCTGCTCGGCTGTACCCATTACCCGTTGCTGGCCGGCGTGCTGCGCGACGCCGTAGGGGATAGCGTGGCGATCGTCGATTCGGCAACGGCCACCGCCTCGTCACTTGCCGAGTTGCTGTCGGTCAACTCCCTGGAGGCTCCGGGCACGACGCGTGGCACGGCCGCCGATGCGGGCATGGCCGGCCATGAGCCGCCTGACGAGGTTGCCGGCCTTCCCTCTCATCGACAGCTGACCACCGGCGACGTGGCGGCTTTCCGCGCCGTAGCCGAGCGGATGTTCGGGGAGGAGTTTCCGGACATCGATTCCGTCGACCTGGAAGCCGGCACGGGGTGAGCGACGCCCCCGCGACCGGAGGGCGGGGCAAGAGGCCGGCCTCCGCGCGACGCGGCAGCGGTTCCGCCCGAGCTCGCGATCGGTTCCTTCAGGCCGGGTTCCTCCTCGGGGCAGCGGCCGGTGCCGCCGTCACCGTCCTTGGCCGCCGCGCCGAACTATCGGCTCGTCGCGGCCTCATCGACTGGAGAGCGGTGGAGCGCATGGCCGCGACCCGGGTTCGCAACGCGCCCGGCACGCTCGACCCGCTTGAGTTGCGACGTGCCGAGCCGGTCTATGCCGCCGCGATGGCCGAGATCGTGCCCGCCCTGAGCCGCGCTCTCGATGCGGAGCTGCCGGGGATCGTCGAGCGGAGCGGCGTTGTCGATCGCGAAAGGTGGGTCTCCGCCAACGTGACAACTTTCGCAGCGCTGATGAGCAAGGTCGAAGGAGGCCTCCTTGATCAGATTCTTCCGCCGGGATCGGGCCTGCTCAAGGCTACGATGGCGATCGCCAACCGGATGGTGACGACGCGCCAGACCGCATATCTGCTGGGCTTCCTCGGGCAGCGTGTCCTGGGCCAGTACGACCTCGCGATGCTCTCGGCGGAATCGGCGCCCGGCCGGCTCCTCTTCGTGGACGAGAACATCCGCCGGACGGCGGCGAGTCTTGGCGTGCCGCTCAATCCGTTCCGGACCTGGATCGCTCTCCATGAGACGACGCACGCTTTCGAGTTCGAGGCCCACCCGTGGCTGCGGCCGTATCTCTCCTCCCGGCTTGAACATCAGCTCGCCACTCTGTCGAGCGGCGTCTCAGTCATGAGCCGGGACTCCCTCGGCAAGCTTGGTCGGGCGTTGCGGGGTGCAGGTACGGGCGAGCACTGGATGGAAGGTCTGATGGACTCGGACCAGCGTCGCGAGTTCCGCGAGATCCAGGCCGTGATGAGCCTGCTGGAGGGCTTCGGGGACTACATCATGGACGAGCTCGGGCGGGATCTGGTCCCGGATGTGGAACTCATCAGCGCCAGGTTCCATGCTCGGCGCGAGCAGCGAGCCGGCTTCGAACGGGCGATGATGCGGGTTACCGGGATGGACCTGAAGATGGAGCAATACCGCAAGGGGGAGGAGTTCGTGGCTGCCATCGCTCGGGCCCGCGGAGCTGAAGCGTTGCGCACGCTGTGGTTGGGTCCTGAGACGCTGCCATTACCGGAGGAGATCGATTCTCCGTCACTCTGGCTGGCCCGGGTTATACCGGCGCCCTGATCCGAGCGGTCAAGCACAGGGGATGCAGATGAACGCAGATAGCCTCGGAATCGTGGGACCGGGCCACGGACCGGGTGGCTCGCCCCTGGCGATCGCAATCAGCCCGGTACTCAGCGGCCGCGACGCTTTTGGGTCCATGCGCCAGAAGATCCTCGAAGCCGCCCCGACGGCCAGGCTAATTGCGGTCAGCCCCGAAGGGATGGCGGACGAGTCGCTCGACGACGTAGAAGTTCTGCTGCGCGGCTGGTCTCTGGGCGGCGATCATCTCGATCGACTGATCGGAAGGGCGCCCAGGCTACGCTGGATCCATTCCGTGTCGGTTGGCGTCGAGTCGCTCCTCACGCCCTGCGTGCGCCTGCGCAACCTGACCGTCACGAACGGCCGCGGTGTCTTCGACCGGCCGATCGCGGAATACGTGATGACGATGATCCTGGCGATCTGCCGGCGCCTGCCCCAGCTCATCGAGCTGCAGCGCGAGCGGACCTGGCAGCCGATCGAAGCCGAGGAGCTGGCCGAAACGACGATCGGCCTGGTGGGCCTCGGCGGAATCGGCTGCCGGGTGGCAGGCCTGGCGCGGCCGTTCGGCCCGCGGGTGGTGGCCATCCGTCGCCGCCTGACCTGCGCCCCGGTGGAAGGCGTGGAAGTCCTGGGCGGCCTCGAGGCGCTGCCCGAACTCGTTGCCGCATCGGACTTCATCGTTTTGGCCCTGCCGCTCACCGGCGAAACCGAGTCCATCATCAACGACGATATCCTGGCCGCTGTCAAGCCGGGCTCTTGGGTCATAAACGTCGCCCGCGGCGCGCTGGTCGACGAGCTGGCAATGCTTCGGGCGCTTCGGTCCGGGCCCATCGGCGGCGCGGTCCTGGACGCGTTCCGCGAGGAACCGCTGCCCGAGACGTCGCCCTTCTACCGACTCCCCAACTGCATCGTCACGCCGCACACGAGCTGGTCCAGCGCAGAGGTTCTCCGCCGCGCGTTCGAAGTGTTTTGCGACAATCTGCGCCGCTACCGCGACGGAGAGCCTCTCAAATACGTAGTCGACCTGACCGCTGGCTACTGAGTCTGGCGGGCTGGCGACGACGGCTCGCATCACGGGATGACTTTGCCGGACTGGGTCGTCCGGATGGTGACCGGTGTCTGGACTGCCGGCGCAACCCCGTTTGCAGTCGCCGCCGGCTGAGCTGAAGAGCCGACTACCGCGGCTCCTGGCGGCGGCGTCTGGCCCGGCTGAAGCTGCACGTACAGAATCGTAGGCTGTGCGGCCACTACCGTGCCGGCCGCACCCAAGGCCGCTTGCGGGCCGTATGTGATCGGCGTGGAAACGGCCGGCCTGGGAGGGAGCACGATCGCTGCAGCCAGCGCCGAAGCGGCCGCGAGCCATGCAGCGCCGAGGGCGATTCGCATCGGTTTCGGGTCCGGCCTGGCCCTGGCGGAACGAATGCCGGCGGGCGCCGGCGCCCGCCACGTCAGAGGCGAAGACGGGGGCCTTGATGAGTTGGGAGCGCCCATCAGCGGTCCGAACCCGAGCTGTCGTCGTGGCCCCGTACGACCACCCGCGTTGTCCGCTGCTGAGCCGGTGGTGCCGTCGGCTTCGGCTGCACAGGACTTAGATAGACGATCTCGGGGCCCGACGACGCCGTCGCCTGGGGTGCGTTCTGGAACGTGGTTTGGGGTGCGTTCTGGACCGTAGTCTGGGAGGCGGTCTGCCCGGCGGCCACGAAACTCTGCAGGGCGAAGGCGCTGGCGACGGTGGCCACCGCGACTACGCTGGCCACCGTCAAACCCAGGCGATGGATAGGGTTCATCGCTTTATCTTGGCTCCGTAAGTCCGGCGGATCCTAAAGGCTCGGTCGCCATTCATGCTGGCCGGCCCATGCAGAATGTGGCGGCCGGCGATGGAATGACCGTGGAGCGGCGATGGAGGCCGAGCGAGAATTGGGTGAAGGGGCGCCGAACGGGCCTTCCGCCGACGCAGCCGCGTGAGTCGGCCACTCAGCTCCTCGTGTCGAGGGTGATCGTTCAGCCGCAGGTTCCCGGCACCCACGCGGGTCGCCCGCGCTGGCACGACCGATTAGCATGTGCACCGCAACGAACGTCTTCGAGGAGGTCCACCACGCATGCAGATAGCCATCGTCGGGCTGTCCGGCTCGGGTAAGACGACCGTCTTCAACACGCTTACCCGTGGTCACGCCCAGACCGGCGGCTACGGCGGGATGGAGCTGCACGTTGGGACCGTGAAGGTACCCGACGAGCGGCTCGACAAACTGGCCGAGATCTTCAAGCCGAAGAAGATCGTCCACGCCGACGTCACTTACTTCGACCTTCCGGCACCGCCGGCCTCGACCGAAGGTCGAGTCGGGACTGAAGAGCTGCCGGCCGACCAGCTGGCTCGACTGCGCGAGGCCGACGCGCTGCTGCACGTCGTCCGGGCATTCGAGGACCCGGCCGTGCCCCATCCGGACGGTTCCGTCGATGCCTGGCGCGACCTCGAACGACTCGATCTCGAATTCACCCTGGCCGACCTGTCGGTCATGGAGAAGCGCATTGAGCGGCTCAAGGTCGCCGGCCACCACGGCCCCCCGGCGGAGCGCGAGGCGAACGATCGCGAGCTCGCGCTGCTGGGGCGGCTTCACGGTCCCCTGACCGAAGGAACGCCTCTGCGCGGGCAGTCCCTGACGGCCGATGAAGAGAAGTCCATCCGCGGTTTCCGCTTTCTGACCCAGAAGCCGGTCCTGGTCCTGCTGAATGTCGGTGAGGCCGACCTTCCTCGCGAGGCGGAGATCGTGGCCGGGATCGGGAAGCGCTACGGACATGAGCGAGCGCTGGTCGACGCGCTGTCCGCCAAGATCGAGATGGAGTTGGGGGAGCTCGAGCCCGAGGAGGCCGGGGTGTTCATGGATGAGCTGGGCCTGAAGGAGTCGAGCCTGGACCGTGTCCTCCGGCTGAGCTACCGCTTGCTCGGCCTGATCTCGTTCCTCACCGCGGGGCCGGACGAAGTGCGAGCTTGGCCGATCCCCGACGGCTCGAACGCGGTGGACGCAGCCGGCGTCATTCACACCGACCTCGCGCACGGATTCATCCGCGCCGAGGTGGTGCCGTACGAGGATCTGCTCGCGCTCAAGACGATGGCCGAGGCGCGCAAGCACGGCAAGCTGCGTTCAGAGGGCAAGACTTACGCTGTCAAGGACGGCGACGTCGTGGAGATCCTGTTCAGCCGGTAGCGGGTCGGCCATCCCGCCATTTGCGGCGGACGCTTGCCGGGGCCGACGGGGCGGCGCGGGCCCAGGCAAACAGAGCTCAGTTGGGCAGGGTGTCGTCGCGTGGGAGCTCGACGAAGATGCCCCTGTAGTCGGGCGAGTCGTCCTCGTCGTCCTCCGAGTCGAGATCCGCCAGGTAGTTGTCGTCGTCCTGCTTCGAGACGTTGACCGACGCGGTCAGTCGGTCGTCCGAAATCGGGACGAACTCGTAGTCGCGCTCGAGCTCCTCGGCGATGGCCTCAATCAGCGTGTCTTCCTCGAACGCGTCCTGGATGCGACGTCGGATCGATTGGACCAGCTCGAAGAAGGAGTCTGCGTCCATTTCCTCCTCGCGGACAAGGAGCACGTCGGCGAAGATGTCGTCGTCGCCCTCGCGAAGCTCGTAGAAGAACACGTTTCGACTCCAAAGGAGAAAGCGGCTGGAAGCGCGCCGAGTATACCCCTCGCCTGTTGATCGCCGGAACCCCGAGGGGTCCGGCTTGAGCGGTCGCATCCAGGTCGTGGTGGTCGGCGCGGCTTCTCGAGATCTTGCCGCCGACGATCCGCGAGGCTGGCGGCTGGGAGGCGCGGCGACGTACTGCTCGCTCGCGCTGGCGCGACTCGGCCTGCGGGTCGGCTGCCTCCTTGGCGTCGATTCGCTTGCTGCGGAGGCCGATGAGCTGTCCCTGCTGTACGACGCCGGCGTCGACTTGCGCGGGGTCCGGCTGGAACGAGGACCGGTCTTCGAGAACCTCGAGGCGGGCGGCCATCGACGGCAGCGATGGCTTTCGAAATGCGACCCCGTCCCGGCTCAGGCCCTGCCCGGCAAGTGGCGAGGCGCAGCCGGCTGGCTGCTCGTTCCGGTTGCTGGCGACGTGGGGGACGACTGGGCGGGAGTGGCGCGGACCGCCGTAGCGAGCGGCGCGCGAGTCGGGGTGGGCTGGCAGGGCCTCCTGCGCGAGTTCGACGACGATGGCTGGGTCAGGCGGGTGGGGCCGCGATCGGATGCCCGTGTCGGTCTTGCGGGACTCGTGTGCGCCAGCGTCGATGACCTGCCGCGGGAGACAAGCCTCGAGGAGCTCCGCCGCCTTGCACCCCATGCGACCGTCGTGCTCACCGCCGGGGAGGGCGGCGGATTCGCCATGAGAGGCGAAGAGCTGGTGCACTACGGAGCCCTCCCGGTCGGCGAGGTGCTCGACCCTACCGGCGCGGGCGACGTCTTCCTGGCCGCTCTGATGGCCGCCTGGATCCTCACCGGGGAGCTGGCCACGGCCGCGACCCTGCGTTTCGCCGCGGCAGCTGCTGCCTGCTCCGTCGAGGGCGTGGGTCTCGCCGGGATCCCGACGAAGACCCAGGTGGGGGTCCGGCTGCGCCGGTAGCGTCGTCCTGCTAGGGGGCCACGCCCTCCAGCCGATGCGCAAGGCGGGCCCGGCGCTTCGCCAGGTCGGCTTCCATGGCTCGGCGCTCCATGGCGTTGCCGTGGCCTCGGCTTCTGTGCAGGGCCAGCAGGGCCTGGTCGGTGGCCGCCCACGCGCCGGCGAGGTCGCGCTCGCGGTGCTCGCGGTCCTTCGCAAGCTCGATCCAGCCCAGGCCTGCGAGTGGGCCGGGCGCCGACACGAGACGGCTCCAGGCAACGCCCGCCTCGGCGAGATGGCCGCAGCGGCGCAGCAGTCGGGCAAGCTCGACGGTGGCCATGGCCACGTCCGGATCGCCGCCCTCGATCGGCCCGCCGGCGATCTCCAGGCACGCGACCGCATCTTCGACGCGGCCCTCGTGGTGAAAGAGGCGCGCCAGCCGGACGAGGTCGCCGGGAGGGGCCCAGCGCCGGGCCCGGCCCTCGCCGTAGCCTCGTTCGAGGTGGGCCAGGATGCGGCCCAGCGTGACCACGTCCTCGGCGTTGTGGCGGGCCACGACCCGGATCGGTCCGGCCGGACCGCCACGCAGGAACGAGTGGTAAGCGGCGGGAATCTCCCAGGACGGAATGTCCGGCGCGCGACGGCGGCGGAGCAGATGCCGCTCCACTGTCTGTAGCCGTGCATCGGGCAGACGATGCCTGAAGAGCCGCCGGACGAGGGGGAGCAGGTCCAGGTGTCCGTCAAGTTCAGGTGGCACGCGGCGCCCCATCCGATACCGCGTCTCGAGGAGCGGCCAGTCGAACGCTCGGCCGTTATATGTGACGAGGCGGGCTCCGGGCGGCGTGGCGTCCGCCAGGGCGTCGAGCAACGCGCCTTCCTCCGAGTAGTCCGGCAGCAGCAACTGCACCAGACGCATCAGGTCGCCCTGCCACCAGCCGATTCCGACCACGAATGCGACCGTTCCGGCGGCCGAGCCGAGACCGGTCGTCTCGGTGTCGAGACAGAGGAGGGGAGCGCTCGGTCCGGGCATTCCCGGCAGAGTGGCCAGTCTCGCCCGATTGAGCGGCAGGTAGACCGGCCGAAGCTCTCGGCGGACATACCAGCCGTGACGGGTTTCGAGAGCGTCGGCGTCCAGGCTCTCGGCCATGCGCCGTGCGAGCGATGCCGCATCCACGGGCCCTATGCCCCGCCATACGGGCTGCGGCGCACCGAAGGGCTCGCCCGCGGCCACGACCTCGGCGATGACGCGGCGGATCTCGGGATCGGCTTCGCCGATGCGATCGACGTGCGCGGCCGCCGCCCTGGCCCGGCGCTTCTCGTCGAGGCGGCGCTGGAGGCGGGTCCCGTCGACGGTCACGGCGCGGCCGCCGACCGGCCTGCGGCACCTGACCGGCCTTGGCCACGCGCTCGCGCGGCCGGAGGCCGCGCGAGCGTGACGTCGTCGACCAGGGCGCGCAGGAGCCGCAGGGCCAGGGCCTTCGCATCCACGTCCGGTTCGAGCCTCGGGCCCGTGCAGGCCGGACACCCGCTCTCGCAGCCGCACGCGGCAATCAGATCGGCCGCCCCGGCCACCAGCTCGTCGTGTCGCTCGAATAGCCGCTCCGACAAGCCGACGCCGCCGGGTACGGCCTCATACAGGTAGATGGTGGCCGCCCCGCTGTGCGGCGACCTAACCTGGCTTACTAGGCCCAGGTCCCGAGGATCGACCATCAGCAGCACTGCCGCGACTGCTTGCACCGCTCGCCCGACGCCGAGCAGCGCGACGTCCAGGTCGGCCCGCCGCCAGGCCTCGGCTGCAGAACCGAGCATCAACCAGTAGGCCGTCGTTTGCAGCTCGATCTCCGGCAGATGAACCGGACCCCAGCCCAGGTTCTCGTCGGTCCCGAACTTGAGTTTCTTGAACATGCTTACCAGGCTGGAGACCATCACCTCGCCGTGGGCGCGATCACCGCCGGCCGCGGGCGCAGTGGCGAAAGTCTCCAGGGGCTTCAGGGTGACGGCCCTGTCGGCGTAGGTGTAGTGATCGATGTCGACGCGGCGGACGTATGCCTTGCGCTCATCCCAGTCGAGCCTGTCGACGTGGTACTGGGCCGACTCGTGCATGTAGATCGCGTCTTCGTGGACCAGCGTCTGGGCCGCGAAGATGTCGATCTCGCCGATCACCCTGGGCCGATCCGGCGTCGTGTCGATGATCACGACGTTCTCCTCGGCGGCCGCTCGCAAGGAAACCGAAGAGGCCGGGAAGTTGTCGCTCGACCAGTACCACCGGTCGTCGCCGGCATGCCGGACCAGGCCCTCCTCGGCGAGGAATTCCAGCAGCGGCTCCGCTTCGGTCGGACCGAAGCGCTCGCCCGGTTCGAACGGGAGCTCGAAGCAGGCCGCCTTGAGATGACCGAGCAGGACGTGGAGGTTGTCGGGGTCGAGACGAGCCTCCTCCGGCGGCGATTCGAGCAGGAACTCGGGGTGCTCGACGACGTACCTGTCGACCGGTCCGCCCCCCGCGACCAGGACGGAAACGCTCGTTCCCGCCCGGCGCCCGGCGCGCCCCATCTGCTGCCAGGTCGCGGCTATGGAGCCGGGGTAGCCCGCCAGGATCGATACGTCGAGCTGGCCGACGTCGACGCCCAGCTCCAGGGCGTTAGTCGTCACGACGCCGAGGAGCTCGCCGTCCCGAAGCCCGCGCTCGACGGCCCGGCGCTCGGTCGGCAGGTACCCGCCCCGATAGCCCCGGATCCGGGCCCTGGGGCCGTCGCCCAGGCGGAGCGCTTCCCGCAGGTTGGACAGCATCAACTCGACCCCGACCCGTGAGCGGCCGAATACGAGCGTCTGGCGGCCGGCGCGGAGGAACGGCAGCGCCCATCGCGTGGCGAGAGTCGCGGCCGAGCCGCGCGCGCCTGTCACGGGATCTAGAAGCGGCGGCTGCACCATTAAGATGTGGCGCTCGCCCGACGGGGCGCCGTTCCTGTCCACGACACGTGGGGCGCGCCCCGTCAGGAGTGTCGCCAGCTCCCCCGGGTTTCCGATGGTGGCCGAGCAGCAAACGATCACGGGGTGCGAGCCGTAGTGATCGCAGATTCGGAGCAGTCGCCGCAGCACGTTGGCGATATGGCTGCCGAAGAGGCCGCGGTAAGTGTGAAGCTCGTCGATGACGATGAAGCGAAGCTGCTCGAAGAGCTGGAACCACTTCGTGTGGTGCGGCAGGATCGCGGCGTGCAGCATGTCCGGGTTCGTGACCACGACCTGGCCGGCGGATCGGATGGCGGAACGGATCGGGTTGGGCGTATCGCCGTCGTACGTCGAAGCGTTGACGTGGAGGCCGGCGGCCCGGCTCAGCTCCCCCAATTCCGCGACCTGGTCCTGGCCCAGGGCCTTGGTGGGGAAGAGGTACAGGGCACGTGCAGTAGGATCCTCGGCAAGGGCCTGGAGCGTCGGCACGACGTAGCAGAGCGACTTCCCGGACGCCGTCGGCGTGACGACCACGACGTCCTCACCTGCCCGTATCGCCTCCAGCGCCTCGGCCTGGTGGCGATACAGCGCCGTGACGCCACGGCTCTCCAGGCCGGCCCTCAGCCCCTGATCGAGCCACTCCGGCAGCGGCACGAAATCGGCACTGCGCGCCGGGATGTGGGCGTGGTGCAGCACCCCGCTCGACATCGACGGCTCGGCCATCAACCGATCCAGGACGGCTCCCACGCCGGCGGGCTCGTAGTACCTCATCGTCTGACCTCAAACAGAACGTACGTACGAAAGCTGGCGCAAGTGTAGCAGCGTCTTCAAGCGCGAACTCGTGTTGACACGTCAGCTGCTCAAAGCTACGATTCTGGAATGTACGGACGCGACCCGGAGGCTCCGCAGGACGGCCTGTCGACGGGGTCGTCCGCGGCCAGGCCCGTCCTTTCGTTCACGAGGCGTCGCCTTGCGCTGCTGGTCGCCGGCCTCTTCTCGCTGTGGCTGGTGGGCGTCTTCGCCCGTCAGGTCGGGGAAGCCTCGTCGGCGGCCAGCCAGGCCGATGAGATGCGAGCCCGAAACGCGGCCATGGAACGCGCCGTCGCCTCGCTGGAGCAGGAGCTCAAGCTCATCCAGCAGCCGGGCTTCGTGGCGCAGATGGCGCGCGGGTATCTGCTCGGATCCTCCAGGGAGATTCCGTTCGTGCTCGACCCCGGCGCGCCGCCTCTTCCGGCCAACGCCCCTGGCTCGACTGGCATAAAGCCGGACGCGACGGCTCAGACTGCGAGTCCGCTCGACTCCTGGCTGCAGGTGCTGTTCGGATCCCAACAGTAGCGTGCCGAGCGCTACGATCCCGTCATGGTTACGCCGGCGGTTTCTCGTCGCCGTCCTCTGAAGGTCGGCGTCCAGCTTCCCGAGATAGAACGGCCCGTCAGGTGGCCGGAGTTGGCGACGATGATCCGGACAATCGAGCAGGTCGGCTTCGATTCGCTCTGGACGGGCGACCATTTTCTGTACCGGATGGCCGACGGCTCGGCCGACGCGCCCTGGGATGCGTGGTCGCTTCTGGCGGCTGCGGCAGCCATAACCTCGCGCGTGGAGCTCGGGCCTCTCGTTACGCCGGTCGGTTTCTACAATCCGGCCGTCCTGGCGAAGAAGGCGGCCACGGTCGACGAGATATCCGGCGGGCGACTAGTCCTCGGCCTTGGCGCAGGTTGGAACGAAGTTGAGTTCCGGGGCTACGGCGTGCCTTACGACCATCGGGTCTCCCGCTTCGAAGAGGCGTTCACCATCATTCGGACGCTGCTCCAGGAAGGTGAGATCGACTACGAGGGAACGTACTTCAGCGCCCGCGACTGCCGGCTCGTGCCCCGGTCGCGCCCGGGAGGGCCGCCAATCCTGATCGGCTCGGTGGGCGAGCGGATGCTCGAAATCGCGCTCCCCCACGTGAAGGCCTGGAACGCCTGGTACACGGACACCGGCAACAGTCCCGACGGCGTGGCCCCGCTTGGGGCCCGAGTGGCGGGGGCCTGCGCGAAGGTGGGGCGCGATCCCTCGACCGTCGATGCCACCGTGACGGTGCTGGTGCGCATGCCCGGCGGAAAGGGCCGGCGCCAGGGCGATTACGGTTCCGGCGCAGCGCCGGACGCGCTTGAGGGTTCTGCCGAAGTCATCGCCGAGGAATTGCGCGCCTACGCCCGGGCAGGCGTCCAGGAAGTCCAGCTCGTGGTCGACCCGATCACGGTCGCGTCCGTTGAGGCTCTTGCGCCCGCGCTCGAACTTCTGGATCGGGGCTAGGCAAGGAAGAGGGCGGCGAGGCGGTTGGACCGCCTCGCCGCCCTCCTGGCGACTCGACAGGTGGTAGCCAGTGCTACGGAGTGGCGCCGGTCCAGCTGCCGCGGCCGCTGCACAGGTCGAAGCCGACCAGGCAGGCGGCGCCGTTGTTGCCGCTGGTGATGTCGCGGAAGGTGATCGCGGAGCCGTAGACGTAGGCCGCGCTCACGACGGCGCCCGCGTCGGCGGATCTGGCCGCCCACATCGGCGAGGAGGCGCTTGTCCCACCGACAACCCACCAGCCGGACTGGCCGCTGTAGCGGGTGCTGTCGTAGACAGAGACTCCAGATGCCGGGTCGGCGTCGAGCGAGACATCCGGCGTGGCGCGCTTGCCGCCGCAGTTGACCTGGGCGTACTGGCTGAAGGCAGACTGCGCCGTGTTGGCCGTCTCATAAGCGCTGCAGCCGCCGCCGCCGCCGGACCAGGCGGTCTCGGACGTGAAGGTGCTACCCGAGAAGTGAAGCGTGGTGCCGCCCACCGAGATGACGTCCGGCGACGCCGACGGCCATTCGGCCGGCAGGCCGCCGTCGCCCGCGGCGACGAAGTAGCTGACGCCCGTCATGCTGAAGTGGGAGTCGTACGCGGTCTCGCCGCTGAACTCGCTGGCGCCCCAGCTGTTGGACACGTAGTTGGCATGGGCGCCGGCATAGTCCTCGGCAGCCATCAGGTTGGAGAAGCTGGCCGACGTCGCCTCGACGAGCAGGATCTTCGCTCCCGGCGCGATGGCGTGGGCCCATTGGACATCCAGGCTGATCTCAAGCGCCCACCCGGAGTTGGAATACGGATACCGGGTGTTGCCCATCTGGCTGACCTTCGTGAAGCAGCCGTTGGCCGTTGTGCAGGCGGGCAGGCCGAACTTCGTGCTGAAGACGTTCAGGTCGCTCGCGGCCGTCGGATCGTCGTAGGCATCGACGATCGCGATGGTCTGTCCGGCGCCGACAATGGTGGTCGTCGAGAAGCCGTACGCGGACTTGATCGTCGCGGGCGACAGGCCGGATGGCGCCGAAGTGATCGCCGGTCGCACCCGGAACAGGGGGCTGGCCGAACCGTCGGCCGGGGCGGCCGACGCCGCTCCAGGCACGGCTGCGATCAAGAGACAAGCCGACAGGATGCCGAGAATGAGCTTCATGATTCCTTCCGTGGCACGGAACGGCGTGACACCGCGGACGCACGCACCTCGCTGATCTCGATACGAGACTGCGCGGTCTTCTCCCGCACCTCGTGGAATATATAATCATGTCGGTCAAGCTTCAATCGCGCGATGGTCGCGTCCCACGGGGCGGCGTAATCGCCGAACGGCCGGAAATCGGACCGGCCCGGGGATCGGGCGGCAGCCGTGGATGAGGGGGTCGAGGGCGCGGCGCGGGGCCACGCATCTGCCTCCCGTCACGGCGCTCGCGACCTCGCCGGCCTGGTCGCGTCCGGGCCCATCGGCTACACTACGCCGCGCCACGGCGGAGTAGCTCAGTGGTAGAGCAGGGGACTCATAAGCCCTTGGTCACAGGTTCAAATCCTGTCTCCGCTACCAGACGATTTCTCGTGCGGCCCGGGCGAGGCTCGGGCCGTCCGTTTCGAGTCGCCCGGTCCCGACGAGGCGACTCGCCGCGATGCCGGCAGTCGCGCGGTATGGGTCGAAACCCCCGGCGGGGTCGTGCAATGAGACGTTTCGCAATGACGTCGTTTTCAGCCGAACGCACGGCCGTGCTCGGTAGTCTCGTCCTATGAAGCCCGTCCCGCGGCTTGCGACCGGGGGGCTTCGGCCCGCGTGCCGAACCTCGCTCCACGAAGGCCGCAAGACCCTCGGGCGTATACTGCGGCGGCCGGCCGGCGTCGCACCGGCCGCCATACCCGGAGGCTCCGTTAGACCTTGAACACGCGTTTCATGCGCAACGGGATCGTGATGCTCGTCCTCGTTGCCGCTACAGCTGCGCTTCTGTATGCGCTGATCCAGCCGTCCCAGCCGACCTCGAAGGGTTACTCGGACTTCGAGAGTGACGTCAAATCCGGCAACGTCAAGACCATCGTTCGTCAGGACACGACTCTCACGGTTACCGACGGCAACGGGACCCAGTACACGGTCCAGTCGGACTCGCCACTGGACGGCGAATGGGCCGTCATCGAGTCATGGAACCCATCGAACCTCAAGTCGCTGAGCTACACGGTCAACAAGCCCGCCGACACGGGCTGGATCATGCTGCTGCTCAGCACCGTCGTGCCGGTCGGTCTCGTCATCCTCCTGATCTTCTTCTTCATGCGTCAGGCTCAGGGCACCAACAACCAGGCCCTCAGCTTCGGCAAGAGTCGGGCGCGCATGTTCCTGGGCAACAAGACCGTGGTCACATTCGCCGACGTCGCCGGGGTCGACGAAGCGAAAACGGACTTGCAGGAGGTCGTCGAATTCCTGAAATACCCCGAGAAGTTCAACTCCCTGGGCGCGCGCATCCCGCGCGGCGTTCTCCTCGTCGGGCCTCCGGGAACCGGCAAGACCCTGCTGGCTCGAGCCGTTGCCGGCGAGGCGGGCGTGCCGTTCTTCTCGATCTCCGGCTCGGAGTTCGTCGAGATGTTCGTCGGCGTCGGTGCGAGCCGCGTCCGCGACCTTTTCGACCAGGCCAAGCGCAACTCGCCGTGTATCGTTTTCGTAGATGAGATCGACGCGGTCGGACGCCAGCGCGGCGCCGGCCTGGGGGGCTCTCACGACGAGCGCGAGCAAACCCTCAACCAGATCCTCGTCGAGATGGATGGCTTCGACACGAACACCAACGTGATTGTTGTCGCCGCCACCAACCGGCCCGACGTCCTCGACCCGGCGCTTCTGCGACCCGGCCGTTTCGACCGCCAGGTAATCCTGGATCGGCCGGACCTGCGTGGACGCGTAGCGATTCTGAAGGTCCACACCAAGGGCAAGCCGCTCGACAAGACCATCGATCCCGAGAACCTTGCCCGCAAGTCTGCCGGCTTCTCCGGCGCGGACCTGGCGAACCTCGTCAACGAGGCCGCCATCCTGGCTGCGCGACGCAACCGCAAGGTAATCGCTATGCCCGATTTCAACGAGGCGCTCGAGCGGATCGTGGCCGGCCCGGAGCGCAAGAGCCGCATCATCTCGGATGCGGAAAAGCGAATCATCGCCATCCACGAGGGCGGCCACGCCGTCGTACAACGGATTCTTCCGAAGTGCGATCCGGTCAACAAGGTCACGATCATCAGCCGCGGTATGGCTCTCGGCTACACCATGGCGCTGCCGATGGAGGACCGCTATCTGCAATCCAAAACCGAGTTTGAAGACAAGATCGCCGGCTTGCTCGGCGGCAACGCCGCCGAGCGGCTCGTCTTCGGCGACACCACGACGGGCGCCTCAAACGACATCGAAAAGGCGACTGACCTGGCCCGCCGGATGGTCACCGAGTGGGGCATGAGCGACAAGATGGGCCCGCTGTCGTTCGGTAAGCGCGACGAGATGATCTTCCTCGGCCGAGAGATCGGAGAGCAGCGCAACTATTCGGACGATGTCGCCAAGATGATCGATGAGGAAGTTCGTGCCCTGATCGAGCATGGCTACGCTCGTGCGACCCAGGTCCTCACCGAGTACAAGGCGAAGCTGCTGGCGCTGGCCGACAAGCTCATCGCCGAGGAAACGGTCGAGTCCGAGGAATTCGAGAAGCTCTTCGAAGACGTGCCACCCAAGCAGAACCTGCACGGCATCGTCCCGGCCTTTACCGGATCGGCCGTGCTCGATGCCCCGATCCCGGCCCCGAGTCCGGTCGCGGCACCACCGCCGTCGGCGACGCCAAGTCCAACGCCCAGTCCATCCTGAGCCGGGCTCATCGTCAATTCGACACCGGGCGGCCTCGCGGTCGCCCGGTCTTCTTTGGGCATTCTTCATGGCGCAACGGACAATCGCGTCGAATTCGGCAGTCCGCTCGATACAATCGAGGCGGAGCAACCCCAGCAGGAGAGCCCAATGTCGCACGCAATGGCCAACGGCGGATCAGCCGGTGCCCTGGAGAGGTTCCTGGACGACACCAGGGACGCCCGCCTGGAGTCGTATAAGGCCCTGCTTCGGATACCCAGTATCTCCGGGATCCCCGCCCATGCCCCCGACTGTCGCGCCGCGGCCGAGTTCGTGGCTGCGGACCTGCGGGCCGTCGGGATGGAGCACGTCGAGGTCTCAGAAACAGGCGGCCATCCCGTGGTCTACGCCGATTGGGTTCACGCGGCGGGGGCGCCCACGGTCCTCGTCTACTGCCACTACGACGTCCAGCCCGCGGACCCGCTCAACCTGTGGGAGTCGCCGCCGTTCGTGCCTGTGGTCAAGGACGGGCAGATGCTGGCCCGCGGCGCGTCCGACTGCAAGTGCCACGTGAGCATGCACCCGCGGGCGATCGAGGCTCTCATGCGGACGCGTGGCGCCCTGCCGGTCAATCTCAGGTTTGTCATCGAGGGCGAGGAGGAATCGAGCTCGATCCACCTCGACGCCTGGCTGGAGGCGAACAAGGCCCGGCTCCAGGCCGACTTCGCGGTCATCTCTGATACGTCCTTCTTCGAAGGCAACCTCCCGGCGATCACGGTCGGTCTGCGTGGCCTGATCTACTTTCAGCTGGACGTCACCGGAAGCACGATCGACCTGCACTCGGGCGGATACGGGGGAGCCGTCGACAACCCGATCAACGCGCTGTGCGGGATCGTGGCCGCCCTCAAGGGGCCGGACGGCCGGGTCCTCGTGCCTGGCTTCTACGACGATGTAGTGGAGCTGACGGCGGGCGACCGCGAAGCATTCGACAGGCTGCCCTTCGACGAGGCGGGGTACCGGGACTCGCTCGGAGTTCCGGCGCTGTACGGGGAGCCGGGCTACACGACCCTGCAGCGGATCGGTGCCCGACCTACCCTGGACGTCTGCGGCATCTGGGGCGGCTTCGAGGGCGAGGGCCCCAAGACGATCATCCCGGCCCATGCCCATGCCAAGATCAGCTGCCGCCTGGTCGCGAATCAGGACCCGGAGAAGGTTTTCGGGCTCGTCGCCGGGTACATCGACCAAGTGGCCCGGAAGTCGGTCCGGTATTCGATTCAGCGGCTGGGCGACGGCAAGCCCAGCCTGACTCCGATCGACGGGCCGGTGACACAAGCCGCCGCCAGGGCGCTCATGGCGAGTTTCGGGGCCGAGCCTCTGTTCACCCGTGACGGCGGCTCGGTGCCCGTCTGCGCCAGCTTCGAGTCGATTCTCGGGCTCTCGACCTTGCTGCTGGGCTTCGCTCCGCCGGACGGACACTTTCACGCACCGAACGAATGGATGTCGATGGCAAACTACGAAACGGGCATCCGGGCCATCGTCAGGTTTTGGGATGAAGTGGCGCGGCTTCGAACCTTATAGAGTCGGTTGCCGCCGCCGCAACAACTTGGAACTGGTTTCCGAGCGCAATACTTCAAACGCCGGAGTGGGCTGGTGCGCTGTGGAGAAATGTCCGACCGATAGGCCGGCAGCGCGACGCCAGGCGCCGCATTCCGACTGAGACTTGGCTGGAGGCACCTGTGACCGCAACCGATCCACCGCAAGACTCTGGAGCCGCCGCTTCCCAGGTCGCCTGGCGGCTCGACACAGACAACGGCAGTCTGGTCCCACATTCCGTGCTGGACGTGTTGGTCGATCTGAGCGACAACCTTGCCAGCGGCCGATTTGGCGAGTACCAGCCGGTCCCGCTTGGGTTCGGACTGCTCGACAAGACTATCGGGGGTGGCTTGAGACCGGGCGAGCTGATGCTCCTTGGTGGGGCCCAGGGCACCGGCAAGACCACGATGGCGTTGCAGATGGCTCGCAACGTTGCCTCCAGCGGCCAGGCGAACGTGCTGTACGTCTGCTACGAGCACGAGGAGCAATTCCTGCTCAACCGCCTCGTCGCGCTGGAGTCGGCCCTTGCGCACCTGCCCGAGAAGACCGGAGCGATCAAGATCCAGGATGTCCGCAAGGAGATCATGTCTTCCTGGCTGAGTGAAGGGAGCGGCGGTGCCGGCCTGACGGCCAATCAGAAGCTACGGCCGAGCCTTGACCGGATTGCGCGCTACGGCCAGAACCTCTTCCTGATGCTTGGCTCCCAGACCGCGAGCACGGTTGAGAACCTCCGCAAGCTGGTCCAGGAGCACCACGTCCTGTCCGGCGATCGTCGGCTGCTCGTGGTCGTGGATTACCTGCAGAAGGTTCCGATGCACCCGGAACCGAACACGGAGGAGGAGAAGGTCACGTACGTCGTAAATGGCCTGAAGGACATCGCCCTGTCGGAGCAGGTTGCGATGATCGCGATTGTGGCCGCGGACAAGGAGGGTCTGAAGGCTCAACGCCTGCGGAACCACCACCTTCGCGGCTCGTCGGCCATCAACTACGAAGCCGACATCATCCTGATCATCAACGAGAAATATCACATCGTCGCCAAGGTCAACATCGAGTTCAACCCCTACCAGGCTCAGCGGTTCCGCGACTGGGCCATTGTCACGGTCGAGAAGAACCGGGGCGGCCAGGACAACGTGGATCTCGAGTTCGAAAAGCATTTCGAGTACGCGTGCTTCAATCCGGCCGGCCGGACGGTGCAGGAAAAGCTCATCGAAGAGCGCCTCTATAACGATTGACCGGGCGCGGCGAGCACAGCTGCCGTCGAGCCCGGGGTCGATGGGCTGTGCCCTTGGCCAGGCGTGAACGCCGGGCAGCCGCCGATGCCGGTTCCAGGCACGGGCCGCGAAGCATCGGGCCACGAGAAGATCGCCCGCCCGGAAGAGGGCGGCGCAGACCAGGAGGTCGGGAGGTCGTATGCCAACCCCGGAGCAGTACCCCGTTGCCGTCGAAATCGTGGTCGAGATCCCTCGCGGCGGCCGCAACAAGTACGAGTTCGACGAGAAGGCCGCCGTCTTCCGGCTCGATCGTGTGCTCTCCTCGGCCGTTCACTACAACTTCGACTACGGCTTCATCGAGGGGACGAGGGCGGACGACGGCGACCACACCGACGCGGTGCTGTTGATCGGCGAAGGCACCTTCCCGGGCTGTCGAGTGTGGGGCCGGCCGGTCGGCGGGCTGGAGATGCGAGACGAGAACGGCTTCGACTTCAAGGTTCTGTGCGTGGCCACGGCCGACCCGATGTACGCCCACTACCACCAGCTGCCCGACGTGTCGCCTCACCGCCTTCGCGAAATCGAGAACTTCTTTCAGACCTACAAGTTGCTTGAGAACAAGGACGTCGAGATCATGGGCTGGTGCGAACTCGAGCGAGCCCGTGACGTGCTGCTGCACGACCGTGAGGTTTTCGAACGCGAAACAACGGGCCGCCGGTGATCGAGGAGCCCCAGGGGCAGGGTGGGTGGCCGCGGCGAGGAACGCCGCGGCCCTTCGCTCGGCCGGCGGACGATCCACCTGGCACGAGCCGTCTCTTCGTTGCGGTTCCGCTGGCCGACGACGTTCGGGTCGCCGTTGGAGAGCTGATGGAGGACGTGGCCGGGGCCCCTATCGACGAACGGGCATTCGGCCAGCCGCGCTGGGTTCGCGTCGACGGCTTGCATCTGACGCTGCGCTTCCTCGGCGCCACGCCGGATGTTCGGCAGCCGGCGCTTGCCGCGGCGATTGAGGCCGCTATTCGAGGCGTGGCGCCGTTCCGTGTAGTTCTTTCCGGCGGCGGCGCATTCCCGAATCCGACCCGGCCTCGGGTCCTCTGGATCGGCATCGTCGAGGGTGTCAAGGCGCTCGCGAGCCTTGCCGGGCAGTTGAACGGTTTGCTTCGACCGCTGGGCTGGCCTCCCGAAGGACGGCCCTTCGCGCCACATCTGACGCTGGCGCGTGCCGATGGGATTCCCGGGGCGGACGTAAGGGCGCGGCGCCTGATCGAGGTGGCGCGGGACGTCCGGCTGTCGTGGGAAGTCGATCGGATCGTTCTCTATAAGAGCCTCCTCGGTCGCGGCCCGGCCCGCTATGAAGCCCTGGCCGAGGCAGTGTTCGAGTAGCGGGGCGGCGAGCCGATCGGGAAGAACTGCCGCCGGGCGGGTCGCGGCGTGCTCCTGCGCCTTGCGCCCGCCCCCCGGTTGCCGCTAGGCTTGCGCGGCTACAGTCGTGTTGGGGCGACCTCGGGCGCCTATCAGCCATTACGCCGGTAGCCGGCGGGAGGAGTCGGATGGTCGAACGCACCCGTTTCATGCTGGACGAAGATCAGATCCCGCGAGCCTGGTACAACATCCCGGCGGATCTGCCGGTCCCGCAGGCGCCGCCCCTCCATCCCGGCACCCATCAACCGCTCGGGCCCGCCGATCTCGCTCCGCTCTTCCCGATGGCCCTGATCATGCAGGAGGTTTCGGCCGAACGGGAGATCGAGATCCCCGAGCCGGTCAGGGAGCTGTACAGCCAGTACCGTCCGAGTCCCCTGATCCGAGCCAAGCGCCTCGAGAGAGCGCTGGATACACCGGCCCATATCTACTACAAGAACGAGGGCGGCAGCCCGGCGGGCAGCCACAAACCCAACACCGCGATCCCTCAGGCCTTCTACAACAAGGAAGAAGGCATCAAACGCATCGCCACCGAGACCGGGGCCGGCCAGTGGGGCAGCGCGCTGGCCCACGCAGGCGCGATGTTCGGTATCGAAGTCAAGGTCTACATGGTCCGCGCCAGCTACGACCAGAAGCCGTACCGACGCCTGATGATGGAGACCTACGGCGCCAGCGTCGTCGCCAGCCCGAGCATGGACACAGAGGCCGGCCGGGCCATCCTGGCCGAGCATCCGAACAGCACCGGCTCTCTCGGCATCGCCATCAGCGAGGCCGTCGAGGACGCGGTCAAGCGTGACGACACCCATTACTCGCTGGGTTCGGTTCTCAACCACGTCATGCTTCACCAGACGGTCATCGGCCTCGAGTCAATCAAGCAAATGGAGATGGCGGGCGAGGAGCCGGACCTCATCATCGCCTGTGCCGGCGGCGGATCGAACTTCGCCGGTCTCACCTTCCCGTGGTTGGGTCGAACATTCCGCGGCGGACGCAAGTACCGAGTCATTGCCGTAGAGCCCGAAGCGGCGCCGAGCATGACTCGCGGGCGCTACGCCTACGACTACGGCGACACGGCCAAGATGGCGCCGATGGTCAAGATGTACACGCTCGGCCATGACTTCATCCCCGAGCCGATTCACGCCGGTGGTCTGCGCTATCACGGCATGTCGCCACTGGTCAGCCTGCTCAAGCACGAGGGCTTCATCGAGGCCCGCAGCGTCCATCAACGTCCCTGCTTCGAGGCGGGCGTCCAGTTCGCCAGAACCGAGGGTCTTATCCCTGCGCCCGAATCGACGCATGCCATCCGGGCGGCGATCGACGAGGCGCTCGAGGCCAGGAAGTCCGGCCAGAAGAAGGTCATCCTCTTCAACCTGTCGGGCCACGGCTACTTCGACATGACGTCCTATCAGCGCTATCTCTCCGGCCAGCTCGAGGATTACGAGTACCCGGCCGAGGAGGTCAGGCACGCGCTCGAGGTGGTCGAGGCTTGAAGCCACACTGGGCCCAAGGGAAGAGCCGCACCTGGTGGTGCGGCTCTTTCGGTTCTTAAGACCGGACCCGGCAACCGCACCGACCGCCAGAGGGCGAGTCGCGGTCGGTGGGAATAGAGCGGGAGTGCCGCTCGAGGCGGGTCTGCCCGAGGCGCAGTGACCGGCCGGTTCGGCCCGATGGCCGATCGACGATTGAGTCGGCATTGCAGGCGAACGCATCGCCAACCCGAAATCTTCACTGCGACACGTCCGGAGGCCCCAATCGTGAGCGCGCGGCGGATTCATCCGTCCGGAAATGACGTAGCATCGCGGGATGCCACGACTCGCATGCTTCAAGTGCGGCCGGACCCTGTGGGCCACGGCACCGGTGGCGCAGCTTTTCGCCGATGAGCGTCGCTGCCCGAGGTGTGGGGCCAATCTTCAAGACGATCGGCGAGTGTCGGAGCGACGCAGCCACGCGCGGCGTAAGGGCAAACTTGGGCTCCTGCCGAAGGTCAAGGAGAGGCGAGTCGCGGACCGTCGGAAGAGCCAGCGTCGCGAGACCGCCTGAACCGGGGGCGCTTCGGCCGGCCTCAGCGCCAGGGAGTGGGCAGCCGATGCAGGAAACAAGCCGAAGCCCACTCTGGCCGGGCCCTCATGGGGCCCGCCCCAATCCATTCGTGGATGGCAACGAGTAGCGGCTGCCCGACCGGGACGGCGCCTGTGGCAGGGCAGACCGGAACCGCGCGGTGGAGTTCGCCACCGCGTTGGGCCGGGCGGCCATAATGAATTCGTGCGAGTTTCCATCGTCGGTTTCGGCCTGATCGGCGGTTCTATTGCTCGAGCCCTGCGGCAGCGGGCCGAGCCTGGCACGTTGCATGTGACGGCCTGGAGCCGCAATCCCGGGCCGGTCAAGAAGGCCGTCGAAGAGAGCGCCGTCGATGAGGCGGCGGCCACTCTGGAGGAGGCCCTTCGGGGCGCGGAGCTGGTCGTCCTGGCGGCGCCGCCCCTGACCTGCCTGGATCTGCTAGCTCAGTTCGGCGGGCCACTTCGAGTCTCGCTGTCGGAGGACTGCACGATTACCGACGTGGCCAGCTCCAAAGCCCGCATCGTCGGCCTGGCGGACGAACTGAAGCTGCCCTTCATCGGCGGGCATCCGATGGCCGGCCGTGAGGTCGGCGGATATGCCGCGTCCCTGCCGGACCTGTTCGTGGGGCGACCGTGGGTCACGGTGCTGGGCCAGTACGCCCGACTATGCGATGGCGAGCGCATCGGCGAGCTGATCGATGCTTGCGGGGCGATACAGGTGCCCATGGACGCAGCTGCCCATGACCACGCCGTGGCGGCGATCAGCCACATGCCTCTGCTGGTCTCGGCGGCGATCGTCGAGGCGGTCGCCGGAGGCCCGGGCGAGGAGGAGCGTCCGGACTGGCGGGCCGCCGAGGTCCTGTCGGCCACCGGTTGGGCGGGGATGACTCGTCTCGCCAGGGGCGAGCCGGCCATGGGTGCGGGCATCGCGGCGACCAATTCGGCCGCATTGGCAAGCCGGCTGCGCGACCTGCGGTCGGTCATCGATTCATGGCTGGCCGAGCTCGAGCGAGACGGCGGGCCCGATGTGAATGCGCTCCTGGCTCGTTTCGACTCCGCCCGGCAACGACTGATCGAGTCGGATCGGCAATGAGCGACGTCGACGGCGAGCTCGTCTACGCGGTGCCCCGGGATGTGTTGTTCGATGCGGTCGCGCCATGGCTCGGGGTTAGACGCGAGAGCGTCGATGGCGTGTTGGAACGTGCTATGAGCGCAGGCGACTACGTGCTCAGGCCCCTTGCCGAGACCGACCCGTCGCTCAAGCAGATCATCCCGTACCTCGTCTTGCGCGACGGCGATCGCGTCTTCCTGATGAAGCGGACCAGGGCCGGAGGCGACGCGAGGCTCCACGACCTCTATACGGTCGGTGTTGGGGGACACCTCAACCCGGGCGACGGCGGCGTCCTGGGTGGCCTGGCTCGAGAATGGAGCGAGGAACTTGAAGCCGATTTCGTCCCCGATTTCGAGTTCCTCGGCCTGCTGAACGACGACACGGTCGACGTCGGCCTCCATCACCTGGGAGTCGTGTATGTCGCAGATGCCGCAGGCCGACCGGTGAGGATCCGGGAGACGGAGAAGTTGAGCGGCTCCTTCGAGCGGCTCAACTCCGTACTGGCCGTCTACGATCGGATGGAGACCTGGAGCCAGCTCGCCCTCGACGCGATAGTCGGGGCGGATCTCGGGCCGCAGCCCCGGGTTCGTGGAGCGGATCGCGAACTCGCCGAGTGAACCGATCGGTCGAGTCCCGAGTCAAACGTGTGAGCGACCCGCTCGGATCGTCCAAAGAGCGTGGCATGTTCGTCAGCGAAGCCTACCTGGGTCCGGAGGCCATTCGGGCGCCAATTCGGTCGGCCGTCACTCGAGACGTGGCATTCGACACAGTCTTCGTGGCGGCTCTTGAGGCCGAGCTCGCGATGGCCTACCGCCTGGCCGGGTACTTGCTCGCGGACTCCTCGGAGGCCCAGGACGCGGTGCAGGACGCGTCAGTCCGGGCCTGGCGCGGCTGGGGGAAACTTCGCGACCGGGACCGCTTCCACGCCTGGTTCAGCCAGATTCTCGTCAACGTGTGCCGCACCAGGCTTCGCCAGCGGGGCAAGAGACGAACGCTAGACGTTGACGACGTAGATCTCGAGGGCGCCGACCCGTTCCGAGTGTCTCTGGCCCGCGATGTCATCGGTCGGGCCCTGTCCGCGCTAAGCGATGAGCTTCGTATGGTCGTCGTGCTTCGGTACTGGGGAGGGCTGTCGCTGGCCGAGATTGCCGACCGCCTGCGCATTCCCATCGGCACCGTCAAGTCGAGGCACCACGCCGCCCTGATGGCGCTGCGCCGCCGGATAGAGCCGGTGGAAGGGAGCAGCCGGTGAAAGACTCTGAAGCGCAGGACGGCCTGGATATCGAGATGGATCAGCGTTTGGCGAGTTTCGCCGCGAACTCTCGCGAGCCCGCCCTGCCGTATGCGGTTGCGCAGCTACCGTGGACTGTGCAGCGTGATCGGCCTCGAACGAGCCCACTCGCCATCCTGGCGGCGGGGATGGGCAGCGGGCTTGGCGGCTTCCGCCGGGCAGCCTTCGGCTTCGCCCGTTTGGGGGTGACGATTGCCGTGGCCGGGTCATTTCTCCTGCTGGTCGGCCAGGCGCGAACCAGTGGGAGCGGCGCCTACATCGTTCAGCCTGCGTCAAATCCGGTGCCGTCTGGAGGCGCGACCTCGCTGAACGGCTCGGAAGTCGTGGTTGTCCCAACCAGCGGCGTCGTGGATACGGTGATGGCGGATTATGTGACCGGGGCGGTTCGCCAGGCCGAGTCGGACGGGGCTGCGGCGGTGATCGTCCAGCTGGATACGCTCGGCGGCAGCGAGGACGCGATGCTGCGCATCGACGCCGCGCTGCACTCGAAGATCCCCACGATCGTTTGGGTCGGGCCGTCCGGAGCAAAGGCCGCGAGCGCCGGCACTTTCATAACGCTTTCGGCGAATCTCGCGTACATGGCCCCCAGCACGAACATCGGCGCCGCTTCCCCGGTCGCGGCCGGTGGCGCGGACATTGCTGCCACGTATGGCCAGACCGAGGCGAACAAGGTGATGAACGATGCCGTCGCAACGGTACGGAGCATTGCCCAGGAGCGGCACCCGGACGCGGTCGCGTGGGCGGTTTCGACAGTGCAGAACGCCCAGTCTTATACGGCTCAAGAGGCGCTCTCCGCCAAAGCCATCAACGGCGTGGCCGGCAGCATGGACGATGTGCTGGCCCAGGCCGACGGCCAGACGGTCACGACGGCAAGCGGCTCGGTCGTCGTTCACACCAGGGGCGCGACCACGATCACCGTGGGAGAAAACCTGGTCCAATCGTTCCTGCACACCCTGGACGATCCCAACATCGCCTTCATCCTGCTGGTAATAGGCGTCCTTTGCGTGGTCGTGGAGCTCTTCCACCCGACGCTGCTCGTGGGCCTGTTCGGCGCCCTCCTGCTGGCGCTGTCGTTCTACGGATCGGGCAGCCTGCCGCTCAACGTGCTGGGGGTGATCCTGGTGGTGATCGGCATCGGGATGCTGGTTCTCGAGCCGAACCTTCCCAGCCACGGCCTGTTGGCGGTGGCCGGAGTCGGTGCGTTCGTAGTTGGGGCCGTGGCCTTCTACGGATCGCCGGGTCCATATCTCCCGGCGGCCGCCGTGGCGTGGCCGATAGTTGGGGTGATGACCGCGGCCGCTGCCGCCTACGGGCTCTTGCTGGTTGGGGCGCTGATACAGATAAGGCGGCAGCCGGTGCCGGTGGGCGCCGGGCTGGTTGGGATCGACAAAGTTGTCGGGCTCGTCGGGGAGGTGCGCGCCGACCTGGCACCCTTCGGCACCGTCTACGTGGGCCGCGAAGAGTGGTCGGCCAGGACTAGAGATCGCAGCCCACTCGGGCGTGACACGAAGGTCCGCGTGGTGGGCCAGGAAGGCTTGATCCTTATCGTCGAGAAGGTGAACTGACCCTCGAGCTCTCCGAAGGCAGGAGCAAGTTAGCAGGTAGGCGGGCCGCCCGCGGCGGCCCCAAGGAGGAGGTACTGGGATGGATTTCGGCAGCGTGAGTCTCGTAGTTGTGATCGTGCTGCTGGGGCTTCTGATAGCCCTGATTGCACTCTCGGTGAGGATCGTGCCTCAGTGGGCCAAGCTGGTGGTCTACCGCTGGGGCCAGACGGGGCCGCAGCTCGTCTACAACCCGGGTCTTCGGCTTCTGATCCCGTTCGTCGACAAAGGCTACAGCGTCGACCTTCGCGAACAGTTCATCGAGGTTCCCCGCCAGACCGCGATCACCAAGGATAACGCCCCGCTTGCAGTCGACTTCCTCATCTACTGGAAGATCGTCGATCCCCTGCAGAGCCAGATCAACGTCGCCAACTTTGCGGGCGCTCTTCAGGGCATAGCCGCGACGTCGCTTCGGTCGGTCATCGGCGATATCCCGCTGGACGACGTGCTGTCGCAGCGGGAGAAGATCAACGAGACGTTGCGGCTCAAGCTGGATGAAGTCACCGAGCGCTGGGGCGGCAAGGTCACAACCGTCGAGATTCGCGAGATCCTGCCACCGCCGGCGGTGCAGGAGGCAATGAACCGGCAACTTTCGGCAGAACGAACCAGGCGGGCGGTGATCACCGAGTCGGAGGGCACCCGTCAGGCCACCATCAACGTCGCCGAAGGCGACAAGCAGTCGGCCATTCTGCGCGCCGAAGGAGACCGGCAAGCCGCGATACTGCGAGCCCAGGGGTTCTCCAACGCACTCCAAACGATCTTCGAAGCGGCCAAGGGCATTGATCAGAAGACGATGGCACTGCAGTACCTCGACGCCCTGAAGGCGTTGGGCGCCGGACCGGCCACGAAGTTCGTCATCCCGCTGGAATTCACGCAGCTCATTGAACCCATCGGATCGATGGTGAAGACGGGAATGGGCAAGGGCCCCGACCCGAAGCCGTAGGACCTCGATCAGGCCGGTTTCGAACAGGTTGGATGCCATGGCTGGTTTCGGCGCCGCACGTCCGAGTTGGGGGCCAAGGCGAGACGGCCGATCCCTCCAGAAGAGCGGGCGGCCTATACTTCGGCCGTTCGTGGCGATCGATGACGTGATTCGGGCTTCCCGGGGGCGGTCAGCACCACGCCGGCGATCTAATCTGCTCTATCAGGTTTAGGCATGGCAGTAAGAATCCTGGTCGCGGATGCCGACCCGACCGTGCAGCGGGCCGTCGGCCTCGCTCTGTCCCAGGCAGGTTTCGAAGTCCTGACCTCGGACGACGGTCCGGAGGCGCTGCGAGTCGCCAAGTCGGACAGGCCGGCCCTGGTCATCGTTGCCGCGAACCTGCCGGTTATCGACGGCTTCAGCGTGGTGGCTCGATTGCGCGAGGAGGAAGGGCCGTCAGCCCACACTCCGGTGATCCTCCTGCTGGCCGAGAGCGAGGCCGAGTCACGCGGCAAGGCTCTTCGCACGGGCGCCGACGACTACCTGATCAAGCCGTTCCACCCGGCAGAGCTGATGGCCCGGATGCGCAGCCTCCTGGCCCGCCATATGCCCGTCGATCAGCAGCCGCCGACGGCATCGCGGACCAGCCACCTGATCCATGCCGTGACGCCGACATCCGAGAAACGCGAGTCCACCCGGGTCGTTCTCTTCTACGGAGCCAAGGGCGGCGTGGGCACGACGACCATCGCCATCAACGCCGCCATCGCGCTCCACAAGCAGCTCGGGCGGAGTGTCTGCCTGATCGACGCCAATCTTCAGTTCGGGGATCATCGCGCCTTTCTCGATCTCGGGCTCGATCGGATGAGCGTGGTCGACCTCGCAACGGCCCCCGCCGTTGACGTCGACCTGATCAGACACATCCTGGTCAAGCACGAATCCGGTATCGAGTTGCTGCTGGCTCCGCCTTCACCGGAGACGGCGGAACTTGTCACCCATGACGTCCTACCCGACATCATCGGGCAGCTGTCCAACGAGTTCGACTACATCGTCGTCGACGTCGACAAGCGACTCGACGAAATCAATCTCCGAATAATGGACGCGGCCGACGTCATCTACGTCGTGATGACGGCCGACATATCCTGCCTCAAGAACGTACGCATGGTGCTCGAAATGACCGGCAACCTTGGCTACGCTGATGACAAGGTCAAGCTGATCCTCAATCGCTCCAACGCCTTCACCGGGATCAACGTCAGGAACGCGGAAATCGCGCTGAAACGCCGGATCGATTTCGAGATCGTCAACGAGTATCGCCTGGCAATTTCGGCCCTCAACAACGGCGCGCCGTTCATGTCCACAAAGCCGGGCTCGGCCATAGGCAGGAACGTCCTGGACTTCGTCAAGACGATGGACAAGGAATTCACCGAGCATCCGCCCGTGAGTCGCGCAGGCCGTTAAAGTCGGGTGCTCAGGAGCGCAAGTCGGCGCATAAGTGGCGGGCAAGTGGAGTGGCTTAGGCTGGCTGCGTGCTCGCATCCCTTCTTTCGGCCACGCTCCACGGTTTGGACGGACGGCCGATTCGTGTCGAGGTTGACGTTGCGCCCGGCCTGCCCGGGTTCTCGATCGTAGGTCTCGCGGACACGGCATTGCAGGAGGCCCGAGAACGCGTTCGTGGCGCCATCCGGAACAGCGGCTACGAGTACCCGCCTCGGCGAATCACGGTCAACCTCGCCCCGGCCGACCTTCGGAAGAGCGGGGCGTCGCTGGATCTCGCGATAGCCCTGGGAATTCTCGTCGGGTCGGAGCAGGTCAGAGCAAACGGCACCTGGGCGGTCCTGGGCGAGCTATCGCTCGGTGGCGAGCTGCGCCATGTCCCCGGTCTGCTGCCCATGGTCGTGGCCCTGTCCCGGCGGAGAGTGAGGCGCGTTGTCGTACCAGCGGAAGGCCTGGTCGAAGCCAGCCTGGCCGACGGTATCGACGTGTCGGCGGCCGCCACGCTGGCCGAGGCGGCCACATTGTTGCGCGAGAGTCGGTGCGGTAGAACGCGTAGAAGGCCGCCCCGGGTAGAACTCGCCAGCAACGTGGCCGCCGAAAGCGGCCCCGACGAGGTCGGGCTGGTGGGTACTTTCGGCGCGGACCCCGGTCCGGATCTGGCCGAAGTCAGAGGCCAGCTGGAAGCAAGACGCGCTCTCGAGCTGGCTCTCGCGGGTGGCCATTGCATGGTCATGATCGGCCCACCGGGCTCCGGCAAGACGCTGCTGGCAAGAACCGTACCGGGGCTCCTGCCGCCCCTCGACGACGACGAGGCTCGGGTCGCGACCGCTATTGCGTCGGTTTCCGGACGCGCGCCGGTGACGGGACTGGTTCGGACTCGGCCGTTCCGGTCGCCCCACCACACAATCTCCTACGCGGCGATGGTCGGCGGGGGACCGCGCATGTCCCCAGGAGAGGTGACTCTCGCCAACGACGGGATCTTGTTTCTAGACGAGTTGCCCGAGTTCGACCGGGCGACATTGGAGGCGTTGCGTCAACCTCTTGAGGATGGTCGGGTGGCTATCTCCAGGGTTGGTCGAGCGGCCGTCTTTCCGTCGCGGTTCCAGCTTATCGCGGCAATGAACCCATGCCCGTGCGGACACGCCGGCGAGGGTGACGGGCGATGTCGTTGCCAGGCTGGTGTCGTAGCAAGGTATGCAGGCCGCATATCGGGACCGCTTCGGGACCGGGTTGACCTGTGGGTGCACATGCCGCGGGTAGATCCGGCCGACTACGTGAGATCGGCGGCGCCCGAAGGATCGGCCCTGGTGGCGGCCCGCATCGCCGCATCCCGGCGGCGCCAGATCTGCCGGAGTGGTCGCCCCAACTCCCGGCTCAGCGGCCGTGCCCTTCGTGCCGCTTGTGCCCTCGGGCCGATCGAACGGGAGCACGCAATTCGAGTGGCCGAACTGGAAGGTTGGAGCGCTCGCGGTATCGAGAGGCTCCTACGAGTGGCTCGGACGGCTGCCGATCTCGCAGGTTGCGACACCGTTGACGGATCGCATCTCGACGAGGCCGCGCACTTCCGCTCTCCGTCGGGCTGGCGGAATGGATTCCAGGGGGTGAGCTGAGCCATGCTGGGAGTGCAGGGTCTTGGGCCGATAGCCCTGCGTTGCGCTGGCGAAAACGCAACGGCGCCACGGTCGGCGATTCTGCCAGCCGGGGCGCCGCCGGCCCTGCCGGTCCCGGCGGACCCCACCGCAATAGCGGATCCCACCGCACAACTGGAGCGCGAGGCCTGGGTTCTGCTGCTCTCTGTCTCAGGCCTGGGGCCGGTCAGTTTCGGGGCCTTGCTGGCGGCTTTCGGGTCGGCCCGGGCAGTGCTGAGCGCCGCGGGCGCCCCGAGCGGGCCAACCCGGTTGCTGGAGGCCCTGGCCAATGCCGTAAGCGAACCGGATGACTGCCCAACCGGAGTCCTCTTCGATGCCTGCGCCAGAACTGAGGACGCTCGCGCCCCTGCGACGCTGGGCCCGAATGCCGGCGCATTTCGTCGCAGGCCGGCCATCGGCAACGACCTGGCTACGCGGATCTGCGAAGCGTCGTCGAGCGGCGGAAGAGCCGTCGAAGAGGTTCGGGCGCTCGGTCTGACCGTCGTGACTCTGGCAGAGCCGTCATATCCGGAGCGCCTCCGACGTGTCGAGTTGCCCCCGCCGCTCCTCTTCGTTCGAGGCTCGGTGGAGGCCATGCGCACGAAAGACGCCGTGGCCGTGGTGGGTACGCGTCGCCCAACCGACAAGGGCCGTCTGATCGCAGGCTGGATCGGCTCGGCAGTAGCCCGAACCGGGGCCGTGGTCGTCTCGGGATTGGCAGTTGGCATCGACGGCGCCGCCCACGCCTCTGTTGTAGCCGAGGGTGGCAGAACTGTCGCCGTGCTTGGTGGTGGACACGCTCGACTCTTCCCGAAGGCGCACGAGCGTCTCGCTGAGGCCATCGTCGAAAGTGGCGGAGCGGTCGTGTCCGAGTTTTCCCCCGAGACGAGCCCGACCCGGGGAACGTTCCCGCGCCGCAACCGGCTCGTGAGCGGCC